>WNGG01002858.1_pt1 | contig 19586 bp, 17 predicted proteins | sample 5400661 | NCBI WGS metagenome assembly WNGG01 (sample SAMN13153372, study PRJNA577476) | soil metagenome | isolation source: 100 cm soil or saprolite under Garry oak tree replicate 1 | place: USA:California | collected 2016-06-15
GGCCGCCATCGCCGACGGCGTGCCGGTCTTCTCCGGCATCGGCGGGGCCGCCGTGGCGGGCGTGATCGCGGTCAGCGTGTCGATGGGCCTCAGCGATCATGGCGGTGCGGCGGGCGCGGCGGCGGTGACCGTAGCCGTGGTACTCGCGCTCACCCCGGTCATCCCAGCGATCACCTTCCGGATGGCGCGGGTGAGCCTGCCGCCGGTGCCGCGGAACGCCGAGGACTTGCGGTCAGAAAGCCTGATGGTGGACGGCACGCACGTGCTGGGTCGCACAGCCGTCGCGGACCGGTTTGTCACAGGCGTCGTGTCAGGCATCGGCCTCGTCGCCGCGGTCGCTGAGATCTCGCTCGCGCTCGGCCGTGGCGTGACCAGCCATGTCATGTGCGCGGCTGTCGGATGCGTGCTGCTGCTGCGCGCAAGGGTATTCCGTGGCCGCGCACAGCGTCTGTGGCTGCTGATTCCCGGATACGGCGGCTTGGCGTTGCTGGCCGTCACCGCGTCGCTGCATGCGAGCCAGCCGGTCATGCTGGCGGTCACGCTGGCGCCGTTGCTTGGTGGCGCGGCAATCGTGATGAGCGTCGGCTTGTGGTTGCCGGATCATCGGCCGTCGCCATTTTGGGGCCGTGCCGCCGACATCATTGACATGGTGCTGATCGTGAGCCTCATTCCGCTGGCGCTCGGTGTGGCCGGCGTTTTTGGCTACGTCCGCGGCCTCGCTGGCTGATCATGGAGGTGAGCCGCAGTGCAAAACCGTAAGGACCTGCTGCAGGCGCACCGGCTGATGACACAGCGAGCCGGGCTGGCTCTGCTGCAGGGCGAGGCCGACACCGCTGAGCAGCCGCTGCGCCGGATCAACGTAGCCACCTTCGCCGGGTTTATGGTTGCGGCTCTTGCCGTGGCGGTGTTCTGGCTCGTCGGCGTGTTTACCCACAGCGGTGCGCGGTTTCCTCATGACGCGAGCACGGTGATCATGGATAAGAGCACCGGAACCTCCTATGTCTGGTGCGGGGGAAGGCTGTGCCCGACGCTCAACTACGCCTCGGCCCTGCTTGCGCTCGGCACCGCCAACGTGAAGGTCCGCGGGGTGTCGCAGGGCTCACTTGCCCGCATCCCCCGTGGCCGGATGATCGGGATTGCCGGGCTGCCGCCGCTTCCGGTGGCTGCAAGCCTCATCCGGGGGCCATGGTCGGTGTGCACGCGCACCGTCGCTGGTTCGACCGTGCAGCAGCCGGTGGTCACCCTTGTGGCGGGAAGGGGGGTCGGCAGGCACCCTCTCGGTGACGGTCGCGCGGTACTCGTCCGCGCGCAGGGTCAGACCTGGGTGGTGTGGCACGACCAGCGCATGGCAATCGCCAGGCGTTATCTGAGTGTGGCGACCGGTGTGGGCGGTCAGCAGCCCATCACGATACCTGTGGCCTGGCTCGACTCACTGGATGAAGGTCCGGCCTTTGTCCCCCCTGCCATTGGGGGCTTTGGTCAGCCGACTGCGAATGGCCCGAACGGCCCGGCAACCACCGGGCAGGTTTACAAGGTGGCCGGGGTCGGCGCGGCACAGTGGTATGTGCAGCTGGGCGACGGCGTGGCGCAGATCTCGCAGACCCAGGCCGCACTGCTCCTGCTTGCGCCTGGCCAGAAGGTGGTTCAGGCGACGCAGCTAAGCCCGCAGGCTGCGGCGCAGCACCCCGCTGCGGCGGCCGTGCAGCGTGGCGGCCTGCCGCTGGTGCCCCCGGCTCCGGTGTCGTTTGACCCTGCCGCGCCGCTGTGCGCCGTATACAACGGCGTCGCGCGGCCGGGCCAGGTCACGTTGAATGGCACCATTCCTGTGGGCGGCATCCCGGCCCAGGGGGCGGGCGGAGTGAACTTCGTGTGGCTGCCGCCGGGTGCTGGCGCGCTCGCCGGGGTCATTACGACCAAAGGTCGGCAAACGGCGTCCACATATTTCCTCGTCACCGGCGCGAACAGGTATGCATTTGCCTCTGCGGCCGTTGCCGCTGATCTCGGCTACACGCTAGGCACGCAGCGCACGCTCGTGCCTGTGAACATCATGAACCTCATCCCGCAGGGACCAGTGCTCGATCCGAACAGGGCCAGACGGGCGGTCACGGGCGGGTGACAGCTTGGCCCGGATCCCTTCAGCGGGATGCGAGGACGTCGGCGATCTTCGCCGCTGCGGCGCCAGGGTCGTCGGTGTCGTGCAGAACATCACCCCATGACCACCGGTAGAACCAGCGAAGCCGCCCGTATTCGTCGGCCCGCGGAATGCAGTCGATGGTTTCTGCAAGCATTGCCGCACCGGGGATGAAAATGTGCAGCGCCGCCGGGTAGGTGGTCTTGACAGCGGCGTGGAAGCCGCGATCGTCCAAAGCCGTGGCGAGCTTTTGCAGGTGATAGGTACGTGCGTGATCACGAGCGGCTGTCTGCATCGCCTCCACCTTGTCCAGTCGCCACATTCTCGGCGCGGCGACCGCTGGCTTGTCAAGCCTTGAGAACCGGATGTCGGCGTGTCAAACCTGCGGGCGAGATATCGGCGCAGCGCGGTCAGCGATGAGAGCCGCCGTAGTTCCCGTATCGGCCGTCGGAGCGGTGATCGTAGTCGGGCGCATCCGCGCGCGGCTGCCCGTACGGGGACGCAGCGTCGACGCCGTCACCAGCCGATGGCCCGGTCACGTAGCTGCCGTACGGGTTGCCTGAGCCCGGTCCGGCCAGTGGATCAGGCTCAGGCATTCGCTGGCGAGCAGACAGCGCAGAGCTTGATAGGTAACCGCTGGCGAACCCGCCCGTCGGCTGGCTCGCGTAACCACTCGCCGGGCCCGCAGCGGGGTGGGGTGGCGCTCCCGCCGCTCCGCCGGAAGGCGCCGCGGGGTAGTCGTCCGCATACGTCGTGGCGTAGCCACCAAGGGGAGGCGTGGGTGGCGGGCCAGAACGGGGCGGTGCTGGCGTGCTGCCCGTGTTCTGGCAGGCGCCAGTGGCGTAGGGGGTGCTGTCGTCACTACGGCTCGCGTACGGACCCAGCTGTGCCGCTGAATGCGGTATGGCTGAATGGCCAGGCTCGGAGGCATAAAAGCGGGCGGAACTTTCCGGTACTCCCGTCCCGGCGACGGGCGAAGTGTCATAAGAACTCTTCGCCACGTAACCAGGATTGGCAGGGATGCCGTAGCCAGGGGTTTCGGTGCCATACGCAGTGGCGCCGCCGGGTCCTACGGGCATTACGGGCTGCTGACTCATGCCATGAGACGGCGTCCGGTATTCATCGGAGGGCGCTGGGTAGCCGGAAGAGGCTGGATAACCAGCAGGCGCTGGGTAACCAGACTGCCCTGCGTCGCCGGACGGTGTGTAGCCGGACGGTGTGTAGGCGGACGGTGCATAAGCAGACGGTGCATAGCCCGAAGGTGGCGGCGCATAGGAAGGCGCCGAGTAGTACGCGCCGGACACGCTTGCCGCGGGTACCATCCGGCCGGTGTCAGGAGAACTGCCGGACCGCCGGACGGGCAATGTGGCAACGTCGGACTCCGCCGCCGGGTCGGCATCCGCGCGGACGGTGTCGGCACGGGCCTCGTAGCGCCCGGATTGTCCGATGCCAGGCATCGCCATCGTGGCTGTCTGCGGCTCGGGCTGCGAGAGATTCGGGTCGGTGTGCGCGTCCCGCTTTTTGTTGGCTTCTGGTTCACGAGGCCGCAGGTCAGCGGCTGACTGGGCTGTCCTGGATGCGAGCGGCTTGTCAGCAGACATCTCGGCCCAGTAATCCTCGTCGGACACCCGTTCCCAGTTTGTGGTGTTCCAGTCCTTCCCAGCGTCACCGCCGCGAAGCCGTGGTGGTCGCGCCCGCTTTTTAGGCTGGTCCTTTTGCTGGCTGTGCCGCCTGCCCGGCTTGGCTGGCACCCGCGAGTCGGGCACCTCGTCCGGCGTCACCTGACGGCTGGCAGCCCGTGCGGCGTCAACCCGTGCGGCGTCAACCCGTGCGGCGTCAACCCGTGCGGCCGGGGCCAACTGGAAGTCGGGGCCGTAGCCGGGATCGGTGGCGGTGCCGACGCCTGCGGCCCGCCGTGCTCCAGGTGCTCCCGCGGACCCTGCACGCTGTGCTCCCGCGGACCCTGCACGCTGTGCTCCCGCGGACCCTGCACGCTCGAAGTCCCGGCGGATCGGGTTGCCCAGTTCCTGGACCCGATGGTCGTCGGCATGGTCGCCGGGATCGGCAAACCCGCTGTCAGCAACTGGTGAGTCCCAGTCATCCTCGCCACCCTCTGCCCGCATGGAGCGGACACCGAGTGCCACGGCCACGAGAACACCGACAACCACGGCAACAAGGCCGAGCACCACGAACAGCGTCATCGCACCACCCAACTGGCATGGCCACGCGACAGCGCTAGCTAGGCACACGCGGCCACAGACGCGGGCCTTGCCCCCGTAACGCTAGCGCCCTGGTCCCGTCCAAGGCCGTTCGCCCGAGCACTAATTCTGTCGGATGAGTATCACCGCTGTCACATGATTGGCGAAGTTTTACGTATCATTACGTACGTAGCGTATCTGGGCGTTTACCAGATCCAGACGGGGTGCGGCGGCATCTGGCTCAGCTCGCGGTCACCCATGTGGATTTCGCACAATTCCGGTTAGCCTACCGCGCGCGATCGCTCGGGCAGCGATCGCAGGCCATGCGGCCTTCAGTCCGGCTCCGTTTGGCAGCGACACGGGCGCGTTCATCGCATAGAGCGTAAAACGGTAGGAGTGGCTCTCCGACCGTGGGCATGGCGGGCCATACTTGGCGATGTTGTCGGTTCCTTGCGCCTGGCGTGCGCTCGGCGGAAGCGATCCTTCTTGCAGCTCTGTCGTCTGCGGGCTGATGTCAAAAACGAGCCAGTATATATACGGCGTTACCGGCGCATCCGAGTCGTCAACTACGAGTGCGAGTGCCTTGGTTCCTGTGGGCACCCCGGACCAGTGAATGGGCGGGCTGATGCCCTTGCCGAAGCAAGTGTAGCGCAGCGGGACATCGCCCTGGTCCCTGAACCCGAGGCTCGTTACCGTGATGATCTCTGGTACGTCAAAGGATCCGACGTTCGTGCCACCGATCAACCCGCAGCCAACCGTGAGCGAACAGGCAGCGCAGAGGGTCAGAAGAGCGGCTAGCCGGATTGCGCCAGCCGCCCTGCCGTGCCGGGTGAGAAGCAGGCGTCTGATCACCTGCCCGATCGTACTCGGTGATCATCTAACCACGGCCCGGCTAATGGCGCGGCTAACGGCGCTAACGGCGGGGCTAACGGCGAGGTTAACGGCGGGCCAGCCACGGCCAGGCGCCGGTCAGCCGCGCGCCGCACCCATCGGCCCGAATACGCCGCGCAAGGCGGCGGCTGAGGATATGCTGCCCCTGGTCTTAGAGCGGCAGAACTACTTGAGATACCCAAGCGGCCCGCGAATGCGGGGAAATTCCGTCATCCTCAGCTCATCGTGGAACCTATGATCGCTGCGAGTTCAGTGCTCAGCATCGGCTTGGCGCTGTATCTGCTCGCTGCGTGGCGCGGCTGGCAGCCGTCGCTGCCCACCGCACTTGTGGTCGGCGCTTCGATGCGCGGCGCGGTCTGGATTGTCGCAGCCACACAGTCATGGCAACCGAGGGACTTCAGGCTTGACTTCCCCGCGGCTGCCGTGGCAGTTCTGCACCATCATGATCCGCTGCTCACCGGACGGCCACGAGGCTGGCCATTCCTGCCCACGATGGCGTTCGTGCTTGCCGCCGAGTTCAAGCTCGGCCAGCTAACGCATCTGCCGTGGCGGGCCATTGGCCGGCTGGTGCCGGTGGCCGCCGACCTGGTGCTGATCCCGCTGATTGGCAAGCTCGCGACCCAGCGTGGACCGCTGCGGAGATTTCAGTACGCTTGCAACCCGCTCGCGATCATGGTTTGTGCCCTGCATGGCCAGCTGGAACCCGAGGTGCTCGCCCTGGGTGTCGCGGCCTTTATCCTGGCACGGTCGCATCGCAGCGCGGTCGCTGGGATGCTCCTTGGCCTTTCCGTTGCCATCGGCATGTGGTCGCTGCTGCTGTTGCCTGGCGTGCTTGCGACGCTGCCAGACTGGCGGAAACGGCTGCGTGCCTCGTGCTGGGTGGCCGGCGTCCCGCTGCTATTCCTGCTCACATCACCGCTGACGGTAGGCACACCGGTGCGGCGCCTGCCTACCGTTGCGCACCGGATCATCGGGCTTCGTTCCGTGGTCGGGAACTGGGGCTGGACGGTCGCTGTGACACGGGGCCGGCTCGAATTCGCCACGTCGGTGGGCCGGTTCGGTCTGGTCGCCCTGGTTATCGCGCTTGCGGTGGTTGGCTATCTTTGGCGCCGCTGCGATCCAGTGGACCTGACCACCGCGCTGCTGATCACCTTCCTGGTGGTGAGCCCCCGTGTCAGCGTTCAGTATCTGGTGTGGCCGCTGCCGTTCCTGGCGGCACGCACGACCCAGTTCGCAACCCCGGCGATCGTTGCGGCATCAGTCTGGGATGGTTTCGGCTATCTCGCCATGGGGCCGCACCGTACCCCGGAGTGGATTCACGCCAACATGTGGTATCTCACGTCCTGGGACGTCATACCGCTGCTGATCGCGGCCATACCATGGGAGAGGCGGCGCGGCGACCGCGTCGCCGTAGCCACGCCTGCCGGTGGCGCGGTGCTACCCGAGGCCGCGCCTTCAGGTGCGGGCTGGCCCGGCCAGCTGGACGACGTCACCGATAGTCCCGCGGGCCACCCGGTCCCACTGCCGCGAAGCGACGAGGACTCCGCGACGCCAGCTCGCTAGCCATATCCCGCTTGTCCGCCGGATCAGCGATCGGGTGACTCCTGGCGGCTAGTCCTGGCGGCGCGAACTCCCGAACATGATCTCGTCCCAGGTGGGAACCGAAGCGCGGCGGCCGCGGCCACCCGCAGCCTTGCGGGCGGAACGGGCCTGAGCCGACGGCTCCTGGCCGGTCTCGGCCGCTGCCTGGGCTTGCTGCCCGGCTGGCTCACTCGCCGCGGCGGCCGGAGCGAGCGGCTCGGCAGCGGAGGGATCTGGCGCGGTAGCGCGGGGGGCGGCAGGATTCGATCGCGGCACGAACGGCGTCACGGTTCCTCGCCCCCGGGTGGGCGGTTTCGCCGACAAGCCGTTGGCCTCCAGAACCTCTGTCGGCAGCGACAGCCGGGCTGCCTGGTCGTCTTCTGGCGCGGCGTGGCGGCGCCGGGCGTCGAAGATCCACGCTGCCCTGAGCTGTTCACCACCGGCCCCACTGGCCAGCTCCACCAGCCAGCTGCCGTCGCCGCGTTTGCGTGAATCCCAGCGTGCCTCGTCAGGGTCGGCACCGAGCAGCCGCAGCCGCTCGGTAACGATCTCACCGAGCCGCGGTCCCGGGCCGGAGTCTGTTTGCCGCTTGACCGAAGCGGTTTGCGCCTGTTGCGCGATGTATGCACGCTCGGCGAGCACCGGGCCTTCGAACCAGCGCACCCGCTCGATTGGTACGCCAGCCGCGTCGGCGATCTGCTCCGCAGTCTCTCCGGCGCGGATCCGGGCCTGGATCTCCTTAGGTCGCAACTGACTCTCCACTTCGATCTCGTACTTGGCGAGCCGGGAGAACTGGCCGCGTACCACAGCCCGCAACCGCTCGTCGTTCGGCAGTGCGAAGCGGGTGCCCCGTCCGTGCTGGGCGAGGACGACGTAGCTGCCGTCCTCGCTCACCGCGACGAGGCGCAGTTCCTGCATCGGCGTCCCTTCCGCGTCCGCCGCCCGGCCATGCGGTGACGCTGCCCTGCTTTCCCGGTGACGCTTCCCCCGGTGACGAGTGTGTCCGGTCAATCGGGCGCTGGCCAGCACCGTGCCCGGCATGTCCCAACATCACCGTGTCATCGTTATCGGCGGCGTCGGCACGGTCAGGCCGTCACGCCCAGCATCCTTAACGGCTGCCGCGCCCTGCTCGGTGCCTTCAGGGGTGGCAGTCTTGCGTGGGCCTGCCGCTGGTTACCTGCCCAGTTCTGCCAGAGGTACTGGCTGGTGGCCATGACGGGACCTTAGCTGGTCAGACGCAGGGTTCGCGCGCCTAGCAGGCCGGCCGCGGCTGATGCGGCGCCGCAGCCAAGTGCGAGGACGTATCCCCAGTGTGCGCCGTATGAGTCGATGACGTGCCCGGCTACGGGCGCGCCGAGCGCGAGTCCGACACCGATCGAGGTGGATAGCCACGACATGCCCTCCGTCAGCAGCTCAGGCGGGACCCGCCGCTCGACGAGGCTGTAACCGCCGGTCAGTGTCGGCGCAATGGTGAGCCCGGAAAAGAAGATCACCCCGAACAGAGCAGGCAGGTTAGGCAACGCCCACATGGGCGCCACGCCCGCCACGATGCCGAGCAGGGTGATCAGGAAGCGCTGGCCGAGCGGTGACCGCCAAGCGCGGCTGCCGTAGACGAGCCCGCCCACCGCGCTGCCGAGTGCGTAGGTGCCGAGCACGAGGCCGGCCAGCGGCTTATGCCCCTGCTCTTGAGCAAAGGCGACGGTGCTCAGCTCGATAGTGCCGAACATCGCCCCCATGAACACGTACACGGCGACCAGCACGGCCATACCGGGAACAGCGATCGCCCGGCCTGCTCTGTGCGCCGAGGGCCTCGCTGGTGGTTCGGTCCGGCGCTGCGCGGCCAGCAGCAGCGTGCCGGCCACGGCGAGCACGGCCGCTGCGCCGATACCGGCCGACGGGTGGGCCCCTGTCGCGAGCAGCGTGACGATCACCGGCCCGGTGATGAAAATCACCTCATCGACCACTGACTCGAACGAAAACGCCGTGTGCAGCAGGGCCGTGCCGCCGAGCAGATGGCTCCACCGGGCGCGCACCATGGCGCCGAGTGATGGCATCGTGCCGCCGAGCGCCCCGCCGGTCACGAACAGGGTCCACAGCGGAGCCTGAATCTCTGCGCACGCGATGAAGGCGACCGCGCTTGCCGTGAAGACGGCTATGAGCGGCCGAAGCACGCGGGCCTGGCCAAACCGGTCGGTCAACCGGCCGAGCCGCGGCACAAACAGCGCATAACAGATGATGCCGGTGGCCGACACCTCACCCGCCGTGCCGTACTTGCCAGTCACCGCCGACACGAGCAGAACCACGCCGAGCCCATACATCGACATCGGCATCCGGCCCACAAACCCTGCGGCGGTGAACGCGCGCGCGCCTGGCACGCGCAGCAGCCGACCGTACGGGTTGCCGGCGACCGCACTGCCAGCCAGTGCTTCGGCCGCGTCTACACCGGTCGCGCGGCGCGCCAGGCTCGCTGTGCCGGTTGTGGGTTGCTCGCAATCGTTGTCGGCCACCATGAAGAACCTCCCCACACGACGGTAGGCGGTGGCGCAAGCCGGTTTCGATTTACCTCTGGTAACAGCGGTGGCCACCGGTGTCCTGGTGCGCTCGCGTGGCCGAGGCACAGGTACGACGCTTAGAGTGGTTCTGCTGTGAGACCTCGCGCCTGGCGCAGCGCGCCACTGCTGATCGTCGCAATCGTGGTGGCACTCGGCGGGACCGCGGTCGCCGCTGGTGCGATCCTGCTCGAGACCCCTGGCCATGGGCCAGCCGCCCGGATTCCGGCGACCGGCGCGCACCCGAGCCGCCGTACCGACGTTGTCATGGCGACTCAGGTCGCGCCCCTTCGCCGCATTGTGCCGCCCGATTTGCTCGTGGTGTCGGTGAGCGGGATCACACCCGCGCAGCTGATTAAGATCAAGGAACTATCGCACGTGCGGGACCTGATTACCGCAGACGGCGGTGCGATCCGGCTGCAAGCCCGGCTGACCAACGTGTTTGGCGTCGATCCAAGCGCCTTCCGGTCCTGGACACCGCCCGCGAGCGCGGCCAACGAGCGTATCTGGGCCGCGCTCGCACGGAACGAGTTTGTGCTCTCGACCAGGGCGCAGGCCCGGTTCAGGCTGCACCCTGGCACCGCATATCAGCTGGTGGGCGCCGGCCAGCCGGTTGTGACCATGGGCGCGTCGGCCCACCTGGGTGTGCCCGGTGTGGACGCACTTGTCAGCAGGGAGGCCGCGCGGGTGCTCGGCCTGGTGCCGAACATCGCGACCATGATCAACGCTCCAGGGGCCAACATCGCGACGCTCGCCCAACACGTGCGAAGATTGCTCGGCAAGCAAAGCCAGGTCATCGACCTGCACGCGGCTTCGTCGACGTTGCCTGTCGACCCGGGCGCTGACGCCAGCCGGCCTAGTACGTACATGGACCTGTACAAGCAGTCGGCCGCAAGGTACTGCCCCGGGCTTTCCTGGACGGTGCTTGCTGCGATCGGGCAGATCGAGAGCGGGCACGGCACCAACGACGGCCCGTCAAAAGCTGGAGCACTCGGGCCGATGCAGTTCCTGCCGTCCACCTGGCGGATATGGGGCATCCCCGGGTTCGGCGACACCACCGCGGACATTATGAACCCATACGACGCGGTGCCTTCCGCGGCCCGCTACCTGTGTGCGAGCGGCGCCTCGGCAGGCGGGGCAGCCCTGTTCGGGGCGATCTACGCCTACAACCACGCAGGCTGGTACGTGCGTGAAGTCATTGCCCTCGCCGAGGAGTACGCGCGGCAGTTCGGCTGAGAGTCATCGCGCGCCGTGCCGGTGCGTGGTGGGAATATCGGTACGGGATTTCCACGGGTCTCGATTGTTGTACCCGCCTACAACGAGGGTGAGTCGATCATCCGGTTTCTGGACCGGCTGCTCGGTTCGGTGACGCTGCCGTGTGAAGCGCTCGTCGTCTATGACACCGAGGCCGACACCACGGGGGATTATCTGACCAGCGCCCGGTACACGGTGACGCCGTCCGCGCCGTAACGGAACCCAAAGCCCGTCGCGGCCAGGAAATGGCCAGCGGCCGGGGTGAGGTGTTTCCATACGAGCACCCATCGCACGTTCATCCGCCGCGCATCTGCGGCCGCCGCAGGCAAATCGGCCGTGGGGACATGCCGGCCAGCCTGAACCCTCATGACGTTGACGTAGAACGGGTGCCTTCGCAGCGCGGCCATGGTCTGCTGCGGTAGCCGCGCCACGTATCCGATAGCGCGCGGATGGCCGTCGAGAGTGGCCTGGACGAGTTCCTCGGCCGGGAACCCCGGGCCCAGTTCGAGCGTGCCGCTGCGGAATCCAAGTGGCACATCAACAACGAGGGACCGTGAGTGATCGGCCGCGATGGCGCGGTCGGCTGCGGGCAGCCCGGTTGGCATGGAGCCGGTAGGCCCTTCCGCGGACCAGCCGAGCTCCAGCGCGGCGAGGACCGCGACGAGCAGCAGCGCCGGTGCGAAGCGTGACCTGACCCACCCGACGGCGGACCCGGCGAGCAGCGCCGCGGGGATGAGCGCCAGCGGGGTGAACCGGTTGGCCTCGCGGAAGCTGGACAACCCGGGCAGGCGGACAAACCAGGTGTAGGGCATCAGCGCGGACAGCGTGCGCCCATGATCGTGGATCGTCAGCGGCGTAAATGGCCGCGTACCAAGGTAGAGCACCGGGCCAAGAGCGAGCACCGCCGCGCCGAGCCAGGTTGCCAGCCAGATCCGGGCGTGTCGGCTGCGTCGGCCAAGCACGGCGCCGAGCAGGGCGAACGCGGTCAGCGTGACGCCAAAGGTCGGCATCCCCTCGGTCGTGATGCCGTGGTAGAAGATTCTGCCTAGGCCACCGAGACCGAACGCGGCCACCCGCGGTGACGGTGCGAACATCTGCGGCAGCGCGACACCGTAGTTCGCGTAGTTGCTGGCGAGCGTTGCCGGGTTGGCCGCAAGCGCCCCCGATTGCCGCACCATGGCGATGATCTGCGGGCTTGCGGTGAGCAGCCCAGCGACCGCGGCCAGGGCCAGCAGGCCAAGCGTGCCCCTGACTGGCCGCCGCGCGAGCCATGGCAGCAGCACGGCGGTGGCGAGGATGCCAGCCAGGATGGCCGATTCTGAATCAACAAGCAGGCACAGCCCGAGGACCAGCCCGAGCCGGATCGTGCGACCCTTGCCTGGATCGCGGCGCAGGCGGACCGCCGCCTCCAGCGTGATCGGTAGGAACAGCGCTCCGGCCGCGACGTTGAGATGGAACCAGGCGCGCCAGGTCAGCATCGACGACAAGCCGAAGAACACCCCGCTTGCGAACGCGCCGGCCGGCGGCAGCCAGAGCCGGGCTGCCCGGTACATGGCGTAACAGAGCAGGCCCGGCACGAGCACCGATGCCAGGTTCACAGAAAACGCTGGCCCTGCGGTCATCGTTACCGGCATCGTGATCAGGCCGACCAGTGGCATCAGCGCGTGATAGGCGAGCGGCGCGCCGACAGGAGCGATGATCTGGCGGGTCGTGAAAGGGTCCGCGAGATGAATGAGCTGGCGGGCCATCCACCACACGTCCCAGGTGTAGCTGCCCTGATCGCGCGTATTGGGCAGCCGGCCCGCCAGGTAGGTCGCTCGCGGCCAGGTGACCAGTATGCCGAGCGCCACGTAGCCGACCAGGATCGCGGCGTGCCGCGCTACCGTGCGCCGCTCTGCCCACTGGCCAGCCAAGCTCATCCGGGCAGCAGGTCTTCTGGCCTGGTGAAGCGGAAGCCGTACATGTCGATCGCGACGCCGTCCGCATGGCTGGCCAGCGCCAGCGCGGCCTGGCCAAGCGTCAGGCAAAGATCGCGCGGGGACTCACTCGCACGCGCCCCGGTCTTCAGGTCGTAATGATGGAGCCGCTGCCGGCCTAGCTCGCCCAGCGCGGGCGGCTCGAAGTCGATCAGGAACTGCTGCGCCGGCAGGTAGCCAACAAACAGCGCGGCCTCGTCGCTGGCGAGATCGAAGGATCCATCACCTGATGGGTGCTCGCCGTACACGGCAAGTCCCGGGGCATGCGGGTGCAGCACCCTGATTACCTGCTCGGCGTTCACCGCGTGCGGTGAGTACACGCTCGCCATCAGCGCGAGATCCGGCTCGGGCAGGCCTGGATGGAGGGTCGCGCCGAGGCGCGTCGCGAGCCCCCGCAGCAGCAGGCCTGCACTTTGGCGCTGCAGGTCAGGGCTCAGCCGTTTGTTGTGGCTCTGCACGGCCAGCCCACAGTGGTAGGCCGCGGAAACGCCGGCCGGGAGCCGGGCTTGCCGCAAGAGCTTCTGTGTGACTGCGATCGGCCCGAATAGCAGGACACCATTGGTGAAGACGAGCCTGTCGCGCCACTGGCGGACCGCCGGGTCATACAGCCGCACGGTGTCCAGCAGCCAGTCGCGGCCGGGTTCGTCCGCCAGCAGCAATGTCGGACCCTTGGCCAGTCGGTTTGCCGTAGTCTGCACGAGCCTCACGTGTCTGTTTTCCCTGCTCAAGGCTGGTGCCAGGACCCGGCCAGCCTGAGCCAGGCGGTGCGCTCCATATCCGTGACCGGCAGGAACGAACGGAGGAAGAGCACCGCGACCAGCCCATAGGTCAAGATAGCGCCGATCACGAGAAACAGCTGTCCGGCAACGAAGCAGGCCCTGGCCGCGACGCCGGCGAGCGCGCCCGCCGTGCCCGCACGCCGCGCGGCGGAAAGCTCGCCGGGCCTGCGGGTGCCATAGTCGCGGCTGCCGCTGTGCTGGCCACTGTGCTGGCCACTGTGCTGGCCATTGTGCGCCGTCAAAAGATGGAGCCGATGCCGTGCCATATGTCCTTCCCGATGTTGGCGATGTCCTGGCCGGTCTTCGCCGCGCTATCGCCGATGCCGTCGAGGGTGCCCATGACCGCACCGTGCTGCTGCCAGTCCGCCCCCCAGTTCTCCTGGATGAGGTTGTGGCCAAAGTCACCCACGCCGATCGCAACCAGACCGCCTACGGCGGCGCCAGCCGCGACACCGAGGACCGGCGCGCCAACGATGGAAAGTCCGGCGACCGCTCCGGTCACCGCGGCCCCGGCGGCCGCACCTGCCGCGATGCCTGCGATGTTGGCACCACCCTCGAGCGGATATGCCTCGTAGGCGGGCATGCCCTTCGCCATGTCGTCCTGTGCGGAGAAGTACGTGCCAAGACCCGCGGCCGCGACGTCGATCACTGGGAAGTCGAGGCCGAACTTCGCCAGCCTGCCAAGCAGGCTGGCGTCATCGACGCCGTCGGCCAGCTGGCTGACGCCCGGCAGGTCGGACACGCGCGTGTCGAGCAGCTTGCTGATCGCGTTCTCGTTGGCCCTGGCCATCCCCAGGTCAGTCTGTGCGCTGGACAGCTCTCCTCTGGCATCGTGCAGGGCCTGCTTGACGTCGTCGGGCATGGGCACGTTGGGGCTCGGCCGCGCATCGCGCGCCGCAATCCACGCGGCCTTGGCTTGCGCCACCGTCTGCTGCAAATCGCCGATCCTGGACTCGACTAGCTTGCGGTAGGCGGTCGGTATCGCCCAGAAGCCGCGCAGGTAGTCGGCCAGCGTGTTGCCGTCTGGCGGCGTTACGCCGTGATCGGGCGGCGCGATCTGGGCGTAGAGGTTCTGCAGGCTTCCCGCCGCCTGAATCCGGGCCTGCTGCGCGGCTTGCATGCACTGCTGCCAGAACGACTGGTAGCCGCCCCGCCACTGCTCCTTGCCACGGTCGCCGTAGCAAACTTGCGGCGGTTTGCCGTCGCCGCCGATGTTGACACCCGCTGCAGTGGTCTTGTCAGCCGCCTGCTCCAGCGCATTCTCGATCTTGGCCAAATCGACCGCGAGCTGATTGACGATGTCACCAGCCAAGTTGGTCACCACGCCAAGTGCGTTGGCGCCGGTGGCGTCCCTTTCCCAGTTCTTGGTAAATGCCGAGGCTGCAGAACCCGTCCAGCCCGCGTCGCCGACGATCTGGTCGACCTTCTTGTCCAGCGCGGTCACCACGTCGCTGATTTCAGGGACGTGGCCGTACAGCGTTCCCGCATACGCCGACAGGCCGTGAATATCGCCACCTACCCAGTCGTAGGCGAATGCGGCAAGCCTGGCCGGGGATTTCGCCGTTGCTCCCACGACGTCCCTCTCAGATCCTGTCCGGATCGCTGATCTGGCTGCACAACTTGCTCAGGCTCTCCTCGTCGTGGGCGTAGGTGTCATGTGCCGTCTGCAGCTTTGAGCTATGGCCCGCAATGTCGCCGGAGATCTGCAGGTGCAGCAGGCAGAGGGCCTCGACCACCGATTTGAGGCTCCCATCGAACCCAGCACCGCCGCCGTCGGGCAGCGCGGGCCAGTCCGTCGGCATGATTGCCTTGAATGTCTGCGCTTCTGTTTTGAAGGTCGACGCCGCCTGCAGTAGGTCGGAAAGGACGACCTGAAAGCTGCCGCCGCTCATCTCAGGCTCCTTTTCAATGCCTCGATGTCGGTGCGCTGCCAGCGCCAGGCGCCCGGCTGTGCCTGCGGGTCAAGTACCAGCTCGCTGACCCCGGCCGCACCCATCAGCGCCTGCGCGGCGCGCAGCGGCAGCGCGGCCCATGGCTGCTGCGGCCCGAGTGCCGAGGTCAGCTGCTCGGTGGTGGTGAACACCGGCAGCACACGCCGGCCGTCGGTGAGCTGGCGAACCTCGAACACAACGTCCTTGCGGCCATCGCGAACCTGCGGATGCGCGGGCACGAATACGATCTCCGGCAGGCGAGATTCCTGTGGCGTGCCGCCGTGCGCCGCAGAGCCGCCGGGCAGCGTCACTTCGTACCGTCCTTCGCCATTCGGTACAAGAGCGCTAAACAACGTACCTGAGTCGGTGAGACGCGTAGGCGCGGATCAGAGAAGGTGATCCAATCGGACCGGCCGGAACGCCCATCGGGGTCTGATTGGATGGCGGATATGGCCGAGCACGCCCCGCCCGCTTACGATGCCTTCCTGCTTGTCTCGTTCGGCGGGCCCGAGGGTCCGGACGACGTGATCCCGTTCCTTGAGAACGTGACCCGTGGCCGGGGCATCCCACGTGAGCGGCTCGCGGAGGTGGGAAAGCATTACCATCTGTTCGGCGGCGTTAGCCCGATCAACCAGCAGTGTCGCGAACTGATAGCCGCTATCAAGGCCCGGTTCGGCGCATGCGGCATGGACCTGCCCATTTACTGGGGTAACCGGAACTGGGATCCATACCTGGCCGACACGGTGCGGCAGATGGCCCGTGACGGGGTGCGCCGCGCCATCGCCTTTGTCACCTCTGCGTACAGCTCCTACTCCAGTTGCAGGCAGTACCTCGACGACATCGAGCGTGCTCGCCAGCGGGCGGGGCCTGGCGCGCCCCGGATTGACAAGCTCCGTGCCTACTTCAACCACCCCGGCTTCGTCGAGCCGCTCGCGGAAAATACCCGCGCCGCGCTCGCGACACTCAGCGCAGCCGTTAGGGATCATGCTTGTCTCGTGTTTACCGCGCACAGTTTGCCAACGGCGATGGCCGCGAGCAGCGGGCCGCACGGCGGGGCATACGTCGCCCAGCTCAATGAGGTCGCGCGGCTGGTCAGCGAGCGGGTCGATGGTGGCGCGCATCCGCGGCGGGTCGTCTTCCAGAGCCGCAGCGGCCCGCCGTCGCAGCCGTGGCTCGGACCGGATGTGGCCGACCACATGGCGGAGCTGGCGGATGCGGGGGCCCGCGCGGTGGTACTGGTGCCGGCCGGGTTCGTCTCCGATCACATGGAGGTCCGCTACGACCTCGACGTGGTAGCCGTGCAGGCTGCTCACCGGCTCGGTATCCAAGTTGCCCGCGCCGCCACCCCCGGCACTCACCCGCGGTTCGTGGCCATGATCGGCGAGCTTGTCGCCGAGCGGTTCGCCGGACGCCCTGGCCGGCTGGCGCTTGGGCCTGTCGGCCCAAGCGCAGACGAGTGCCCGCCATACTGCTGCGCTCGCTTTCGCCCCGCCCCGGCCGCCGCGGGCCCGAGCCGGCCAGCGAAGCTCAGGTGAGCATGGCCACCACGAACCCGCCGAGCGAGCTGCTCGAACTCGCCGTCGCTGTCGCGGTGCAGGCGGGCCGGATGCTTGCCACCGGGCGGCCGCCCGGCCGGCCGCAGGTAGTGGGCACCAAGTCCAGCCCGACCGATGTGGTCACCGAGATGGACAGGGTATCTGAGCGGCTGATCATCGACCGGATCGGCGAGGCACGTCCCGGTGACGCGTTTCTGAGCGAGGAGCGCGGTGCCGTGCGGCCCGCGACACCGTCTGCAGGCAGGGTGCAAGCGGGCGGCGCGGTCGTGCGCTGGATCATCGACCCAATCGACGGAACGGTCAACTACCTCTACGGTCTGCCGGATTGGGCGGTAAGCATAGCGGCGGAGCTGTCCGGCCGGGTCGTGGCTGGCGTGGTGTATGTACCGCCCCGCGGCGAACTTTTCACCGCGGTTCTCGGCGGCGGAGCATGGCTGCAGCGCCAATCCGCAGAAGGCTCACCCAGCGGCAGCCAGTCGGCCCGGCCGGTTCGCTGCGCTTCCGGCGTGGCGCTCAGCGAGGCCCTGGTTGCGACCGGCTTTGGGTACGAGGTGGCGCGGCGCGTCGTCCAGGGCGAGGTCGTGGCCGGCCTGCTGCCCCGGGTACGCGACATTCGGCGCGGCGGCTCAGCCGCAGTGGACCTGTGCTCGGTCGCGGCAGGCCGTGTCGATGCGTACTACGAGCGCGGCATCAACTACTGGGACCACGCCGCTGGGGGTCTGATAGCCGCCGAAGCCGGCGCCACGGTTGCCGGCCTCAGCGGCAAGGCGGCCGGGCCGGATCTGACGATTGCCGCCGGGCCTGGGCTCTTCGCGGCGCTGCACGATCTGCTCGCCGCGCTCGATCCGGAGCGGGATGGCCCCGTCTGACGGAGCGTTCAGCCGGGCCGCGGCGGCGGAACTCCATGATCGGCGGCGATCCCTTGCAGGCTCTATCTCTGCGACGAAAGCTCCACAGCACCGCGCAGCCGGCCCCGCGCGTTTACCCGGTGCTTACACGTCGTAGGGGAAAAATGTAAGTGCCGGTCGAGCGCGCCGTGCAGCGCCACGAAGGGACGAGAGGTGCGGGTACTCGTTGTGGAGGACGAGCAGGTCTTGGCTGATGCGATCGCCATGGGCCTGCGGCGCGCGGCGATGGCCGTTGACGTTGCCTACGATGGCGCGGGCGCGCTCGAGCGGACCAGCGTGAACGACTACGACGTCGTCATTCTCGACCGCGACCTCCCAAAGGTGCACGGCGATGACGTATGCAGGCAGCTGGTGGCGAGCGAGACCAGCGCCCGGATCCTCATGCTCACCGCCGCGGCAGAGCTGGACGACAAGGTAATGGGCCTCGCCATCGGCGCCGATGATTACCTCGCCAAGCCGTTCGCGTTCGCGGAACTCATCGCACGGGTCCGTGCGCTCGGCCGGCGATCGTCCCCGCCCCTTCCGCCCGTGCTCGAACGCGCGGGTATCCGGCTGGACCCGAGCCGCCGCGAGGTTACCAGGGATGGCAGCCCAATCGTGCTCACCAACAAGGAGTTCGCCGTGCTCGAGGTGCTCATGCGCGCCCAGGGAACGGTCGTGAGCGCGGAACAGCTGCTCGAGAAGGCCTGGGACGAATACATCGACCCGTTCACCAACGTGGTGCGGGTTACGATGATGACGTTGCGCAGAAAGCTCGGTGATCCGTCGGTGATCGAGACCGTGGCAGGCGCGGGGTACCGGCTGTGAGCATGCAGGGCAACGGGCAAGACGCGCCGGTCCACCGGATGAGCCTCCGGGTCCGGTTGACGTTGCTGTACGGGGTCATGTTCTACGCAGCAGGAGTCGTGCTGCTCGCCGTCACGTACCTGCTCGTGCGCAGCATCATGAGCGGCGTCCAGGTGTTCGCGCAGGACGGGACGCCGCTGTCCGACTTTTATCGCACCGAGTTCATAAGTAACGTGCTGCACCGCCTGCTCGGCCAGTCGATCGTGGCGCTGCTCGCCATCGGGGTCGTCGCGATTGCCGTCGGTTACGTCATGGCGGGGCGCGCACTGGCGCCCTTGCAACGCGTAACCGCAACGGCGCGGCGGCTTTCTGAAAGCACCCTGCATCAGCGGATCGCGCTCGACGGCCCTGAGGACGAGATCAAGGAGCTTGCCGACACCTTCGACGCCATGCTCCAGCGCCTCGCGCGGGCGTTCGACACGCAGCGGCGTTTCGTCGCGAACGCCTCGCATGAGCTGCGCACGCCGCTGACCATCAACAGGACCCTGCTCGAGGTCGCGCTCGCTGACCCGCAGGCGTCGGAGGACCTGAGGGTTGTCGGGCGCACCCTGCTCGCTACCAACGCGCGCCACCAGCGCCTCATTGACGGGCTGCTGCTGCTCGCCCGCAGCGAGCGCGGGCTTGACACGCGGACGCCCGTGGACCTCAGTGATGTGGCCCACTCGGCTCTGACGAGCGTGCGCCCCGCGATAGCCGAGGCCGGGATCACCCTGCACGAGGACCTCGGCACCGCGCGGACCGCGGGTGAGCCCGTGCTGCTTGAGCACATGGTGCACAACCTGCTCGATAACGCGGTCAAGTACAACACGCACGGCGGCGCCGTCTGGCTGCGCACCTGGCGCCAGGACAGCGGGTCGCTCGTCTTTGTGGCCAACACCGGGCCGACGGTGGCACCGTATGAGATCCCGCGGCTGTTCGAGCCGTTCCGCCGGCTGGCCGAGGACCGGGTGGGTTCCGAGCGTGGGGCCGGCCTGGGCCTATCCATC
>WNGG01005069.1_pt1 | contig 19586 bp, 21 predicted proteins | sample 5400661 | NCBI WGS metagenome assembly WNGG01 (sample SAMN13153372, study PRJNA577476) | soil metagenome | isolation source: 100 cm soil or saprolite under Garry oak tree replicate 1 | place: USA:California | collected 2016-06-15
CAGAGAGGAAGAGGCGGGGAAGCTTCAAGGCGGCCGCGGCACCGATGATCGGCGTCGCGAGCAAGAACGAATAGCGCAGCGCATCCTCGTGCGACAGGCCGACCAACAGTCCCCCCGCAATCGTCGAGCCCGTGCGGGAGAACCCCGGAATGAGCGCGAGGATCTGCAGCAGACCGACCCGTAGTGCCTGCCACCACGAGAGCTCAGCGGCGATGTGCCGGTCCGGATCCGACGTCTCAGCCGCGCGCTTGGCCTGCCGCCGCAGCCGCTCGGCGCCGAACAGCAGCGCGCCGTTCATAACGAGGAAGAATCCCGCCGCGCGGGGCGCGACGAAGAGATGCCTCACCTGCTTCTCGAGCAACAACCCGAGGACCCCAGCGGGCACCGTGCTCACCAACAACAGCCAGGCGAGCCGCGCGTCGAGATCCGCTGGGGCAAGGGCTCGGTCGCGCAACGTCCGCCCCAGGCCGGTGAGAATGCGCCGCCAGTCGCGCCAGTACAGCACGAACAGCACGAGCGCCGTCGCGAAGTGCGTGGCGACAAGGAAAGTGAGGAAGGCGTTGGCGTCCTGATCCACGTGCCATCGCAGCAGTCCGGGGAGCACCACGCTGTGGCCGAGGCTCGAGATGGGAAAGAGCTCGGTCACGCCCTGCAGGAATCCGAGGACCACGGCCTGGGAGAGGGAAATCACTCGTAGAACTTAAGCCCATGGGAGCACCGGCCGTGCGCACCCCATGGGATGTGCTGCTCGACTGACGACTCTACGGCTGGCGATCCCGCGCCGGCCCCCGGGCGAAGCCCGAAGAACCCGTGACTGCCGTGGCGCCCACGGCGATGAGCGCCCTCTCGCGGGCGAGCGACTGCACGCCGAGCAGCGTGGCGATCGGGGGGTTGGGGCCGAAGTAGGCTGCCCCCGCATCGCGAATTGTCGCCAGGTCGACCGGCCGGTAGTTGACGACGTAGATGGTGAGCGCCACGACGTCCTGCGGCAACGCGCCTGCGGCCCGCAGCACGGTCGCGAGGTTCGCGAAGGCGCGCTCGGCCTGCGCCCGCAGGTCCCCCCCCACGAGCGCCCCGGCGCTGTCCAGCGCGAGCTGGCTCGCCACGTACACCGTCCGCCCAACGCGGACGACCTGCGAGCCCAGGTCGGGTCGCGCGACGCCCGCGGGGTTAGGGAGGAACGTCTTCGGCTCCGGAGCCGCAGCCATGCGCTCGCCGCCGAACGCCGCCTGCCGCCAGCGCAGCGCGTCTTCTCGTGCCTTCTCGTCGGCGGCCCGCATCTGGTCCTCTTTCCAGCGCCGATAACCCTTCACCTGGTCGCCCGTAAGGAAGTGATGCAGGTTGTCCTCGAACTTGTCCTGCCGATCCTTGAGGTACTTGCCCAGGTCCTGCACCCGTTCGGCGTAGAACAGGGCCGCCGCGCGATCACCCGAGTCCAGCCGATCGTTCATTTTTCCGACCGCGACGCGGACGCTGTCGCGCTGGGGTCGCGTAGCCACCATGAAGGAGTCGTACGCCTGCCCGTAGCGGGCGGCCTGTTCGGCGTTGAGATCGAGCACCGCCTGCGCGGTCGCCGAGTCGGCGGGGCCGTCGAGCTCGACACCGGGAAGTCGTGGCGCCGCCGGCGCAAACCTCCCCTCCTCCTGCCCCCCCATACCCCTACCGCGACCGCCAAACCCGCCAAACTGCCCCCAGGCTCCTGGGGGCGAGACCGCGAACGTCAGTAGGGCTGTCGCCAGCAGGGCGCGTCGCATGGGCTGTCTTCTCCTCGCTCGAGATCGTTGTTGTTACACCCGCTGTCGTCAGCCGCTCCTGAACCTCGCCCAGTGGCGGCGCCACCCCCGCCCCCCCCGCATGCCCATCCGCCCAAACCGCCCCGCCACCCGCTGCCGCATCAGCTCCAGCCGTGCCCGCTGGAGGGGTGAGAGATAGGTCGCCATCTCCCGGCGCTCGTCCCGTCGTACCTGCGCGAGGGCTCCGTCGTTCTGTTCCCGGGCGTCGAGCAGCTTGCGCAGGCTGTCGGCGTTGGCGGCGACTCCCGGGCGCAGCTGCCCGCGTAGCGCTTCCGCGAGCCCACGCTGCCGTTCCAGAATGGCGTGGCGCTGCTCGCCGAACCGCTGCTCGGTTGCCTGGAGCTTCGTGACCTGCTCGTCGGTGAGGCCGAGCTTCTCGCGCAGCCGCGCGACCCGGCGGCGCTGGAATTCCTCGGGGTGCTGGCGCCAGCGCGCCGCGCGACCGGTGTCGGCCGGGGTCTGGGCGGCGACGGCCGACGCCGTGACGAACAGGAGCAGCCATGCGATCGGTTTCATGAGTCCCTCCCTGGGAGTGCTGTCACTAAGAGAGAGTACGAAGACCGCCGGAACGTCGCTGCACGGAGTCTGGCACAGGGTAGTGCAGGTCGATGAACCGGCCAAAGGGCTCCTTGAACTTCCGCCGGTTCTCGGGGAGGTTGAACCAGGCCCGGTGCCGGGCATTCTCTGCGGCGATCACGGGATACCAGGTCTCGCGCAGGCGTCGTTTCGTCCACCCCTGGCAGCGGTCAAAGACCGTCTCAACGAAGTTCCAGACCATGAAGGCGTACGCATCGTACTCCCGCGCCCTGCCGGGATCGGGCGATGTGGGGAAGTCCAGGAGATCGGGGTGCTCCAGGCCGATCTTCAGCAGGTCGAAATAGACGCGGTCCAGCTCCGCGTAGTAGCTGTCCCGCAGTGTCGTCCGGAAGCTCCAGATCGAGTAGAACAGGGTGAGGACGATGCCGATCCCCGCCCCGGTGTCGGCGATTATCTGGACTTTCGTCCATAGCGTCATGACCTCGGGTTCGGCCAGAAGGGCTACCACGCTGATTGCTCCTCTCAGGCTCACTCGAGCCGAACAGGGTCGGGCACGCCGCGCAACATCTGGACGATCCGGGGATCGTCAGACGAGCAGCGGTACACGTCCCTATAGATCGTCCTGAGCCATCGTTCCAGGTCCGTCTTGCGAAGCTGCCGAAGCGGTTCCGCCGAGTACACCATCAGGTCCATCTCGGGGGCCGGGCCTTGGCCAGGCAGCGGCAGGATGTAGTGCAGCCCGGAGATTCGCACACACCCCAAACGCCGATAGAACTGCTGTCTGCGTGTGCGAATCTGCCGGTCGGCGCACACTTCGCGGTCAGAGTCAACCTCGAGCAAGATGGGGAGGTTCCGGGCTTCCGGGGTCACGGGCCCCACGACGGTCTGCTTGAACAATTCGCTCCCGAGACCGTGATTCCGCCGCTCAGGCGCCACCGCCATATACTCGAGCAACACGAAACGCTCGGCGGGCGGCAAGAAGAGGATGCTGAAGCCCGTGACGGGGCCGGCGTCCTTCATCACCCAGACCCGGTACTCAGGCGCGCGGACCATCGCGCAGATCCACGCCTCAGGCTTCTGCTCCCGCGCGGCTATCGATGCGGCGTAGATTTTGTACAGTTCCCGAAAGGTTGGTCCGCCGCAGGATTTCAGCTGTTCCAGCTGATCGAGATCGGTCATGGAGGACCCATCAAGAGACCCAGCGAATCTAGGCGATTTAGCCCCGAGGTGGTGATCATCGGCGCGGGCGTCGCCGGTCTCACTGCGGCGCGCGAACTCTCCACGGCGGGCGCGCGCGTCCTGGTGCTCGAGGCGCGGGATCGCCTGGGCGGCCGCATCATGACGCACCACACGGCCGATGGCCCGGTCGAGCTCGGCGCCGAGTTCGTGCACGGGGCCTTCGGTGAGATTCTCGGAGTTGTTGAAGAGGCGGGGCTCAGGCTCAGGGAGGTGGGCAGCCGACCAGGCCGGACCTCCGGGCGGGGGCGGCGCGATGTGCCGAACTTCTTCGCCGCGATGGACAGGCTGCTCGCGCTCGCCTCGGCGGGAGCTGCCGACGAATCGTTCCAGCAGCTCGTGGACCGTGTGAGCGTGGAGCCAGAGATCAAGGCGCAGGCGTTGCGTCTCGTCGAGGGATATCACGCAGCGGACCCCGCGTGCATCAGCGTGCAGTCGCTCATTCGCAACACGGCCGCCGACGAGCGGCCGGGTGCCGAGCGGCAGTTCCGGTTTGCCGATGGCTACGACAGCCTCATCGAGGCGGTCTTCCGACGGATCGACCCCAAGCTCTGCGAGGTGCAGCGCAACGCCGTGGTGACGGCGGTCGAGTGGCGACCGAAGCGGGTGCTCATCAACACCTCCGCCGGCCGCGAGTACACGGCGCCGCGGGCGATCGTGACTGTGCCCTTGGGCGTGCTCAAGACCGGCGCGATCCACTTGACGCCGGCGCTCGGCGGCAAGGAGCAGGCGCTGCGCACGCTCGAGATGGGGGCGGTCGTGCGGGTCAGTTTGTGCTTGAGCGACGAGGTCTGGGCGGCACAAGAGCAGCTTTCGAGCGACGCCTTCCTGTTCACCGGTGATCCGCCCTTTCCGGTGTGGTGGGTGAGCCGGCCACCGCCGCTTCCCGTGGTGACGGGCTGGGCCGCGGGTCCCAATGCGCGGGCGCTCGCTGGGCTCAGCGAGGCGCAGCGCGTCCGCGTCGCGCTCGACGCGTTGACCGTAGTGCTCGGGGTGGACCCGGTGCGGCTGCACCACGGACTCCGTGGCGGATTCAGTCACGACTGGCAGGCCGATCCGTTCTCGCTCGGCGCGTACAGCTATGCCGCGGTTGGCGGCAGCGACGCGGGGGAGGAGCTGGGGGCCGCGCTCGATGCGACGCTCTTCTTCGCGGGGGAAGCCACAGAATCAGATGGCCAGAACGCCACGGTCCACGGCGCGATCGCCAGTGCGCAGCGGGTCGCGAGAGAAGTGCTGCGCAGCTAGTCACGTCGGCGCGATCGCGTCGAGCCGCCGGTCTTGCCGCCGCGCCAGCCAGTAGAGGGGCACCCCGAGGAGCAGCGTCGCGCCGCTCCACGCCCAGGCCTGGCCGATGGAGCGCACCCGCGCCAGCGCGCCCCACCCCGATTGCCCCGCGACGCCCCCCAGGTTCGCGAACATCGAGTCGAGCGAGATGATCGTGGCTCGTTGAGCCGACGGGATGTGCGCGTTCAGATACGCCTGCTTCACCGGCATGGCGAGCCCGATCGCCACCCCGTAGACGAGATACAGCCCCACCACGACGTAGAAGTCCTTGAGCAGGCCGCAGGCCATCGCGGTCGCCGCTTGAACAACCACGGAGACCATGAGCAGGCCGGTGCGGGTGGGCACCAGCCGCCCCAGCGGCCCGACCAGGGCGTTCCCGGCGATCATGCTGAGTCCCAGGAGCGAGCTGATCAGCCCGTCCACCCAGACCAGGTCGCGGCCCAGCAGGTCCAGGAAGTACCGCTGCCAGCTGTAGAATCCGAAGATCATGAAGCTCATCGAAACCAGCGACGCCAGCATGACGGGCCGCACCACCGGGTGGTGCAGGCCGTAGTCCATCCCCTCCACGAACACGCGGCGCATCTCCGCCGGCACGCGCCGCAGCTCGAGCGCGCGGGGCGCGAAGCCGATCTCACGCATCCCGAACCACGCGAGCAGGAACAGCGGCACGACCACCGCCGCGCGCACGAGGTAGGGGATGTACAGATGGATCTGGCCGAGCAACCCGCCCCCGATCGTTCCCACCAGCATCGCGGCCCCGAAGACCATCTGCGCCCGTGCGAAGATCGGCTCCAGCGGACCGGAAAAGCCCGTCGTCTTGAGGGCGTCCACGAGCCAGGCATCCACGGCGCCAGTGTAGAACGTGTAGCCCAGGCCCAAGAAGACGGAGATGGCCATGAACGCGCCGAAGCCCCATCCGCGCCAGGCCGTGGCGACGTATAAGAGCGTGGTGACGAACAGCGTCGCGAGACAGAGGAGCAGTGATACCCGCCGACCCACCGTGTCGGCCACGACACCGGTCGGGATCTCGAAGATCATCGAGCCGGCGGTGAACGCGGCATTCGTGAGCATCACGTGGAAGATGTCGAGGCCGGCGCCGAGCTTGAACAGGGTGTCGATGCCCCAGATCAGCGACATCGCGAGGTTGAAGAGCCCGGTGATCACCAGGTACGTGCGGATGATGCGGTCACTCACGGGACGTGCTCCTCCAGCCAGGTGCGCGCGATCGTCCGGATGTCCTGGTGCCGCACGTCGGCGAGCGAGTTGAGCCGTCGCATCTCAGCGTCGTCGATCTTGCCCTGGAGCTGGGCCAGGGCCGCGGCCGTCTCCGGGTGTCGCCGCAACGTCTCCTCTCGCGCCACGACGGCCGCCTGGTACGGCGGGAAGTAATGGCGGTCGTCCTCGAGCGCGACGAGATCGAGGGCCGCGATCTGCCCGTCGGTCGAGTTGCCCGCGATGAGGTCCACTTTCCGGTCCGCGAGGGCGCGGTAGGTGATCCCGAGGTCCATGGCCGTGGGCGGCGCGCGGAACGCAAGGCCATACACACGGGCGAGCCCGGCGAACCCGTCCGAGCGCTCCAAGAACTCGTAACCGAACCCCGCCCGCCAGGTGCGCGACACCCTGGCGACGTCCGAGATGCGCCGCAGGCCGTCTCGTCGGGCGTCGGCGCCGCGAACCAGGATGGCGAACGTGTTGTCGAACCCGAAGGGCGCGAGCCACCGCAGTGCGAAGCGCGCCGCATACTCGCGCTCGACCACGCGGGTGACGCTATCGCGATCGCTCACCGCGGGGTGCTTCAAGACCGCGGTGAAGGCGGTGCCCGAATATTCCGGGTACAGGTCGATCTGCCCGGCGAGGATCGCCTGGTGACAGACGAACGTGCCCCCCAAGTGGAGCCGCCGCTCGACGGGGTGGTGCAGACGGCGCTCGAGCTGCTGGGCCACGATCTCGGCGAGCAGGTCGGACTCGGTGAAGTTCTTCGCGCCGATCACGATCCGGTCGCCCCGCCCGCAAGCCCCGAGCAGCGCGAGCGCGAGCCCCGACACGCTCAGCGCGCGCGCCATACCAGTCGCCGCTCGGCCAGGCCGAACAGACCATCGGCGGCGAGCGCCAGCAGCGCCGCCGGAAGCGCGCCCGCGAGAATCAAGGTGTCGTCCACCACGGCCACGCCGCGGAAGATGTAGACGCCCAACCCACCGGCGCCGATCGCCGCGCCGATCGTCGCGACGCCCACGCTCACCACCGCCGCGACGCGAACGCCGGCGAGGATCACCCCGGCGGCGAGCGGCAACTCGACGAGCCGCAGCAGCTCGAGATCCGTCATCCCCATCCCACGTCCGGCCTCGCGCACGGCGGGGTCGACGCCGGCGATCCCGGCGTAGGTGTTGCGCACGATAGGGAGCAACGCGTACACGATCAGCGCTGTGAGCGCCGTCCAGAACCCGATCCCGAAGATGGGGATCAACAGGCCGAACAGCGCGAGACTCGGGATCGTCTGGAACACGTTCGCGAGCCCCAAGACCGGCCCGCGCCACGCCGGGCGCCGGGTGAGAACGATGCCGAGCGGGACGCCGAGCAGCGCCGCAGCACCGGTCGAGAGCGCCACCAGGACCACGTGTTGAGCGACGAGGCCAAGCGCCTCCCGGGCGTTCCGGGCGAAGAACGCCGCGAGGCTCAGGCCGCCTCCAGGAACCTGCGGACCTCGGGGTGGTCTGAGCGGCGGAACTCCTCGGGCGTGCCCAGGAACTCGAGGCGACCGGCCGCCATCAGCCCGATGCGGTTCCCCAGGAGCAGCCCTTCCCGCACGTCGTGCGTGACGAACACCATGCCCTTGTCGAGGCGCCCCTCGAGGCCGCGAAACTCCCGCTGCAGCTCCACCCGCGTGATCGGATCGAGCGCGCCGAACGGCTCGTCGAGCAGCAGCAGCGGCGGGTCGACGGCGAGCGCGCGCGCGACGCCGACGCGCTGTCGCTGCCCGCCAGAGAGCTCGTGCGGATAGCGTCGGCCGAATGTCTGCGGGTCGAGTCCCACGAGAACGAGCAGCTCCGCCGCCCGATTCGCGATGCGACCCGGCGTCCAGCCCTCGAGCCGCGGCACCAGGCCCACGTTCTGCGCGACGGTGAGGTGCGGCAGGAGCCCCACCTCCTGGATCACATATCCGATGCGGCGACGCAACCGCGTGGGTTCGACCGTGGTCGCGCGCTGTCCCGCGACGAGCACCTCGCCGGCGGTCGGCTCGAGCAGCCGGTTGATCAGCTTGAGCGTCGTCGTCTTCCCGGACCCCGAGCGACCGAGCAGCACCAGCGTTTCCCCCGTCCCCACGGAGAAGGTCACGTCCCGCACCAGGCCGCGGCCGGCGTCGGGGAGCGCGTACCCCAGCGCGCGCACCTCGAGGACGGGGGGCGGGATCACGCCGCGCCCGCGAGAACCATCTGGAAGCGGCCGTCGCCGCTCGTGCCGTGCCACCGGTCCGCCAGACCGGCCGCGCGCAGCATCTCGAGGAAAGCGCCGGCGTCGTACTTGTAGGAATGGTTCAGCTCCAGGCGCTCGGCCGCCGCGAGCGTGAGAGACTCGCCCCCCAAGCTGGCCGCGACATCGCGACCGGCGCGAAAGTGCTTCGCGAGCGGATGCAGACCCGGCCGTCGTTGGTCCTCGCGGTCTTCGAAGACCAGCTCCCCGTCGGCATCCGTGATCCCGATGGCGTTGAGGGGGGCCCAAGCGAAGCGGCGGTTGAGGGGATTGTCGTAGCCCTGTACGGTGGTCTCTGCGGCGTAGATCTCGCCGTCCACGAGGAGGAGGTCCTGCGCGCGCAGCAGGCCGCGCAGCGCGCGGGCTTCGGAGAGGGGATCGAACGCCCCCAACGTATTCCCGAGGAGCAGCACGAGGCGCGGTGGCGCGTCCCGATCAGGCACGAGTGCGGCTCGATGGTCGCTGCGGGTGAAGTCGGCCTTGAGACCGCGCACCGGGACGCCCGCGCCCTGCGCGCCCTCGCACGCCAGCTCGAGCAGCGCCTGACTCGTATCCACGGGCGCGTAGGTGACCTGCACGCCCCGGCGCGACAGCGCGTCGATCAGCAGGAGATCCTTGTCGCCCTGCCCCGACCCCAGGCTGAGGACCTCGAGGGGACCGGGGGGCATGGAACCGGCGAGGTCGTCACGCGACTGTGCGATGAGGGACCGCGAGCGCACGTAGTTGCGGTAGGCGCCGTCCGAGCAGAGGGCGAGCCACGCTCGGACGGATAAGGGAAACCAGTAGAAGAACTTCTCGGCGAAGCGGCGCGCGCGAAACGCCGCGACGAACTCGTCCGCAAGCTCGTGCTCCGTGAGGAGAACCTTAAGGGCGATCACGGTGTTCAGAGTTACCGGTTGACGGGTCGGACGGCAACCCGTATGGTAATCCGGACCGCCGTCGTTCTGTTCCTTAGAGCCCTAGGAGGAGTCAATGCAGATCATCGAGACCCAGGAGTTGGTGCCCAGCTGTCATCGCCCCGAGCTGGTCGAGGCGAGCGAGCTGCAGCCGACCTGCCACTCCTAACGAAGGCCGGTTCGATGCACGAAGGGGCCCGGACGGAACTCGGGCCCCTTTCTCGCTTCCTCGACGTGACTGGGGCAGCGCGACTGGGGTTCGGGGGCTGGGCCGTGGGCGGCGCCGGGTGGGGCGCGCCCGACGACGCCGGCGAGCGCGAGGCCGCGATCCGGCTCGCCGCGGAGCGCGGCGTCGCCTTCTTCGACACCGCGCCCACCTATGGCGGCGGCGAATCCGAGCGCCTGCTCGGCCGCGCCCTCAAGGCGCAGCGCGACCGGATTGCGATCGCGACGAAGGTGGGTCCCACAGACGAGCCGCGCGCCTCGCTCGAGGCTTCCCTGCGGCGCCTCGACACCGACTACGTGGACCTGGTGCAGCTCCACGAGACGCTCGGGGCCTGGGAGGCGCAGCTCGAAAAGCTCGCGACGCTGCAGCGCGAAGGGAAAGCGCGCGCGATCGGGTTGTGCAACGCCACACACCTGCAGCTCACCCGCGCGCTCGGGCTAGCGCCGCTGGCGACGTTCCAGGCCGCCTACAACCTGTTCGATCGCGATGTGGAGGAGCGCGCGCTCCCGTTGTGCCGCGACCGCGGCCTCGCGTTCCTGGCCTACCGGCCCCTCGCCGCGGGCCTCTTGAGCGGCCGGTACCGGGAGCCGCCGGCGTTTCGCGGCGATGATCACCGCCGCGGGCTCTACTGGTTCAAGGGCAAGGAGTTCGAGCGCCGCCGGCGGGTGATCGATCGGCTCCAACCCATCGCGGAGCGAGAGGGAGTCTCGCTCGTCGCTCTGGCGCTCGGTTGGCTCCGAGCGCAGCCCGGGGTGAGCGTCGTCCTGGCGGGCGCCCGCAACCGGTCGCAGGCCGCAGAGACGTTCGCCTCTGACACCCAGCCCCTGCCGCCCGACGTCGTGCAGGCCATCGACGCCGTCGTCCGCGACGTATTCCACCCCGCGTGCGGCAGCGCACGCGGGCGCGAAGCCGCGGCCGCCTGGGGTGAGCGGGAGCGTTTCATTGTCGAGCGGCTCGACGGCACGACCCGGTACGAGACGATTGCCGCCCTGTGGACCGATCGGGGCGAACAGCCCATGATCTCTGCGCAGATCAAGGTCTTCGTGGACCAGCTGGCAGAGGAGCGGCTGCTCGACTGATGGCCCTCATGGTCGGCGCGTTCTACAACCCGCACCTCGGGGCGGAGCTCGCGGTCGCGAGCGGGATCGACCACCTCGCGATGGCCGACCCGCCCGCCGCGCACGATCCCCACTGGCCGGCGATCCGCGAGCGCTACACCCTGCTGTTGCACGACTACCTCGGCCAGCTCTCCGAGCCGCTCGACGAGCGCTCGATCCAGCGCGCCCGCGACCTCGCCGAGCTGTATCGCACGCCGTGGGTCGCCGAGCACTTCCAATGCCTGCACACGGAGGACGGGCGGTACAGCATCAACTACGTCTTTCCCCCGCTGTACACGGAGGAATTCCTGCAGCGGTTCGTCGCCAATGCGAGCGCGCTCCAGGCCCGGCTCGATCGGCCGCTCGTGATGGAGAACATCCCCGGCTTCTTCGACGTCAAGGCGAGCCAGATGCCCGAGCCCGCGTGGCTCGCCCGCTTCTTCGACGCGACGGGAGCGGGCTTCCTGCTCGACCTGCCGCATGTCTGGCTCGAGGCTCATTACCGCGGCGTAGCGGCGGAGCGGTGGCTCGCCGAGTTCCCGCTCGAGCGCGTGGTGGAGCTGCACGTGGCCGGGGTGGAGGAGGACGGGGACCTGCGGGGACCGTGGATCGCGCCGACGGCGCCGTCCGACGACATGCTCGCGTTCCTGGCGCACGCGGTGCGTCGCTGTCCGGGGGCGAAGGCGGTCACATTCGACGCCTTCTCTCCCTCGCTCACCGCCGACGTGCTCTTCACGAGCGTGGCGCGGATCCGGGAAGCGCTGTGAGCGACCGCGCCCTGCAGGACCTCGTGCTGCGGGCGCTCGCGGACGGCCCGTTCCGGGCGTCGCGCGAGTGGCAACAGCGCGCGCTCGCCGACCCGGTCCTCGTGGAGCGGTTCGCCCGCTTCCTGGCGCGGCACTTCTATCACGAGCGGATCGTCCACTTCTTCAAGTACTCGCGGGCGCTGGCGCGCGTCACTGACCGGCGCCCCGAGGCCGTGCTGCGGAGTCCGGCATTCGACGCGCTCCTCCCCACGATGGTGCTCGGCGGTAGGGACACGGCCCGCGCCGTGGCAGGCTTGGTCGCGGGCCACGTAGTGCAGGGCGCCGCAGCCGCCCGCGTTCCCTATCTGGAGGAGCTACTAGGGTACGAGAGCGCCATGATGATCGCGGAGGCAGGTCCGCGCGTGTGGCGGGACGACGAGCCGCCGAAGCGCGACGACGACGGCGCTCCCGAAACCGTCGAGGGAACGGCCTTGCTCGAGCTCGCCTACGATCTCCCGGCGATCCTGCCACAGCTGCTCGCGCCCTGGGCGGGCGTCCCGGAAGCGGCGGCGCGACCCACCACCCTGCTGATCGCCAGGTCGCCCCACGGTCGGGTCACGGTCGCCCGCACCGACAGCGTCGCGGCCCGGGTCGTCGAGCTCGCCAACGGCCGCCGCACACCCGAAGAGCTGGCGCGGGCAACCGGGGTTGGCCCCGGCGAGCTCGAGGCGGCTCTGGCCGGCCTGAGCGAGCTCGGCGCCGTCCGCTTCGCTACTGGGAGCTGACCCCGGCCTGGGGCGCTCCGATCGCGCGCAGCTTCGCTTGCCGCACCAGCCGCTCGAGCCCGTCGAGCGGCAGCGCAAGCAGCAGCTCGATTCGCCGCTTGATCAGCAGGAACGCCTCCCTGAACGCGGCCCGCTTGGCCTGCTCATCCCCCTCGACCAGGGCGGGATCGGGCATCCCCCAGTGTGCCACGACGGGCTGACCGGGAAACACGGGACACGATTCCTTGGCGCGATCGCACACGGTGATCACGAAGTCCCACGGCTCCCGTTCGAGCCCAGCAACGCTCTTGGGAGCGTGACCGGCCCAGGGGATGCCGAACTCTTGGAGGGTCGCTGTCGCGTAGGGATTCACTCGCGCGGCGCGCTCGGAGCCCGCGCTCGCCGCTGCCCAGCGGCCCTTCCCTTTCGCGTTGAGGATCGCTTCGGCCATCTGGCTTCGGGCCGAATTGCCGGTGCACACGAAGAGCACGCGCCAGGGACGCCGCGGCGCGGCCGGCGCCGTCATGCCGGCTTCCGGGCCCGCACGAATGCCCCCATGATGCGCCCGCCCACCTCCCGCGCCAGAACGTCGGCCTCGAGCCCTGCTCCGGCGAGCACCGCCCGCGCGTCCGCGAACTCGTAGATCCGCGTGGGCTCGATCCCGACGTCCATGAACCCCGCTCCCGCGAGCAGCCGCTGGTACTCCTGCTCCTCCAGCGCCCCCGCCACGCATCCGACCCACAGCTCCATGCTTCGCCGCACTTCGGCCGGCATCTCACCCCGCACCACCACGTCCGAGATCGCGAGCCGGCCGCCCGGCGTGAGGACGCGGAACGCCTCCCGCAGCACCCGCTGCTTGTCCGCCGACAGGTTGATCACGCAGTTCGAGATGATGACGTCCACCGAGCCGTCGGGCAGCGGGATATTTTCGATCTCGCCTTTGAGGAATTCGACGTTCGCGACCTGAGCCTTGCGCTGGTTCTCGCGAGCCAGAGCGAGCATCTCGTCCGTCATGTCGAGGCCGTAGGCCTTGCCCGTCGCGCCCACGCGCTTCGCGGACAGGAGCACGTCGATACCGCCGCCCGAGCCGAGGTCGAGGACGGTCTCACCCTCGTGCAGCTCGGCCAGGGCTGTGGGATTGCCGCATCCGAGGGAGGCGAGGACTGCGCCTTCGGGCAGCCCCGCCGTCTCGCCCGCGTCGTAGAGGTTCGCGCTCACGGGATCGCAGCCGCAGGCGTCGGAGGGACCGCACGTCCCCCGCTCTCCCTCGCGCGCGCGCAGCGCGGCCTCCCCGTACTTCTGCCGGACCGCTTCCTTCAACCGTTCATCGCTCATCGGAGTCTCTCCGCGCAACAGGCTTGGACGCAGCTCCCGAGGTGGCTCCCCGGCTTCACCGCCTGCGCGAATGCCGCCACCTCACCCAGAGCCTCGCGGTTCAGCGCGTAATGCACCCAGCGCCCCTCACGGCGATCCGTCACGAGCCCGGCGTCTTTGAGGGTCTTCAAGTGGAACGAGAGCCGAGATTGTGCCGCGCCGAGCGCGTGCTGCAGCTCGCACACGCAGCGCTCGCCGTGCGACAGCAATGCGACGATCTCGACGCGCGTCGGGTCAGACAGAGCATGGAACCGACGCGCGGCGGCGCGAGTCCCCGGGAAGGTGGCCGTGGTCACGACGGCAACATATATCAAGATAAGTTGATTAGTCAACGGCTGGGTGGAACCATGGCGAGCCGGGCGTCGTTGTCACAACGCTTATGAGCGGTGGCAAGACGATGCGCCGGAGACACACCAGCGAGCGCCGCCGGTCGCCCGGCGCGAGACGCTGCCGGCACCGACTGCAGCACGAGACCGATTGGCTGGGGCGGACCTACGTGGGCTGCCCCGTGTGCGGTCGCTGGAAACCGGTCAAGACCCGCGTAGCGGAGCCTGACGGGAGACGGCTCGCGGCGTAACGGGCCCCACCACGGCGCCGTGGTGGAGCCCGCCGCCAGCGCGCCTACAGGCTACCCAAGAACTTCAACAGGGCGCCGCGCTCAAACGACGACAACCTCAGAAAGCGCCCGCGGGCCGCCGTGGCTTCTCCGCCGTGCAGCGCGATCGCGTCCGCGATCGTGGTGGCCCGCCCGTCGTGCAGGAAGGCCGTCGCGAAGCGCAGGCCCATGAGCGGCTCGGTCCGGAACTCGGAGGGCTCGGCCTGGCCCAGGCAGATGTCGGCCAGATCCGCGCCCATGTCATGGAGCAGCAGATCGGTATAGGCCGGGACGACTCGAAGACTCAGGGCAGCTATGGGATTGGGACCAGTCACGAGCACCGGCAGATGGCACGATGCGCACCCGATCCCCAGGAACTCGAAGGCGCCGATTTGACCGACCAGGTCGAGCGGCTGCCGGGGCGGCGGCGCGAGGAACCGGACGAACGCGTCCGTTGCATCCAGCGCATCCTGGGAGATCTCGGGCTCGCCGGTCGGATCGACGCCGTCCGGCATGGCTCCACCCCCGACGGTCTGCTCCGTCTCGAGCTCCGGATTCGTGATCCCCATCTCCATGACGAACGCGGCCGAGGTGAACTCACGGAGCGTGGCGACCTGGGCCTTGCGGCCGAAACGGCCGACGCGTCCGTCGGGCGTGCGGTTGGGGCGCCCCGAGATACCGTCGCCGTTCCGATCGTCGCCGTCGCCTGCGAGGGTACGGGCTCCGCGTCCATTCCCAGCGCGTCGTGCAACGCCGGGGTCATCTGTTGCTGGATGACCGGGCCGCCCACGGCGCTGAGATCGTCGCACGCGCCGCCTTGGAAAGCCGTAGCATGCAGCTCCACGTCTTCCCCGCCTTCCGCCGGATCGTTCGAGCCGCTTCCGCCCACGACCGGGCTTTCATGGCACGAGGCGCAACCGGTGGAGTTGAACAGGGGACCGAGGCCGTTCTCGGGTGTGAACACCGTTTGGAACACGCCGCTGCCGACCTGGAACAGGTTGAGTTGATCGGACGTCAGGAGTCGCAGGGGCTGGCCAACGGCAGGTGCGGCGGCGCCGAGCAGGTCCGCCGGCGGCGGCTGCTGCTCGGGGGGTGGTGAAGTGGGTGGCAGATCGTTACAGGCGACGACGAAGCCGAGCAGAGCCACGCGGGACAGCGTAGCCTGAGTATGTCGGGACATGGCGTCCTCCCGGACAGGGGGACCCGTGGCCACACGGAGGCGCGGTCGCGATTCGGGCGGGAAAGGGACCCTAGGGCAGCGTGTCGTGGCTCACGCTGAGAATTCGCCCTTGAGCGGTTCCATGATATCGGGAGGCGTAGCGTCGCCGCAACACCCGGGTCGCTCGTTGCAACGCATGTCCCGAATGACCCGTGACCGAACAGACCGGTCAGACGTCGACGCTCTTTAGCGGTGCTTGATGAACGTGCCGTCCTGGAGCTCGGCGTAGGCGCGCCGCAGCTCTTCTCGCGTATTCATCACGATCGGCCCCTGCCAAGCGACCGGCTCCTCGAGCGGCCGGCCCGAGACGAGCAAGAACCGGATCCCCTCCTCGCCCGCCTGGACCGCGATCTCGTCGCCCCAGTCGAACAGCACGAGCGAGCGATTGCCGGTGAACTCGCGCACCAGGGCGTCGCTCGCCCCCACCCCTTCGCCGACTTTCTCCGTGAGGACGCCGCGCGGCGCCGACGCATCGCGGAAGGTGCCGCTGCCCTCGAAGACGTAGGCGAAGGCGTGGCGGGACGACTCGACGGCCAGGGTCTTGCGCACCCGCGGCGGCACCCACACGTCGAGATAGCGCGGATCGGCGGCGACTCCTTCGACGGGACCCCGCTTCCCCCAGAACTCGCCGCATACGACGCGCACGCGCGTCCCGTCGTCGTCCACGACTTCGGGAATGTCGCGGGCCAGGATGTCCTGATAGCGCGGATCGGTCATCTTGAGGTCGCGCGGCAGATTGGCCCACAGCTGGAAGCCGTGCATCCGGCCGCGCGCGTCGCCCCGCGGCATCTCCTGATGGAGGATCCCTGAGCCCGCCGTCATCCATTGCACGTCCCCGTCACCGAGCGTGCCGCGGTTGCCCAGGCTGTCGCCGTGCTGCACGCTGCCGCTCAGGACGTACGTGATGGTTTCGATCCCCCGGTGGGGATGCCACGGGAAGCCGGCGAGGTAGTCCTCGGGGTTCTCGTTGCGGAAGTCGTCCAACAGCAGGAACGGGTCGAAGTCGCCCGTGTCGCCGAAGCCGAAGGCGCGCCGCAATCTCACACCCGCGCCCTCGATGGTGGGCTGCGACTGAACGATCCGCTTGATGGGCCGGATGGACATCGCGTCCTACTCCTTGGGCGGCTCGCGATACAGGCCCGGAAGGTCGCGCCGCAGGTTCTCCACTTTGGGGGCGTCATTGTACACGATGTACAGCGCGTGCGGGTGCCGTGCCATGTAGTGCTGGTGGTAGGCTTCCGCCGGGTAGAAAGTCTCCAGAGGTACGATCTCGGTGACGATGGGCGCCTGGTAGGCTCTTCGGGCGGTCAACCCGGCGACGTAGCCCTGCGCGATGCGGCGCTGCACCGAATCGCCGTAGAAGACGATGGACCGGTACTGCGTTCCGACATCCGGGCCTTGCCGGTTCCGTTGGGTCGGATCATGGGCGACGGTGAAGAGCACCTCCAGGAGCTGCTCGTAGGTGACCTGGGAGGGATCGTAGGTGACGCGCACCGATTCCGCGTGGCCGGTGGTACCCGTCGAAACCTGCGCGTAGGAAGGCGACTCCACCGAGCCTCCCGCGTACCCCGCGGTGGCGGAGAGCACGCCCTTCACATGCTCGAACACCCCTTCCACTCCCCAGAAGCAGCCGCCGGCAAAGACCGCCGTGGCGGGGGCTGCCTGAGCGCTCGCCGTGGTGGCGAGCATGATCATCACACCCAGAATTGGCCGCACCGATCGATCTCCTGACTGACTGTCGCACCTGAAACACTGGCGCGGGCCGCGCAGTTCCCGGCTAGCCAGCAGCCACCGCTGCCGGCAGCGTCAGGCGTCCCTTGCCCGGGAGCGCCGCCAGCGCTCCGAACAGGAATCCCTGCGCCAGCCGGATGCCCAGCCCCTGCACCGCGGCCAGCTCCGCCGGCGTTTCGACGCCTTCTACAATGAGGGGCACGCCCGCGTCGGCCGAAAACTTGGCGACCGCTCCGATCAGCTGGCGCTTGATCTGATCGTTGTCCGCGCCCCGCGTCAGCTGCATGTCGAGCTTGAATCTCCGACACGACGCGGAGGCTGGAGTACGCCGAGCCCACGTCGTCCACCGCGACTTTGAAGCCGGAGCGCTTCAACAGCTGCACCGCCTGCCGGAAGGTCGGGAAATCGGTGATGGCGGCGCGCTCCGTGATCTCGAACACGAGGCGACGAGCGAAGCGGCGGACGAACGGGCCGGCCGTGAGCATCGGGTCGAACACGCAGGTGGGCTCGAGGTTGACGAACATGAGCTGGTGGCGTTTCAGACGCGGCAGCCCGCGCAGGGCCCGCTCCCGGCACAGCCGTTCCAGCTGCCAGATCAGCTCGGCCTCGTAGGCGACCTGGAACAGGGTGTCCGGTGACTCGAGGGCTCCCTTGGGACCGCGGCTGAACGCCTCGTAGCCGATCACCGACCGCGAGGTGAGGTCGACGATCGGTTGATAGACGGTGGTGATCCGCTTCCGATCGATGATGGCCTTGAGCTCGCGGGCGCGGGAGCGCCGCGTCCGTTCCTGCTCGGTGGCGGCGGCGCTCAACGCCTCGTCGATGGTTCGGTACAACAAGCGCTCCACCCGGACTGAAGAATCCTTCTTCATCACGGCGGCCCCGATGAAGTAGCCGAAGCGGCGCAACAGCTCCGGGTTCATCGTGTCGCCGAGGTAGGTCTCGAGGCGCTTGGACACACGTCGCTTGAGCGCCAGCAGATCGGCGCTGGCAATGGTGCGCCGGCGGCGCGGCGGCGCCAGGATGAGGACGAAGATGTTGCCGTTCACCGTGAGCTCCGCCAGGGCATCCTCTTTGCGCAGCGCCGCGTCCTTGGTGGCCTTGAGGCAGGCCGCGACGCCGCGCACGATCTCGTCGAAGCTCTCCCAGCCGTAGATCTCCTCCAGCTTGGAGAACTGGGCGATGCTGACCGCGAGGAGGCCGATGCCCTTGCGTTGGGCCAGGACCTTGCGGATGTGTGGCAGGAGGGCCGAGAGCGTGGGCAGCGACGTGACTGGATCGAACACCACCGCCTTCACGTCCTTGGCGCGAGGCGCGTCGAGGAGGCGTCCCAGGATGCGGTGGAGGAAACCGACGGGTCCCTTCGGCATGCTCCTCAATACCGCACTCGTAGGGCGTCCGGTCAATCGGCGATCAGCGCCAGCGCGACGCCGTTGGTCCACCCGAATCCGTCCTGCGTCGGGTACTCACCGCCCCCGGCGCGGGCGTTCGGATCGACGACGTCGTACTTCTCCATCATCCTCCCCGTGGTGCGATACGTGCGCCGGTTCAGGGCGAGCCAGCGATCGCGGGCGACGCGGGCGAGGTCGGCGCGGCCGTAGCGGCGGACACCCTCGATCGCCAGCCATTGCAACGGCGGCCACCCGTTGGGAGCATCCCACTGCTGACCCGAGGCGATGAGCGTCGTGACGAACCCGCCCGGCTTGAGGAAATCCCGCTCGAGGCGCGCAGCCACCGCGCCACCCTGTTCCGCGCTCGCAAGCCCGAAGCAGAGCGGGGCCACGGCCGCCAAGGTGGGGCGGTCCGTTACCCCCTCGCCGCTCCGCCAGCGGACGTCGTAAAAGAACCCGGAGGCGGGATCGTACGCGGTCGCGACCAGGGCGCGGCGACGATCCTCAGCCGCCCGCAGGAATCGGCGGGCGACGGCCCCGTCGCCCGGAGCCCCGCGGAAGGACCGTAACGCGGCGATCATCCGCTCGGCGTGATACAGAAGACTGTTGAGATCCACCGGCGCCAGCTCCGTCGTCTCCAGCGTCCGCAGGTCAGTCGGGTCCCGCATCCAGCGGCTGGAAAAGTCCCAGCCACTCTCGGCCGTGGCCCGGACGTTGCGATAGAACGCCTCGCGCTGCGCCGCGGGGACCGTCTGACCCAGCTCGTAATCCTGGCGGTACGACTCCGGCCTGGGCTCCGGCCGGTCGTCCCAGTAGCGGTTGAGCACGGCTCCGTCGGGGAGCCTCACGACGCGGCGATGAGCCTCGCCCGGCGCGAGGCGCTCCGCGCCCTCCATCCAGAAGGCGTGCTCCGACTCGAGCGCGTCCAAGTAGCGGAGCGCTTGCGTCGTGTCCGTCGCCGCGGCGTACAGCCCCACCATGGCGGCGAAGTACGGCGGCTGGCTGCGGCTCAAGTAGTACGTGCGGTTGCCATTCGGGATGTGCCCGACGGTGCGGATCAGATAGGCGAAGTTGTCGAGCATGCTGCGCACGAGGTCGGTCCGGCCGCTGGCGACGAGGCCAAGCATCGTGAAGTAGGAGTCCCAGTAGTAGACCTCGCGGAAGCGGCCGCCCGGGACGAGGTAGGCTCGAGGGAGTGGGATCAGGGACGAGCGTGCGGCCGCCACGTC
>WNGG01014741.1_pt1 | contig 19583 bp, 17 predicted proteins | sample 5400661 | NCBI WGS metagenome assembly WNGG01 (sample SAMN13153372, study PRJNA577476) | soil metagenome | isolation source: 100 cm soil or saprolite under Garry oak tree replicate 1 | place: USA:California | collected 2016-06-15
GCAATTGCACTGAGCGCGATGGCAAGCGCGAGCACGAGTAATTTCCGTTTCATAAAAGCCGAGTTTCCTACAAATCTTTCGCTGCAGGCAAATCAGGCGGCGGTAAAGTTAATTGTTTTTCGGCGCCCGGTTTCGGGCAATCCGGGCAATTGTCCTGGTCGAGCTCCGGCCCGAAGTGTGTCCTGTCCTCTGATTTTTGACGCAGACGATAGAGATCGAGTTTTGTCAGCGTGACCTGCGGGCACATTAGAACGATTAACTCGGCGCGCTCTCTATTATTCGTTGTGTTGCGAAACAAGGCGCCGAGCACCGGGATGCGCGAGAGATAGGGAATCCCAGAATAATTCTTCCTTTTATTATCGGTGATTAAACCGCCCAGCACAATAGTCGATCCATTTGCGGCGGAAACATTCGTCCGAATATAACGTGTGGAAATCGTCGGGATGCTATTCCCGCCGACTTCCGTGAATTGCCCGGTCAGACTATCGAGCTTCTGCAAAATATCGAGCGACACCTCTTTCTCAGAATTGATCAACGGCACAACCTCGAGCTGGAGCGCAACTTTCTTGAACTCGACACTTGAAGCCACTGCGGCAGTCCCGGCAACGGTGGTCGTGTTGACTACATTCGTGAGCGTACTGACCGGAACGGGGATTTCCTGCCCGGATGCGATGATCGCCTTTTTGTTGTTGCTTGTGAAGACCATTGGCCGCGAAATCACCTTGAACCGGCCGGTGGACTCGAGCAGATGCACAATTGCCGCCAGATAATTGCCAGCCGCGACGTAAACGTTCGTGCCGGTGGCTACGTTCTGAATGATTTGGCTGAAATTGATGAGATTGGCCGGATCGACAATTCCTGTAATCGGCGAGGCGGAAGGAGCAACAGAAGGCAGCGGAATTGGAACGCCGGTATTGCGCGAGATTCCGACCAGTTTGTTTCTGTATTTCGCGAAATAATCGACGCCGAATTCCTCGTTATTCGTCAGTGTCAATTCGCCGATCACTGTGCTCAGCGCGACTTGCGGCGCTTTCACGTCCATCTCATCGAGGATCTTTTCCACCTTCACCACCACCTCGCGGTTGCCGAGTATGATAATCGTATTCGCGCGCTGATCGGCAATGAGCTTGGAGTTGCCGACCGTGACCGCTTTGGGCGCGGTGTCAACGGGTTGTGTCGAAAGCTCTTCGGAAATGTTTAGCGTGCTTCCGCTCGCGGTAGTCGAAGTGCTCGCGAGACCACCCGTCGTAGCGGTTGCCGTGGTCGTACGAGGCAGCTGCGTTGGAGGCGGGGTGGCCGCGCCTTCTACTCCGCCCGGCGCGGTCACACCTGGCTCGGTCAACGCTTGCACCAGCACCGGCAAAACGTCGCCGGCCGAAATATATCTCAGTGGACGTGTGACAGGTTTTCCAAACTCAACATTGGCGTCAAATTCATGAATCAATCTCCGGACGAACGGCATGTTGATCGGCCGCGTCACCACATGAATGCGGTTGGTGCGGACGTCCGCGGTAAGTTTGATTTTGCCCACTACGACTGCTTCTTCGGATAAGCCAGCCATGGCGCCAGCCTCAGTTTCAACCGGCATCGGTTGCGGCACATTTGGAGGTACCCGCACAGAACGGATGCCAGGCTGGGTTGAGGTTTGAGTGCCCTTCTCGAAAATGTCTTTAAGCATGTCGACGACTTTGCCCGCGTCGGCGCGCTCGAGCTTGATGAACTCGCTCACCACCTCTGCCGGAGCCACGTCAACTTGTGCAATCACGCTGGCGAGCTGCCGAACGACGTCTGCATTCTGCGTCACCAAGAGGCTCGACGATTTCGGCAAGGCCAGAATGTTAATCGAGCCTGAACTTCCCTGGAAATATGCCATCAGCACTTGTTGAAGCTCCTGCGGATCCGCGTACTGAAGCTTGAACAAGAAGCTGATCACAGGATTGCCCGCCGGAATGTCTGCCAGGTCAGAAATAATCGGTACTACTGCCTTGCGCGGATTTTGCCCGGCCCCGACAACTTCGATAATATCGGGCGCAGCCGGGATTAAAGAGATCCCGTTTAACGCCATGCTCATCTCGATGATTTTGATCGCCTCATCGCGCGATACGGCCTTGGCAATAAAAATGTTCACCTTGCCCTGGACAAAATTGTCCATTACCAGCTTCTTGCCGGTGAGCTGCTCATAAAAACGCAAGACGTCGGCTACATCGCTATTGGGAAATTGCAACGTCACTCCCGGATCGCTTGCGCCCGCAGGCGCAGTCCGCTCCGCCGGCACCGCTGTTCCTTTTGCAGTCGGAGGAAATGGCGTGGGAGGATCAGGCGCGGCCTGCGCCAAAATGCTCGTTGCGGCCGCAAGGCTGAACGTCGCGCTGCACAGAAGTCGATGCACGATGTTATTTATGATGAGGGACGACGCTAATAAATTCAGGATCGCAGGTCAAATTACTTCGCCGGCCCAAACGAAAATCCGGTTACTCGAACTGGACGCAGCGGAGCATACCTTATAAAAAATTAGTGCTCTTGCAAATGATCCGTCATTGTCGCATCTCAACTCTGGGGAGGACCAACTTTATCCGTCCAAGGACGCTCGCACTTTTCACTTCGACTGCGGTGGTCTTTGCACCGATAATTATTTCCTCAATCTCAGCGACATCACCCCGGAAAGAACATGAGCACGCGACGAGCGTTGCCCAGATTCGGGCCGTGGTGCATGCGCAGCAGGACGCCTGGAACCGCGGGGATATTGACGGCTTCATGAACGGGTACGCGCGTTCAGGATCGACAACCTTTGTTTCAGAAGACGCGGTGAGACGGGGTTGGGAAAATGTGCGTGAGCGCTACCAGAAGAAATATTCGGATCGCGCGAAAATGGGCATGCTCACTTTTTCCGATCTGGAGATTACGCCGGTTAGTGCCGATGCAGCGGTCGTCCTGGGTCGCTGGAAATTAAAGCGCGCGCAAGATCGGCCGCATGGTCGCTTCACATTGATCTTTCGCAAAACGGCCGGCGGCTGGCGCATCGTACACGATCACACCTCGGCGGCTGCGCCGCCGCAGTAATTCGTTAAAAATGTTACAAGAGTTACAAGGTTAAATAGGTCCGGACGAGCGTCCCTTTGTAACGTTGTAACTTTTTTAACGTTGTAACCTCTTCAGCAACTTCTCGTGAATATTATCGAATCCACCGTTGCTGAACACCGCTACGATATCTTGCCTTCGGAGCATCGGCACAATTCGATCGACAATTGCATCCGCATTCTCCTCATAAAACGCGGGGCGGCCAGCTTTGGCGATCGCAGTTACAACCGCCTCGGGATTTAACCTTTCTTCTTCCGGGATTTGCTCCAGCTTGGCAACCTGCGAAATAAAAACGCCATCTGCCGTTTTCAATGCGTCGGGAAGCTGCTGTTGAAAAACGGCACGCCGCGTCGTGTTTGTGCGGGGCTCGAAAACCGCCCAAATGCGGTGGCCGCGATAACGATGGCGGAGTGCTTGCAGTGTGTTGGCGATTGCCGTCGGGTGATGCCCGAAATCGTCGACCACTTTCACTCCACGCGCCTCGCCCCGCACTTCCTGCCGCCGCGCAATGCCGGAAAAACTTTTCAATGCATTGTCGATCTTGCCTTTCGGGACCTCATAAAATCGCGCGGCTGTCGCCGCCATCGCCGCGTTGCGCACATTGAATTCACCGATGAGCGGAATTTCGAAGGTTTCCTCGCCAAGCTTGAACCTTGAGCCACGGGACGAGTAAGCCACGTCGCGAATTCGCTGCGCGCAATTCTTCGAAAAGCCGACCTCAATCATTTGCGCGAGACAATCTTTCGCCACCTGCACGCAATTAGCATCGTCGCCATTCAGTACGACCATGCCGTTTTTAGGAACGATGTTGAGCAAACGCCGAAAACTGAGCTTGATTTCGTCGAGATTGTTGAAGATGTCGGCATGATCAAACTCGATGTTGTTTACGATCACCAATTCCGGCAGGTAATGAATGAATTTCGAGCGCTTATCAAAGAAAGCGGTGTCGTACTCGTCGCCTTCGACGACAAAAAATTTCGAATCATTCAGCCGTGCACCTTGTCCGAAATTTTTCGGAAGTCCGCCGATGAGATAACCGGGTTTGCGTCCGGCCTTTTCCATGATCCAGGCCAGCAGCGCGGTCGTGGTTGTCTTGCCGTGCGTGCCAGTGACGACAAGATTATGACGGCCACGCAGAAAATAATTCTTCAAGACCTCCGGCAACGAAAGATAAAATAACTTGCGATTGAGCACGGCCTCTACCTCGGGATTGCCGCGCTTGATCGCATTGCCGATCACCACAACATCGACATTGCCTGGAATATTTTCGGCGCGAAAACCTTCCGTGAGCGCGATGCCTTTCTTTTGCAAAAAGATCGACATCGGTGGATAAACATTTTCATCCGAGCCGGTAACCCTGAAGCCGCGCTCGCCCAGCGCCGCCGCTACCGAACCCATGGCCGTTCCGCAAATACCAAGAAAATGAAGATGCTGCGGCTCTTTCTTCGTCACGCGAATTCTGTAATCCGCGTTACAGAGTTTGGCTACTGAAAGCGGAACAGAATTCTCGGTGAACTATTTCTTCTTAAATACCTCGACCGCGTCCCAGGCTTCGTCTGGCGGTTGCTGTTCATATTCGAGAGTGCGCGCCAGATACGTTTGCGCCAGGAGATCGTCCGGATAGAACTCGAGGAACCGCGAGAACAAGATTTTTGCCTGCGTAAAATCACGTGCCCGGAACTTCTCGAGTCCCTCCTCGTATGACTCGAGCCACTTTAGAAGTTGTGGATCGACATCTTCATTTCGCGCGCCGATCAGAGTGAAGACATCCACCGGCTTGGTTTTGCCCTTTACCTGCACCCGCGCAATCGAGCGCAGGTGAAACTCGTCCCGCGCCAACTCGGCCGCCGTCGCACCGACCAAAATATCGACGCCGTAAATTCGGGTAAGACCTTCGAGTCGCGACGCCAGGTTGACGGAGTCGCCAATGACAGTTGGATCCATGCGCTCTTGTGAGCCAATATTGCCAACGATCACTTCGCCTTGATTGATGCCGATGCCCATACCAAGTCCCATTCGCCCTTCGTCGCGCCATTTTTCATTGAGCTGGCGCAACTCCCGCCGCATCGACAGCGACGCGCGCACGCAATTTTTGGCGTCCTGCGCCACGCCAAAGCTGCGCACGTTTCCCCACACGGCCATGATTGCGTCACCGATGAATTTGTCGAGGGTGCCACCGTTGCTGAACACGACCGAGGTCATGCGGGTGAGATACTCATTCAATTGTGCGACCAATGCTTCAGGATCGGCTTTTTCGGACAACGTGGTAAAACCGATTAAATCCGAGAACAGGATCGTCACCGGCACACGCACACCGCGAAGCGTACTATAGTAGCTGTCCGGATTTTCGAGGATTTCCTTTACTAAATTCTTTGAGACATATCGTTCGAGCGTCCGGCGCGTACGCACCTTTTCAATGCGTTCCAAAGCGTATTCAAAGCCGAGCGACAATAATCCGCTTAATATCAGAGCGGAGAGGACCGGCACCGTAAGCAGCAGCAGCCCCATCTTATCGTAAAGGAATCGCGCCGCTCCAAGATACGCGACGCTAATTGCAACGAGCGTGCCAAGGCAAAGCAACGGGCGGCGCAGAAAGGCGATGAGGGACCACGCGATCAGACCCGCTGCGCCCACAAGCGCAAGGCCGGTCTTCGCTGGCGTAGGCTGTAAAAATTCGTGGCCAAGCGCCGCGGCCATGGCCTGTAAATGAAGCGAAGGTCCCGATGTCGCCGGACTCATCGGCGTGTCGAAAACGTCGTGCTGTACTTGAGCAGAGGATCCAACTATCACGATTTTGTCCTTAAAAAACGCGCCATCCATATAATTGGCGTGCCAAAATTTCGGGTCGAAAACTTCGTAGAGCGGGCGCGGTTCGAACGCGTCGAGCGCCGTAAAACGAATCATGTGACCGCGAAAATCACTCGGCACGTCATTAGCGTGGCCTAATTTGGTCAGGGCGCGTGCGGAAAGAGATTCGTAAATTTCTTCGCTTGGATGCGGCGGCAAACCGGCGAGCTCCCGATCCGTCACCCGATAAGTCGCAGCGCGGATTTTTCCATCGATCAGATCGGGCCAGAAATTCACGAAGCCGACGCGGTCGTCGAGAAGTTGTGGCGGCGGGATCAACGCTTCATTCGGCGGCACAGCCTGCGCAGCGTTCTGCATATCGAAATTCGCGCCCATAACCACTTTGCCGCGATAACGATCGAGCGCGGCATGAAACGCCGGATCGCCATCGTTAGGCGGGCTGAAGATTATATCGAACATGACGAGCCGCGCGCCGGCCCCAAACAACCGATCGAGCAACAGCGCCCACACTTCACGCGACCACGGATATGGCCGCTCGGTCAGCAACTGAAAGGCCCGGTTGCTGGCGATTTCGTCTGCGGTCATCGGCGGCATTTGCAGTGTGCTTTGATCGATCCCGAGAAAAACGAAATCGTGACGCGTTGGAGTTTTTCGGCCCTCTGTACGGAGCAAATCTTCAAAGCTTTGTTCTCCGCGCCACGGCACCGAGACAAACGGCGTGGCCGAGAAGAAATGGCCAAGCAAAATCAGCCCAGTCCAAAAAGCGCAGATCGACCCCAGGATCAACAGCCGATGGCGAGTAAGCCAATGCATCGGGTCATTATACCTAATAGTGAACCGTTGTGCACAGCCATTCAACAGGCTTGATCCGCTTGGGGGATCTGTCCTTTTGAGTTTCAGAATTCAGTTGTCATTGAGAAACCACAAACTATCTTGAACGCCCGGTCCAACACGCCGGATTATCTTTCCGCCTGTCCCGCGTCTGTGGGACCCAATCAGCGAGCGAGGCCGGAAAGATCGACAATGGAACAACGGCTCGCTGAATGAGGAGCTCCGAAGCAATTCGGAACGAAACAAAATGGCAAGAGCTACCAATGCCCCGGCCAGTCGGGCGCGGCGCAAACGAGTCTTAAAAAAAGCCAAAGGTTATCGCGGACGCCGCTCGAAACTTTTCCGCTACGCAAAAGACGCGACGATGAAAGGCCAGTACTGGGCCTATCGCGATCGCAAAACCCGAAAACGAACCTTTCGTTATCTCTGGATCCAACGACTCAACGCCGCCGCCCGTGCCAATGGCATGACTTACAGTCGTTTCGCGGAAGGACTGAAAGCCGCCGGTATTGGACTTGATCGCAAAATTCTCTCCGATCTCGCCATCACAGATGAAGCGGCGTTTAAATCCATTGTCGATCAAGCAAAGAGCGCGCTGGAGAAGAAGAACAAAAAGGCAGCGTGACCTTATTGTTGAAGCATTGCAGCGGGTTTGCTTCAACGCTTAAACTCTTTAACGCTTCGGCGTTCCATGCACTCACTCGAACAACTTCGCGACGATGCGTTGCGCGAGATCGAATCTGCGCGCGACGAGAAAGCGCTCAATGCCGTTCGTGTGCATTATCTCGGGCGCAACGGCAGCATTTCCGCGTGGGGCGAGCAAATGAAAACGCTCGAAAAAGACGAGCGTCCGATCATTGGCAAATTGCTCAATGAAGTCCGCAACGCCGTGACTGCGGCGATTGAAGAGCGCGCGGAAAAACTTCGGTCCGAAAAAGAAAGCGAAGCGCTCACCAAGATCGACATCACGCTGCCGGGAACACCGAGCGAGCGCGGTTCGTTGCATCCCCTCACCCAAATACTCGACCGCTCGATTACCGTCTTCCGGCGAATGGGTTTCGCGCTTGCGGACGGGCCGGACATTGAAACCGAATGGCATTGCTTCGACGCACTCAATACTCCGCCCGAGCATCCCGCCCGCAACGAGCAGGACACATTTTATCTGCCCGACGGCCGATTGCTCCGCACGCATACGTCGACAGTGCAGATTCGTGCCATGCAGGCAACGTCGCCCCCGATCCGCGTGATCGCGCCTGGTGCCGCTTATCGCCGCGACGAAATCGACGCGACGCACAGCGCGCAGTTCCATCAAATCGAAGGACTTTATGTCGATGAAAACGTCAGTGTCGCGGACCTAAAGGGCGCGCTCGAATTTTTCTTTCACGAACTTCTCGGTGCCGACACCGCCGTGCGTTTTCGACCGCACTATTTTCCATTCACCGAGCCAAGTTTCGAAATCGATGTGCAGTCGAAAGCGCTCAAGGGGGGCGAGCAATGGATCGAGGTCGCCGGTTCCGGAATGGTCCATCCCGCCGTTTTTGAACAATTGAACAAAGCACGCGGTGACGATGCGTACGATCCTGAAAAATGGACCGGCTACGCGTTCGGTCTCGGCATGGATCGTCGCGTACGATCCTGAAAAATGGACCGGCTACGCGTTCGGTCTCGGCATGGATCGTCTCGCCATGATTTTGTTCGACATCCCGGACATCCGGCTCTTTGCCCAGAACGATCTCCGCTTTCTCCGCCAATTCGCATGACCTGCCTTTGTCATTCCGAGCGGAGTCGAGGAATCTCTTACTGTTAAAAAAACAATGAGAGATGTCTCGACTCTGCTCGACATGACAAACAAATAAGAATGAAATTTTCCGTTAACTGGCTGCGCGAGTTTGTCGATCTTCCGGAAAAGATCCACGCTCTCGCGGAATTGCTCACGCTTGCGGGCGTCGAGATCGAAGCGATCGAAGAGCGCAGCGCAAAGATCGGCCAGGTGCTCGTCGCGCAAATTACCGCTTCATCGCGGCATCCGAATGCCGATCGCTTGACCATTTGCGAAGTTGATGATGGGAGCGGACAAACGCGGCAAATTGTTTGCGGGGCCACCAATTATAAAGTCGGCGACAAAGTCCCACTCGCTTTACCGAGCGCAGTGTTGCCGAAAGGTTTGGAAATTCGGAAAAGTAAACTGCGCGGCGTCGAATCGGAAGGAATGCTTTGTAGCGCGAAAGAACTCGGTTTGGGCGATGATGAATCGGGTCTTTTGATTCTATCGCCCAATGCAAGGATCGGTGCCCCGCTTACCGATCTTTTCCCGGCAGACGCGATTCTCGATGTTGAGATCACGCCGAACCGCGGGGATCTGCTCAGTCATTTTGGACTGGCGCGCGAGATCGCAGCTTTGAGCAAAAGGGAACTCAGGGTGCAGCCGGCCAAAGCCGAGATCGATGTAAAACAATCCGGCATTTCGATTTATGCGCTGCGCGAATGTCCATTCTACTCCGCGCGCAAGATCGAGAATGTAAAAGTCGGGCCGAGTCCAGATTGGCTTCGCGCAAAAATTGAGAGCGTCGGAATCCGCTCGATCAGTAATATCGTCGATATCTCGAATTTTGTGATGCTCGAGCTCGGCCAGCCGACGCACGCGTTTGATGCCGATAAACTAAAAGGCGCCATCCATGTTCGTCTCGCCCGCGACGGCGAAAGATTTCTCGCACTCGACGGCAAGACCTATTCACTCACACCCGAAAACCTGGTCGTTGCCGATGAAGAGCGCGCAGTCGGAATCGGCGGCGTGATGGGAGGCGAGGAAACAGGCGTGACCGAATCGACGCGAAATATTCTGCTCGAGAGCGCTTACTTTTTGGCCGCAAGTATTCGGCGAACTGCCCGCAATTTGAATCTGCCGAGCGATGCGAGTTATCGATTCGAACGTGGCGTCGATCCGATGATGATTTTGGCGGCATCAAACCGCGTTGCGGACCTTATTCGGGAAATCGCCGATGGCGTTCCGGCAAAGGAAATTTCGAGTGCGGGAGAAGTTCCGCCGAGCCCGTTGGATGTTTCGCTGAGTTATAAGAAATGTAATCAGGTACTCGGACTCGCAATCAAACCGAAAACAATCGATGAAATTCTGGAGCGATTTGGGCTAAGCAAAAGCAAGAGTAAGAGCAGGGATGCAACAGGGACATGGCAAATTCCGAGTTATCGGCGCGATTTGCAGCGCGATGTCGATCTTATCGAGGAGGTGGTGCGCACATACGGCGTGGCGAAAATTGCCGGTACAGATCGGAGCCGGTTCACGCCCTCAAGCGTCGCTGATCGTTCGCACGATCTCGAGTCTTCATTGCGTGAGAGGCTGGCTGGGCACGGCCTTTCCGAAGTGCGCACATCAAAACTGATCCCACGCTCGGCAATGGGTTTTGCCGAAAACGCGATCGAACTGTTCAACCCGCTGAGCGAAGATCACGTTGCATTGCGACTAGCCCTGATCGCGGGACTCCTTGGCGTGCTCCAGCGAAATATTCGCGCCGGTGCGGAGCGGGTCGCGATTTTTGAGCTCGGCCGCGTGTTTGTTCCGTCGGCTGGAAACGAAGAGCGGCATCTTGGAATTTTGTTGTGGGGAAATCTGTTGACCGCGCCGCATTGGCGCGTGCGCGAGAACCGGCCGCTCGACTTTGTCGATCTAAAAGGCGCAATCGAATCGTCGATGATCCCCGAGTTGTCGTTTCGTCCCAGCGAACATGGTAATCTCAGAGTGGCAAGCGAAATTTTGTCGGGGGATCGGGTCGTCGGGCTCGCCGGACAACTTTCGAGAACGCGTGCATCCGCGATCGACGCACTCGGTCCAGTTTTTCTAGCTGAGCTACATCTCGATCTTGTGCTTAGCGCACTGGAATTATCTAAGACCTTCCACGAGATCGAAAGATTTCCCGCGGTAACACGCGACATTGCCATGTTTGTTCCGGAAAAAGTTTCGCACGCGGATATTTTACGGGTCATTGAAAATCCGCGGGAGCCGTTACTGCAGAGTGTGCAATTGTTCGATCGGTTTGAAGCCGGAAAATCGCTCGCATATAGATTGACATATCGAGATCGAAGTCGCACACTGACCAGTGAAGAAGTGACTGCGGCGCATGCGAAAATTCGCGAGCGTTTGCAGCGCGAACTCGGCGCGGAATTGCGCGAGTAGTTCTTTGAGAGGAAGAGTCGCTCATTGAGGGTTGGGCAGGAAACCAGTGCTTTCCTCTCAACTCTCAACCAGCGGCTCTCATGATCCCGAATGTTTTCGGGATGTAAACATTTACCCTGCGATGTTCGAGATTACGGGTGACGTCCCCGAACCGATAGTTGACGAAACAAAGGAGGCTTGGTTGGTGCGGAGAATGACAGGCCTTTATTGGAAGTCAGATTCCGCATCGACGGTCATCCGCCGTTTACCGAAAGGGAACGGGAGATTCACCTAAACGGCATCGGCGGGGTAAAAATTTGAAAAACCCGAATCGAGAATTTCGATTCGGGTTTTTCGTTGAATCGTTAAGGGGTTGGAGAGTTGAAGCGGAGATGAAAATCACGAGACCGCTTCACGGCTTCATCGGTTTATCGATCACACATTTGAAAACGCGCCCATAAGACCGACAATCATGGCCAATGCGTGCGCTTCTCGCTTTGGAAGACGGTCGGTTCTTCGAGGGCGAATCATTTGGCGCAGGCGGCACCCGCGTAGGTGAGATTTGTTTCAACACCGCGATGACCGGTTACCAAGAGGTGCTGACCGATCCCTCGATCGACACGCGCGCACTTACGCGGCATCTGCGCACGCGCGGCGCGATGAAAGCTTGTTTAACAACAGAAGAGGTTTCGCCGAAGGGAGCGATGCAGCGGGCAATCGAAGGCCAAGGCGTGATCGGAATGGATTACGTGCGCGAAGTGTCCACCCACGAAATTTATCAGTGGGATCCTGACGACAAGTTGAGCGCGCCGTGGTCGATTGCGCGCGACCATGGCGGAAGCAACCGCGCGCTTCCCCCGATCCGATTTCGCATCGCCGCCTACGATTATGGCATCAAAGAGAATATTTTGCGCCTGCTGCGTCAGAAAGGGTTCGGCGTCACGGTTGTTCCGGCAGCGACAACTGCAGAAGAGGTGCTCGTCCTCGATCCCGACGGAATTTTTCTTTCGAACGGACCCGGCGATCCGGCCGCTCTCCCGTATGCGCATGAAGCGGTGCGCGGATTAATGGGCAAGAAACCGATCTTCGGGATTTGTCTCGGCCATCAGATCCTTGGCTTCGCGTGCGGTGGATCAACATTCAAATTGAAATTCGGGCATCGCGGCGCGAATCAGCCGGTCAAAGACTTACGAAGCAGCAAGGTTGCGATCACCGCGCAAAATCATGGTTTCGCGGTCGACCCTGACTCGCTCCCAGCCAATGTCGAAGTCACTCACATCAATTTAAATGACGGCACTGTCGAAGGGATGCGGCACAAGGAATTGCCGATCTTTAGTGTACAATATCACCCCGAAGCAGCGCCCGGTCCTCATGACGCCTCATATTTCTTCGAGCAGTTCGTAGATTTGATCGAGCGCGGCAAGTAGGTGGATCGAGCAGTCTCTGCTCGACGCTAATTTTAGGCGGCAAGCCGCATTTGTTTAGCATCGCCCGCGGAGCGGTCGATCCACCTCCGTACATTGACCACGCTGCAAATCGGCAGAGATTTGGTCCATGTTTAATTTAATCAGAAAGAATCTAGGTATCTTGAAAGTCGCTGTAGTAGCGACGTTTGCCGCGGCTTTAGCGGTTTCTCCGCTTGCCGTTGCGCAAGAGCACGAGCATGGAAAAGACGCAGCTGCTTCGAAAGAAGTCACGGGCGAAGTGGTGGACATGATGTGTTATGTTGATCATAACGCGGTCGGCGAGAAACATGGTCAATCGTGCGGGGCAAAGTGCATCAAATCGGGCGGCCCAGCCGGCATCGTGAGCGAGGGCAAAGCGTACCTCGTGGTTGGCGAACATAAGCCGATCAACGATCAACTCGCGGAATACTGCGGCAAGAACGTCACCGTGAGGGGCAAAATCGCGGAGCGCGGCGGGATTGCGATGATCGAGAACGCCGAGATCGTCAAGAAATAGCGAAGAAATAATTTAAGCGGAGGCGCGCATAAGTTTGCATATCTGCGTTCGCTTCGCACAGCGAAGTGGCTACAGCCGTCGCAGCGTGACGATTTCCCGCAACATCCGCAGGCTGTCCTGAAAAAAGCGCACCTTGCTACCCGCGCAATGATTCCAGCGCACCGGAATTTCGCGGATCCGTAATCCGGCGCGATGCGCGAGAAAAAGCAGCTCGACATCGAAGGCGAATCCATCGATGCGAGCAGCTTCCAAAATTGGGCGGCACGCGCCCATACGAAACGCCTTGAAACCACATTGCGTGTCCCAAAACGGGAGGCCTGTGGCCAGGCGAGCGAGCAGATTAAAGACACGGCCAGCCTGCTCGCGCTGCCATGGTTGATGCTGACCGATCAATCGCCGATCCAAGGCGCGCGAGCCAAACGCGATGTCGAGCTCGCCATTGGCAATCGGCTCGATTACCTTGGGTGTCTCCTCGAGAGGCGTTGAAAGATCAGCATCCGAAAACAGGGCGATCGGTTTTTGTGCGGCAAGTAAACCGGAACGAACGGCAGCGCCTTTGCCGCGATTCGGAGAATTCTCGAGCAAGCGCGTGGTGATCTTCGGGGCTGAAAAAATGTCGCGCGCGATCGCTGCCGTTGCGTCAGTGGATCCATCGTTTACAACGATTAATTCGCTCTCCGGCGAATTTTTGTGGAGATAATCCACCGTCGCCCGAATGGTGGCGCCGATGCGCGCGGCCTCGTTAAAGCAGGGAATAACAACCGAGAACGGAGGCAACATGAGTGAGTTGTAGAGGCGCGTGTCCTCACGCGCAATTCTTGTCATTCCGAGCGAAGTCGAGGAATCTCTAATCGCTAACAGTAAGAGATGTCTCGACCACGCTCGACATGACAATTTGAGAAAGGCGACATGACAGTTATCTATTTGTAAATCTCGATCACGAATTTACCGTTTGGATCGACATAACCCCGGTACATTCCAGAGGTATTAAACGGCAAAGTGACGTTGCCTTGGCGGTCGATTGCGATCAATCCACCGGTGCCGCCGAGCTTCGCCATCTTGGCCAGAACGGTTTGCGCAGCCTCCGCGAGCGACATTCCCCGATATTCCATCAAAGCCGAGACATCGTGTCCGACAGTAGCTCGAATGAAATACTCGCCATCGCCCGTAGCGGAAATAGCACAGGTCGCATTGTTTGCGTATGTGCCCGCGCCGATGACCGGCGAATCACCAACCCGCCCGGGGCGCTTGTTCGTCGTGCCGCCGGTTGAAGTCGCTGTGGCGAGATTCCCGTTTTTGTCCAGCGCAACTGCGCCCACCGTTCCATGTCGATCTTGATCGGTGATTAGAATCTTTTTACTGGCGGCACCGGTCCGATGTTTTTCCGCGGCTTTGATTTTCTGCAAAGCCTCCCAGCGCTCCGGCGTGAAAAAATATTTTTGATCGACCAATTCAATCCCGTTCTCCTTGGCAAACGCTTCCGCGCCCTCGCCGTCCATCATTACGTGTCCGGATTTCTCCATCACGAGCCGGGCCAGGCTTATCGGATTTTTGATATGCTTCAAAGAAGCGACGGGATCATCTTCCAAAACGCGGACGGCGGCTTCGGTGGCATCGAGGCTCGATCCGCCGCGCTTGAGAATCTCGTAACCTGCGGCCAGAGCGCGCTCAATTCCAGATCGGTATTCATGCTCACGTTCAGGCGTCATTTTGCTGTGCTCGATCGTTCCAGCGCCGCCGTGTATCACGAGTCCGACATTTGGTATTCGCATGGGCGGCGGATGGTCTGGTCCTCCTTTACTAACGGGCTTCGCTGAACCGGATTGCTCCTGAGCGATGGCCAGCGACGCGGCACTAAAGAGCACGATGGCAAAGAAGCAATTCGATATGCGAAACAATTTCACGCCACCGCCCAATTCCTCAGAGCAGATGTCGATGTTAACGGGTCAGACGGCCGTTGTCGATGAACAGACTGTTCGCACGCTCGGACCCTTCGACGTTTTAACGATCAACTTTGTCCTTTTCCACATCATGAAGTAAGGCAACTTCCACGTGAACATGGCAAACGCTAATCCGCCCGTTGTGATTGCGCAGGGAGTTGGCCAGATGGCACGCAATTTTTTGCGCGAAGTAGGCAGCGTCTTCTGGTTCATCGCGCATACGTTCGAGGAAACGCTTGAGCGCATTCAACATGGACGCGTGCCATTTCGCGCGGCGAGCTTTTTTCGCCACACAGAGCGCGCGGGTGTCGATTCGGTGCCGCTGGTCGGGCTGGTTTCGTTTTTTCTCGGCTTGACCATGGCTTTGCTGACCGGTTACCAACTGCAAAGGTTCGGGACAGAGCGATTGATCCCGGGATTGGTCGCAATCAGTTTCACGCGCGAGCTCGGTCCCCTGATCACCGGCATCATGCTTGCGGCGCGAATCGGTGCGGCGTTTACGGCGGAATTGGGCACCATGCAGGTTTCCGAAGAAGTTGAAGCGATCGAGGCAATGGGAATCGGCCCGCTGCGTTTCCTCGTTGCGCCGCGAATGCTCGCACTGTTTTTCCTGATGCCATGCTTATCCACAGTTTCGAACATCGCGGCCATATTTGCGAGCAGCCTAATCAGCAAAGCCTATTTTAGCATCGCCTTTCCCTATTTTCTCGATCTCGTGAAGGATGCCCTGCTCATTCGCGATATCATCACCGGCGTTTTGAAGAGCTTTCTGTTCGGTCTGCTCATCGGGGCGATCGCCTGCTACCGGGGGCTGACAGTCAAAGGCGGCGCGGCCGGCGTCGGAACATCGACCACTTCGAGTGTTGTCACCGCAATCACCACCGTGATCGGCTTCGATACACTCTACAACATCGTTTACACCGTGTTCTTTCCGACGTGAGCACGCCGTCGCATATGGTCGAGCTGCGCGATGTGGGCATGCAGTTCGAGGACAAAAAAGTGCTCGACGGTTTTTCTCTCAAAGTCGAGCCGCAGGAACGCCTTGTTATCATGGGCCAAACCGGCAGTGGCAAGAGCACGATCTTAAGGTTGATTCTCGGCACGCTCCGGCCCAATTCCGGTTCGATTTTTTTCAAGCGATTTGAAATCACGCGGCTGCGGCGTCGGAAGTTGCAGCAAGTTCGCCGGCACATGGGAATGGTCTATCAATACTCGGCGCTGCTGAGCTCGCGCAATGTGCGCGACAACGTCGCGTTGCCGCTGGAAGAGCTCACGGATAAGTCGCGGAGCGAGATTGACAAGATTGTCGATGAAAAGCTCGACCTCGTCGGCATGAAAGATACAGAAGACCTGTTGCCGGAGGAGCTGAGTGGCGGCATGAAAAAACGCATTGCTGTGGCGCGCTCACTCGTGCTTGAACCCGAATTGATCCTTCTTGACGAGCCCTCAGCTGGACTCGACCCGGTCATTGCTTCGGTGATCGACGAATTGATTATCAGCCTCACGGAAAAATCAAAAGTCACATCGATCACCGTCACGCATGAAATGGACAGTGCCTTTCGCATCGCCACGCGAATGGCTATGCTGTATCAGGGAAAAGTCATTGAAGAAGCCGAACCTGAAAAATTCAAACAATCTAAAAATCCGGTGGTCGCTCAGTTCTTGAGCGGGAGCACCAAAGGTCCCATTCTGGAAGGCAGCCAAGATGCAATTACAAAGAAATGAAATCATGACCGGGCTGCTCGTGATCGGAACGATCGCGGTGGTCGCATTCATTCTGGTTCTGCTTGGCGCTCCGGGGTTGTTCCGGCCGCTTGTGACTTACAAGATTTATTTCGACAACGCAGTCGGAATTAAACAGGGCGCGCCGGTAATGCTTGCGGGTCGCAAGATTGGACAAGTGCAGAAGCTTTTTTCGCCAGTCTCGAGCGAAGAAGAGAAACGCGCCGAAGAAGCAGCCGCAGCCATTCATCCATCCGAACCCAATGCCAGCCCTACTCCGGCGGAAAACAAGCCAAAGTTTGAGGTGCGCGTCGACGTTCAAGTGGACAAGAGCGCCAAAGTCTATCGTGATGCCAGGGCGCGACTGATGCAGCTCGGGTTGCTCGGTGACATGGCCGTCGACATCACGCAGGGAACAGAAAGCTCCGGCCGGGCCAAAGATGGCGAAATATTCGCTGGAGAACGCACTCCCGACTTGGGCGAAGCCGCAGCCAGGATGCTGGAAGTCATCAAACCGGTCGCAGCCGAAGCCACTAACACGATGAAAGACCTTCAGCAGACGGCCCAGAATCTCAACCGCCTCACGGACGAAAATTCCGAGTTGACGCTCGCGCTGGGCCAGTTCAAGACGTTCGGCGAACATCTTGTCGATCTGACCGCGCCAGACAGCTCCCTCTCGCATTCGCTCACCAACATCGAAAAGATCAGCACCAGCCTTACGGAAAACGACAACATTGAGCTCACATTGCAAAACCTTCGCGCGTCATCAGAAAAACTAAAAATCACCGTTACCGACCTCGGCCCGGTCGGCCAAAACCTCAAGGAATTCAGCGAGACAATAAAAACTCAGCCATGGCGTCTGATTTGGCCGAGCACAAAGAAATATCCGCAAGAACAGCAGCAAGTGGCCACAGCCGGTCAGCAACGACCGATTACCGTCCGCAAGAGTGCAAGAGCGAAACCAACTCCCACGCCGACGCGGCGCAGCGTTTCCGACCGATAGAATAACTGCTGATCGTCAGGCAACTTTTTTTGACGAAGCGCCCTGCAAAAGCTTTAGAACCGCCGCTTCCGCGGAGGCAAGATTAATAACTTCTTTTTCGAGCGCTTCCATGGTCCTTTGTTTCAAACCATCGATGGCATTTCCCTTCAGGTATGTTTCGAGCACGGCGGGATGAATATAACACTTCCGGCAAATGGCCGGTGTGTTCCCGAGAATTTTCGCGACTGTCTCGATCGCGCTTTTGATGTTGGCTTTGGCCTGCTTCTTTGTTTCAAACGCGCCGGCTGTGCTAAGCGTGATCGCGGCTAGCATTGTTCCCGCCCAGGTGCGGAAATCTTTCGCCGTGAATTCTTCGCCCGTGATCTCGCGCAGATATTCGTTTACATCCTGGGAAGTGATGTTGTGCAGGTCGCCTTCGTCACCGACGTATTGAAAGAGATCCTGACCGGGCAAATCCTGCAGCTTCAATACAATCTTCGCGATCCGCCGGTCAGTTACGGCAATTTCATGCGGGCGCCCGCTCTTACCGCGAAAACGAAAATGCAGCTTCGCGCCTCTCACGTCCACATGTCGATCTTTCATGGTCGTGAGACCGAACGATTTGTTTTCGCGCGCGTACTCTTCATTGCCGACGCGAATCAGGCTTCGTTCGAGAAGCTGCACGATAGTTGCGAGCACTTTATTGCGCGGCAGACCAGGCAGAGCCAAATCTTCCTGCACCCGTTTTCCGATTTTCGGGAGCGCTTTTCCGAAACTGATCATTCGATCGTACTTGTTCTCGTCGCGCACCTCTCGCCAGCGCTCATGGTAGCCATATTGTTTCCGGCCACGGGCGTCGCGCCCGGTGACCTGGATGTGTCCATTCGGTGAAGGACAAATCCAAACATCACTCCACGCCGGAGGGATGGCGAGACGGCTGATGCGCAACAGCCGTTGTTCGTCACGAATTGGCTTTTTATCCGTATCGAAATACTCGAAGCCGTCGCCGTTCGCTTTGCGTGTGTAACCGGGTTGAGTGTCGCTTACATAACGCAACCCAGCTTCTTCAGCAGCTTCAAGCGAATCGGCGGGGACGGTCGTCTCGCCGTTTTGCCTGTTCCCGTTACGGAGCTTTCTTGCGAACGCACGCACGTGATTTGATTCGGATTAGAAGGTGGAGACGGACCGTTGGCCCGTTCGAACCATGACCTAAACCAAGTACCTACACCTCGCCGGCCACACTTGACATCCTACGTAGGGGTTAGGCCTCAACCGGCCTCATCGCTCTGATGCTTCTGCTTTGCATCTTCGGTTTCGATATTCTTGGCGACTCGCGCGCAATAGTTCTGAAGTGCGATACCGAAATGACCGAGTAGGATGAAATAAATCGCCCCCAGCAAAAGGCAATTCGGGGAACGAAGTGCTTCGGCAAATATGGCTCGGAGAACAATCCAAAGCGAAAGCACAATCAGCAACGCGCCTGCGCCGATCCAACCATAAAAATTCATGCGATTGTCACCGAAGAGCTTCGACTTCGAATCGTTCATAATATGCGTGTGGGATAAGGCCTAACGAAACCAAGATCAGCCACCGCTGGTGGGAGCGAGCCCGGCTTCGCATGGACGTGTTTTCATAAAGTAAAGCTCGGCAGTACATCAGCCAGCGGTTGGCTGCGTCGCCTGGTTAGGCCTGTTGGGTTGCATCAGCGACGACGGTCCATCTAAACTGCTGACGAAAATCCTGGAAGCAGCGCTCACAAATCCAGTCGTAATAGTCTTGCGTGGCATAGCCCTCGTGCAGCACATCTGGATGGTCCTCCACCATGAACTTCGCCCAGCAGAATGCACAATGATCATGGTCCCAATCGGCGTTCGCAGCGTAGCGCCGATACGGGCGCCGAACAAGTGCCGCTCCAGCAAGGTATGCCTCCTGCCCTCGAAGCCGCCAATTGGATGATTCTGCCATTCGTGTGGTACAGGTCTAACGAGGTTTATACGGAATCTTTCGGCCTAATTCTATTATAGACCTGAAAATGGTGGCGAAATGCGCCATCAGAATGACTTTGCCAAGAGCCGAATCGAAATCCAATCTG
>WNGG01002861.1_pt1 | contig 19574 bp, 19 predicted proteins | sample 5400661 | NCBI WGS metagenome assembly WNGG01 (sample SAMN13153372, study PRJNA577476) | soil metagenome | isolation source: 100 cm soil or saprolite under Garry oak tree replicate 1 | place: USA:California | collected 2016-06-15
CGAGGAGAAGCCCGACGGTAAAAGCCGAACTGGTCCCCAGCCCGGTGCGGGCGGGCAAGTCGGCAACGTGATGGACCTCGACTCCCTCGTTGATTTCCAGGAACTGAAGACATGCGCGAACCGAAGGATGTTCGATTGCGGCGTTGCGACCCACGTTTTCTACTTTTGAATACGATATGCGGCTATGGTCTGAAAAGAAAGGTGGAAGACGTCGACAAGTAATGTAGCAACTCTTATTGATTGTGGTCGACAGTACGGCGCCACCGTGCTCACGGTACCATAGAGGATAATCGGTGCCACCGCCAAAGAATGAGATGCGAAGCGGAGTGCGGGTAATTATCATATGGTTATCCTATCATTCGCCCGAAGGAAAGATAGCAGCGACTCAACACAAGCCGGGAACCTGTCGAAAACCAGCAAGCACTAGTGCGCTCGATTAACAAGTGATGTCGCTTGCGAGAAAAGACAGGCCTTTCTCGTATAAAGAGAACGCCTTCCAGTTCTCCCTGGATGCCGGGTCCAGAGTATCTCTTCCTTGGTCAGAGCCTGGGCCCATTCACCCTCGCGCAACTCTGAGCTTTTCTCAAGGTCTTGGTTTCGCAACGTTTTAGCTTCAAATGCCGTCGAGCGCCAGATCCGCCAATTCTCTCAAACGGCGCTCGCGTTCCACCATCCGTGGTGACGGCTCGATGCCAGCCACCTGAAATATCTTCTTCCATCGATAAACCCAATCGTGCCGCAGTAGGGCCTCCGCCCCATTTCGACGACTGATTTTGGAAACGCGTTCTGGCTCTAAATTGAGACCAGCAAGAACGTCCTGGACATCCGACCCATCAGGTTGGACCTGTATAACCACATCTCGCCAGCCAAACATATCTTGAAACTCCTGACAATTTGGTGGTTGTCCGATCATCACTGCGCCTGCGGCTGCACCTTCATAGTAGCGGAAACCGATTGTAACTTGACCTTGGGTTTCTTCAGGGGCATCCATTTTCCCGGGTGCAACCATGAAATACTTGCTTCGCTTCGCCAGATTTGCATAGAAGTCGCGGTGTTGTCGATGATCGTAGACCTCAGTGAAAATGCTTGGGAAGGTGTCATAAACATAAAACATCTCCCTGCTCGCAGCCTGGGCAAGCAGGGCACGGTGAATCCCCTCCCATCTTCTGCCGATACTGTAGACGTCTATGACGCGTGCCGGGGGGCTCGGGTACGGAGAGAATCGGAGGGTGTCAACAGCACCAGGGAGCCAGTGGCAAGACCGATTTATGGCTTTGGACAACGGTGTGACAGTCCCGCTATAGCCGACGAATACATGATCGAAGCGCAAGAGCGCGTGAAGCCAATACTTGTACCGGGGAATCGCAGACGCCCAGAGCTCGTCAATCCAGCACACACAAGTTTTGCAGCGTTCCCGCCATCCGTCGATGGCATTCACGTAAAGAAAATCCCACCAAGTTTGGCAGTGGGCCACGAAAAGGTCATACTCGCCCGTGAGCTGAACTTTGCGGAGACCCGGGTTGGCAAAGATTAATCTCCTTGAAATGTCTCGAAACAGCAGCCTTCTTTGCCAGCTCTCCTTAATCCTAAATCCAGGGCCCGGTTCCAGGCCAATTAAGTCGACGTTATCTATGTCGCAAAGAACATCCTGCGCTTCGTAAAAGCCGCACTGGAAAAGCCTTTTGGTAAAGTTCCTCGCTGTCAGAATGCAAATCCGTGGATTCCGACTAAGCTTCGAAGTCCCGGTGGCGTGTCGCCTGGGAGTATCATTGGTGTTGGAACCCATCTGTCAGAAAGCTGTAACCCTCAACCGTCAGGGTTCGCATGACGGCGAACCCGAGTCTATTCTCGAGGCTGGAGCTTGTCACTGTTCCAGCCCGCGCATTCCGGCCATTCTTGCGCGTTCAACGCAGGGACAAGGATTGATAAAAACGAGCTTTCGCTAAGACGCCGACAGTCGCTTCCCCAGCAATTCTGCATACACATTTCGAGTCATTTGACCCGCGATTTCCCACGAATGCCTTTGGTTCGCGAAATCCAGTATCTCATGGCGTCGAGCATGTAGATCTTTGAACAGATCACTTTCAAAATACCTCTCGATTGTCTTGGCTAAATCAATCGGGTCACATGGCTTACAAAGGAATCCGGTCCTGCCCTCAATGATGTCTTCCTCCAGAGATCCTACGTTCGTTGCGATGACTGGCAGGCCAAAACTATATCCCAAGAAGAGCACGCCGCTTTGAAATACGTGTGTGTAAGGCAGTACCAATACATCGGCAGCCTTAAAATACAACTCGGTCTCCTCATCAGGAATGTACTCGATTTTCTGAATTACTCGTTCACCGTAAGGGCTCTGACGAATCGATTCTTGGATCATGTCCAAGTACTCCTCGGCTCCTCCCCTTGGCTTACCAGCGATAATTAGCCGATAGCACGGATTTCTTGCAACGACTTGTTGAAATCCAGCAACGAGGAATTCAAGACCTTTGTACGGTCCGATGTTGCCGAAGAACAGAATCAACCTCTCATCCTCCAATATGCCAAACTTCTGCCTCGCTTGGGCAGGAGTGAGGTTTGTGTCGGGAACCGAGTTGTTGATCCCAAAAGGGATGACGGTAATCGCTTGTTCGCAGACACCGAACTCCGTTGAAAGCTCCTTCTTCATTTTTTCTGTATGAACGAAGATATGATCCGCGAGCTGGTATTGGATCTTCAACGAAAGTCGGTTGAGGAGAGAGTCGCTCGCGTCTCTCCTGCCTGCATTGACGTTGTGTGCCGTGAAAGCAATTTTTTTCCCTTGCAGTTTATAATACAGCATCAGCAGAGTTCGATCGAAGAAGTGGAACTTGTTGTTCCATAAAATATGAAAAATCCTAGGCTTCGAGACTGAAGCGTAACGGATAAGCCGCGCATAGTAGATCAATACCCTGACTATCTTTTTTCTGAGACTAGCTTGCGGCTGCTGATCCCCTCGCAGATTCAGAAAGTTTAGTCGAGGAGGGGCATGCAACTCAGGGCGGTCCACGTCATCGCCCCCGACTACATCCAGACACACTCCTTTTGACTCAAGCGCCGTTGCCAAGCCGAAGACGTACGGCCTGTCGAAACCGCCCGTAAGCAATCCAACCTCAATCTCAGGCTGCACGATAGGGTCCGCCCATCCGCGAGGGCCCCGGACTTTGTTGTCTGAGGGGTCTTGATGCCGCAGCGCAGGGGCAACGTTCACGAGTGGTCTCCTTTTTTTGCCCCTTCACGTCGACTCCCTGTTGGCCGGAACACAATGACAACGATTCGCGATTCAGCGTAAGGGTGCCTTTCCACAACATCGAAATCGTTTTCGATGTTGTGGACGATGGTTTGATGTTCGTCTTTCATGGTCCAGGTCCTTACGATGAAAACGCCGTCTCGCTTCAAGTACTTGGAGTATCGATTCAGAATCTCTGTAATTCGTTGCCGTGAGAAGTAGTAAATTGAGTCTCCGAAGAAAATAACGTCATAGCATTGCTTCGGTACGTAGCTTAGAATATCTGACTGAAAATAAGCGTTCTTACCGGTTCGACCATTCTCTTCAGCTCTGCTCCTTGCCTTTTCGATTGCCACATCGCAGATGTCCACTCCGTTGTATGAGTGATATGCGGCGGCGTTCAATTCGGTTCCGACGGCTCCGGGGCCGCACCCGAGGTCAAGAATACTGCCCTTTTTGGCATGGTTCTCGATGTGCGTGTACACACAATCGTCGGCCATCGAGTCGAGGCAGTTCCAGCGGCCTCGCCGATACTCGTGATTCCAGAGGCGACGCTTGATGTTCTCGGTTCCGTAACGTTGCAGAAGCCCACGGAGAACATTTCGCACTTTCTCTGTTCCATTCAAGCTGTTACCTTCCGACAGGATAGTCCTCCACCAAAGAGGTGGCATTGCGACAACTGAGCCCAGGCTTTGGGAGAGTCTTGGACACCGTAGTTGCAGGCCGTGACCTGGCGTTCTGACGTTCGGGTTTGAAAACCGCAGAAATCGACAAGAGGAATGCGATCCACACGAGACTAAACATGCGGAATCCTGCCTCCGTCAGGCTGTACACGACGGCGACGACGAAGTAGGCCAGTGCGAGGTTTCCTGTGTCCGGATACAAGCGAACCCGGCTAACGACCCTCCGGTAGCCTGTAATCAAGACGAAGCCCAGCAGACTTAGTCCCATCCACCCCAAGTTCAAGTAAACCTCGATGTAGCCGTTATGAGCCTCGTTCGGGTGCCACACATAGATACTCCAGAGCTTCTTGAGTCTCGGACCCAGCCAAAAACTTTCGAAGCCAGCTCCGAACAAGGGGCTGGGAGACATACTGATAACGGTCTGCCAAACATCAGTTCGACCTGTTAGTGTCGGATCCTTTCCCATCGCTGAAGCAATTCCCACGTCGGGATTCAGTATTGCTGCGTACAAGGCCAGAAAAACCACAGACGCGACAAAAACGTGTAGAAGTGCTGGTTTTCTTGCGGGCCCCCACCGTCTGGCAATAGCGATAAGGACGCCTCCAACAAGGAAGCATGCCATAGACGTGGCAGACTTGGCCGTCCAGATGCACCACACTGCCATCGTGGCGATGGCGCCTCGAGCGATCAGCCGTCTGATACGGTACTTGCGCTCCTCGTCTCGAAGCATCATGAGGAAACGCCACACAGCTGCGAGTCCTAGGATCAAACTGATCATCCCGAACATGTTCTTATCCGTCGTAAGACCAGCGTGATACCCCAGCCCAGAATACCCCCTCCCGATCTCAAACAGGATGGACAGGGGAAAAATAACAAAACCCGCGCGTACGAGGACTCTCTCGGCCGCAACGGACGGGCGAAGATCAGTCAAGACCACCAAGACCATGGCAAGATCTCCCACAGCCCTGACGAACCGCTTGAATGCCACGTCGGGGAAGTCGGACCAGAGGATGCTTACGCCGCAGTAACATAGAAACAGCAGGATGGGTCCGTTCGCTCGCAGCAGTGTTGCTACTCTTCGTCCTCTCGCGAAGAGGACGATCAAGGCGACCACGATGAGCACCGTGATGACGGCTCGGTCGAGGGGACTCCCCTCGAGGAGATCGTCGGCTGACGTGCCTATCATCCTCATATGCAACCAGAAAGATACGGGTCGCGACCCCGCGAGAAACAACCAGACTACCGCAACCCAGAGGGCTTTCGACGTTCGTGTCCGTTTATCACGATCAAGCGCGAAAAGCGCCAAGATCCCGATGATGAAGACAATAGTACCGGCGAGTTGAATCATCTTGGGTCGAGGAAAAGACGATGGAGAAGCTCTAACGACAGCAATTTGTGGATCTCAGTAGTGTGGTTCTTGTCTCCTTTGAAATGGCCGCGCACGACAGCTTCAAGACCCTTCCTCTCGATGTAGGGCCGAGAAAGCGTCAAGGGGTCCAGCAACATTTGCCGAACATAGTTAGAAAGTGAGTCGCGATACCAAACCCGGAAATGTAACAACTTGTGTCTACCGAGGAAGATGCGTTCCAGGCGGAGCGGCGAGAAGAGATGATCAACGCGAGCGACCCACTGCGGCATCCCGTAATCGTACGCGTATTCAGCTTTGCCCAGGAAATCAAGGAAAAATCGGGTCACGCTTGCGGCGAGACGGCCCGAGTTCCCCCCGATGCCCCGGTCGGTTCGGATCTGCCCTAGAGCTGGATTGCCGTCGCGTATCAGGCGCACACGCACGTCTCCACTCAAGTCATCGGACTTCGGTGCCCGATAGACCGTTTGGACGAAGTCGTTGTCGAGGTATGGGGATCGTACCGTGAGCTGACTCCGCTCGAGGCCGAGGATACCACAATGGTACCAGGGAGACTGCCGGAAAGCCGCAAACGTCACCGGGTGCTCACGCCGCACATCGGCATAAGTGTCTCCCGCTCGATTAACATGAGAAAGAAATTCAGGGCGGTACAACCCCGGCAACGGTGCCATCGGTTTGAACATTACGGCTTGGCGGATGATCTCACTTCCGTAAGTCCCAACTACCTTCACAGGCGCGATGTTTCGGGCTTTCTCGCTAACGTAAAGGTCGGAGCAGCGAGATACGTCAATGCCGCCTTCTGTGAGATGTACGCAGCGTTCTGCGTAGCGGGGGAAGCGAGAAAGGAACTCATCTCCAACCGTGATTACATCATGCGATTGCCGGCAAACATTGGCCACTCGCCGCGCAATTTGGACGTCTTGGCATTCGCGGAACATTCCTCCAAACGTGTAACAAGGAAGTGAGCCTGGAATCGGCTTGTGCAAAGCCATGACCACGCGCGTATCCAAGCCCCCGGTTAGAGTCATCCCAACCCGTTCATGACCGTTGAAATAGCGCGGGAGGTTCCGCGAGAAGACTTCCAGGAGTCGCCGGTAGTACGATTCCGGCTCCAGCGGGGCCTGCTCCTCCCACTCTCGTGGTTGGAAGTAGGTCGCCTTTCGCTCAATTGAGCCACTCTGAAAGACCCAGGCCGAAGCCGGCGGAAGGACGTGGATGTCCTTAAAGATTGTGCGATTTTCCAGTACACAGCTGAAGGAAACGAACTCTCCTAAGCCCCTGGGGTCTGCCACTCGGACTTCGGGACACACTTCCAGAATGGCTTTGGCTTCAGCGGCGAAATAGAAGGCTTCCTTTGACTCGTGGTAATAAAGCTGATGCATCCCGTATCGGTCGTTGAAGAGCATCGCCGTACCACGCGTCCGGTCGATCAAGAGGCTGTGGAATACTCCGTTGAGGCCCTTTGGGAAGTTCGGCTCCTCCTCGTAGAGATGTACAAGATATGAGGGCCCCTCCAAATCGAGCGCATGCCCCCGTTCCTTCAGGCGTCGAGAAGTTCCCGGATCGGGGTATTCTTCCCCGGAAAAGACTAGGGCAACATCGCCCCGTTCGTTGCAAAGTGGCATTCCTTCCGAGAAGGAACCCCGCAGCGCTACCCACCCAACATACGCGCCCGAGTGCTCATCAATCCGTGTCCCCGTTACGTAAAAGGATTCATGGCGAAGGACATCAATCATCCGCCCTAGCTGCGGCTCGGCCCATGCGCGAGGCATTTTTGTGATAATGCCGACAATTCCAGGCATGGGCCTTTCTCTCAGGCCTCCGTCGTCTGCTGGATCTTACGACCGTACCAAGCTCTCCTGAACTCGCGAAGCTTGGCGGCTACAGATTCGGGAAGATGGTCAACGAGCCTCCGGTGCAGGCCGAGGCGGAACGCGGCTTTGCCGACCGGAGTTAACGGAACGAAGTAGCGAGGTAGATCGACGCGCTGGAAACCATTCACTTCCTTAAAATGGCTTAAGCTGTCTCCTTGTTTCTTGCCATAGGAAAAGTTCTCATAGACAAGGTAAGCGATCCTCCGTTCAGCGCAGAATCGAACCGCTTGCGCAATCAACGCATTGGTCGGAGCCTTATCTTTGTGCCGCACCATTGAGAGGATATGTACCAGGCATGCGTAAGTTCCTGTTTCGTTAACTACAAGCTTGATAAAACCAATCATGCTGTCACCTAGAAAGGCCCCTATGTAGATGCTACGATCGAGAAAAGTCCCCGCATACTCGCGTGCCCTCTCAATGCTCATTCCGTAGTGGGGAAAGTGCTTTCCCAGGCGGATCGGGCATTCGTTGTAGATTTCACAGATTCCTTTGAGGAGTTCTTCACCAAATGGCACCTCCCGGAACGTTACGCCCTTCTTCTCGGCCTGCCTAGCCCGATTGCGAGGAAAGGAACGGATTTGGTGCGTCCACCAGTGGTCGAAGGTAGACACCGGTAGGGCAGCCAGATTGTCCCATTCCATTGGGTAACGGTATTTCGGCGAGGTCTCGGGTAGTTTCTGCAGGAATGTGAAGAGGTCGATCCGGGTTCCGCAGCTTCTTAGGGCGGTAAGGAGGGCCTCTGGATCATCTGGAAAAGTATATTTGTCTCCGTCAAGATGCGCTATACGGATTAATTTTCCCTCGACTTTAATGTCCTTGCCGCAAACATTTATCATTGCATTCACCATTCAGGGAGTTGATTTTGCCCAATCCGGTTACGCGGACAGTCTCAAAAGACACGCAAGTGCGTTTTCGCCTGACGCCAGAAACAACTTCGATGAGCCAAGTATCCGTATCTCATCTGGTCAGTGTGGCTTGCAAGCCATGGTCGGCCCGGCCCCGCGCCACTTGTTGATCGAGCTGCGCAAAGATGGTGTCCATAATTCTAGCAGTCAGAAGGATTTCCCGGTACGGGATAGGCACCGGCGTTCCTTCCACGATCGAGCGATAGAAAGCCTCAATGAGATATTTCATGCCCGATTTCAGGTGAAAATCCTTCCTGAGAAAAGTACGCAGATTCGTGAGAATGTTCGAGAACTGCTGCCGTCCTAACACAGCCGGGGAAATGAAGTGCTCGGCATAGCTCTTCAATCTGGTTCCGCGGAGCTTGATGAGTGTCTCCTGATCGTGATCAAGAACAAGTCCGTTCTTCGTGCCAAACATGCAAAACTGATGAAGCGAAGGGCGCATCTGCGAGGAAAAAGTGAAATAGGCGGTTGCGCGCTCCTCTTCAGATATGATCACTCTGAGTTCGTCTATGATCTCGCTTTCACCCGTACTCTTGAGAAAGGGACTTATGAACCCATGCGCAATTATGCGAGGCGAATCAGTGGTAAGGTGCTCCGCAATCCGGGCAATCCCGTGGCTAATAATGTTTTGCAGCAGCTTTCCGGGTAATCTGCGGACCCAATGCCGCTTATCCCCGAGAAGCGCGCCAGCATAGCTAGAGCCACCGAGCTCGTAGCAGTAAACGCTCTCCATATGTACCGGCCCATCGCCCAAGAAGCCGCCCTGAACAAGAGCCCGCATCCGCCGCGCTGCATGTCCAAACTGGTCGTCATGTCCCGCGGTGATCTTTAGATTTCTTTCATTTGCCATCGCGATCAGTGCTTGGGCCTCGTCCTCGCAAACCGTGAATGGTTTTTCCACGTATACGTGGCATCCCTGTTCGATACAAAACTTCGCAATATCGAAATGGCTCTCTGGTGGCGTTGTGACGTGAACAACGTCTGGCCGGGCTTCACTCAAGAGTTCTCTCAGATCACCAAAGTATTGCTTGATGGGGAATCTCTCGTAGATCTGGCGCGCCATCAACGGCTCTCTGTCGCAAACTCCAACGATTTCGCATCCTTTGATCCGCCGGATTTGCGAGGCATGCGAATCTGCGATCTTGCCACAGCCTACGATGGCCACCTTAAGCATGTTGTTTTCCGTTCCGACAGCCTTCGAAGTAGCGTTTGAGCCCCTCTGCCATCGGGACCCTTGGTGTCCAGCCCACTAGGGTCTTTAATTTTTCGTTGCTGTAACCCGTTTTTTTCCAATACGTGTACCACTTTCTGCGATTGAAAGCAGGGGGCAACTGTTCGGCGGACCAAGTCGCGTACCGCTCCCACAGGGAACAGAGCGCGTAGCTCACAAAATGGGGAAGATAGAGGGATTTGAACTGTCGCACGTTCCGTTTGTAGAGACGCAAGAACTGGCGGCTGGAAGGCAGATCGTCGTCCACGACATTAAACACCTCGCCATCGACTCCCTTCCTCAATCCCGCCAGCGCAACTGCCTCAGCGCAGTTATCGACATACGTGAACGGTATCGTGTTGGAACCGCCCAAATGCAGAAAGACGCCAAATGTGTCAATACCCACGCGGCCGGTGATGGCCTGCTTGCCGGGGCCATAAACGTATCCGGGCCTGATGATTATGTACGGGATCCCGAGCCGTTTGCCGTAGTCCACGACGATTTCGTCTTGTTTGACTTTTGCGTAGCAATACGCTTCGCCCCGGAGCTCGGGGCGCGTTTCAACTGGGCAAGACTCATCCAGCAAACTCCGCCAAGGTCTCTGTGCATTGGCATAAACAGTGAACGAACTCACGTTGACAAACCGCTTCAGGCATTGGTGACGCAGGCTTGCTTCGAGAAGATTCCGAGTCGTAACAACTGAGTTCATGAACGCATCGGGGAATGACTTCTCTCCTCGGCCCGCAGCGAGGTGAAAGATAACCTTCACGTCCTTCGTGGCGGCGGCACAATCCTCGCCAGACAAGAGATTGCCTCTTTTCACTTCAATTCTTGCAGCACGCCGGCTGCGTTCACCGAAGGCTTCGGCGCCAACTGCTTTACTTGACGCCCTAGCGAAACAGCGCAGGTTGCGGAATCCGAGATTCAACAGGCTTTCAACCACTCTGGCGCCAATGAAACCACTCGCCCCTGTTACCAGGATCAGGTCATCCGTGCCAATAATGGATTGTCCCGGTTCGGTGGAGACTCCGTTCCTCTCAGAATTGGCGAGATCGGATTCGCCTCTCCCGGCCGCATCCGTACGTACGATGGGCATGTTCATAAATACTTGGACGGCTGAATCAAAGACTGGTAAATAGTCCAGCCAAAGAGGAACACGTAGGGTAAAGAGCAGGCGAGGTGGGCGCCAAAATTCGAAGCGTTGGTTGTCCGTCGGGGATGTTCCCCTGTCTTGAGCGGAACATATCGACGCGCAACCCGGACGTTTCCTGCTAAGCGGAAAATCTCGCCTTTCGTTAAGAACCGATATTCTTGAGGGTTGACAGGGTGTGTCTCCACCTCCACCACAAATTGCTGCGCCAAAGAGAAAATCTTCCGCAGACGAGCCGGGGGCTCGAGCGGTGGCAGTGCGAAGAAGAAATCGGTGAGATAGTGCCGCCGTTGTAATATGCTGTCTACGAGTCGGCGGTACATGCGGTTAAAGAAGCCCTTCTCGCCACGCTGAAAAGTAAAATTCCTGCGCACAACGATACCGGATGGAATCAGCTTCGGGAGAATTACGTTGGCACAATGGTGCATATGGTGGTGGCCGTCGACGCGATTCGGTCCCTCGCCGTAAATTCGCCGGAATTCGTCAAGCTGTGCAAACACGACGTATTCGAATGAATTGGTGAGCCCGGGGTGGAACAACACTTGCGCGAGGCGGTACCGTTGGAGAAACCTCGCGAGGCGGTGCTGATGCTCGATGAGCAGCGAAGAAGTGCCATGCCGCGAAAACCGGCTCGTAAAATTAAGATGGAGACCGGCGTCGATTCTTCGCTCCAGCGCAATCGCCGCAGCTCGTTCCGAATCCTCCATGAACACCATCGCGCTCACAGACGAAACGGCTCCGCACAGGACGCAATCCAACGTCCGGTCCGTGTTTTCTGTGTCTCGCCCCCAATCGTCCGCGTTCACGATCAGAAGCCCGGTGTGAGTTGCTAGGGCCGGCTCTCCTTCAGGGCCCATCAACCCATCGGACTTGGCGGAAACATTATTCATGCTCATAAGTTTTTCTGCCAAGAATCCATCTGCCCTTGAACAGCTGCCGCAGCCGCTGCATTTGCTCTTGTCTCTGGAAGGCCACCAGTTCAAGGGATACGGGCCGCTCCGGACGTCGGATCAGCGACCAGACATAGCCGGACAACAGCGCCAAGCCGCCGACGATGTAAGGTCTTCGGGTCATCTGATACACCGCACGGAACAATTCCCAAACCGGGTGGTTGCCGACCGCGTAGCCCTTTGCGCCTCTCCTAAATCTGGCCGTCAGCGCGCCGCTCTGAGCAGTACCGCTCTCCCGATGGTGACGACACAGCTTGTTCGTAAACGCTCTGGTCTCCCAGCCCTTCATCCTCGCGGTCATGACGGCGATAGAATCTATTGTGCCGCCCTTTACCGGCGCATATCCGCCGATCTCCTCGAAGCACTTGCGCCGAAACAGTTGGCATGCGCCCGGCACATGCTCGATGCTGACGAACCGATAGTCGTATTGCGTGTTTCGCTCCTCATACGGTGTGCCACCCACGCCCAATCTGGGGTTATCGGCAAACTTGCTCAGGAGAATCGCAAGGTAGTCTTGATCGAATGTGATGTCGCCATCCAAATTTCCGATGACGTCAAAGTTCAATTGCTTCACTCTGGCGTACCCCGCATTAAAGGCAAGAACCTTTCCCGCGAAATGCCTTTCACTCCGCTGCGGCATCCGAACTAGTTCGATCCACGGATGATCACTTATGTATTTGCTTACGATTTCGTCCGTGCCGTCGGTCGAACCGTCGCTAACGATGATCCATTTCAAAGGTAGTACGGTTTGTGACAGCACGGATCTGATAGTCAGCTCGATGAACTGAGCCTCGTTGCGCGCTGGAGTAATCAAAACATAGGTCGGAAGGGTCGTCATTCCCGTTCCTTTATGCGAGCTGGCCAACGGCGGACTTGAAATTGCTTAACGAAGCTTGCCGGACGACCGTGCCCCGCACTTGCGCCGCCAGCAATCGGCAAGTGTTGGAGAACTCTTCAACTGCTTCCGCCTGTCCGCCTTTGCAGATGACTCTGATCACAGGATCAACACCTGGACTGAGGCCCGACCAGCTCTGAGGTTGTCCCCCCGGAGACCCTCGCGCTGTCAAGGCTAGTCTTGACAAAATCGCCGACGGACTCGACCACGTATCGGAGTTGTGCCTCAGAGAGTTCCGGATAGATTGGAAGCGCCAAAGTCTCCTTGGCCGCGCGTTCGCTCTGGGCATATGCACCCACTCCGTGGCCCAGGTAGGCGAAGCACTCCTGAAGATGCATGGGAATCGGATAATAAACTTCAGTGCCGATGCCTCTCTGCTGCAGGAAGGCTTGCAATTGGTCGCGGCGAGATATTCGGATGACGTATTGGTTGAAAATGTGGCGCTCCCTCACGACCTTGGGTAAGCCGATGTTCCCCAAGCCACCACCATCGGTCGCCAATCCGGCCTCGGCAAAGAATTGATCGTACTTCTTGGCGTTTTGTTGACGAGCAGCTGTCCATTCATCCAGGTGTCGCAACTTTGCGTAGACGATAGCTGCTTGAAGTGCGTCGAGCCGGAAATTCCCTCCGATAATCTTGTGGTGGTATTTCGGTTTGGAACCGTGCGCCCGCAGGCACTTCAGCTTTTCTGCCCGCTTTGCATCGTTCGTTACAATCATTCCTCCATCTCCAGCGGCCCCCAGATTCTTGGAGGGGAAAAAGGAAAAGCATCCGTAGTGTCCGATAGAGCCAGCGCGCCGGCCTTTGCTCTCGGCACCAATGGCTTGCGCGGCATCCTCAATGACCACGAAACCGTGTTTCTCGGCGACCGCCATAACGGCATCCATATCCGCCATCTGGCCGTAGAGATGAACGGGAATGATTGCGCGCGTCTTGCTGGTGACCTTCGACTCGATTTGCGATGCATCGAGGTTGTAAGTCACAGGATCAATGTCCACGAAAACCGGCGTTGCACCCAAGCGGCTGATAGCTCCGACCGTCGCAAAAAAAGTATACGGGGTAGTGATCACCTCGTCGCCGGGCCCGATGTTTTCAGCCATCAAGCAAGCCAGCAAAGCGTCGCTGCCTGAGGAAACCCCAACTGCGTGCGAGCAGTGGCTATATTCCGCGATTGCCTTCTCGCACTGTTCCACCTTCGGTCCCAGGATGAAATGCTGAGACTCCATCACCTCCGCTAGCGCCGCTTCGACCTCGGCCTTGATCGTTGAATACTGTGCCTTAAGATCGAGTAGTGGCACTTGCATAGCTACTCTCCTCTTTTAGTTGTTTGTAGGACTTGGTGCCCTTGCTCAGATCCGTCGGTAAGGGCGCCTCTTCATGCAGGTCAAGACACCGCAACACACCGGGCTCAACTTCATGATAACGGTATCCGCTCTCGGGACATAGCATCACTCCGTTGGAGTCCGGGCAAGCGAGCCGATGACCATGGCGGCTCATCCAACCGACTTGCCGCGCTGGATTTCCAACAACCAACGCGAAGTCCGGAACGTTCTTGGTGACCACCGAGCCCGCTCCAACAAACGCATACCGGCCGATTTCAACCCCACAGACAATTGTCGCATTTGCTCCGATCGTACAACCGCGTTTCAGCAGCGTGGATTCGTATAAGGAATGCCTGTTAACCTGCGACCTGGGGTTGGTGACGTTCGTCAGGACGCATGACGGCCCAAGAAACACGTCGTCCTCGATCATTGCACCCGTATAGACGGAAACGTTGTTTTGAATCTTGACGTTGCTCCCGATCACTGTGCCGCCATCCACGTTCACATTCTGACCAATGACGCAGCATTCGCCGATTCTGGCCCCTTTCATCACGTGGGAAAAGTGCCATACCTTCGTGCCGGCTCCGATCTCAGCACCTTCGTCAACAAAAGCGGACTCGTGTACAAAGTAAGGCCGTTCCTTTTTCTCTCTCTTGGTATTCTCCGTCTCCAGCACGATCTCCCCGTTGTGCAGCGCGCGCTGGCAGGCATCCAAGACTCTCAGAACTCTCAGGCCTTCTTTTCCATCGCTCACCGGAGCAGTCCGTGATGCGACACAGTCAAGGAAGTGTTGGCATTCCGCCCGCAGCGGCTCCCGACGGTCCAGAGCGACGATTTCGCCATTGGCCTTTACCGCCGTGGGAATTCGATTCTTCCATTCCACCTTGTGGGGATACAAAACGAGCTTGTGATCGGCGGTATCGTCGAAGACAGCCATCTTCTCGGATCCGACAACGACGAGCCGTTGTTCCTTGATCGGATGCAGCCAGCTAACAAAAATGTGTGCCTGAACGCCGCTCGGAAATTCAAAGTGGCTGAGGGTTACGTCAGTGATGTCGTGATTCAAATATGCGCCGCCCTGACAGGTAACACGCGTCGGCATTTCATTCAGGAGAGCCAGCATCACGGAGATGTCGTGTGGAGCAAAGCTCCAGAGAATATTTTCCTCCGTCCGGATTTTCCCAATATTTAGACGGTTGGAATAAAGATAACTGATTTTTCCGAGAGCTCCTTCCTGGATCAGCTGTTGCAATTTCAGCACTGCGGGGTGGTATCTGAGAATGTGTCCCACCATCAGAACTCGGTGTTTGGCCTCTGCCAATCTGACAAGCTCCTCTCCGTGCTTCACGTCGATTGCCAGTGGTTTTTCGACGAGGACGTCCTTTCCCGCTTCGAGCGCGGCCTTGGCCATTTCATAATGGGCCACCGCTGGGGTAGCCAACGCGACGCCGTCGATTGAAGGGTCTGCAAGGACTTCCTTGAACTGCGAGTAGAATCTCACACCCGCGTAATGGCTCGCATAGGCTCCTTCCAGAGTTTGATCCGCGTCGCAGAGCGCCTCTAGCGCTCCGAGCTCATGGAAGTTTCGCACCAGGTTCTTGCCCCAGTAGCCAACGCCGACGACGGCTATTCTTGCGTTTGGCTTTTTTACTTCATTCTGCATATTCAGCCCTTTCAAAAAAGACGGGCAGGGTATTTGCAAGCCCATTCAACAGCACCAACTTGTGCCTGCCCGGCCGTTAAGCACTCTTGGACTCTGCGAAAGATCGTCCTTCAATGAATACGAAATTGTGGAGTTCGCTGACTACTCTACTTTGCTGATCCCTTCTCAGATGAGGATAAAGCGGCAGAGAGAGAGCTTTCGAAGCAACCATTTCCGCGATGGGGAAATCGCCCTTCTTGTATCCCAGATTAGCGTATGCCTTCTGCAGGTGAAGAGGAATTGGATAGTGAATCCCGGTGCCAACACCGGCTGAAGCGAGGTGTCTTATGGCTTCGTCGCGGTCTTCTACCCTAACCACGAAGAGGTGATACACGCATCGGCTCCCATCCGGTTCGTAGGGCAGTCGCACCTTCTCGCCGTTCATCTCAGAAAATAATTCGCGGTATCGCGCCGCGGCGGCCCGCCGCATCTCGTTCCACGTGGAGAGATGCCGGAGTTTCACCGACAGAAATCCTGCCTGAATCGAGTCTAGCCGGCCGTTGTAGCCTTCCATGTCGTGATAGTACTTCTTGGACTGACCGTGATCGCGCAACATCCGGGTTTTCCGGACGATTTCTTCATCATTCGTTGTGATTGCGCCGGCCTCACCACAGGCACCCAGATTCTTGCCCGGATAAAAGCTGAAAGCAGCGGCCCGCCCGATTGATCCAGCCGTCCGCCAGCTATTCTCCTTTTTCGAGAAATACTGCGCACCGTGCGCCTGGCAGGCGTCTTCAATGATTATCAGGTTGTATTGCTCGGCGATTTCGAGCAGCGAGTCCATGTCCGCCATCTGTCCATAAAGATGGACCGGAACGATTGCCGTAACCGGCTTGCCGCTCTTGTTGTCGACCACCACATCGAGTCGGCTGTCTAACGTGCACTGACTTTCCAGATACTGGCGAACCTTCGACGGATCGATGTTGTAGGTGCGTTCGTCGATGTCCACAAACCTGGGCTCTGCACCCGCCTGTGAAATCGCCTCCGTGGTCGCGATGAACGTGTGGGGGACCGTAATTACAACGTCGCCGGGCCTTACGCCGCCAGCCATCAGTGCAAAACGCAGCGCATCTGTTCCGCTGCCGACTCCCACGCAATATTTGGCATCGCAGAATTTCGCGAACGCATTCTCGAATTGCTCCACCATCGGACCGCCAATGAATCCAGCGGTGTGCAGTGCGCCTTTCAGAATCCCAGTAAGTTCCTCCTCAAGCTCAACGTGCGGTGTAACAAGGTCAAGGAACGGAATATTGTCTTTGCCGCTCACTTTTCTTCTCCCATGACTGCAGTCATTCTGGTATCAACAAACCTTTTAAAATGTGCCGGGTTTCCTGCGACGATGGCGTTCGCCGGAACATCTTTCGTTACCACGCTTCCGGCGCCCACGATGGCGTTCTCGCCGATGGTTACGTTGGCAAGAACGGTCACTCCCGAACCGATCGACGCTCCTTTCTTGACCACTGTTCGTTCGACCCTCCAATCTTTCTCGCACTGTAACTGTCCCTCGGGTGTAGTCGCACGCGGGTAAGAATCGTTGATAAACGTCACGCCGTGGCCGACGAACACGTTGTCTTCGATGTCAACACCTTCGCAAATGAAACTATGGCTGGAGATCTTGCAGTTTTTTCCAACCGTTGCGTTCTTCTGAATCTCAACAAACGCACCGATCTTCGTGTTGTCGCCGATTTCGCAGCCATAGAGATTAATGAACTTGGAAAGCTTGACGCCGCTCCCCAATTTCACGTCAGGAGTAATTGCGCAGAATTCATTCATAGGCGCACCAACTCTCCTCTCTTTTGAATGGAACGCTCGGCCGCTTCCAGCATGCGGACCACGCGGAGGCCCGCTCGTCCGTCATTAAATGGCGTCTTGCTGTTCATGATGCAATCTGCGAAGTAGCCGAGTTCCACACGCAGGGCTTCCGACTGCTCGATCTGCGGAGCCCACATGTCCCCGGAGCGGTAGCTTACGAGAAGATCGCGGATTCCTTCTCCCGAGCTGAGCTGCACGCCCTTGTCGTACACTCGGATCTTTTCGTCCGCCACTATATCGTTCCACACCAGCATCTTCTTCTGTCCTCCGATCAGCGTGGTCCGAATCTTTACAGGTGAAAGCCAGTTCACATTGATGTGCGCGATCACGTTCTGCGGAAAATAGATCGTTATGAACGCGACATCTTCCACTCCGTTTAAATGCTTTTCGCCGGTGGCCACGATGGCTTCGGGTTCCTTCTTTATCAGATGATCCATGATTGAGAGATCGTGTGGGGCCAGATCCCAAATCACGCTTACGTCGTGCTGAAAAAGCCCCAGATTGACGCGCAGTGAGTCGTAATAATACAGATCGCCCAGCACATTGCCTTCGATCAGTTCTCGGATCTTGTTGACCGCGCCGGTGAACAGAAAGGTGTGATCCACCATGAGGGCGAGATTCCCCCGAGCCGCCAGCTCAATGAGTTCTTCGGCTTGGTCTGCATTGGAAGTAAGAGGCTTCTCGACGAATACGTGTTTGCCGTTCTCCAGTGCCGCTTTGGCCAGCTCGTAGTGAGTCCAAACGGGCGTGATCACCGCAACTGCGTCGATTTGCGGTGAGCGCAGGACCTCGTTCGCGTCCGATGTCGTCGAGATGCCCGGATAGGCCTTCCGGACACGCGCCAGCGCCGCTGGACTCTTGTCACAAACCATTTCCACACGGGTGGAATCTAGTCCGTGGAGATTCCGGACGATATTAGGTCCCCAATATCCGTAACCAATGACGCCGATTTTGATCATCTTTGCTCTATAATTTGAAGAAAGAGTTCAACCTGGAAGCAGGACGATTGGGATAGGCTACCGCCATAATGTCGCGTTCCGACACTTTGCGATTGGCTTCCTGCGAGTTAAGCCTATTTAATTTCAACAACTTAGATACAAAAGCTGGGTTCCCGATAACGCATAGCAGGGTCGCAATCGGGCTGCCACATGACTAACGACAGGTAACAGCTTATAGCGGGCGGCACTCTGGTTCAATTGTTTGAAAACAATGGGTTTACTGGAAGAAGACATGGACTCCAATCATCCGCCACGCACGTTGAGTCCGTCCCAGTGGCGACTTGACGGAAAACTCTTACCACCATTTGACAAGGGGCTTCCAAGGGGGTTTGTGCATACAATTCTGGAATCATCGCCGATTTGCTCCTTTTGGGACGAAAGGCAGCTCCCGGATAGCTAAGAGCAATCGCGACAGAAGCAGAGCACCCGCTTGGCAGTTTCTAGCGTTTTGTGGAGCTACTTTTTGTCCCGTGAAGATGCAGTCGCGGGGCCCGCGCGGAAACGCAAGAGGGCCGCGCCCAGGCTTTGAATGAATGATTCCGAGTTGTAAATTTCTGCGCTCCTCCGCAAGCTCTCGGGCGAGGTGATCGGTTCGACCTCGTCTAATTGAAACTCCCTTGCCACATCCTCGACGATCTTCGGCTGAATTGGCCGCTGCTGCTTCACGTAAGCGTTAATCAGTGAATGCTGACACAACAGGCTTATCACGCGCGGGATTCCCAGGGAATAGAGGTGCGACCGTTCGTACTGCCCCCGCGATCGCCGAAACTGAACGGCCACGTGGAGCGCTCGCACGGCTCCCACAACGAAGAGTTCTGCGAGGTGACGGCCTCTTCCGACCAACAGCCGACGCTGAACCGCCAGCTCCTGGGGCGGGGAGTATACCTGCAACTGCGTGCGCCCCCCTCAAGTCCTGGGCTACCTCACTCGGTTGGTTCGTGAACCGATGGAAACGATCCGTCCAAAATCAAAGGTGTCATTAATCTACTGGACGAGTACACCCCTTTTCCTCTAGGCCTAATTTCTGGTATCTTCGCTCACCACCGGACTTTTCCCCGCCCTGGAGATCGCCATGAATATCACGGTCACTATCAACGGAAAAAGCCATTCCCACAATGTGGAGCCGAGGCTGCTCCTTATCCATTATCTGCGCGAAGTTGTGGGGCTGACCGGGTCCCACGTGGGTTGCGAGACATCGCTCTGTGGAGCTTGCACGGTCGAGCTGAACGGGAAGGCCGTCAAGAGCTGCACGATGTTCGCCGTGCAAGCCGACGGCGCGAGCATCGTCACGGTTGAAGGCTTGGCCACGGACGGCAAGCTCCATCCCGTGCAAGAAGCGTTCTGGAATGAGCACGGCCTCCAGTGCGGCTTCTGCACGCCCGGGATGATCATGGCATCAAAGCAGATTCTGGACCGCAATGCAAAGCCCACCGAGGAAGAGATCCGCCACGGCCTGGAAG
>WNGG01007366.1_pt1 | contig 19569 bp, 19 predicted proteins | sample 5400661 | NCBI WGS metagenome assembly WNGG01 (sample SAMN13153372, study PRJNA577476) | soil metagenome | isolation source: 100 cm soil or saprolite under Garry oak tree replicate 1 | place: USA:California | collected 2016-06-15
TCCGGCACTTCTCAAACCACTCGCACAAGGCCTCCCCGGTCGCTTGGTTTCGACTGGCCAGCCCGCGTTCGAGCCGGAACCCATCCAGCTCGTCACGGACGGCATCTGGGACCAAACCCCAGACTTTGGAGGTGCCCACGCGGGGCTTTCCGTGCGGCATCAGGACTCCCTCCCTTTGCGGCCGGGCGTCCACGTGACGATCGCCGGGTGCGTTCCAGAGCTCACCAAGTCGGCCCAATGAAGGTTGCCGCGGTGCAGCGGGTTGTGGACGATCCGGAAAACCTGGCGCTCCGTCCATCGCTTGCCTTTCTTCGTCGGGACATCATCCGTGTTCAGCTTCCGAGCAATCCATGCGAAGGACTTTCCCCCGCGTTTCCATCGACAGATCTTGCGGACGACGACGGCCTCCCGCTCGTTGATGACGAGCCCTCCGTCGACGATGTCGTATCCGAACGGCGCGCTCATCCCGTTGAACCCGCCCTGCACCGCCTTCTCTCGCATCCCGATGCGAACCCGCTCCGCGATGATGCCCGACTCGAGCTCGGCGAAGGCGGCGATCACCTGCACAAAGAATCGGCCGAAGGGGCCTTGTGTGTCGATCGTCTCGCCGACGCTCGCGAAGTTGACCCCGTGCCGCTGCATTTCCTGCTGGGTCGCGAGGAAGTCGTACAAATTCCGGTTGAGCCGGTCGAACTTGGCGACGACGACGGCCCCGATGCGCCGGCCGTCCGGCAGACCGTCTCGGATTGCCTGCATCATTTCGAGGAATGCCGGCCTCTTCATCGTGCGTCCCGAAAACCCATCGTCTTCGAACTCCCGGATGAGCTCGTATCCTTTCGCGGTGCAGTAGGCACGGAGGCACGCCCTCTGCGCGTCCAAGGAATAGCCCTCGCGAGCCTGGTCATCGGTGGAGACCCTTAGGTATGCCACAGCCCGCACGGAGTCCGGATACGCCGGGTGCGGTTCGTGATCGCTCGCCCGGTTCGGGACCTCGGTCCCGAGCACGATTTCCATTTGATCGATCCTTATAGGCAAGAGAAGTGGGTCCTTGAAATCCGCAGGAAAGTCTCATGCGCTCGAGTCGATTCTCATCGCAATTGAACGGAAGGGCTGAGGTGGACCGCCAGAGAAACCGGAAAGGCGCGACCCGCGAGTTCCTCGGAGACTACCTGGAAACGAATCCCGGGTCGACCGGACCACGGATCATTGCGGCGGGTGCGGATCGCAACCTCGCCGCGTCTTCGATTTATCGTGACCTCAAAACGTGGAGACGCATCCATCGGACGGCGAACGGCCGTTACTGGCTCGACAAGATCGGCGACCCTGAACTCGCCGTCGCCGCCGAGGTCGAACGCGCGTTCGAGATGGTGAAGTCTTCTCGCCTCTCAGACGCAACGAAGGCTGTCGAAGACCGCGAGCCGCGCCCCGCCCGTGACCCGTGCCGTCGTTGAGTTGATCGGACTGTCGAAACTCTCGCGCCGAGTCCGGAGTGCGATGTTACCGTTTGTCCACATCGCGATTCGTGCCGCGTTCCAGCCGCAAGAGTCGCGATCGGCGACCTCGGGGATTCCGCGACCCACGTACACCGCAAGGCTGCTCGAATCGACGCTTCGAGTGCTCGAGGCTTTCCTCGACGATCGGGGCGGCGACGGGACGATTGCGTGGAATACGTTGTACGCCATCATCACAAGCCCTGATGCCACGCACGACCTCGATTTGATGGAAATCGCGAAGCGCGCCATCGCGATCGAAGTCAAAGGAGGACTCCCGAGTCCAAGCCCAATCAAAGCCGTCCTTCGAAAGCTCGAAGAGAACGAGCGCATCGGTCCGGCGATGAAACGGGAACTCATGCGCCGATTGCCCACGGCCCGCGGGACCTCGAGGGAGCGAATCCGAAATCTCTTTGAAGCCCTCGATCTCGAGCAGTTGCCGAGGCGACCCGTCTCGACCCGAAATCCAGATCGTCGCACTGGACCCTGAGCCCTGCCTCACCTTTTCAAGGGAATGGAGGTAGAGGAGTCGTCATGCGATCGTCCATGAGCGCGCAGATCCGATGACGGTGGCAATGGGGTGTGCGTTCAGTGTGGGTGTTGGGCGACAAGCGTGGTGGAGGGCACCCCGATGATAGCTGCGCGGGACCGTTCGCGGATTGAGGGCGATCGGTTCCGTGGCGCGAGGGGCGCACCCGCCCCAAACTGTCCTTCGCCGGTCCTAACAAGAATGGTTCTTGGCGCATTTAGTGCGGTATGCGATGCCTCCGCGAGAGCGGTTGACGGAACTCCCTCGCGCTTCGCACGGCCTACCGAACCAAGTTAGTTACTGTACTGCTCAATGTTCCGCCCTTGGATCACGCCAAATTAGAACCATGGCTCCTCGGTGACCTACCTAGTTACCTACCTGGGTAATTACTACCTAAACTACTTACTTCTATCATGATAATAATAATAATTATATTTAATAATAGATGGATGGATAATAATACTTGGATAAATGGATGGATGAATGGATAGATGTCGTGAGTGCGGGAATGGCCGGATCCATCAATGAATGAGTTTGGGGTCTTCCGGCCGCAAGAGTTGACCAAGACCTCCGAACAGCTCCGACCCAACTCAAGCTCTGTCTGGACACTCGGTCCCACCGATTGTCAATGGATTCGCGATCCAAGCACGACAGGGTCGAGGTTCGATCAAAAGTGGACGCACCCACCGCGTTCGGTGTTTTCCCGTTCGTTAGTGGTATCGCAACCGCTGGGCGGTACGAAAAACCGCTACCGCTACTCGAAAGTAATACCGGTACTGGAACCGCCACCGGTACTGGAAACTAGGACCGGTACCGTAATTGCTACCGGTACCGGATTCTAGTATTGGTATCGAAGACACGCTTGGGCACCGCACCACCGCGCACGCGCTGACTCTTCATCCGACCGGCGGAGAAGCTCTCCGTTGTCGTATTCGGCGCAGTCCCACGAGACCGACGGCGAGGACGGTCGGACCGCCGACTGTCAACGGGATGCAACCCCTTTGGATGAAGATCCGGTTTGAATCCCGACCAGGGCGCTACTCTTCAATAGAACACCCCCAAGAATCTCGATGGCGTCTGATTTGCACCAAGTGTCGCCGTTCCCGCTTGCTGGGCCTTGCGGTCCGGCTTTTGCACTTGTCAAATGTTGATCTCGCCGGTCTCGAGCTTCGCCGCAATCATGCGGAGCAACGCCGACACGGACCGGTTGACTCGATTGCCCTGCTTCTGGAATGTCCTAGGGCTGCGATCGGCGAAGGCGAGGCTCGTCTTCTTTGAAGCGGTCGCGAAGCTATTGAAGCCTCTACTGGAAGCGACGATTTAAGGTTGGCACCGTCAATCGGAATGGGGCGAACATGTTGATCGGAGAGCCGTCGTGACATGACCGTTGACAAGGCGATCGCGGCTCGAGTAATTGCCCGACGCAAAGAAATCCTCGAACAGGAAAGTGAGCGTCAGTCTGGCGAACTCGATGTTCGTGAAGCCGGGCGCTACGTTGAACGAAAGCTCAGATCCGTTCGAGGCTATCTTTACGCATTCACAAAAGCGCTTAACGGGAAATTCCCGGGTTTAGGGTACATTGAAACCCATGCCGGACCTGGCATCACCACGATTCGAGGCTCAGGTCGACTACTTCTGGGCACGCCGTTGCTCGCGGTCACCAACGAGCCTTATTTCACGCGGCTCCGTTTCATCGAACTTCGTAAGGGCCGCGCGGCGGCGCTGGCAGCTCGGCTCGAGAGATACGCCCTCACGGAGCTGGACGCTCGCGTAATAAACGAGGATTGCAACGCTATCATTAGAAACGCACTCAGCGAGTTTCCTTCGACCTGGCCGACGCTCATCTTGATGGATCCGGAAGGGTTGGAGCTTGACTGGACGACGATTGTAGAGTCGGGAGAGCATCCGAAGTCAGAACTGATGATTGTATTCCCGTATGGGATAGGAATCCAGCGAGTCAAAGGGATGGAAGACAGTCCGCCGGAGTAACACGGCTCTACGGCCACGATCGATGGAAGCAGATTGTGGAAGATCTGGAAGCGGGACGGATTCCTCCTGCCATCGCGAAGATGAGGTTTCTCGTGATGTTCCGCGACCAGCTTCGGGAAGCCGGATTCATTCACACCGTGGTCTCTGAGGAGATCACCAGTGACGCCGGAGTCCCACTGTATTTTCTTATTCACGCAAGCAAGGTGCCACTCGCGGCGAAAATCGGTCGCGACATTTCCGGCGCGAAAGGCACGCAGGACGTGCTACCGCTCGGGCCACCAGACTCCGGCTAAGCCGGACTTGCGAAGTTCTCGGTGGAACACCTTCGCAATGCCTTTGTCGAAGCCAGCCGTTACCCGGACACGTTCGCCGAGGGCGCCCTCGAGGAGTCGGATGTTCTGCCCGCGCACATGCAGCGATTCCCCATAGATGTGGTCTGGCTCAATGTCCTCGAGGGCCTGCGCCATCGCCCCCAAGTCGGCGATTGCATCGGGCCTGGCCGTCGTCGGAGGAAAGATCGGTGCGAGAATCACACCAGTAGGGATTCCGGCTTCCCTTGCCCGGCGCAAGATTTCCACACGTGCTTCAGGAAGCGGAACCCTTGGTTCGATGAGTCGCGCGAAGTCGCGGTCCATTCTTGCGATCGACACCTGCAACCTCAGTTGCTCCGGGTAGGCCGCGAGCATGTCGAAGTCCTTGGTCACCAGGAAAGAACGCGTCTGGAGACACACGCGTAGACCTGCCGGGAGAGCGTGCTCGAGGATCTTCCGCGCTGAGGCGGCGAGCTTGGGGAGGTATGGATCATGGGTAGAGCTCATCATGGTCTCTTTGCCGGCCCATCTCGACCAGGGAGTCCGTTCGATAGCCTCGTCGAGATTCTCGGGCGTAAGGAGATAGTCGCCCCACTTCTGGCTAACCGCGTCGCCGTACCTTCGCCGGCCGAAGCGCTTGTGGATGTCGTCGACATAGCAAAACGGGGCACGCATGGCTGCACCCGACTGCGAAGTTAAGGCACCACCCGTCGGAGAGTTGTTTGCCAACTCCGCCCTTGCTCCTCGATGTAAGCCTGGATTGCCGGATCAATGGCGCAGAAACTCGGTAAGTCCCGCCGGTCACGCCGGCAGGAAGTTGGATCTCAACTCGTGGCGGAGCTTTCAGCCCGGGTTCCGCGAACGCGGTCGCCATGGCGAGGTCCTCCTCGGCCCCGAGTATATATAAATATCCCGATAAAAGTTCGACGGCACCTGGTCGGATCGACGCGACATGTGATTCCTCCCGAGTCTGGAGGGACGACGACCTCGAAGGTCAACCCTCGCCCCGGGGAGAGGTGGGTGAACACGGCGAAAGTGCCTGCGGATTTTCGCACCGCAAGTTAATAGGTAAATGGACAAGGAACGGAGGTAGTCGTCTATTTCCGTGATTGCCATTCTCTCTTGTAGACCGAGAACAAGTCCTCGATGGCCAACAGGAGGCTCGGGTAGACTTCGGCCAACACGAGCTTCATCTCGAAGAGATTGCAGAACTCCAAGAGCTCCATGACGGAGTACTCCTGCCGGAAGGTCTCCTTCTCGGACTCGAGGTCAGAGTCCCACAGCTCAGCGCCTTCTTTGACGAATCGGAAGTGGGCATGAGCCACAGCGTGCCGCAGGTGTGTAGCGTCCGATCGGCCATCGTTTCCTCTAGTCCTCACCGTGAAGAAATCCTCGACGAGCTGCTCGCGTTCCTCGGGAGAACTGACAGAAGGAGACGCCCAGTAGTGTATTCGATCCCGGACGAACGCTCCCTTCGTCTCGTACCGCATGAGGTGACCGAGACCGGCGAGCAGGACACCTGTCTCAGCGTCGGTGACGCGTTGGAGCGCTCGAGTAAGAACACCGAGGGAGGAATCCAGCTGCGACCGCTCTTCGACGGTCCACATCCTGCCGAATGGTTCCATGCGCCGTCCCTTCCGTCGTTTCACTTCGAAGGTCTTGTCGAGCATCCGCTTGAGAATTTCCAAGCCTTCGGCATAGGTTCGGTCTCGGTTTGAGTACTCCAGGACCAGCGTATTGACGCAGTCCTCGAACATGTCCCAATCCCAGACTCCGTTGTCGACCCGGCGGCGAAGCAAGACCGACAAGGCTTGCGCCGAGTCCGGGAGTCCTAAGGTCAGCGCCGCACCCTCGAGTTCCCTGAGCCGTACGAAAGCCGCCTCTTCCTGAACTGCTTTCCAAGAGACCGTGGCTGCCATCCTCTCATGAACATCGCGACCATCCTTTGAGCGTTTTGGTCGGCGGTGTGAATACGACATTTATCGCGGTGGAGTTCTTCGTTTCGGGGACTACCGCGGGGCTCGCATACCTTTCGGAGACCATGGGCGCTTCGCGATCGATCCTCGAGTATCGGGACAGGTCCACGTGGCCTCGAGGCCCAAAACGCACTGGCGCCCGAGCTGCGCGAATACAGAAGCCCCCGAGGCTTTGACATTGAGGGAATCCGTTTTGGGCTGGTTGGGCCTCCGCAACAAGGCGCAAAAGCGTGACTCTCGGGGCGAACCAATCTTCTTCAGATGCAGGCAAACGTGGAACCCTGATTGGACCCTTCCGTAGTTGCCACCGAACCGATATTTCATCCCGCGTCGAGCGAAGTGGAAGTGCCATTACTCGAACACAAACACGGCCGGCCGACAAGAGTTGGATTCCCATCCAGAGAATTGCCAGACTGCGACGAGTGGACAATTATTCTGCTGAGCGTTCTCGTTTTCGTCGTTGTCGCCGGCTGCCCTGTTCGTACTGCGCCGCCGACGCGAAGGGAAAAAGCATGCTACGCCGAGGCAAACTGGGGGCAACGCGAACCGCTATGTGGATTGGAGGAGTCGAATCCTCGCTCTCCGCCCATCATGGGCAAAAGCCCGCGGGATCTCCGAGCGGAGCTTCCGCTACCTCCGCCGAACCCTTCGCTCGGGCCGCATCCCCCGCGGACACGGAACGCGAACCTTCACCCGAGTGTGCGAAGCCTTGGCCGCCGAGCAGACCAAGCGGACACTCACATAACCGAAGGGGCCAACGCAGAAAGTGCCTAGGTACCCCCCGCTATCCGCCTCGGAGACCATTCATGCAGATAGGAGACGACGAGTGGTTCGATCGAATGCCCTGGGTCCCGGCTATGCCGGGGAACAAGACGTATGTACTGCAGGAGGCCCAAAAGGAAATTGAACGGTTGCGTCAAGAGATCAAACGTCTGCGCCTCGAGAACGAGGAACTTCGGGCCGGTGTGGCCAAGGCGAAGGAACCCCAAGAAAACGCAGCGCCGCCAGAACCTCAGGGGGGCACACGCGAGGGCGACGCAATCAAGCTGCGGATCGGCGAGAATCTGGTAGTGATGGGCGTGATCAAGATTCTCGGGCAATCGTAGACCAGGAAAAAGTCAAGAGGCCACCGGCGACGGCAGTCGCCGCCGACAAGCCCGGCGGCCCCGTTGTGGAGGGATGCTTGTGGTTTGGAGACCGCGCTCCGTGGCTATACGGCTTTTTCTTCTGTCTTCTGCACCAAGTCGACCGGAATTCCCGTTAGATTGTCAACATGAGGGGAAAGGTAGGCGAATCAACGCGGGTTACGGAGAGCCAAATAGCGGAGCACCCTGTTTCGAATTCTCAGCATTTTGACTGCCCCACCTAGATTGGGAGATCGGAGAGATCCCACAATAGGCTTCCAAAGCTCGGAACAGCGACCGCATTCTCGGCCTGATTAACAAGCCGGTTCAGGAGATCGCGCTTGGCCAGATCTTCTCCGAAATCTGAGACCACCACAAGGATGTATTCGTTAGGCGCAAGTTGCAAGACTCTGTTTGTGAAATCCGCCCGACGGCGGAATTCCTCCAAGACCTTGTACATCTGGCTCTCTTGTAATCCGCTTACAGCGTTCTCGACGTAATAGAAACGCCGACCCGGCCAAAGCCTGGACCTCATGATGGCGTGGAATTGAATCCCTGTGGGTTCTCCGTTCACAATGATCATCGGATAACGCTGCACTTCGAAATCCGGAGGGGGGTTCTCTTTTTCCAACTTGAGGAAAACAGCCGTTTCGATGAGTGTCGAGTAGAAGCTTCTCTCCTCCGGTTGACGGGCTTCTCGAATTCTCGACCTGAGCACGACGCCGATTCCTCCCTCCGTGCCAGGTGTCGGGGGGCTAATTGGTCTACCTGGGGGTGGGATCTCAACGGTCGGACGTACTCCGACAACTTTTCCGCGAATGCCACCAGGCAAAGCGAATTCCGTGAGATAGGGAAGGACCCAGACAAAGATGAGCAAGACAACTATCCCGAGGGTTACGGAATCGACTGGGTAAGATGGAACAAGGCTTCGAATCAAGAGCAATCCGAGCAATAAGCCCGTGATTCCCGCACGGACAGCCCACCAGTAGACCCTTGTCGGGAGATACGGACCAGCCGGATCTTTCATGCCATTGCTCTCTCACACCGGAACTTCCTTCACTCGCTTGGACTTTTCCGGCCAACTAGCCTCGGTGCGGCACGTGCGGCAAGGTGGACCCCGAACGCCCGACTCGGGGACGTCAGGGCGGGAAACCTAAGAGGAGCCCTTATCCTTCATGGTCTGACGTTGCCATGCGGAACTCAGCATGCTGCTCGATGGTGTATCACCCAAATGGCGAAGAACGGATACAAGCGGTGTCACAGAGTTTGCATTCGACTGGCAGCCGCATGGAGCTTCCGAACCGCTGCACTGGCGGTCGAGGTCCCGCGACCACATCCCCATCCTCCGACTCTTCGTCAACAACGTCAAAGCATTGCGCCGGGTCGCTCCGGAGGCTTACGTCCTTACAAATGCGCGAGCCGGGTACGCTCCGGCGTTCAACGTCGGGTCATTTGTAGGTCCTGTGTCTCTCGCGAATCACCCGAACGAGCAGGTGAAGTTCGACTACTTCTACGACTTTCTCCCGCGAAGCGATCGAGCTACACACCTGGTCGAGCTTGGACCAGAGGACTTGTCCCTCGTATCCGACCAATTGCTCGGACTCGTACCCGACCCTGAGTATTGGGCGCTCCTTCTCGCGAAGGAAAGCGGGCTCTGCTCATGGGTTGCAGAAATTCCGACTCAGGAGGGACAAGCCAAGATTTGGGAGGCAAAACTGTTGGAGCGTTTTGTGGTCCTCATCACCGTTCACGAGGGCCAATTTCTTATCATTCGGACCAGGGACCCGCAACTTCGAGATTCACTCGCGTGAGCAAGCCCGAGCGAGCTCCCGCAATGACGACACCGGTCTCGGGAATGAGAGAACTTGGAGCTGCATGATCATTATCCGACACGTTCAGGGCGGCAAGCTGGAACCCATTTGTATACTACCTCCCCCTCGCGGCCGTTCGATTTCGACCGGGCCCATTCATGCGGGGGATCAGCTGGGAGGAAAATGGTCATGCTTTTCGGATAACTTGGAAACCCGAACTGCTCGTGCTGTGGAGAGGATTGCAGGTTAGCAGCCGGCTGTCGTATCGTCCTCGAGAGTTCAAAGCTCACCCGGAGAATTGAGATCGGGAAAGGCCACGATGTTTCAAGTCTCTTTGCGCCGCCACGAGCGCAGCCGTTGACGCAGCGTAGGTCGGCTCTTCGCCGGCATCTCTGCAGTCATACCTTGTGGGATGCCACCTTGGCCTATCCAGGTCATGAACTCTTCAGGGGCGAGGATGAGGATGGTATTCCCTTTCCGGTCCTTGTTCAGCCCGAGCGGCAAGTTGCTCTCGTAATAGGAGACCTCGTCCCGCTGCATGTCGCGCTTGAATTCAATCCTGATCCGTGAGCCCTCTTGGACGAGGTCGGCCTTCTTGATTCCGTACAACAGATCGTGCCACTCCAGGCGGCCGGAGCTGAATTTCTGCTCGACATGCTGATCTAGGAAGCACGGAGGACGCTTGCGACCGGCGAAGGCGTACAGGTCGCCCATGACCTCGCGAGCCGTCGCGAGATCGTCGCTGCTTGGCTCGGGCTCCTCCGTCAGCCTCTTCATGTATAGGTATGCGAACCATTCGAAGAGCGCGTTGTCTTCCATCAACAACCTGTGCAGCGCTTGTTTCTTCGACGGATCGGGCTGGAAGTATACCGGGAACACGATTTTCTTGACACGGGTTCGGGCCCAATCGTGCAGGGTTGGAGTGTTTGTAGAAAAAATCAGCTGGGAAACGGGGCTCGTTTCAATCCATCTCTTTTCCCAGTGCGACTTGATTATCGCCTCGAACTTTCTGTCCGTGATCGATGACATGTCGTCGAAGACCAGGGGGTATAGTGTTCCCATGCTCCTTGCCCGATCCAGGGTCATCGGTTTGAAATCCTTACCCGTCAGCGGGGTAACGGGTTCCCCCGCGAGGAGCTTCAATGCAAACTGGAGGAAGGTGGTCTTGCCGTTCGATGATCTTCCGAAGAGCATCAAGAACAACGGGCCACGGCGATCCACGAGGCCGAAGCGTGCCCTCCGAATCTTCATCAGCTCGTGGAAGAACGGCGAAGCGAGGACGTAGAGGATCCCTTCGAACATTCCGGCCTTCTGCGCCTCTCGATCCCATTCGGAAGCGGCTTCCAGATCGGCCGTGGCGAGGTAGCGTTCAACGTGGTCAAGTGCTCGATCGACGACGCGAGGATCCGTTGGCAAGGGGCTCGCTCGATTCCTTACCTTTCCGCCAATCACGAGACGGACCTGGAGCTGATCCACATCGACGGACATGACCGGCAGCCCAATCGTCCGTTCGACGAAACCAAGGTAGTCCTGTGTGCGGACGATGATCTGGTCGCCGGTCTTGGTCGGGTTGAGGGACGCCAGGACCTTTTCAACTTCCTTCTTGGCTGGAAGGCTGTTAGGGAGTTCGATCGTTAGCAATTCAGTTGAGGGATTGTGGAGCGCTTGCCGAGTGGCCTCGAACAGGACGATTTGAATGCTTGCTTCCTCATCAGAGACTCCGCGCTGAAGGTACGCTTCGATCAGTTCAGGCCGCCGAGCCGGTTCCTCACGCAACTGCTCGACGAGGTCCCCGAGAAACAAGGAGCAGCCCTGCAAGTGTTCCTCGTAGTGACTCGCGAACTGAAAGGCGATAGGATCTCGCGGGTTCAGGTCGAAGACTGCGACGGAATCCCACGAGCTAGTCGGGTAGAGGTTGCGGCTGCCATAGATCACCCGAACAAGGCCCGGCTTTTCGAGAATGTACATCTTGCTATGGATCGTCTTCCTGGGGACGTAAACGCGAAGGGTTCCTTCGTCCACCTTCGTGCACAGCCGATCGAGAATCTGTGAGTCGAGCGTGCCCCGGACCTCGGTGAAGCTCTCGCCAAGGATGATCTCGAGGTCGGAGGATCCGAACTTTTCATACAGGTCCAAAAGACTGCGTGCCTGGGCGACATATGTAATAGCTCGGACCTTTTCAAATCCCTCGAACAGCTTCTCGAAGGCCTTCGTGCTTCGAATCAGCTCAAGTCGGAACGGTGCCCCCGATTCTCGAATGAAAGCTGGCAGGTTCGACTCGGGAATGCCCAGGCGGGTCTGAATCGGCGAGCTCTCTTCCTTCAGGGTTTCGTTACTCATGCCTGGAACCTCCAAGATGGAGGCCGCCGCTTAAGAACCATTTCGTCAGGTGGGTAAAAATACCCCCCTGAAGTGTCTCATGCCGCCGCCCTTCGTCGGGCTTGGAGAGAGGCGACATCTAAGCGGACAATTAGATCGGGTTGGTCATTAGGATTGTGCGAGACAGTATGCAAAATCGTGATACGAACCTGGGCAGTGCGGGGCGTTTTACGGAACTTGTTCAATTCCCTCAAATGGATTTGAACTCGAGCTGTCGGGAGGTGGACCGTCGGACATCCGACAGTCAACGAAGCCCTTCCAAGATGTCCGGTGAATTTTTTGTCTGGAGCGTGGAGCGAGCCGAGACCATATAACGAGATACCAGCCGGGGGGGGGGTGCGCTGTCATTTGCATACCGTCGCTCGCCTTTTTCCGGCCGCTTGAAGGACGGCCCCGCGGTCGATGCGCCTCACCGGCCGTTTGCCGTCACCCGGGGAGCGGGCGTTCGCCCGTCGGCTGGCCTTTGGAAAGCTCTTCCGACGGTGCGACGAAGTCGGCGCTTAGAAGTTCGGAGACTGGACGCACTCAAGACATGATCGACATGCTCGCTACACGGGACGGGGCAACGTTGGCCCGACGCGAACCAAGATCGAGGATCCACGATCTGGACGAGCGGAGTCGGATCGGAGTCCGACCTATTCCTGGACCCTCATCGGGAGTGGGGGAGCCAAACGAAGGGTCGAATCATGAGCAGAAAAGGTAATATCCGCTTCAACTCAACCATTATCTGCGTGTCGTGATTCGTATCGTGCGCGAGAACCAGACCGGAAGGACGATGGGCCCTCGCGGGACAAATCAGGAGTGGAGGAAAAGAATTCGGCAGACGGAACTTCGGCACTGAGGAACATCATGTCCACGGTGAGTGAAAGAACGAACCTTCGCGGGCATTTCGAGAGTAGGGCCATGTTCGCAGTACGAGTGGCGCCTCGCCGCGCGGGTTCGCGAGGTCAACGGGAATTGCAATGAGACGCTACGTGTCGATATTGGCAATCCTTGCAGTCATCGTCATCTCGGTATTACTCGTTGCTGCTTGGTCGTTCATCGGCAGCCTTCTTCACTCCCCGAGTCAGCAGCCGACGATGTTCGACGTGTCCGCAACCCGAGTCGATGACGGAGGCCACGGCTCGATTTCTGTCGCTCCCGACGGAAGGTCCGGGAGCATCAACGGATCGAAGGCGACCCTAGCGGGCGAAAACGAGGTGGTGATTTCCCTCACGGTCCGACAATCGCCAGCATCGGGTCAATCGGGTGTCTCGTTCGTCTTGACGGTTGATGCGCCCTCGTATGTTCAGCAGTCCACGGGATGGACACAAAATCTCGTCTTGCCGGATGCGCACGGTTGTCCGGACATCGTATACTTCCAGAGCGGATCTGGCAGCGGGGCAAACACCACCCAGCCTTGCGGGTACGCCGGAAGCGTGCCCTCGGGTGGAAATGCGAGCTTGACGATGAGGATCGCCATCAATGGCGCGTTCTTCTCGAACATGGACGTCACCACGTCACAATGGCCTCTCGTGATTCACACTTCTAGCGGCAACGACTTGTTGGTCACTTGGTATGTGTCTGGGTGACCACGCGGCTAGCCTAACTGGCCGTGAGCAAAACCCGGCGCGGCCTGGAGGGATTGTCTACTTCGCGAGACGGTCCGGCAATGAGTCCCCGCCGGTCAGGCGTCCGGGGCTCGAGTTGCTGAGGATGAGGCCGTCGGTCCGGATGATCGTCTTCCCCTAGTCCTCGAACGCCAACTCTCGCTCCGAGGGTCGTACATGGGCTTCTGTGATTCTGGCGTGACGGAAGCGAAATGTACTCAGGGTGCGGTATCGAGCTCGTTGCGAGGGATTGAAGCAGTCGCGGGAGTGCGGCGAAGCTATCGCTCGTTCGTGCGGCTCCTGTGCGCGTCGATTGTACTCACCCTGCTCGTCGGAGGTTCTTTCGCCGTGCCGTACGGGGCGCCTGTCCCGGTGGACAGAGCCGTTCGAGGAGGGTTTGGAACCGCTTCTCCACTTTCTATCGCCCAGACGTTGGTCCTAGAGAATAACACTCTGGTTCCGGGCAATTTCCGCGCGCCGAACCTAATCTTTCCGGTTGCGGTCGCCGTCGACGAATCCCAACACTATGGGTACGTCGTTGGCCAAAATTTCGGGCCGGGGGCGATGGTGGTAATCGATCTTTCGACAGCTACGCTCGTTCGCACGGTAGCCATCGGTGCGCGTTCGGGGGGGACGTCGATTACGGGCGACAACCTAGGAATCGCCTACAATTCGGCTAACGGCCGTCTCTATGTGACGAACTATACCTATAGCTCCTCTGGGGGCGACGTGACCGTAATCGATGCCGCGACGCAGCGCGTAGTTGCGAGCATCCCCGTTAATTCGCCCACGGGAATCACGTACGATTCAGCGAACGGCCATCTGTACGTAGCTCAGCCAGGTTCGGGCAGCGTGGCTGTGATTGACAGCGGGACAAATCGCGTGATTGGGACCGTTTCGACTGGCTCCGGTCCCTCTCAGATCGCCTACGATTCGGGTAATGGCGACCTCTATGTCACGAACAGCGGCTCCGGAAGCGTGACCGTGATCGACGGGTCGACGGATCAGGCGATCGTAAACATTCTCCTCGGTCCGGGAGCAAGGCCTTACGGAATCGCCTACGATTCGGCAAACGGCCACTTGTACGTCACGAACGGCCCTAACGTGACGGTCATCGACGGCGCCACGAACCGCGTCGTCGGGAACGTGGTCGTTGGCGGAGCGTTAATCGCCTACGATTCGGCAAACGGCCACCTCTACGTGACGAACGGCCTCAACTTGACCGTAATCGACGGCGCCACGAACCGCGTCGTCGGGAACGTGGTCGTCGGCGGGGGAGCATATGGGATCGCGGTCGATGGCGTAAACGGCCACATCGTCGTCACGAACCAGCATCCCGGTGCCGTCACAGTGATCGACGGCTCGACGGACCGCGTGATCGCGACCGTCCCGATCGGCCACACACCCGCGTGGCCTGCGTACGACACCGCGAACGGTCAGCTATACGTCCCAGATTCCTTCGAAGACAGCGTTATTGTCGTCAACGGATCGACGGACCGCGTAGCTGGGTCGGTAGTCCTTGCGCCGGGATCATTCCCGTCTGCAATCGCGTACGACAGTGCGAACGGCTACTTGTATGTGGCCAACCTCGGGGCAAGCAAGGTGACCGTGATCGATGGCGCGACTGACCGCATCGTCAGAAATATTCCTGTCGGCCCGTGGCCTCTCTCGATCGCATACGATTCTGCAAATGGCCATCTGTACGTCGCCTGTTGGCAGTCATCAAACGTGACCGTCATCGACGGTGCGACGAACAGTGTTATGGCGAACGTCACAGTTGGTTTGCAAGCGACCGCTATTGTCTGGGACAGCGGTAACGGTTACCTGTATGTGTCGAACAACCGCGGTTTCAACGTCACTGTAATCGATGGGGCGACAAATCGCGTGGTCGCAGATATTCCGATTGCGCCCGGGGGTTGCTGCGGGTGGCCGGCCTATGATGCGGCGAATGGCCACGTGTACGTCCCGAGCGATGGCAGAGTGGCGGTGATTGACGACGTCACGAACCGCGTGGTCGGGAATGTGACCGTCGGTTTTTGGGGGAATGGCATCGCATGGGACGAGGCGACCGGGTACCTCTACTTGACGAACTCGGAAAGCGGGAACGTGACCGTGATCAACGGCACCTCAGACACGGTGCTCGGGGCGATGACGGTCGGGTTCTTCCCTGAAGGAGTCATCGCTTCGCCTTCTAACGTGTATGTGATGAATTATGGCTCAGGCACGATTTCAATGACCAAGAACCCGCAGGCGGTACCCGGCGGTCCGGGAGGCACCCCCCTTCCGGGTCTGCCGGCAAGCCTGGGGTACGTTCTGATCGGTGCAATCGCCGTCGCAATCGCGGTGGGAACGACGTTGGCGATCGTCAGGTGGAGACGCAAGCGGTCGGCGCGGTCAGGTGCGCCGCTCCCACCGACCGCGCCGCCACGTCCGCCGTGAGCGCCCTTCTTCAAACGCGTTCGGCAGCAACGAGGTCGTGATGAATGGCGCGAGACGGCATGCTGTGACGACGAGAGGCCGCCGCGCAGTCACGAACTGGCGCTGAAAGTCGGCGGCGAGCGATGTGTCGTGGCCACCTCGCCCGAAGAAGTCGCCGCCTAACCCTATCGCGGGAATGGCACCACACGCCGTGGTGCTACCAAGCTGTTAGTCGGTTTGAACCTTCTTGGCATTGACAGTTGGAGTGCCGTCCGTCAACAGCACCAAGTGCACGATCGTGGCGATCTAGTTCTAGTCGCCTGCAAGAAGGGCCCGGGTCCGCACCGCAATCTCTCGGAGGCGACTTTCTGGGACCAGCGGGAAGTCCTTGCTCACGAGCGCAGTCGCGCCCGATGGCAGTTTCTTCGCGTCGACCTCCCCGCGGATCATCTGGTCGCTCAGGGGGTCGCCCTCCCGGTGCGGCGCGAGATGGACATGGAGGTGGGGGATGCCCCCGCCGAATACGTACGCGAAGACGAGATCGGCGGATGCAGCTTTCTTCAGGGCCTTCGTGGCCTGCGCCATGGTACGTCCGAAGGTTTGCGCTTCCTTGCCGTCGAGGTCTGTAATGTGGGGAATGTGTCGCCGCGGTTCGAGATAGGAGAAGCCAGGGACCTCCCCGTGGACGGCCATCGTGAGACGCCAGAGTGAGTCCGACCACACTTCCATGCGAGAGAGCTCCGCATCGCCCTCGGCACCCCGACAGATCACGCAACTCCTGGTCCTGCGAACCACGCGAATCCTTCCGGGTCCGAATGCCGCCCGCTCCAAAAAAGGTAGTGCTCCAAGCTGTCAGTGCGCCGGGATCAATGACAAGTTTCCCGTATCGCGGCCTTTGTCTCCCGGAGCTCTGCCCGCCCTTCGGGGCAGGGGGCCCTTTTCCGTTCACACTCCAACCAAATGAGGACGTAGACTATTGGTTAAGCGACTGTCCCATCAACCGACAAGTTCAGCGTCTCCTCTGTGGTCCGCGAGCAGGGCAGGGTTCTCTCCAGGTGAAGGCTATTCTGAGCAGCGGTGTCGCATTATCCGAGAGGATAAACGGGTTCCGTGGCTAAGCGGTGCGAAGGAGGTCGCCCTCTCCTCATCACGCGGGGCTCGAGGGCCGCCGCATCCGACGAATGCCGCTCAGCCCAAGGACGGTCGCAGCGACCGGCACCGCCGCGAGGAGGAGAATGACCCCGAGGCCCCCGAGGAACGGCGCGCCCCGCCGGGCGAACGACGCGCTAACGGCGAGGTAGTAGGGAACGATCGCCACGTTCGCAAGGAGTCCCGCCCACACGCCCCACGCCTGGGCCCGACGCACCGCGAACCAGGCGACTCCGAGTTGGAGCACGGCGAAGGCCATCATGAACGCGCACATCGTATCCATGAACGTGACGAGGAACGCACCCATGGCGGGGTCGGCGGCGTTCACGGCGGTCAACGATCGGCCGAGGAAAGCGGTGTCTCCATCGTTGCTGAGGACTAAGCCCCCAACGGAATCCGGGCCGAGGACATGGAGGGCAATAGGCACCGCGACCGCGAACCCGAAGTTTATCGCCCCGAAGACCAAGAAGAGGGCGGTAGCAACTCCGATGCGGCTCCGCCAACGCACGGCGGGCTTCCTGTCCGCTCGTCTCCTCTCGTTCTCCTGCGAAGCGCTCTCGGACGAATCGTTCAAAGACGACATGGCGGGCGCCAGGGAGGTGTCCGAATAAACCCCTATCGGCAGTGGGAACGGCGGTGGAGGGTGTGGAGTGTAGAAGAAACGGGAACGTCTCCGATCGCCGAACCCGCTGGACTGGACCCCGTGGGTCGATGAGACTGAGGCTTGGGCCGACTTCGAGGGGACGGTGGGGATCCTCGGGACGACGGACCCAGCGCGACCAGGAGGTTGAGGATCGGGATGTCGACTTCATTCACCGTCCCCTCCCCTCGAAAGCGTGACCAGCGACAAAGTCCTCGCGCTGACATGAGAGACGAGAAGACGATCCGCGAGCGCCTCGAGCAGCTCCGCGGTCAGTTCTTGCAATGGGCCACGCCGGATCTCTTGGTCTTCGTGGCGACGAAGGACGAGCTCCGGGGTTGAATCCGGGCGCTCGAGTGGGTTCTCATGGAGACAAGCGGGGGAGGCGACGGTCAGCCTCGCCGTCCCTCATACCGGCTTCGAAGCAAGGTCTATCCAGATAAATACCGTTTCTGGATGCGACATGAGGAAGGTAGTGCGGTGAAGACAGTCACGATCAAAGAGCGTTCGGGGATCACGCTCATCGATGTGCTCACAGTCGATCCCGGAGATCAGGACCAACTCGTCAAGATCCTCGCGGAAGCGGCGGAAACGACTCTCAGGCACATGCCCGGTTACATTTCGTCCGTTATTCACAAAAGCGTCGACGGCAGGAAGGTTACGAGCTACGAACAATGGGCGAGGCTCGAAGACTTCGAGGCCATGTTCCAGCATCCTGAAGTGAGACAATGGGTCGACCGGGTCGGCGAGATCGCAAGAGCAGAGGCGTCGCTGTACACCGTGGAGTACGTAGACAGCAACGTCCGAACAAAGGCGCCCGGTTAGACGTCCTGGGATGGACGATCGGTAGGCCAGTTGTCCCCTTCGCCCTCAAAGCGCGAGGACCACTCCGGGTCTGTCCGAGGAACAACTGGAGACGGCGGGCACGAACGAAGGCGTTAGGACTACTTTGCCCTCCACATTCAGAGTGAAAACCCTCGCGTGATTGCGACTGACCTCCATGGGCTGAACGTCCGGAGGCGGCACTGCCCGCGAGAACTACTTATAGGCTTCGCGGGAAGCATCTATCCTTCGCGTTCGGCCCAAGTCCCGAGAATAGTTTCGCCTAGCTCCTTAGTGAACCGGTATTAATCCATCCCGCCATCGTGAACCGTGGTCAGCTACGAAACCGTAGACGAAAGGTTTCCAAGTTACAGGCGAACGGATGGCGTTGAACAGATGCTGGTTCCTGTCCCGAGATGCGAACTGTGTTTCAAGCCGATACCAAAGAAATTCGAGAGAACCGGGCAGTGCTACGACTGCTACTACGGCTCCGAAATCGATGGGGAGGTGCTGGAACGGGTGGTTGCGGCAACGCTCTATATTCCTAATGCTACCGGATATTCCCACAGCCGCGAGATACTTGACTTGAAAGACCGAGGGGAGGCTCCGACTGGTCCCGTGGCCCTCGCAAATTCACTCTCCAACAAATCCGGTCTTCCGGTTGCTCTCGCTCTATCTTTCATTCGTCAAGTAAAGAGCCAGAAGGGACTTTCAGGCGGCCAGCGAGAAACGAATGTAAGGAACTCGATGAAGGCCGACTCCGCCGTTATGGGCAGACCGGTGTACCTTGTAGACGACGTTTTGACAACCGGAAACACAATGCATGAAGGTGCACGAGCAGTGCGCGAAGCCGGTGCTACATCCGCGATTGGTCTCGTTGCCGGCAGGGACGCCGACCTAAGATTGCTCGAACACGCTGGAGTGATTAGACGTGTTGAAGATTGAGCATCTTGCAATCGTGACTCTGCTGAACGATGAAGGGCGGTCGGACATTCGAGAGCTAGCACAACGGCTACGAATGCTGTCTGCGACCGGTCTCCGGTCATTCCTTGATGAAGCCCTTGAACGCATGAGCGAGAAAGGGCTGAGTTGGAAGAGCGACCCGCTGCTAGTTCAGGTTCTTAAGGAGACGGCAGGTCCGAAACGCATGGACCACTACATCGCCGTCCTCAATGGCTATCGCTCCCGAGGTATCAGGATTATCGACTACTGGGACGGAGGATACCCGGAAAGGCTAAGACACATCTCCAACCCGCCCCTCGTTTTGTTTGTGCGGGGTCAAGTGTTCCCCGGCTCGTCTCCCGTCGCCATCGTGGGAACCCGGACCCCTTCGCCCAGAGGT
>WNGG01009346.1_pt1 | contig 19569 bp, 12 predicted proteins | sample 5400661 | NCBI WGS metagenome assembly WNGG01 (sample SAMN13153372, study PRJNA577476) | soil metagenome | isolation source: 100 cm soil or saprolite under Garry oak tree replicate 1 | place: USA:California | collected 2016-06-15
GACCTTGACGGGCACGGTCGACAGGAGTTCCGCGAAGCGTCCCTTGGCGAGAAAGGCCTTGACGAAACGACCGCCGGCCAGCCGCGCGCGGATCCTGGGCGCAATGCCGCCACCCACCACCACTCCCCCCGTGGCCACGGCCTTCAGCGCGAGGTTGCCGGCCTCGCTGCCGTAGACCGAGACGAAACAGTCGAGCGCATCCACGCACACCGGATCGTCTCCCGCGAGGGCGACCTCGGAGATGACGGCGCTCGGATCCTCGCTTCCCAGCCGGTGACGCAGCCAGTCGGGTGCGGCGTGTCCGGCCCGCGATTGCAGAAACCGGTAGATGTGGTGGAGTCCGGGCCCCGAGAGCACGCGCTCGTAGCTGACATGGCCGAATTCTGCCCGAAGGAAACGGAGGAGATCTATTTCGAGCTCATCGCGCGGCGCAAAGTCCGCGTGCCCTCCTTCCGAGGCGACCACTTGGTAGCGGGAGCCGTCCCAGATCATGAACGCCTCGCCGAGCCCCGTGCCCGCGGCGATCATGGCCATGTGCCCTCCGGATCGCCGCTGTCCTGACTGCAGGATGAGGAAGTCCTCGTCCGGGAGGTCGAGAACTCCCGTGGCCGCCGCCTCCAGGTCGTTGAGCAGCCGCACCGGGCAGCCCAGCACGCCCGCGAGCTTCGATTCCGTGAGCTCCCAGGGCAGATTGGTGGTGACGGCGCGACCGTCCGCCACGGGCCCCGCCACGCCGAAGCACGCCGCGCGCACTCGGAGGGCGGGGGCGCCACCGATGAAGGTCGCCACCGCGTCCTCGAAGCGTTCGATCTCGCGGCTCGGCAGGGTCGCCTCGCGCACGATGCGGCGAGTGGCCGAGGTCTCGTCGAGCACGGCGAGCGCGCTCTTCGTACCCCCGACATCACCGGCGAGGATCATGCGCCACCCTTGAGATCTGCCGCGGCGGCGCGGTCGAGGAGCCAGCGCAGGCGACCCGACGTCGGTGCGATGAGCTGCACGGGCAGCCGCTCCGGATCAGCCGGGCCCTCGAGAACGGCCTTGAGGGTGTCGGCCTTGTCGGCGCCCGTGACGAGGAGCTGGAGATCCCGCCCCTGGTTCAACATGGGCGCGGTCAGGGTGATCCGGTCGGCCCCGAGCCGCGCCGCGTGGTTGCGAACCACCCAGCGCCGCCGCTCTTTCAGCGCCGGGCTCGCCGGGAAGAGCGAGGCGGTGTGACCGTCGGGCCCCATGCCGAGCAGGATCAGGTCCAGGGTCGGGGGCGGTCCCTCGGGATCGATCTCGAAGCGGCGGGCGATGGTGAGCTGATAGTCCCGCGCCGCGCGATCGAGATCGGGATCCTCGCCGCGCATCCGATGCACGAGCGAAGGGGCGGCGCCGATCTTGTCGAGGAGCGCGGCGGCGGCCGCGCCGTAATTCGAGTCAGGATGCTCGGGGGGAACGGCGCGCTCGTCACCCCAGAAGAATTCCACCCGCCCCCAGTCGACCGCGTCCCGGAGGGGCGGCGTCGCGAGCAATTCATAGAGGCGCCGGGGGGTCGAGCCTCCCGACAGGGCGACGGTGAATCGGCCGCGCGCGTCGATGGCCGCCGTCGCCAGCGCGACGAACTCCGTCCCGGCCGCCTGGGAAAGCGCCGCCCCGTCCTCGAACGTCTCGAGGAGTCTCATCGCGCGACCCTCGCCCGCGGCTCCAGCTCGCGGACCCGCCCCCCCTCGGCCACCAGCACCAACGAGGCGGTGCCGAGAAAGAGGCCGTGGTCCAGCACGCCCGGAACAGCCCGCACGGACGCGTCGAGAGCGGCCTTGTCGGCGATCGGGCCCGTGCCGCAGTCGAGAAGGACGTGCCCGGCATCCGTCACGAAGGCGCGGCCGTCGACCGTCCGCAGCGCGGGGCGGAGGCCGAGGGCGGCCAGGCGATCCTGGCAGAGCGGATGGGCGAACGGCACGATCTCCACGGGAAGGCGCCCGTGATGCCCGAGGGCGGGCACGAGCTTGTTCGCCTCCACGAGGATGATCTGGCGCCGGGAAGCCGCGGCCACGATGCGCTCGTAGAGCAGCGCGCCCCCGAAGCCCTTGACGAGATCGCAGACGGGATCCACTTCGTCCGCGCCATCCACCGTCAGGTCGAGGGTCCCGGCCTCGAGGCCGACCAGGGGTACGCCGACCTCGCGGGCGAGGGTCGCCGTGTCATGGGAGGTGGGCACGCCGCGCGCGCGAAAGCCCGCACGCACGCGCTCCCCGAGCGCGCGCACGAAGGCCGAAGCCGCGCGGCCCGATCCCAGACCCACCACCGCGCCGTCGCGCACCTCGGCGAGGGCGCGCTCGGCCAGCAAGGCCATGGCGGCGGGGTCGACCTCCTCGGTCATGGGCGCAAGGTGGCTTGGATCGTCGCCGGGATGGCTCACCCGGCTACTCCCCGCTCTGCGAGAGCAGCTTGGCGACCACGCCCGTCCAGCCCGTTTGGTGGCTGGCCCCGAGGCCCGCCCCGTTGTCACCGTGGAAATACTCGTAGAAGAGCGGCATGCCGCGCCAGTGTGGATCGCTCTGGAACTTCTCCGTGCCGCCGAAGACCGGCCGGCGGCCGTCGGCGCCGACGAGGAAGAGGCGACTCAGGCGTCGCGAGATGTCGGCAGCCACGCTCCACAGGCTCATGAGACGGCCCGAGCCGGTGGGGCAAGCGACCTTGAGATCGTCGCCGAAGAAGTGATGGTACTTCTGCAGCGACTCGACGATGAGGAAATTGACGGGAAACCACACGGGTCCGCGCCAATTGGAGTTTCCCCCAAAGACTCCGGTGGTGGACTCCGCCGGCTCATAGCCCACCCGGTATTCCTGACCGCCCACGGGGATCACGTAGGGATGATCCTTGTGATAGCGGGACAGGGAGCGGACACCGTGCGGGGAGAGAAACTCCTCCTCGTCGAGCATAAGCCGGAGGACTTTGGGAAGCTGCTCCGTGGTCACGATGGAGAGCATGACGCGCCGCCCGCCCCCCGGCTTGTCCTTGAAGGCGATGTGCTCGCGCAGCTCCGGGTTGTTGTCGATGAACCATTGGGCCCGCCGCCTGAAGCCGGGCAGCCGGTCGGCGTGCTCCGTATCGAACGTCTCGACGGCGAAGAGCGGGATGAGGCCGACGAGCGAGCGCACCTTCATCGGGCAGCGGCTGCCGTCGGGGACGTTGAGCACGTCGTAGAAGAAGCCGTCCTCGTCGTCCCACAGGCCCATGCCCTCCCCACCCAGGTGGTGGGTCGCATGCGCGATGTAGACGAAGTGCTCGAAGAACTTGCTCGCCACGTCCTCGTAGGCCCGGTCGTCCTGCGCGAGCTCCAGGGCCATGGCCAGCATGTTGAGGCAGTACATGCCCATCCAGCTCGTGCCGTCCGACTGCTCGATGTAGCCGCCCGTGGGCAGGGGCGCCGACCGGTCGAAGACGCCGATGTTGTCCAGGCCGAGAAAGCCGCCCTGGAAGACGTTGCGGCCATCGGGATCCTTGCGATTCACCCACCACGTGAAGTTCAGCAGGAGCTTGTGGAAGACGCGCTCGAGGAATTCCCGGTCGGCCACGCCGCGGATGCGCCGGTCGATCTTGTAGACCCGCCAGGCCGCCCAGGCGTGCACGGGCGGGTTGACGTCGCCGAAGGCCCACTCGTAGGCGGGAATCTGCCCGTTCGGGTGCATGTACCACTCGCGCAGGAAGAGCACGAGCTGCGCCTTGGCGAACTCGGGATCCACGAGGGCCATCGGGATCATGTGGAAGGCGAGGTCCCAGGCGGCGTACCAGGGATACTCCCACTTGTCCGGCATGGAGACGATGTCCTCGTTGTACAGATGCGTCCACTCGCGATTCCGTCCCCGCCGGCGCCCGGGCGCTGGCGGCGGCTGGGTGGGATCGCCGGCAAGCCATCGCTTGACGTCGTAGTGGTAGAACTGTCGGCTCCACAGCATGCCGGCCAGGGCCTGCCGCATGACCAGGCGGCCGTCGGCGGACAGCGTGGGCGGGATGACGAGGTCGTAGAACTCGTCGGCGTCGCGCATGCGGCGGCTGAAGATCTCCTCGAAGTCGAGACCGAAGGCTGCCCCCGCCCGGGCCGGATCGGCGTCGGTGAGTCGGAGTCTGAGCGCGATCTGCCCGCCCGCCGGCACACTCGCTCGGTACCAGGCCGCCGCCTTGGTGCCCACGCGGGCGGAGTTGACGGCATCTTCCTTGCCTCCAACCACGCGCTCGTTGATGCCGTCCTTGACATACGGCGAGCGGGCCGGCACGCCGAAGAGACGCGGAAAGTTGGTCTCGTTCTCCGTGAAGAGCAGCTCGGGCGCGCCCTCGGCGTGGAGCCATCGTGCGCCGAGCGTCTGATGTCGCGCGGCGATCACCACCTGGCCGGGCGCGGATGCCGTCGCCTGAAGCTGCGGCCGGGCCGCCCCCACGTCCCAGGACCACGTATTGCGAAACCAGAGCGTGGGCAGGAGATGGAGCTCGGCCGCCTCCGGTCCGCGGTTGACCGCGGTCACCCGGATCAGCAGATCGTCGACGCCCCCCTTGGCGTACTCCACGGTGACGTCGAAATACCGGTCGCCGTCGAACACGCCGGTGTCGAGCAGCTCGTACTCGGGCTGCGGGCGCCCTCGGCGCGCGTTCTCCTCGACGAGGCGCCGATAGGGAAAGGCCGCCTGCGGGTACTTGTACAGGCATTTCATGTAGGAGTGCGTGGGCGTGGAATCGAGGTAGAAGTAGTATTCCTTCACGTCCTCGCCGTGATTGCCCTCGGGATTTCCCAGACCGAAGAGCCGCTCCTTGAGGATGGAGTCGCGTCCGTTCCAGACGGCGAGGGCAAAGCACAGCCGCTGGTGGTTGTCCGAGATGCCGCAGAGGCCGTCCTCGCCCCAGCGGTACGCGCGCGATCGGGCATGATCGTGCGGGAAGTAGTCCCAGGCCGTGCCGTGCGGGCTATAGTCCTCGCGGACCGTACCCCATTGCCGCTCCGAGAGGTACGGGCCCCACCGACGCCAGTACGCGCGTCGCTCCTCGCTCTCGATGAGCCTGTTCTGCTCTTCGATCATTGTCCCTCCGGCTCGGGGGTACGCCCTTGTCTGTGCCCACGAAAGCGGCCGCCCCGCACGGCGCTCGATGCCGGGACGTCCCTCAGCATACTCCGACCCGCGTTACAGCAGTATTTCGAGCCGAGAGCCGAGTCAATTCCGCAGGCGTGGCTGCCGGCCGGCGAGGAATTGCCAGGTTCGCGGCGCGGCCTTCCCCCCGCTCCGGGCCAGCTCGGCCTCGAGCCTCGCCAAGGCCTCGGCGGTGTCCACGTCGTAGCACGGGGGGAGCAGGGCGACGCGAAGCTGGAGGCTTCGGCACCGCGCGATCGTCTCCTCGAAGACGCCCGCCGTGCTCCACGCCATGGATTCGAAGAGCTCGCGCTGCGGTCGCCGCAAGCCGATCAGATAGTAGCCGCCGTCCTCGCTCGGCCCGAGCGCCACGTCGTGGGCGCCTTCGCCGAGGAGCCTCACGGCGAGGCGGATGTGCTCGGCGGGGACGTGCGGCGCATCGGTTCCGATGACGACGACCGCGGGCGCGCCTGCCGCGAGGCCGGCGGCGATACACTCGGCCATACGCGCGCCCAGATCGGGCCCCTGCTGCGCCCGAAGGGCGAACTCCGGCGCGAGCGCCGCGAAGAGGGCGGCCGACTCAGGCGGGTCGTGAGCGATGATGGGAGCGATGTCGCGAACCTCTCGCACGCGCTCGATGGTGTCGAGAAGGAAGCAGCGCGAAAGCTCGGCCGCCTCGCTCGCGGAGAGCGGAGGAGTGAGGCGCGTCTTTGCTCGACCCGCCTCGGGCGCCTTGGCCATGATGACGAGAGCCACGCGCCCCTTCCGCGTCAGATCCACGCTCAGGCTCTCGACCCTCTTGCCGCCGCGTCGATCTCCACCCAGGCCCGCAGCGTCTCGGCCACCGACCACGCCTGCGCCGGACAGCCGGCGGGGCGGAAAGGTGGATCGCCGTCAAAGACCTCCCCGAGGGTTCCCAGCCCATAGGCGGCGAGCGCGTGCCCCATGGGCTCGAGAAAGCGCGCCGCCGCCGCGGCGTCTCCGTAGACCTTGAGATGCGCCAGCGCGAATGGTCCGAGCAGCCAGCTCCACACCGTGCCCTGGTGATAGGCCTCGTCGCGCTCGCGCGGGCCGCCCGCGTAGCGCCCGCGGTAGGCGGGATCGGCGGGGTCGAGGCTGCGGAGACCGAACGAGGTCAGCAGCCGGCGCGCACAGATGTCGACGATGGCGCGCTGCCGGTCCCGCGGCAGGGGCGAGGCGGCCAGCGAGACGGCGAAGATCTGGTTGGGCCTCACGGAGGGGTCGGCACCGGCCGGCCCGTCGATCACGTCATGGCAGCATGAGGCCGCTGGGTTCCAGAAGCGCTCGAAGGACGCGGCCGCGCGGGCCGCGCGATCGCTCCACTCCGTGTGCGGTCGTCCCAGTCGCTTCGCAAAGCCCGCCCCCGCCCGGAGCGCATTGTGCCAGAGCGCATTGATCTCCACGGGCTTGCCGATCCGCGGCGTCACCACGACGTCGCCGACCTTCGCGTCCATCCAGGTCACCTGCACGCCGGCCTCTCCGGCGCGCAAGAGGCCGTCGGCGGCGTCCTCGCCGATGCCGAAGCGCGTCCCGCGCCGGTACCAGCCGACGATGTCCTCGACCACGGGGAAGAGCGTCGAGAGAAAAGTGTCGTCGCCGGTGGCGGCGTGGTACGCGCGAAGGGCCTCGATGTACCACAGGGCGGCATCGGCCGTGTTGTATTCGGGCGAGCCCGCGCCGTCGGGAATGCGATTGGGCAGCATGCCGCGATCCACGAAGCGGGAGTACGTCGTGAGAACCTGACGGGCGACGTCTGGGCGGCCCGTGGCGGTCGCGAGGCCCGTGACGGCGATCATGGCGTCGCGCCCCCATTCCGCGAACCACGGGTAGCCCGCGATGATCGAGCGCCCCGCCGGCACCTCGGGCAGTGGTCGTCGAACGATGAACTGATCGGCGGCCAGGACGAGCTGATCGATCCACCCGGGAGGCGGTGCCGGCGTCGCCCTCGCCCGATCCCACCCCTGTCGGAGGGCGCGCACGACGCCCTCGCGACGGCCCCAGCCCGCCTCGCCGTCCGGGCTCGGGGCGGGCTCGATCGAGCAGACGACGGTGAGCGAGCGGCCCGCCTCGAGCCCGGCCCGAAAGGTGCCGGCATGAAAATGGTCATCGAGATGATCGAGCCCGCGCTCGTCCTCACGGGCGAGGTAGTAGCCGCGATACCACTCCTGGGCAGGCTCGGCCCGCGCGCCCGCGGACAGCAGGCGCAGAGTGGGAGCGCCCATGAGCGCGGTGACGGCCAGCCCGTCGGGAACCACGGCGACGGACATGGCGTGGCTCACGTCTCGAGTGGTCGCGTGGAAGTCTCGGCAATTGACCATGCACTTGAGGGTGAGCTCGACGATGCCGCTTCCCCGCAGCACCTGATACCGGACATAGGTGGTCGACTTTCCCTCCTCCATCCACACGCGTTTCTCGATGAGGGCATCAGCGCAGGCGAAGGTCCACACCGGGGTCATGGCCTCCAATCGGAAGGCCTCGAGGAATCGGTGGCCCTCGGGAGCGATGGCGCCGCTGGCCCAGCGGTTGGTGCCCAGCTCGAAGGTCTCGCCGAGGTAGCCGACGACCTCCTCTATCTTGGCCACCATCAAATGACGGCCGAGCGGGGGCTGGAGAGCGGCCACCAGGAGGCCGTGGTAACGGCGCGTGAGCGTCCCCGCCACGGTGCCCGAGGCGAAGCTGCCTACCCCGTTGGCGCAGAGCCATTCCCTCGATTCCGCCGCTCGAAGGTCGCCTGTCACCTCCCGGCCGAAGCTAAGGAAGGACATCCTGTCGAACCTTCAATATGTTAGGCGTCACTTCCTGCCCGATCACTTGAGCTTGACCCCTGTTTCGGCCCGACATTTCAACCCGCTTCATGACTCGACCTCCCTCTGAAGTCCCCGCACTCTCCGGAAGTGGCCCGGGTCAGCCGATGACGAGGGTGGCACAGGACACACTAACGCGCACCAGGAGGCCTCGTGAATCAAGTCGGCGAATCTGGAGAGTGGTCAGGGGAGCCCAGGCTGGCGCTCTTCGCGCGGTCCCTCGAGGCCGAGGTCCGCGATCTCCGCGCGCAGCTCGCCGCCGAGCAGCGGGCTCTCGTCGCGTGCCACCGGATGATGATGCTGGGGCGACTCCTCTCGGATGTCGCCCATGAAGTCTCCAATCCGCTGACCACGCTGGTCGCGCGCAGCGCCATGATCCGGATGAGCTCGACGCTCGAGGACGCCCACCGCCACGCCGGCATCATCGAACAGCAGGGGCAGCGGGCGGCCCGGAGCATGCGCGCGCTCTCCATTTTCGGCCAGCGTCACGAGCCCGGACGCGTTCTCATCGACCTCAACGAGGTCGTCCGCGCCGCCCTCGAGCTCGAGCGCCATCAGCTGGCCGGCAGCAATATCACGGTGGCGGCCGAGCTCGAGCCCGGGCTGCCCCATGTCTCCGGCGAGGAGCAGGAGCTCCAGCAGATCGTCCTCAACCTCGTGCTCAACGCCTTCGAAGCCATTGCCGCCACACGGCCGGGAGGCGCCATCACCGTCTCCACGCACGCCGACGAGGAGAAGGTATGGGTCTCCATTCGTGATGACGGTCCCGGGATGCCGCCCGAGGTCGCCGACCGCGCGTTTCAGCCGTTCTTCACGACCAAGGAGGAGCGCCTCGGCCTGGGCCTGGGGATCGCGCGGGAGCTCGCCATCGCTCATGGCGGCGACATTGCCGCGCATTCGGTGGAAGGGGTGGGAACGATCGTGACCTTGAGCTTGCCTCGACCCGTCGCCGCCCCGCCGGCCGTGAGCGAGAGCGCCGCCCCTGAAGGCGCCCCCGCCGCCCGTCTGCTCGTCGTGGACGACGAGCGCGATGTCGGCGAGCTTCTCTCGGATATTTGGCGGGAGCTGCAGCGTGAGCGGCCCGCCCTGGCGCTGAAGACCATCTTCATGACGGGCGACTATGCGAGCCTCGAGACGGCGGCCATGGTCGGGGCGACCGAGCGGCCGTTCCTGAGCAAGCCATTCCGCCCCGACGAGCTCGACCTCGCGCTCGCCACCCTCAACCGTTCGACCAAGGACGCGTGATCGCGATGGCCAAGCCACGGGCGCTTCTCGTCGAGGATGATCCGGGCGTCCGGAGCACGCTCACCGAGCTGCTCCAGCACGCCGGCTTCGAAGCCGATGCCGTGGGGAGCGCCGCGGAGGCGCGCCGACGCGTTGCTGACCAGGCTCCAGACCTCGCGGTGCTCGATCTCGTGCTCCCGGACGCCGACGGCGTCACGCTCCTCTCGGACCTCCGCACGGGCAGCCCCGAGCTCCGCGCCATCATGGTCACGGGCCACACGGACCCGCGCAGCATCGTGGCGGCCATGCGGGGTGGGGCGCTCGACTATCTGTCCAAGCCTGTCGACCCCGAAGTCTTCATGCGTCTGTGCCGCTCGGCGGTCGCGGACACCACCGCCTCCTTCGCCTCCGCGGCCACCGAGGCCCTCGTGGGCGGCTCGCCCTGGACGGTCCGCATGAAGGAGACGGTCGAGCGGCTGGCCCGGAGCCGCCCCACCGGCGCTCTGGTGAGCGGCGAGCCCGGCGTCGGCAAGACGCACCTGGCGCGCGTGCTGCACGCCACCACGGGCCGGGGCGCCCATCCGTGTCTCGTGTACGCCTGCGGCGACTCCGCCAATCCCTCCGTGGACCTCTTCGGGGCCGCGGCGTCTGCGGATGCCGGGTTGACCACGGCCGTTCAGGTCGGCACGCTCATCCTCGACGATGTCGAGAAGCTCGACGCACGCCTGCAAGAGCGCATGACGAACTGGATCGCCTCGCGCGCCGAGGCGTCCGGTGGCATGCCGCTTGTCGTCGGTCTCACCACGGGCATGCGCAGGGACGCCCCGCTCCTCGACTGGCTCGGGCGAGTGGCCCTCGGCATTCCTCCCCTGCGCGAGCGAAGCGCCGATATCGAGCCTCTCGCCCGGCACTTCCTGACCCAGAGCGCGGCCACGCTCGGCCGGCCCTTCGAAGGCTTTACGCGAGGGGCCGTCCACCGGCTCATGGGTCACGTGTGGCCGGGAAATGTCCGCGAGCTCGCCCTGGCCGTGGCGCAGGCGGCTCAGACGATGCCGGGCGGCGCCCTGCAAGCCGATCACTTCCTCGCGGCCGACCGTGGCGCTCCCGGGCCCGCCTGGGCTCCAGCCGGCGAGCCCCGCCCGCTTCGCGAGATAGAAGACGCATACATCGACCACGTGATCGGGCTCTGCGGGGGCAACAAGACGCGCGCCGCCAAGATCCTCGGCGTGGCGCGCGAGACCCTGCGCATCCGGCTGGCCGCTCGACGGACCCCCGCCTGATATCCGGCCCGAGCTCAGAGCCACTGCCCAGATTCTGGAATTCTTCCTGCCCTTCTTCGGCAACGTTTGCCGTGTTTTTGCGTGTCAGCAGGGAAACAGCTAATCGGATCCGCTAGTTAGCCTGCCTGGAATACGGCTTGCTCTATGGTTGGTGCATGAGACACCTAGAGCCAAGGAGCCGCCAATGAAAGCCGTGAGCCAGACCTATCGCTGGCCCTTCGAAACCGCTGGCAAGGCCGTGAGCCGCGAGGAGGTGGATGCGGCCTGGACCGCCTATCGGACTCGGCCCACGGCCGAGGCCAGAGACGTCATCGTCGAGCGCTACATCCACCTGGTGCGCTACATGGCGCGCCGGCTGGGACGAGCCCTGCCGCCTTCGGTGGACGCCGATGACCTCGTTGGGGCCGGCATCGAGGGCTTTCTGGGCGCCGTCGAGCGCTTCGACCCGGACCAGGGCACGGACTTCAGCGTCTACGCGCTCACGCGAATTCGCGGAGCCATGGTCGATTTCGTCCGCGAGATCGATCCGGTGGGACGTACCACGCGCCGGCGCCTCCGCGAGGCGGGACGCGCGGTCGCGGCCCTCGAGCAGGATCGCGGGCGCGAGATCTCCGATGCGGAGGCCGCCGAGCACCTCGGGCTGTCCATGGATCGCTTCCACGAGCTGATGACCTTCCAGGCCGCGGGGTCTCCCCTCTCGCTCGAGCGGCTCGAGGGCGGCGACGAGGACCATCGCGGCGCGGCCTCGCAGGGTCGCCTGGCCGACCGGTCGGAAGGGAATGCTCTGGGCCAGGTTCTCGAATCTGAGCGCGCCTACGAGGTCGCCACGCTCGTCAGCGGGCTGCCGCGGGGCCAGCAGCTCGTGCTCCAGCTCTACTACGTCGAGGATCTCAACTTCCGGGAGATCGCCATGATCATGGACATCTCGGAGTCGCGGGCTACCCAGCTCCACACCGCCGCCGTCCACGCCCTGCGTTCGGACGGGGGCTGCCTCGAGGCGGCCGGGGCGCTGGCGATCGCCTAGCTGACTCTGACTCGCTGATCTCCATGCCCTTGCGAGCAGGAAACTTTAGCTGACGGGCGGGCTGTACGCTTTGAGCTTGTTGTAGAGCGTCTTGGGGTCCACGCCCAGGACCTTCGCGGCCTGCGTCCGATTTCCCCCCACGTGCTTCAGCACTTTCAAGATGTGTCGGCGCTCCACCTCGTCCAGGGGGGGCAGCGCTCCCTCCACGTCAGGAGCCGCGTTCGGCAGATGGAAGGCGACTTCTTCGGCGGTGATCTCCTCGCCCGCCGCCATCACGGCCAGGCGCTCGATCATGTTGCGGAGCTCCCGGACATTGCCCGGCCAGCGATGACTGGTGAGGACCTTGATCGCCTCGGGAGAGAAGCGGATCGCGCGCCCGCGGGGCTGCGCCACGCGCTGGGCGAAATAGCGGATGAGCATCGGAATGTCCTCGACGCGCTCGCGGAGCGGAGGCACCTCGATGACCACGACGCCCAGGCGGAAATAGAGATCGTGACGGAACTCGCCGGCCGCCACCGCCTGGTCGAGCCGCTTGTTGGTGGCGGCGACGATCCGCACGTCCACGTGAAGGGTGCGGTTGCCGCCCAGGCGCCTGATCTCGCCACTGTCCAGCGTGCGGAGGAGCTTGGCCTGCATCGCCTGGCTCATCTCGGCGACCTCGTCGAGGAAGAGCGTTCCGTCGTGGGCGAGCTCGAGGAGACCCTGGCGCTGGCCGACCGCGCCCGTGAAGGCGCCCTTCTCGTGCCCGAACAGCTCCGACTCGAGCAGCTCGTCCAGCAGCGCGGCGCAGTTGATGGCCAGAAACGGCTGATCGCGCCGCTCGCTGACCCGGTGCACGTAGCGCGCAGCCAGCTCCTTGCCGCTGCCGCTCTCGCCCTGGATGAGGACGTGCGAGTGCGAGTGGCCCGCGCGCGTCAGGAACTCGCGCAGCCGCTCTATGGCGCGGCTCTGGCCCTGCATGGCGGGCTCGGGCTCATGCTGGAGGACAACGCGCCGCAAGGCCCGATTCTCGTGGCGGAGCCGACGGTGCTCGGCGGCCCGGGCCACGACCTCGTAGAGCTCGCTCAGGCGGAAGGGCTTGGTGACATAGTCGAAGGCGCGGAGCTTGAGGGCCTCGATGGCGGTCTCGACCTCGGCATAGCCCGTGACGATGATGACCTCGGCGTCATAGCCCTCGGCCCGCATGGCCTGCAGGACCTGGATGCCGTCCTTGCGGGGCATGCGCAGGTCCATGAGGACGACGTCGAACTCCTCCCGGGCGAGGGTCCGGAGGGCGGCTTCACCGTCCCGGGCAGTGCTGACGAGGTACCCTTTCCGCTCGAGCCCGGTGACGACCGTGTCGGACAGAGCTGGGTCGTCCTCGACGACCAGCAGCCGAGTCGCCTTGACGGCACTTTCTACGACTTCGCTTTCCATGCCTCTCGGGCAGCCTTTCGGAGCCACAACGGGTACAGCATGCCGGGTTGTCCTCCCCGGAAAGAACCTCACCACGGCCGGGCAAGTATGCCGCCACCCCCCGGAATGTCAAACGTCCTGGCAGTCTCCGAGAGGAGCCGCCCCCGGCCGATAACCTGAACATGGCCGAAGGATTGCCTGGACAGCAGGATCCTGACGGACAGGAGCCCGACATCCTTCCCGTGCGATTCTTGCGGGTGGTCGATGCCCGGCGGCGGCTGGCTCAGGGCTGGCTCACTCCTCAGCCTGAGCTCATCGCTCGCGCATTGATCCTCCGCGCTGCGCTCGACTGAGCTAGGCCTTTAGCCCTCGCTCAGCAAGCCAGGGAATCCCGGGGGTGAAGTCGCCTGTCCCTCCCGTCCCCGCCTGAGCTCGCCCAGAATCTGGCCATCGACCGACGCAACCTCGCCCTGGGAGACCCGCAAGAGCCAGCGCTGCCCGCACGAGCAATCGAAGACCACCGTGCACTGGCATCCGCCCCTCGCCCCGGTGGGCACGTGTATCCGGTGCAGACGGAGGCCGTGGGACCCGGCACAGTCGCGAAATCGGGTCGTGTGGTCCTGCGCCTCCAGCGTCCCGCTCGAGGGTCGAGCTCGGCTCATGCCTCAGAGGGGAGCAAGAGCTGTTCCACCCTCTATCTGGCTGATCTTACGGTACTAGATGCACAGGAAGCGAACGCCGCCCCGGAAAGGCTCCCAAAAATTGGCAGGAAAGCTGCCGAGGCCCGGCATGCCGGAGGCGCCTCAGGCGGGGCGGAGCTGGTAGATCGCCGTGTGCCGGATCGACGCCACGGGACGGGAGCCCTGAGCGACCAGGAGGAGATCGAGCTCGACGAACTGATGCCCCTTCTTCTCGAAGAGACTCTGGATCCGGGCCCGCATGGCGAGGTGCTCGCCCACGCGCGCGACACTCCAGTGGCTCCCCCGGCTCTCGACGTGGATCCAGGGGCTGACCCGCACGTTCCCACTGAGCGCGCGGTTGGCAAGATCGAGGTAGGTACCCGGATGCGCCGGAGGCTCCGCCCGGCGGTAGAGAGGCAGCGTCTCGCCGAAGCGAGTGAGATACCTGGCGGCGCTCTCAGGGGTGAGCTGAAGCTCGGGCGTGCCGAGGACGCGCAGCCCTTCGAGAAGCGCGCGGCTCACCTGCGGTCGCTCGACGGGCATGGCGGCCGTCGCGTAGGCGCCCGCATCGGGCGGCTGGGGACGAGGCGCTCGCGACAGGCTCATCTGGGCCGTGCCACAGACCTCGCCCGCCGCATTGTGCGCGGCGGCCTCGACGATCACGTCGTCACCGGTGCGCGCGGCGACACGCGCGCGGATCACGGCCGGCTCCTCGAAATAGATGGGCTTGGCGAAGCGCGCCCGGAAGCTTCCCTTCTCGAGCCATTCCGCGCCGAGCGCCTCGACGACGGGATGGGTGAGCCAGCCGTAGACGGTGACCCCGGGCACGAGCCCGCCTTTGAACCCGTACTGCCGAGCCACGTCGTCCTCGTGGATCTTGTTTTCGCGCGGCTCGGTCGGCGCGGCCGCGCTCACATGGAATTCGGGCAGCTCCGCGCCGGGAGACAGCGAGTCGAAGCTCATGGCACCCAGAGACTACCTGTCTGCTCACTCGAGGGCAAGGCAGAGAGCGAACGCGAGAGCGAGCGGCTGCTGCGCTGGAAGTCGCGGTGATGTACAGTCGCGGAGAGAGTCTCGATCCCCTGCGTCACCGGGAGGCGTCATGGCGCTCGATCGCATCACCGTCTCCGTCATCCAGCACCGTCTCGAATCCATCGTCCAGGAGATGGGCGAGGCCATGCTGCGGACGGCTTACTCGCAGATCCTGAACTCGAGCCGCGACTTCTCGACGGCGGTCTTCGACGGCCAGGGCCGCCTCGCCGCCCAGGCCGAGCACGTGCCCATTCATGTCGGCGCCCTCCCCTGGGCCGTCGCCGCCATCAGCAACGATTTCGCCGGGCGTATCCGGCCCGGGGACATGTTCCTGCTCAATGATCCCTACCATGGCGGCAATCACCTGCCCGACCTGACCGTGCTCCTGCCCGTCTTCGTGGGCGATCGCCTGGCCTTCTGGTCCATCAACCGCGCGCACCAGAGCGACATCGGCGGGGCCACTCACGGCGCCTACAACCCGGGGGCGACCGAGATCTGGCAGGAGGGCATCCGCATCCCTCCTCTCAAGCTCTACGACGCGGGCACCCTGCGCGACGACGTCATGAACATGGTGGCGACCAACGTCCGGCACCCGCGCGACTTCCTGGGCGACCTCCGCGCCATGATGGGCTCCGCGCGCGTGGGCGAGCGACGGCTCCTCAAGCTGGTGGAGGAGTACGGCATCGAGACGTCGACGCTCGCGGTGGGGGAGGTGCTCGACTCGGCCGAGCGCCAGAGCCGCGCGTGCATCCGGCAGTGGAAGGACGGCGTCTACCGTGGCGTGTCCATCCTCGACGACGACGGCCACGGCATCGAAGACATCAAGCTCCGTGCCACCGTCACCAAGAGGGGCGACGGCCTCATCGTGGACCTGACGGAGTGCGACCCGCAGGTCATCGGCTTCGTCAACTCCTCCTACCCGAACACGATGTCGGCCGTCTACATGGCCCTGGCTTATCTCATCGACCCGCGCATCCCGAAGAACGAGGGCACGTTCCGGCCCGTGGAGGTCAAGGCGAAGCAAGGCACCATCGTCTGGCCGAACCCGCCGGCCCCGGTGACGCTCGCCACCAATCATTGCGCGCAGGAGGTGGCGGAAGCGGTGATCAAGGCGCTGGCGGGCGCGTGTCCCGAGCGCGCCCTCGCGGGCTGGTCGCGGCGCTTTCGCATCGCCATCTCCGGCAAGAATCCGCGGAGCGGGCGGCCCTTCATCTGGCACCTCTTTCACGCGCGCGGCGGCGGCGGCGCATCGTCCGCCGGCGATGGATGGGAGACGGCGGGGGAGGGGCAGGCGGCGGGCGGGATCAAGTTCGGCAGCGTGGAGGTGGCGGAGGCGCGCTTCCCCCTCTTCTTCAAGAACCACGAGTTCCGGCCGGACTCGGCGGGCGACGGCCGCTTTCGCGGCGGCGTCGGCTCGGTCCTCGAGCTCCGCATGGAGACGACGGAGCCGGCGCGCGGGAACACTGCGGGTGACGGCGTGCGCCACCCGTCCTACGGCCTCCTCGGCGGCAAGGACGGGCTCCCCCACCGCTACGTCATGGTCGCGGGCGGCACGAGGCGTGTGCTCAAGACCAAGGAAGCAGGCATCCCGATTCCGCCGGGCGCCGTCTTCGACATCGTCTCCGCCGGCGGCGGCGGATGGGGCAAGCCCGCCCGTCGCGATCCCAAGGCGCGAGCCAACGATCTCGAGAACGGCTTCGTGACGCGAAAGAACGGGTCCGCTCCCGCTCGGCGAGTAAAGCGCCGCCCCGGACGCTAGGCATGTATCGCATCGGGATAGACGTGGGCGGGACCTTCACCGACCTCGTCGCGGCGGACGTGGAGGGCCGCGTCACCATGGCCAAGGCCGCCTCGACGCCGGAGGACCAGTCGCTCGGCGTCATGGAGGGCCTGACCCTGCTCGCGCGCGAGCACGGCCTCGATCTTCGCGCCTTCCTGGAGGCCACGGACCTCGTCGTCCACGGCACGACCGTCGCGACCAATGCCCTCCTCGAGCGCAAGGGCGCCGCCGTCGGCATGCTGACCACCGAGGGACATCGCGACGTGATCGAGATGCGCGAAGGGCTCAAGGAGGACCGCTACAATCTGCGCATGCCGCCTCCCGTTCCTCTCGTGCCTCGCGCGCGCCGGCTCGGCGTGAAGGAGCGGGTCCGCTTCGACGGCAAGGTCGCCACGCCGCTCGACCCACGCTCGCTGGCCGCGGGCATCGAGAGGCTCAAGCGCGCCGGCTGCGCCTCGGTCGCGGTGTGCTACCTCCATTCCTATCGCAACGCCCGCCACGAGCAGGCGACGCGGCGCGCCCTCGAGCGACTCATGCCGGGCGTCTACATCTCGCTCTCGTCCGAGGTCCTCCCCCAGATCAAGGAGTACGAGCGCTTCGGCACCACCGTGGTCAATGCCTATGTCGGGCCCGCCCTCGGGGTCTACCTCGGCCGACTCGAGCACAGGCTTCGCGAGGCCGGCTACACGCGCGACATCCTCATCATGCAATCGCACGGCGGCGTGGCGGGAGTCGCCGACTCCGTGCGGCTGGCCGCCGGAGCCGTGCTCTCGGGGCCCGCGGGAGGCATCGCGGGTGGCCGGCATGCCGCGCGCCTGCTCTCGCACGGGGACCTCATCACCTTCGACATGGGCGGCACCTCCACGGACATCGCGCTGCTTCAGGGCGGCGAGCCGCAGCTGACGGGCGACAAGGCGGTGGGGCCGAGCAAGGTCGCCCTGCCCGCCATCGACATCCACACGCTCGGCGCGGGGGGCGGCTCCATCGCTCACGTCGACAAGGGTGGCATCCTCCACGTCGGTCCCGAGAGCGCGGGCGCCGTCCCCGGGCCCGCGTGCTATGGCCTGGGCGGCACCGCGGCCACGGTCACCGACGCCAACGTCGTGCTGGGCTTGCTCGATCCCGCCAATTTCCTCGGCGGCCGCACGCGCCTCGACGCCGCCCGCGCGGAGACCGCGGTGGCGGCCCTCGCAGAGCGACTCGGCACCCTGCCCGTCGCGGCCGCCGAGGGCATACAGCGCGTGGTCAACACCAACATGGCCGAGGGCATCCGCATCGTCTCCGTGCGGCGCGGGGCCGATCCGCGGCGCTTCGCCCTCCTCGCCTTCGGCGGCGCGGCGGGTCTCCACGTCACCGAAGTCGCGCGCATGCTCGAGATCTCCCGGGTCGTCGTGCCTCGCGTGGCGGCCGTCCTCTCGGCCTGGGGCATGCTCGCCACCGATCTGCGCCACGAGCTCGTGCTGACGCACGTCGGCGACGCGCGGAAGGTGGGAGGGCCGCGGCTCCGCGCGCTCTTCGCCGAGATGGAGGCGCGCGGGCGCGAGCGCCTGAGCCGGGAAGCTCCGGGCCATGTCGACGTGCATCGCGCCGTCGACATGCGTTACGGCGAGCAGACCTTCGAGATCACCGTCCCCCTCGACGGCGTGGATCCTGACGCGCCGGACCTGATGGACCAGGTGATCGAGCGCTTCCATCGCCGCCACGAGGAGCTCTACACTTACAGCGCGCCGGGACAGGACGTGGTCCTCGTCAACGCGCGGGTGGCCGTGGTCGGGGCCCTGGGGAGTCCTCCCGCCGACCGGCCCGTGGAGCTCCGCGCGGGAGCAGGCGCGGCGCCACGAAGTCGGCGCGTCTACCTCGGGCGCTGGGCGGAGGTGCCGGTCTACGACCTCGACGTCGCGCGACCCGGCCTCGAGGTCAAGGGGCCCGCGATCTTCGAGTCGGCGACGACCACCGTGGTCCTCCGCCAGGACGACCGCGCCGTCGTCACGCCCCGCGGCTGGCTGGATATCGCCGTTGCTGGGGCCTGAAGAGAAACGTTAGCTGATGGCGCCGTCGAGGGCGGTGCGGGCGGCCTGCAGCAGCCCGTCGACGGAGAAGGGCTTCTTGAGGAAGACGCCGGGCACGGCCGTCTCACCCGCGCGCACCATGGGGTCGTCCGTGTAGCCGGACATGTACACCACGCGCAGATCGGGACGCACGGGGGCGAAGGTCTCGGCGATCTCTCGCCCCGTCATGCGCGGCATGACCATGTCGGTGAGCAGAAGCTGGATCTCGTCCGTGTACAGGCTCCACAGCCGCATGGCCTCGGCCGGGTCCGCGGCCTCGAAGACGCGGTAGCCCGCGCCCCGCAGCACGTCCCGGGCGAGCTCGCGCACGCCTTCCTCGTCCTCGACGAGCAGGATCGTCTCGCGTCCCGAGGGGCCCCGCTCGAGGACGAGAGGTCCTTCCGGCTCCGCCACCCCCGCCTCCACGGGCGGCAGGTACATGTCGAAGACCGTGCCGCGCCACTGCTCGCTCGCCACCACGATGTACCCCTCATGCTGCTTCACGATGCCGTAGACCGTGCTGAGTCCGAGCCCCGTGCCCTTCCCCGGCTCCTTGGTGGTGAAGAAGGGCTCGAAGATCTGCGCCTGCACGGCGGCATCCATGCCCTGGCCGTTGTCACGCACGCTCAGCTGGACGAAGGTCCCCGCATGCGAGCCGGGGTTCTTGCGCGTGAAGGATTCGCCCAGCTCCACGTTCGCCGTCGAGAGAGTCAGGCGGCCGCCCTTCGGCATGGCGTCCCGGGCATTCACGGCGAGATTGATCAGGACCTGCTCGATCTGGCCCCGATCGGCCTTGACGCGGGCCAGGCCCGGATCCAGCACCGTGACGAGCTCGACGTCCTCGCCGATGAGCCGTCGCAGCATGACCTCGGTGTCCGTGACTACGGTGTTCAGGTCGAGCACGAAGCGCTGGAGCATCTGGCGGCGGCTGAAGGCGAGAAGCTGGCGCGTCAACCCCGCCGCGCGGTCCGCAGTCTTGTGGATGAGGTCGATGTCGCGGCGGTACGGGCTATCGGCGGGGAGGCGCTCCGAGAGAAGCGTACTGCGTCCGCTGATGACCGTCAGCAGGTTGTTGAAGTCATGGGCCACGCCTCCCGCGAGTCGCCCGATGGCTTCCATCTTCTGGGCCTGGCGGAGCTGCGCCTCCCTGTCGTTCAACGCCCGCGCGGCCGTCTCCGT
>WNGG01002864.1_pt1 | contig 19564 bp, 28 predicted proteins | sample 5400661 | NCBI WGS metagenome assembly WNGG01 (sample SAMN13153372, study PRJNA577476) | soil metagenome | isolation source: 100 cm soil or saprolite under Garry oak tree replicate 1 | place: USA:California | collected 2016-06-15
GGTCTACGACACGCCGAGCATACGCAACGTGGCCCTGGTCGGCCACGGAGGCTGCGGCAAGACGTCGCTCGTCTCGGCGATGCTCTTCGACATGGGGGCGGTGAACCGGCTGGGCCGGGTGGACGACGGCACCACCGCGACCGACTTCGACCCCGACGAGATCGAGCGCCGCATCAGCCTGCAGACCGCGCTGGCGTGGGGCGAGTGGCGGAAGGTGAAGGTCAACCTGGTCGACGCGCCCGGCTACGCGAACTTCTTCGCCGAGGCCCAGGCCAGCCTGCGCGTCGCCGACGCCGCGCTCCTCGTCGTCGACGGCGTGGCCGGGGTGGAGGTCCAGACCGAGCGCTCGTGGCGCTACGCCGAGGAGCTGGGCATCCCGCGCTTCATAGTGATGAACCGGATGGACCGCGAGCGCGCGTCGTTCCCCCGTACGCTTGACGCGCTCCAGGCCGCCTTCGGCCGTGGGGTGGTGCCGCTGGCGATCCCGCTCGGCGAGGAGAAGGGGTTCGTGGGCGTGGCCGACCTGCTGGTCGAGAAGGCCGACGTCTACTCGAACGACCAGAGCGGGAAGTTCCAGGCGGTGGACCTGCCGGCGGAGGTGAAGGACGCCGTCGCCACCTGGCGGGAGAAGCTGGTGGAGATGGTGGCCGAGAGCAACGAGGACCTGATGGAGGCGTTCTTCGACAAGGGCACGCTGCCCCAGGAGGACCTCGTCCGGGGCCTGCGCCAGGCGGTGCTGGCCGGGAAGGTTTTCCCCGTCTTGCCCGCCTCCTCCGGCCGCAACGTGGGCGTGCAGCCGATCCTCGACGCGATCGTGGACCTTCTCCCCTCGCCCGTGGACCGCGGAGACGCGCAAGGCACGGACCCCGTGAAGAAGGAGCCGGCCTCGCGTCCGCCGTCGGCGAGCGCGCCGCTCTCGGCCTTCGTCTTCAAGACGCTCGCCGATCCCCACGCCGGCCGCATCAGCCTCTTCCGGGTCTACTCCGGCGTGCTGAAGTCCGACGGCACCGTGCACAACGCCAACCGCGACGTCGCCGAGCGCGTCGGCGCGCTGTTCCTGCTCCAGGGCAAGAACCAGACGCCGGTGCCCGAGATCCAGGCCGGTGACCTCGGGGGAGTGGCGAAGCTGAGGGAGACCCAGACCAACGACACGCTCGGCGACAAGGCGCACCCGATCGTGTACCCGCCGATCGCGTTCGCGGAGCCGGCCACGACGTTCGCCATCGAGCCCAAGACGCGCGGGGACGAGGACAAGATCTCCCAGGCCCTCCACCGCATCATGGAGGAGGATCCGGTCCTGCGCCTGTCCCGCGACGCCCAGACCCACGAGATGCTGCTCTCCGGGACGGGACAGCTCCACATCGAGGTGGTGGTGGGCAAGCTGCGCAAGCGCTTCAAGGTCGAGGTCAACCTCAAGAAGCCGAAGATCCCGTACCGGGAGACGATCAAGTCCGCGGCCGAGGGCCACGGCCGCCACAAGAAGCAGACGGGCGGCCACGGCCAGTTCGGCGACTGCAAGATCCGGATGAAGCCGCTGCCGCGCGGGGAGGACTTCAAGTTCGTCGACGACATCTTCGGGGGTTCGATCCCGAAGAACTTCATCCCCGCGGTGGAGAAGGGCATCCAGGAGGCGCGCACGCGCGGCTACGTGGCCGGGTACCCGATGGTGGATTTCCAGGTCGAGCTGTACGACGGCCAGTACCACGACGTGGACTCCTCCGAGCTGTCGTTCAAGATCGCGGGGTCGTTGGCCTTCAAGGACGCCGTGGCCAAGTGCCGGCCCACGCTGCTCGAGCCGATCATGAAGGTGGAGATCGCCGTGCCCGAGGAGCACGCGGGGGCGGTGATGGGCGACCTGTCGTCCCGCCGCGGCCGGCCGCAGGGGATGGAGCCGCGCGGGGGCCTCCAGGTGATCCGGGCCGAGGTGCCGCTGTCGGAGATGCTGTCCTACGACGCGGAGCTGACGTCGATGACCGGCGGCCGCGGCTCGTACCACATGGAGATGTCCCGCTACGAGGAGGTCCCGGGCCACCTCCAGGAGAAGATCGTGGCCGCCTCGAAGGCCGAGCGGGGCCAGGAGGTCGCTGAGGCCTGAGGCCTCACTCGCACCGCAGTGCCGTCGCCGGATCCACGCGCGCGGCGCGGTGCGCGGGAATCGCCGCCACCGCCAGCGCCACCAGGGCAAGCCCCAGGGCGGCGACCACGTAGCTGGCCGCATCGTCGGGCGTGACGCCGAAGAGGAGCGGGGAGACCGCTCCCCGGAGCCCCCGCGCCGCCCCGACGCCGGCGGCGAGGCCGACGAGGGCCAGGCGGGCGCCCTGCCCGAACACGGCCCGGAACACGTCGCCCCGCGACGCACCGAGCGCCAGCCGGATGCCGATCTCGTGTGTTCGCTGGTTGACGACGTAGGCGACGAGGCCGTAGATGCCGATGGCGGCCAGGATCACCGCGATCACGGCAAAGGCCGATACGAGGGCCGCGTACATGCGGGGCCGGCTCAGCGAGTCCCCGACGTACTGCTCCATCGTCCGGGCCGCGGACACGGCCTGCGCGGGATCGACCTCGTGGACGGCGCGCCGGACCGCGGCCGCCTGCGCGCTCGCGTTCTCGGTCGTGCGCACGACGAGGCTCGTGATGTAGCCGGGGGTCTGCGCGTGCAGGAGGAACACCGTCGGGACGGGCTCCGCCGTCAGCCCGTCGTGGCGGATGTCGCCCACGACTCCCACGATCTCCGCCCACACCTGATCCGACCATTGCACCAGGATGCGGCGGCCGAGGGCGCGCCCGTCGGGGAAGTACCGCCGGGCGAAGGATTGGTTCACGATCAGCACGCGAGGGCTGCCCAGGCGGTCGCGGCGGTCGAACGGCCGCCCGGTAAGGACGGGGATCCCCATGGCGGCGAAGTACCCGCGGCTGACCAGCGAGCAGCCCGTCGGCAGCGCGCGCGCCAGGTCGCCTGGCGGCTCCCCCTCCCGCCAGAAGCCGGTGCCGCAGCTCATCCCCGTCAGCGGCAGGAACTGGATGGTGCTGGCCGCCGTCACTCCGGGCAGCCTCTCCACGCGCTCGAGGATCCGGTCGACGAGGGTGACTCGATCCTCCGGCGCCCGCCCGCCGAGGAAAAGGCTCATGGTCAGCGTCCCTTGCGGCTGGAAGCCGACGTCGACGCGCACGAGGCGGGAGAAGGTGCGCAGCAGCAGGCCGGCGGCCACGAGGAGCACCACCGCCATCGCCACCTCGGTCACGACCAGCGCGCTCCTCGTCCGATGCTGCCGGCGGTCCGCGGTGCCGCCGCGGGTCCTCTCCCGCAGCGAGGTCTGCGGCTCGACCCGGCTGGCCTGCCACGCGGGAAGCAGCCCGAACACGAGCGCGGTCATGGTGGTGACGAGGAGCGTGAAGGCCAGGCACATCGAATCGAGACGGATCGGCTCGACGCTGCCGACGGTCAGCGCCCCCGCGGTCAGCGACACCAGCGCCCGCGTGCCCGCGTACGCCAGACCGAGTCCCGCGGCGCCGCCCAGAGTGGACAGCACGAGGCTCTCGACGAGGAGCTGCCGGACGAGCTGGCCGCGGCGGGCGCCGAGCGACGCCCGCAGGGCCAGCTCCGCGCGGCGGCGGATGCCGCGGGCCGTCAGGAGCCCGGCCAGGTTCACGCACGCGATGATGAGCACCACCGCGACGACCGCCATCAGGAGCTGCAGGGCCGGCCGCCCTTCCCGGACCAGGTAATCGTGCAGCCCGGATACGAACACGCCGTACCCTTCGTCCATCGGGTACTGACGGGCCAGCACGGAGGCGACCACGGCCATCTCCGCCCGCGCCGCGCCCAGGCTGACGCCGGGCCTTAGCCGGCCGTAGCACTGGAACGAGCGCGACCCGATCGCGTCCGGCCTCGCGGGATCGATCGGCAGGGGAACATATGCGTCGGCCTCGGCCAGCCCGATGCGGAGGCCGGGGGGCGCCACGCCGACGATCGTCAGCGAGCCGTCGCGAATCGGCAGCCGCCGCCCGATCACCGCCGGATCGCCGCCGAACCACCGTTGCCAGAAGCCGTGGCCGAGCACGACGACGTCGTGGCTCCCCGGTCGCGTCTCCTCGGCCGTGAACACGCGCCCCAGGGCCGGGCCGACGCCGAACACCCGGAACAGGTCCGCCGTCGTCTGGACCTGCGTGACCTGCTCCGCGCCGTCGGGGCCGATCACGTCGAGGGGGATCGTCTGCACGAGCGCCAGCGCCTCGAACGAGCTCGCGCGAGCGCGCCACTCGAGGAAGTTCAGCGGATGGACGCTGACGGTGGCGGGGCCGGCCGGCGGCTGCTCGCGCAGGACGACGAGCCGGTCCGAGTCGGGATAGGGCAGCGGGCGGAGGAGGACCGCGTTGACGAAGGTGAAGATCGTCGTGTTGGCGCCGATGCCGAGGGCCAGCGACAGCATGGCGACCGCGGTGAATCCCGGGCTCTTCCGGTACCCGCGCAGCGCGTATCGCACGTCCTGGCCGATGCCTTCCAGCACCGCGACCCCGCGCGCGTCGCGGCACTCCTCCTTCCTCTGATCGAGGCCGCCCATCTCACGAAGCGCCGCCCGGCGCGCGTCCGCCGGCGCCATCCCGGCGGCGACGTGCTCCTCGGCGAGACGGTCCAGATGGAACCGCAGCTCCTCGTCCAGCTCCGCCTCCACGCGGTCCCGCCGGAGCACCGAGCGGAGCCGCAGGCGGAGCTTCTTCGGCCATCGCATGGCGCCGCGCCCTCAGGCTCGCCGCACGACCAGGGAGATCGCGGCCGACAACCGCGCCCACTGCGCCGTCTCCGCCTCCAACGCCTTCCGGCCGGCCCTCGTCAGCGTGTAGTACTTCGCCCGCCGGTTGTTCTCGCTGGCCGCCCACTCCGCCTCGATCCAGCCCTGCTGCTCGAGCTTGTGCAGGGCGGGATAGAGCGAGCCCTGCCCCACGCGCAGCTCGTCGTTGGACACCTGCCGGATCCGCTGCGCGATGGCCCAGCCGTGCATCGGCTGGAGCGCGATCACCCTCAGGATGAGCAGGTCGAGCGTGCCCTGGACGAGATCGGTCGGCTTGCTCATGCCCTCTCCTGTCGCTTACCGACAAGAGGTTATCCTGCTTCTTGTCGGGTATCAAGGGGAAATGCTTGGGCTAGACTGTGGGGATGAGCGCGCGTCTGGTTCTGGTCCTCGTCGCATTCCTCGCCGTCCCGCGGGGCGGCACCGCGCAGGACGCCCCGCCGAAGCCGCAGAGCCCGCCGAAGGTCGCGGGCGTCGACGTCCCCGCCCCCAAGCGCACGAAGTCGGTTCCGCCCCACTATCCTCCCGAAGCCCAGGCCCTCGGCATGCGGGGCATCGTGATCCTGGAGCTGGTGGTGGGCCCGGACGGCAAGGTGGTGTCGGCCCGCGTCACCCGCAGCGTGCCCCCCTTCGACGAGGCCGCGCTCAGCGCCGCCCGGGAGTGGGAGTACGAGATCACCAAGGTGGACGGCAAGCCGGTGAGCGTGATCCTCACGGTGCCCATCGAATTCAAGATGAAGCTGCCGGAGATGTCGCGCGAAGAGGGCATCCCCGAGCTGCGGCAGGGCGTGGCGCCCGCCTTCCCCGGCGGCGCCGGCCCGGACACGGCGACCGTGATCGCCGAGGTGACCCTCGACCCGGACGGGCACGTGGGCGAGGCTCGCATCAAGAGCGGCGAGTCGCCGTGGGCGGAGTCGGTCATCCAGGCGCTGCGCACGTGGCGGTTCAGCCCGGTGGAAGGCCAGGGCGGGCTGGCCTTCGAGGTGAAGGTGGACTTCACGTCGGGTGGGAAGGGCGGCGCGCGCGTGGACCTGCGGCTGAGCGGAGCGCGGCACACCGAGGCGCCCCCGCCCGCGGAAACCGCCGCCACGCCTTCCACCGCCGCCGCCAACCCACCGCCGGCGCCGCCCTCCGCGGCCGCTCCTCCGTCCCCGGCCGCCGCGGCGCCCACGCCCTCGCCGGCCGCCGCCTCGGCCTCGCCGGCCCCGCCGGCGCCGAGCCCGTCGCCCGCGCCGACGGCCGTCGGCCCGCCCGCGTCCGCGTCCACGCCGGCTCCGGCCCGGCCGGCGCCGCCTCCGGAAGAAGTGATCAGGAATCCGGCGGGAGGAAAGCCGGCGGCGACGCCACCGGTCGCGGCGCCGCCCGCCGCGGCGCCGGCCGCCGGTGCGACCGCCGCGCCGGTACCTCCCGCGGTCGCGGAGACGCCGGCGGCGGCCTCACCGGAACCCGCGGTTCCGGCCACCCCGGCGCCGCCCGCGCCCGGCATCTCCGCCGTGCGCGACGTGACGCTCGCGCCCGGCGTGCCCGACCTGATGAAGGGGCGCCGGCCGGTGGCCCCGCCGCTGGCGCGCATGCAGGGTGTGTCCGGTACGGTGGACGTGCACTTCGCGGTGGACGCCGCGGGCGGGGCGACGGTGCGGGACGTGAGCGGGCCCGAGGCGCTCAAGGAAGCCGCGCGGCAGACGGTCTCTTCCTGGACGTTCCGGCGGACGACGCCCGAGCGGCTCTTCCTGGCCGCCACGCTGACGTACCAGGGCGACACCGCCTCCGCGGCGGTGAAGCCGCAGGAGTAGAGCTACCTTACTCCTCGGCCTCCGGCTCGGCGGGCTTCTTGCGGCGGGCGCCCTTGCCCGCGCCGCCCTTGCCCGCGGCGGCCTTGCCCGAGGGCTTCTTCTCTTCGCCCTCAGACTTGGCGGCGGGTAGGGCGGCGCTCTTCTTGCCCTTCTCGTCGCCCTTCTTCGGCTTGTACTCGGAGCCGATCAGCTCGACGATCGCCATCTCCGCACCGTCCCCCGGCCGCGGGCCGAGGCGCAGGATCCGCGTGTAGCCGCCGGGCCGGCTCGCGAAGCGGGCGCCGAGGTCGTCGAAGAGCTTCTTCATCACCGTCCGGTCCTGCAGCGCGCGGGCGGCCAGCCGCCGCGCGTGCAGGCGGTCGTCGTCGCGGCGGGCGAGGGTGATGAGGCGCTCGGCGTACGGCCGCAGCTCCTTGGCCTTCATCAGGGTCGTGCGGATGCGCTCCCGCTCGAAGAGCGCGGTGGCGAGGTTGCGGAGCAGGGCCATGCGGTGCGGCGTGATCCGGCCCAGCTTCCGGTGGGCGACTCGATGGCGCATGAAGGCCTACCGGCCGGCGTTCTCGCCCTGGGGGGCAGGCCAGTTGTCGAGCTTCATCCCGAGCGACAGGCCCATGCCGGCCAGGATCTCCTTGATCTCGTTGAGCGACTTGCGACCGAAGTTCTTGGTCTTGAGCATCTCGGCCTCGGTCTTCTGAACCAGCTCGCCGATCGTCCGGATGTTGGCGTTCTTCAGGCAGTTGTAGGAGCGCACCGACAGCTCCATCTCGTCGACGCTCTTGTTGAGCTTCTCCGACCACACCTCGCGGTCGTGCTCGGGCAGCTCGGCGGGCTCCTCGACCTCGTCCTCCTCCTCGATGTTGATGAAGATCGTGAGGTGGTCCTTCATGAGCTTGGCGGCGAGGCCGACGGCGTCGCGGGGGCTGACGGCGCCGTTGGTCCAGACCTCGAGGGTAAGCTTCTCGTAGTCGGTGGCCTGGCCCACGCGCGCGTTCTCGACGAAGTAATTGACCTTCTTGATCGGGGAGTGGACCGAGTCCACCGGGATCCAGCCGATCGAGAGGTCCTCGTCGAAATTCTTGTCCGCGGAGACGTAGCCGCGGCCCTGCTTGACCCGCATCTCCACCGACAGCGTCGAGCCCTGGCCGAGGGTCGCGATGTACGCCTCGGGATCAAGGATCTCCACGTCGGGGTCAGGGGTGATGTCCTTGGCCCGCACCTCACCCGGAGACGACGTCTTGAGCAGCAGCGTCTTGGGGTGCTCGACGTGCATCTTCAGGGGGACGCGCTTCAGGTTCAGGATCAGGTCGGTCGTGTCCTCCATGGCGCCGGGGATGGGCGAGAACTCGTGCAGCACGCCCTCCACCCGCACCGCCGTGATCGCCGCCCCCTCGATGCTCGACAGCAGCACCCGGCGCAGGGCGTTCCCCACCGTGGTGGCGAACCCGCGCTCGAAAGGCTGAGCGGTGAAGCGGCCAAACGTGTCGGTCTGGTCTTCGCGGTCGACCTCGAGGCGCTTCGGTTTCTGGAAGCCTTTCCACAGCATGTTCTCTTGAGTCCTCCGGTTACTTCGAATAAAGCTCGACGATGAGCTGCTCCTGGATCGGGAAATTCACGTCGTCCCGGGCCGGCATCGACAGCACCTTCCCCTTCATGGAGGTGGCGTCCAGCTCCAGCCACTTCGGGACGCCACGGCCCTTCACCGCCTCCACCGACTGCAGCACGAGCGTGTTCTTCACCGCGCGCACGGAGAGGCTGACGACGTCGTTCGGGCGGACCTGGAAGGAGGGGATGTTCAGCTTCTTGTCGTTGACGCGGACGTGGCCGTGGCGGACGAGCTGGCGGGCCTGGTCGCGCGAGCTGCCGAAGCCGAGGCGGTAGACGACGTTGTCGAGGCGGCGCTCCAGCTTCTGCAGCAGCAGCTCGCCCGACACGCCCTTCTCCTGCGTGGCGCGATCGAAGGTGAGCGCGAACTGGCCCTCCATGAGGCGGTAGAGCCGCTTCGTCTTCTGCTTCTCGCGGAGCTGGAGGCCGTACCCCTGCAGCTTGCTCTTCACGCGCGCGCCCTTGCCGTGCTGGCCGGGGGCGTAGTTCCTCTTCTCGATCGCGCACTTCTCGGTGAAGCAGCGGTCGCCCTTGAGGAACAGCTTCATGCCCTCGCGCCGGCACAGGCGGCAAACCGGACCCGTGTATCTCGCCATTCTCGATTCTGCGTCCTCGCTACGGCCGGGACTTCATCAAACGCCTCGCCCAGAGTGAATCCGGGCTCGGCGGTTCAGGAAAGCCTCCGCTGCGGAAAACGCCTCCTCCTAAACCCGGCGCCGCTTGGGCGGCCGGCAACCGTTGTGCGGGATCGGGGTCACGTCCTTGATTGACTTGACCTCCACCCCCGCCGCCTGCAGGGCCCGGATGGCGGATTCGCGCCCGCTGCCCGGTCCCTTGACCCGGATGTCCAGCGACCGCAGGCCCGACTCCTTGGCCGCGGTGGCGGCGGCGGAGGCCGCCTGCTGGGCGGCGAACGGCGTCCCCTTGCGCGACCCCTTGAAGCCGAGCGTGCCGGCGCTGGACCATGTCACCACGTTCCCCTCGAGGTCCGTGATCGTGACGTGCGTGTTGTTGAAGGAGGCGTGCACGTGGGCGATGCCGTGGACGACGTGCTTCTTCTCCTTCTTGGCCTTCTTGCTCGACGGCTTCTTCGCCGGGGTGGTGCTGGGGGTGGTCGGCTCGGACATCTATTCTCCTAGACCTTGGGCGCGGCCGGCTTGGGACGGATCAGCGCGCGCCGCGGGCCCTTGCGCGTCCGCGCGTTGGTGTGGGTGCGCTGGCCGCGCACCGGCAGGTTGCGGCGGTGGCGCATCCCGCGGTAGGAGCCGATCTCCATCAGGCGCTTGATGTTCATGGCGACCTCCTTGCGCAGGTCGCCCTCGACGCCGCCCTCCATGTCGATGATCTTGGCGATGCGGCTGGTCTCTTCCTCGGAGAGGTCCTTCACCCGCACGCTGGCGTCGATCCCGGCCTTGCCCAGGATCTTGTTGCTGCGCGACACCCCGATCCCGTAGATGTAGGTGAGCGCGATCTCCACCCGCTTCTGCCGGGGAAGATCGACGCCCGCGATGCGTGCCATGCCTTACCCCTGCCTCTGCTTGTGCTTCTGGTTGGAGCAGATGACGCGCACCACGCCCTGGCGGCGCACCACCTTGCACTTGACGCAGATCTTCTTTACCGACGAACGGACCTTCATGAATCCCTCATTCCAACGATTCCCCAGATCAGCGGCGGCGCCCCGGACGGGCCCGCCGCCGTCCGCTGCATCTGGTCACCCGGCGCGCCTCCACGCGAAACTTCTCATTATACACCATTCGACAGCCGGACGATCCGGCCGCGGCCGGGATCGTAGCTGGACAGCTCCACCTCCACCGCGTCTCCCGGCCGGAGGCGGAGCAGGCCGGACTCCCCCGCGGCGTGGGCGGTCACCTTGGGGCGGCCCTCGGAGGCCAGCTCCACGCGGTAGAGGGCATTCGGAAGCTGCTCCACCACCCGCCCCCGGACGAGCAGCCTCTCCGCGCCCTCTGCCTGCCGGTCCTGGCTTCTCGGCGCCCTCTGCGTCGTCACGCGTGAGCTTCCTTGGCCCCGTATGGATACGGCTCCGAGAGTATCCACGGCCCCTCGGGCATGATCGCGACCGACAGCTCGAAGTGGGCGGACAGGCTTCCGTCCGTGGTCACCGCCGTCCACCCGTCGTCGAGGACCTTCACGTCGGGCCCGCCAACGTTCACCATCGGCTCGATGGCCAGGCACATGCCCGGGACCAGCCGCTCGCGGCGCCCGGGCGGCCCGTAGTTGGGGATCTGCGGGTCCTCGTGGAGGGACGTGCCGATCCCGTGCCCCACGAACTCCCGCACCACCGAGAAGCCCTCGCCCTCGGCCACGCCCTGGACCGCGTGGCCGATATCGCCCACGCGGTTTCCGGGCCGGCACTTCTCGATGCCGGCGTGCAGGGACTCCTCGGTCACCTTCATGAGGCGCCGGGCCGCATCGCTCACGCGGCCGACCCCCACCGTGCGGGCGGCGTCGCCGTAGAAGCCGTCGACCACGCAGCCGAGGTCCAGGCCCACCACGTCGCCGTCCTTCAGCTTGCGCTCGCCCGGGATCCCGTGCACGACCTCCTCGTTCACCGAGATGCACAGCGTGGCCGGGTAGCCGCGGTAGCCGAGGAACGCCGGCTTGGCGCCGGCCTTAACGATGTGGTCGCGGGCGATCCGATCCAGCTCCTTCGTGGCCACGCCGGGCGCGGCGGCGCGCGCCAGCACCTCCAGCGTGTCCACCACGATGCGGCAGGCCCGGTGCATCTTCTGCAGCTCGCCCCAGGACTTCTGGACCGTCAAATGCCGCCCCCGGCGAGGCGCGTCAGGTCCTGGAAGACCACGTCCGGCGGCCGGTAGCCGTCGATGCGGTGGAACCGGGAGCGCGTGCGGTAGTAGTCGACGAGCGGTGCGGTCCGCTCGTCGTACTCGGCGAGGCGGCGGGCCACCGCCACCTCCTTGTCGTCCTCGCGCTGGATGAGCTGGGCGCCCTCGCGGTCGCAGAGCAGGTCGTTCTTCGGCGGGTTGTTGTCCACGTGGTACGTGGACTGGCAGGAGGGACACCACCGCCGGCCGGAGAGCCGGCGCAGCAGCTCGGCCCGCGGCACCTCCACGTCGAAGACCAGCATCTCCTCGGTGAGGTCGCCCCCGACCATGGTCTCGAAGCCCTCGGCCTGGCGCAGCGTGCGGGGGAAGCCGTCCAGGATGTAGCCCGTCTTCGTGTCGTTCCGTATCAGCCGCTCCTGGACGACGCCGATGAGGAGCTCGTCGGGCACGAGCGAGCCCTTCTCCATGAGCGGCGCGATCTGCCGGCCGAGGGGCGTGCCCGCGGCGATCGCCTCGCGGAGCATGTCTCCGGTGGAGATCCGTGGCACCTTGCCCCAGGCGGCGAGGCGGGCGGCCTGGATCCCCTTGCCCGCGCCCGGCGGCCCCAGGAAGATGACCCGCAGCCGCGGCGCCGGCCGGACCTCGGGCCTAGCGGCGACCACGGATCCTCCGGCCCTTTCCCGGCCCGCTGAAGCCGTCGTAGTGCCGCATGATGAGCTGGGCCTCGACCTGGGCCACCGTGTCCATCGCCACGCCCACGATGATCAGCAGCGACGTGCCGCCGAAGTAGAAGTTGAGGTGCAGTCCTTCCGTGATCCAGCCGAGGTTGTTGTCGGAGAGGAACGCGTCGAGGCCGGGCCCGATGACGGGGATGGGCGCCACCTTGATGCCCGTGATCAGGAACTCCGGCAGGATGGCCACCAGCGCGAGGTAGATCGCGCCGCCGAACGTGATGCGGCCGAGGATGTGGTCGAGGTACTCGGCGGTCCGCTTGCCGGGCCGTATGCCCGGGACGAACCCGCCGTACTTGCGCATGTTCTCGGCCACGTCGTCGGGGTTGAAGACGATCGCGGTGTAGAAGTAGCAGAAGAAGATGATGAAGGAGACGTAGAGGAGGTTGTAGAGCGGCATCCCCCACTGGAGCTGCTCGGAGACCGCCTTCATCCAGGGGTTGTTGGCCTGGAAGAAGCTGGCGATCGTCTGCGGGAAGGCAATGATCGAGGAGGCGAAGATCACGGGGATCACGCCGCTCGTGTTCACGCGCAGGGGCAGGTGCGTCGACTGCCCGCCGTACATGCGCCGGCCCACGACGCGCTTGGCGTACTGCACGGTGATGCGGCGCTGGCCGCGCTCCACGAACACGATGGCGCCCACCACCAGCACCATCATCACCACGAGGAGCAACGCGGCGAGCAGGTTCAGCTCGCCGCGCCGGATCATCTCCACGGTGCTGATCATGCCGCGGGGGAAGCCGACCACGATGCCGGCGAAGATGAGCAGGCTCATCCCGTTGCCGATCCCGCGCTCGGTGATCTGCTCGCCCAGCCACATGATGAACGCGGTGCCGGTGGTGAGCGTGAGCACGGTCATCAGCTTGAAGGCGATTCCCGGGTGCTCGACGATGCGGAACTGCTGGTTGATCGTCATGCGCTCGAGGTAGACCGCGATCCCGAGCGACTGCACGATCGAGAGCAGCACCGTCCCGTAGCGGGTGTACTGGGTGATCTTGCGCCGGCCGAGCTCACCCTCCTTGGACAGCTTCTCCAGGTACGGCCAGACGACGGTGAGGAGCTGCAGGATGATCGAGGCCGAGATGTACGGCATGATCCCGAGGGCGAAGACCGTGACCTTGGCCAGGTTCCCGCCCGAGAACATGTCGACGAGGCCGAACCAGTTGGCCTTGTTCTGCTCGAAGAAGTCGATGAGGGCCTGGGCGTTGATGCCCGGTGTGGGGATGTGGTTGCCGAGGCGGTAGACCGCGAGCAGGCCGAGGGTGAACAGCACCCTCTTCCGTAGATCGGGGATATCCCAGATATTGCGCAGGCTCTGCAGCATGGGCTACCTCTGCGTTCTCGGCCCGCCTCTGCGTTCTCGGCGGCTCATTTCTCGATGACTTCCGCCTTGCCGCCGGCGGCCGCGATCTTCTCCTGGGCGCTCGCGCTGAACTTGTGGGCGCGCACGGTGATGGCCTGCTTCAGCTCGCCGTCGCCCAGGATCTTGAGGCCGTCGCGGAGCCTCTTGATCATGCCCCGCTTCAGGAGCAACTCGGGCGTGACGATCGTGCCCGCGTCGAAGATCGTGAGCTTCTCGAGGTTGACGGCCTCGTACTCCTTCCGCCACTTGTTGTTGAAGCCGCGCTTGGGGACGCGGCGGTGGAGAGGCATCTGCCCGCCCTCGAAGCCCTCGCGCTGGCCGAAGCCGCTGCGGCTCTTCTGGCCCTTCTCGCCGCGGCCCGAGGTCTTGCCCAGCCCGCTGCCGGGCCCGCGGCCCACGCGCTTGCGCTCCCGCACCGCGCCCTTCGCGGGCCTCAGATCGTGCAAAGCCATTTGAAAAACCCCTGACGTTGAAACGGTCCCTAGGACTCGACGATCTCCACGAGGTGCGGGATCTTCTTGACCATCCCGCGCACGGCCGGCGTGTCCTCGCGCTCCACGACCTGGTGGAGGCGGCGCAGGCCGAGGCCGCGCACGGTGGCCCGCTGCTTCTCCGGACAGCCGATGACGCTGCCGATCATCCGGATCCGCAGCGTGCCGTTCCCGGCCCCGCTCTTCTTCTCTTTGGCCATGCGGTCCCCTTAGACCTCGACCGGCGGCACCACCGGCGGCTCCGCCGGCGGCGTGGCGGGCGCGGGGGTCGCCGGCCGCTTGCCCGACGGCTCCAGGATCTCCGCCACCTCCTTGCCGCGCAGCCGGGCCACCCGCTCCGGCTGCTTCAGCCGCAAGAGAGCGTCGACGGTGGCCTTCACCACGTTGTGGGCGGTCGTGGAGCCCAGGCTCTTGGTGAGGATGTTCTGGATGCCGGCGGCGGTGATCACCGCGCGCACGGCGCCGCCCGCGATGACGCCCGTGCCTTCCGAAGCCGGCTTGAGAAGCACCGCGCCCGAGCCGAAGCGGCCGGTCACGGTATGGGGGATGGTCGAGCCCTTCTCGGTGATCGGCACCCGGACGATGTTCTTCTTGGCCGCCTCCACGCCCTTCTTGATGGCGGAGGAGACCTCCCGGGCCTTGCCCATCCCGTAACCCACGTGGCCGCCGCCGTCGCCCACCACGACCAGGGCGCTGAACGAGAGGTTCTTGCCGCCCTTGACGACCTTGGTCACGCGGTTGATGGCGACGACCTGGTCCTTGAGCTCCAGGCTGCCGATGTCGATCTTTTCCGTCACATGCTTCATCGCTTGTCCGTTCTAGAACTTCAGCCCGCTCTCGCGGGCGGCGTCGGCCAGCGCCTTGATACGGCCGTGATACTGGAAGCCGCCGCGGTCGAAGACCACCGCCTCGATGCCCTTCTCCTTGGCCCGCGAGGCGATGAGCTGCCCGACCTTCTTCGCCGACGCCACGTTGGCGCCGCGCTTGGCGTCCGCCTTCAGCTCCTTGTCGAGCGAGGAGGCCGCGCACAGCGTGCGCCCCGCCTCGTCGTCGATCACCTGGGCGTAGATGTGGCTCTGGCTGCGGAACACCGCCAGCCGCGGCCGCTGCGGCGTCCCCGTCATCCGCTTGCGGATGCGCCGGTGGATCCGTTCCCGGATGTCTTCCTTGGTCTTGACCTGCATGGCTACTTCGCCCCGGCCGCGCCGGTGCCGGTGGCTCCGGCCTTGCCGGCCTTCTTCTTGAGGATCTCGCCCACGTAGCGGATGCCCTTCTGCTTGTAGGGGTCGGGACGGCGCAGGCCGCGGATCTCGGCCGCCACCTGCCCGACCTGCTGGCGGTCGATGCCCGAGACGGTCACGCGGTTCGCCTTGGCGTCCACCGCGATCTTGATGCCCTCCGGGATCGGGTAATTCACGGGGTGCGAGAAGCCGAGCGACAGCACCAGCTTCTTGCCCTCGACCTGGGCCTTGTAGCCCACGCCCACGATGTCCAGCTCCTTCGAGAAGCCCTCGGTCACTCCCTTGACGGCGTTGTTCGCGAGCGCCCGCGCCAGCCCGTGGAAGGCGCGCTGCTGGCGCTCGTCGTTGCTGCGGGCCGCGCTCAGCTCGCCGTTCTCCAGCTTGAAGGAGATCCCCGGCGGCACCGGCGTCGTGAGCTTGCCCTTCGGACCCTGGACGTGGATCGACGATCCTTCGATCTGGACCTTCACGTCCTTGGGAATGGGGATGGCCTTGCGTCCGACCCGAGACATGAGCGCGTTCCTTTCCCTACCAGACGTTGCAGATGATCTCCCCCCCCACGCCCTCCTTGGCGGCGGCCCGGCCGGTCATGAGGCCGCGGGAGGTGGAGAGGATGTTGATGCCCAGGCCGCCGTAGACCCGGGGGATGCGGTCCTTGCCGCAGTAGATGCGGCAGCCGGGGCGGCTCACCCGCTGCACGTCGGTGATCACCCGCTCCATGCCGGGGCCGTACTTCAGGTAGATGCGGAGCACGCCCTGCTTGCCGTCCTCGTTGACCTTGAAGTTGGCGACGTATCCCTCGTTCTTCAGGATGCGCGCGATCTCCACCTTCAGCTTCGACGAGGGGATGTCCACCCGGGGAAGCTTCGCCCGGACCGAGTTACGGATCCGGGTGATCATGTCCGCGACGGGATCGGTCATGTTCATCGCTTTACGCTCCTACCAGCTCGCCTTGATCACGCCGGGGACCTCGCCCTGCAGGGCGTACTTCCGGAAGCAGATGCGGCACATCTGGAACTTCCGGAGGTAACCCCGGGGCCGCCCGCAGTTGCGGCACCGCGTGTACTTGCGCACCGAGAACTTCGGCTTGCGCTGGGCCTTGGCTATCAGCGACGTCTTCGCCACTACTTGGCCTCCTGCTGTGTCCGGAACGGCATGCCCAGGTACTGGAGGAGGAGGCGAGACTCCTCGTCGGTCCGGGCGGTGGTCACGAACGTCACGTTCATACCCTTCATCTTGTCGACCTTGGCGTAGTCGACCTCGGGGAAGATGAGCTGGTCCTTCAGGCCCAGCGTGTAGTTGCCGCGGCCGTCGAAGGCCCCCGTCGGCAACCCGCGGAAGTCGCGCACGCGGGGCAGGGCCACGTTGAAGAGCCGGTCCACGAACTCGTACATCCGGTCCCCGCGCAGGGTGACGGTGGCGGCGATGGGCATGCCCTTCCGGAGCTTGAAGGCCGCGATCGACTTGCGCGAGCGGCGCAGGGCCGGGCGCTGGCCGGTGATCTTGCCCAGCTCCTCCATGGCCGCGTCGAGCAGCTTGATGTTCTGGGTCGCCTCCCCCACCCCCATGTTGACGACCACCTTCTTCAGGCGGGGCACCGCCATCACGTTGGGGTAGCTGCGCTCCTTGATGAGCCGCGGCACCACGTCCTTGACGTACTGCTGCTTGATCCTCGCCGTCGTCGCCGTCGCGTTGCTGCTCACTTGTCCAGCACCCCGTCGCACTTGCGGCAGATCCGCGCCTTCTTGCCGTCGGCCAGCACCTTGCTGCCGATGCGCGTGCGCTCGCCGCACTCCCCGCACACGATCATCACGTTGCTGGCGTGGATGGGGGCCTCGCGCTCGGCGATGCCGCCCTTGATGTTGCGCTGGGGGTTGGGCCGGGTGTGCTTCTTGGTGAAGCCCACCCCCTGCACGATCACGCGGTTCTTCTCCGGGATGACCTTGAGGATCTTCCCCTGCTTGCCCGCGTCCCGGCCCGCGATCACCTGGACGGTGTCGTTCTTCCTCAGGCGGATGCGCGCGCGGACGGGGGCGGCATGCGCGGCCATGGCTACAGGACCTCCGGGGCCAGGGAGATGATCTTCATGAACTTCTTGTCGCGCAGCTCGCGGGCCACCGGCCCGAACACGCGCGTGCCCACCGGCTCCCCGGCGTCGTTGATGAGCACGGCCGCGTTGCGGTCGAAGCGGATGTAGGAACCGTCGCGCCGGCGCTGCTCCTTGGCGCAGCGCACGATGACGGCCTTCACGACCTTGCCCTTGCGCACCGGCTCGGGCGCGTCGGGGGCGGACTCCTTCACGTTGGCGGTGATGATGTCGCCCAGCCCGGCGTAGCGGCCGGTGGATCCGCCCAGGGGCAGGATGCAGGAGATCTTGCGCGCCCCCGAGTTGTCGGCGACCTCGAGGATCGTCCTCATCTGGATCATCGCCGGGCTCCAGGAGCGGCGATCTCGGCGGTGTCCTCGATCGCCGCGGCGCCGCGGGTCAGGATCTCCTCCACCCGCCACCGCTTGCGCCGGGAGAGAGGCCGGCTCTCCACGATGCGGACGGTGTCGCCCTTCTGCGCGCCCTTCTCGTCGTGAGCCATGAACGTGGAGGTGCGCCGGATGGTCTTGTGGTACATGGCGTGCTGGACCAGCCGCTCCACCGCGACCACGACGCTCTTCTGCATCTTGGCCGAGACCACCACGCCGACCTGCTCGTTGCGGCGCCCGGCGCCGGGGGCCTTGGCTTGCTTCTCGTTCGCGCTCATCTCTTCGCCTCGGCGCCCTGCGTCCGCGCCCGCTGGATGTCGTGCTGCCGGATGATCGTCTTCACCCGCGCGATGTCGCGGCGGGTGTCCCGGATCTTGCCGGCGTCGTCGAGCTGCCCGATCGACTTCTGGAACCGCAGGCGGAAGAGCTGCTCCTGCAGCTCCCGCTCCTTGCTCCGCAGCTCGTCGGGGCTCATCTCCCGGATCTTGTCCGGCTTCATCTGGATCTCCCGTCGGGGCGGCGGGGCGTCACGATGCAATCTCCTTTTCGAGGCGCTTCACGAACCTCGTCTTGACGGACAGCTTGTGCGCGGCCAGGCGCAGCGCGTCGCGCGCGTCCTTTTCCGGGACGCCCTCCATCTCGTAGAGGATGCGGCCCGGCTTCACCACCGCCACCCACTGCTCGGGCGCGCCCTTGCCCTTGCCCATGCGGGTCTCCTGCGGCTTCTTGGTGATGGGCTTGTCGGGGAACAGCCGGATCCAGATCCGGCCGTTGCGCTTGATGAAACGGGTGATGGCGATGCGGCCGGCCTCGATCTCGCGGTCGGTGACCCAGCCGCACTCCAGGGCCTTCAGGCCGTAGTCCCCGAACGAGACCTCGCTGCCCGTCCAGGCCTTGCCCTTCATCCGCCCGCGCTGCTGCTTCCGGAACTTGACCTTCTTCGGCATCATCATTTGGCGTCCTCGCTGCGGCTCTTCAATTCATCAAGCGCGCTCGCGCGGAGTGTGGTCGGAGCGCAGCGACGACCCGCTGGCGCGGCTCCACGCAGTGGAGGCGCGCAGCAATCCGCGCTCGGCGTCTGAGGAAAGCCTCCGCTCGAAAAACGCTCACCGTTCGCTACGCTTGCTCGTCTTCTCACCCGTTCTCTGCGTCCTCTCCGTTCGTTCTCCGCGTCCTCCGCGTTGAATCCGTTTCTAGAGCCCGCGGTTCGGGCGGAGCGCGTCCTGCTCGCCCTTGAAGATCCAGCACTTCACGCCGATCTGGCCGAAGCTCGTGCGGGCCTCGCTCATGCCGAAGTCGATGTCGGCGCGCAGGGTGTGCAGCGGGAGCTGGCCGTGGAGGTACCACTCGGAGCGCGCGATCTCCGCGCCGTTGAGGCGGCCGGAGACGCGGACCTTGATCCCCTTGGCCCCGAAGCGCAGCGCCGCGTCCACCGCCTTGCGCATGGCCCGGCGGAAGGCGATGCGCTTCTCGAGCTGCAGGGCCACCGACTCGCTGACGAGCTGGGCGTCCAGCTCCGGCTTCAGGATCTCCTGGATGTTGACGAAGACCTCCTTGCCGGTCTTCTTCTGGATCTCCTGCTTCAGCTTGTCGACCTCCTGTCCCTTGCGGCCGATGATGATCCCCGGCCGGGAGGTGTAGATGCTGATCTTCAGCTTGTTGGCCGCCCGCTCCACCTCCACGCGCGACACGCCCGCGTGGGCGAAGCGCTTCTTGAGGTCGCGCTTGAGGCGCACGTCCTCGTGGAGCAGGTTCGCGTAGTCCTTCTCCGCGTACCACCGGCTGCGCCAGGTCTTGTTGAAGCCCAGGCGGAAACCCGTCGGATGTACCTTCTGCCCCATCAGTTCGACTCCCGTTCGGCCACGCTCACGGTGAGGTGGGTGGTCCGCTTGATCACCTGGTAGGCGCGGCCCATTGGCGCCGGGCGCACCCGCTTCTGCGACGGTCCCTGGTTGGCGTAGCACACGCTGACGTAGAGGTCGTCCTCGTCCAGCCGCCGCTTCTGGTTGCGGTCGGCGACGTGGACCGCGTTGGCGATGGCCGAGCGCAGGGCCTTCTCGATGTCCCGGGCCACCGACTTCTTCGTGAAGCGGAGGATGGAGAGCGCCTCGCTCGCCTTCTTGCCGCGGATGAGGTCCATGACGAGACCCGCCTTCTGCGCGGACGTCCGCACGTACTTGGCGGTGGACTTCACTTCGAAAGCCATGCCTTAACCCTGCTTGCCCGCGGACGCGCCGCCGCCGCCGCCCGCGCCCGCCCCGCCACCGGGACCGC
>WNGG01002866.1_pt1 | contig 19560 bp, 17 predicted proteins | sample 5400661 | NCBI WGS metagenome assembly WNGG01 (sample SAMN13153372, study PRJNA577476) | soil metagenome | isolation source: 100 cm soil or saprolite under Garry oak tree replicate 1 | place: USA:California | collected 2016-06-15
TCCCGCGCCGCTGCCACGTCCAGCGGAATCTCCCCGCCGAGCAGGTGCGCCGGAATGCGGCCGAGCGTGACGTGCGCGTCGGTGACCGTCACATCGCTGCCGCCCTTGGCGTAGCACAACGGGCCCGGGTCGGCGCCCGCCGACCTCGGGCCCACCTTCAGGCTGCCCTCGGGCGAAATCCAGGCGACCGAACCGCCTCCGGCCCCGATCGTCACCACGTCGATCATCGGGATCTTCGAAGGGTAGGGCCCGATCGTGCCCTCGGTGGTCAGCGTGGGCTCCCCGCTCAGCACGACCGACACATCGGTCGACGTGCCGCCGCCGTCCAGGGTGATCACCGAGTCGTGCCCGGCCTCACGGGCGACCAGAGCCGCGCCGAGCGCCCCCGCGGCGGGCCCGCTCAGCACCGTGGTGATGGGCTGGTGGACGACCTCCTCGGCCGACAGCACCCCGCCGTTGCTCTTCATCACATGAAACGGCAGCCCGGGCCGCGTGACGCCCTCCAGGTGCGCCCTGACGCTCTCGATGTACCGGGTGACCTGCGGCTTCACCGCGGCGTCGACGAGGGTCGTCACGCTCCGCTCATACTCGCGGTACTCGCGCAGCACGTCGCTGGACAGACTCACCACGCAGTCCGGGTGCTCGGCGGCGAGCACGGCGCGCATCCGCCGCTCGTGGTCAGGGTTCGCGTAGGAGTGCAGGAAGCAGACGCCGACCGTGTGCACGCCGCGCTCGGCGAAAAACCGGGCCGCGCGGACCGCGCCGTCGGTGTCGAACGCCCTGATCTCCCGCCCGGTGTGGTCCAGCCGGCCCTCCACCGTGCGAACCAGGTGCGCCGGCACGATCCGCGGCGGCTTCACCCAGAAATAGGAGTTCCCGTACCCGTCCGGGACGCTCTGGCGCGCGATTTCGAGTACGAAGCCGAACCCCTCGGTGGTGATGAAGCCGAGGGCCCCGATCCGGCCCTCCAGCAGTTGGTTGGTGGCGACGGTCGTCCCGTGGCTCACCGCGGTCACCGCCTCGCCGCCCAGCGACAACAACCGCAGCACCTTCTGCACGGCGGCCAGGAAACCCAGCGCGGGGTCGGCCGGGGTGGACGGGGTCTTCGTGGTGACCAGCCGGCCAGTCCTCTCGTCCAGCGCCACGACGTCGGTGAAGGTGCCGCCGGTGTCGACGCCGATCCGGATCCTGGCCGGTTCTGTCATGGTGCCCATTGAATACTCCACGGACGGGGCTCCGCGCTGGCAACTGTTGCCATCATCTGGTTCCGTCCACCGGTGCTCAGTCGACGATGTCACCATCCGGCCGCGGGTGCGGGAAGGCGGTCGCGCCGGGCTTGAGCAGGTCGCCGGCGTACCGGCGGAGCAGGTCAAGGTTCCGGTCGGCGAGGTGGTCGAAGACCTGCGGGATGCTGGAGCCCGGGGTGAGGGCCGTCATCGCCCGGCCGGGATCCAGCGCGGCGCTCACCCAGCACTCGTGGCTGGCCGCCCGCGCCAGCACCTCGGCGATCGGGGACACGATCATCGAGTTGCCGAAGTACAGCACCCCGGCCGGGTCGGCGCCCGTGCTGTTCGCCCCGATGACGTACACGTGGTTGTCGTAGGCCCGCGCCCGGTTGGTGAGCTCCCAGATGTCCGCGGAGCGCAGCAGCGCAGACGGCCTGGCGATGATCTCGGCGCCGCGCAGCGCCGTGATCCGGGAGAGTTCCGGGTAGTCGCCGTCGAAGCAGATGATCAGGCCGATCCCGCCGAGCGCGGTGTCCACGACGCAGATCTCGTCGCCCGGGGTCACCCACCCGCCGCGGGCACGCATTTCCGTGCCGAACGGATGCGTCTTGCGGTACCGGCCGAGCACGCTGCCGTCCGGCCCCAGCAGCACAGCGGTGTTGAACACGACTCCGCGCTGGGGGCCTCGTTCATATGTCCCCCACACCAGGTGCACCCCGAGCCGCCCGGCCACCTCCGCGAGCGGCCTGGTGACCGGGCCGGGGATCTCCGAGACCAGGTCCCACAGGTCCTCCGGCGGCAGCCCCGGGGTGAACCCGGTGGACGCGCTCTCTGGCAGCACGACCAGGTCCGCGCCGGTGGCAGCCACGCACCGCTCCACCCAGGCCGCGGCCTTCTCGCAGTTCACCCGGACCGACCGGGCGGTCAGGGGGCCGGGCTCCGGTGCCAGCTGGACCGCCGCAGCCGTAAGCGGGCGCATCAGCGGCGCCGGCCGGCCAGCACGCCGATGACGACGCCGGCCAGGGCGATCGCTGCCCCCAGCACCGCGCCGATGGCCAGGTCACGGCCTCCGCCCGGTGCGGGCACAGGGGCGGGCGCCCGGTAGATCGTGCCAGCGGGCGCCTCAGCATGCGGCGCGCCGGGCGGCGCAGCGACCGGCGGCCGGGGAGCGCCGGCGGCCGTCTCCGCCGCGGGGACCGCACCCATGGCGAGGTACTGGTCAACCGCGCTGAAGAACTCACCTGCCGTCTTCTTCGCCACGCCGGCGAGGACCCGTTGCCCCACGCCGCCAATCATGCCGCCCACGACGGCGTCGGCGTCATAGCTGAGCACGGTGCGGCCGCCGTCGCCGTCCTGCAGCCGGACCCGGGCCTCGGCCTGGATGGTTCCGGGCGCGCCCTGCCCGGACGCGACCAACGTGTACCCGTTCTGCGGATCCTGGTCGGTGAGGCGGACATCCCCGATGTAGGTGCCCCTGATCGAGGCGACTCCCGCGCTGACGGTCATCCGGTACGCGTTGTCTCCAGTGGCCTCCAGCTGGTGGCAGCCCGGGATGGTGCTGACCAGCACCGCAGGATCCTGCAGGGCGCCCCAGACGGCGCTCCTCGGCGCGCTCAAAGTCGCACGGCCTGTGATCTTCATGCGGTTGTCCTCTCCTCGGCCGGCTGCTCCGCACTGTCGTCCGCCCCCGGCCCGGCTTGTGCGCCAGGGCTCTTCGCCGGTCCGGCGGCGTGACGGCGCCGCAACTCGAACAATTCGCACGGCGAGATGGGCATGCGCATGACCTGGAAGCCCTCCGCGTCCTCGATCGCCGCCGCGATGACCGCAGCGACCGGGATCACCCCTGCCTCACCGGCCCCTTTGATTCCGAGCGGGTTGAGCGGCGAGGGCGTCTCCAGATGCGCCGTCTCGATCCGCGGCAACTCCGTCGCGTACGGCATCAGGAAGTCCATGAACGAGGCGTTGAGCAACTGGCCGTTCTCGTCGTAGACCATCCGCTCGTAGAGCGCGCCCCCGACACCCTGCGCCACGCCGCCGTGGATCTGGCCCTCGACGACCATCGGGTTGATCAGCCGCCCGCAGTCGTGGACCACGGCGTAGCGGAGGATGCGGATCTCGGCGGTATCCGGATCGGTTTCGACGATGGCCGCATGCATCCCGTTCGCGAAGGTCGAACGCGGCGGCGAGTAGTAGCGACGTGCCTCCAGCCCGGGCTCGTCGCCCTCGGCCACCGGGGGCCGGTCCGGGTCAGCCGGGCGGGCGAACTGGGTGGCGCGCTGGGCCTCCTCGTCGAAGGCGTAGCGGAGGGGATTGGCCAGCGTGGCCACCGTGGACAGCGGTATCGACGCCGATGGGTCACCTTTGACCCGGACCGAACCGTTGACGATCTCGAGGTCGCCGGGTGATGCCTCCAGCGCACCAGCGGCGATCCGGAGCGCCTTCTCCCGGACGCCCCGGGCGGCGATGGCCAGCGCGTTCCCGCTCATCACGGCCGCGCGGGACGCGAACGTGCCGACGGCGTAGGGGAACCTGCGGGTGTCGCCGGTGACCACGTGCACCTGCTCGATCGGCACCCCGAGCTCGTCCGCCACTATCTGCGCGAATACCGTCTGGTGGCCCTGCCCCTGGCTGGTGAGGCCGGTCGACACCATCACCCGGCCGCTCGGCTCGACCAGGACGTGGCCCCCCTCGTACGGCCCTACGCCGGTGCCCTCCACGTAGCACGCCAGGCCGATCCCGACCCGGCGTCCCGCGGCCCGCGTCTCCTCGCGGTAGGCCGCGAAGTCGTCCCACCCGATCAGGTCCTTGAGCATGCGCAGCGACGCGGGGAAATCCCCCGAGTCGTAGATCGCGGGACGGCCGTCCTGGAAGATCAGCCCGGTGTCGTAGGGCATCTCCTCCGGCCGGACGAAGTTCGCCTCCCGCACCTCGGTGCGGTCCCTGCCCAGGTGGCCGGCGATCCGGTCGATGGTCCGCTCCATGCAGAACACGGCCTGCGGGCGGCCCGCTCCCCGGTACGGGGTGACGATCACGGTGTTCGTGTAGAGGCTGGTGAACTCGACGCGGTAGGCGCCCAGCCGGTACGGACCCGGTAGCTGGGTCGAGGTCACGATCGGGATGATGATGCCGTAGGGCGTGTACGCCCCGTGATCGTGCAGGATCCGCACATCGAGCGCGAGCACTCGGCCGTCGTCGTCGAAACCCACCCGCACGTGCTGCACCTGGCCGCGCTCATGGGCACTCGCCACGAAGTGCTCGCGGCGGTCCTCCACCCATTTGATCTCGCGCCCGAGCAACCGGGCCGCCCACGGCACGAGGATCTCTTCCGGCCAGGGGTGCACGATCTTCACCCCGAAGCCGCCCCCCACGTCCGGGGCGACGACCTCCACCTTGGTCAGGGCCAGTTCGAGCTTGGCCGCCACCGCCGCGCGCACGCTGGTCGACGTCTGGGTCGACGTGTACACCCGCAGGCTCTCGTCGCAGGCATCCCAGCGCGCGTAAACACCGCGGCCTTCGAGCGGCATCGAGGCGCTGCGCTCGATGTCGACCCGGAACTCCAGCACGTGCGGCGATCCCGCCAGCGCGGCGTCGACGTCGCCGACCCTTTGCACCAGGTGAGCAGCGATGTTGCCCGGCACGTCCGGGTGCACGAGCCGCTCGCCCGCCGCCGACGCCTCGATGCCGACGACCGGCGGCAGCGGCTCGTAGCTCACCCGGATCCGGTCGACGATGTCCTCCGCCACGTACCGGTCGGCGGCGACCACCATCGCGACCGGCTCGCCGACGTGGTTCACCACGTCTTTCGCGAGCGGATAGCCGGTGCGCGGATGCGAAAGCGCCGGATGCGGGATCAGCACCGGCAGCGGCTCGGCGACCCGCCCGGTCAGGTCTTCATACGTATAGGTCGCGACCAGCCCGTCGACGTCGAGGGCGGCGGTCACGTCGATGCCGGTAATCCGGGCGTGCGCGTGGGGGCTGCGGACAAAGGCGGCCGCCAGCGCCCCGCCGCCCAGGTCGTCCAGGTAGTGGCCCTCTCCGCGCAGCAGGCGCGGGTCCTCCCTGCGGGCCACCCGCTCCCCGAACAGCTTGGTGGTCACGGGGATGCCTCCGTGGGTCCGGCGGGCCGGCGGGCCAGTTCGGCGGCCCGCAGCCCGGAGGCGATGATGTTCTGGTACCCGGTGCAGCGGCAGAGGTTGCCGCTGATCGCCTCGACGACCTCCGCCCGGCTCGGCCCGGGGTTGGTGTCGAGCAGGGCTTTGAGCGTCATCAGCATGCCCGGCGTGCAGAAGCCGCACTGCAGCCCGTGGCACTCGCGGAATGCCTGCTGCAGCGGATGCAGAGCACGCCCGGGGCCGGCCAGGCCCTCCACGGTGGTCACGCTCGCCCCGTCCGCGGTCACCGCGAACATCAGGCAGGATCGCACCGGCCGCCCGTCGAGCAGCACCGTGCAGCACCCGCACACCCCGTGCTCACAACCGACGTGCGTACCGGTGAGGCCGAGATCATGCCGAAGGGCGTCGGAGAGCAGGCGCCGCGCGGGCACGGTGACCGACCTCGGCACGCCGTTCACGGTGAGATTCACCTCGTAGGTGGGCTCGCTCATCCCTGCCGTCCTCCGGTGGCTTCGGCGACGGCCCGCTGCGCTGCCTCCGCCAGGGCACGAGCAGTCAGCACAGTGGCGAGGTGGCGCCGGTACTCCGCGGTCGCGTGGATATCCGGTTCCGGCTCGCTGCGGGCCGCAGCGCGGCGGGCAGCCGCCTGCCAGTCCGCGGCCGGCTGCATCTGGCCGGCCAGTTCATCCGTCAGGTCGACGACGAGCGGCGTGGGCGACACGCTGATGTAGGCGACCTTCGCCGCGGCAACACGCAGGTCGTCGTCGGCGCTGACCGCCGCGGCGACCCCGGCGAGCGCGTAATCGCCGTGCCGGCGGGCGATCTCGTGGAACGCGGTGCCCGTGTTCGCGGGCAGTTGCGGGAAGCGCACCGACGTGACCAGTTCCCCCCTGCGCAGGGTGTTCTCCATGGGCCCGGCGAAGAAGTCGCGGGCCGCGATCTCGCGGGTGCCCGAGGCACTCGCGGCGTTGATGGTGCCGGCGAGGAGGGAGACGACGGCGGTCATTTCCCCAGCCGGGTCGGCGTGGGCGATACTGCCGCAGGTGGTCCCGCGGTTGCGGATCACCGGATGCGCGACCAGGCGCAGCGCCTGGCGCAGCAGCGGCAGCACCCTGGCAGCGCCTTCGTGCGCCTCCACCTCTGCGTGGCGGGCGAGCGCGCCGACCACCACGGCACCCTCGCCCACGATGATGTGGCACAGCTCGCCTACCCGGTTGATGTCGACCAGGTGAGCGGGGGCGACCAGCCGCATGTTGAGCATCGGGATCAGGCTCTGCCCGCCAGCGAGCACCATCGCCTCCTCGTCCCGCCCGAGGACCTCGACGGTCTCCTCGAGGCTGCGCGGCGCCGAGTAGGCGAACGGCGGCGGCTTCATAAAACTGTGTGCCTCCATGTCGTGCTCCGCCTCGGCGGTCCGGTGCGGCTATGCGATCACGCCGGCCGCAGGGGCGCGCGGGGCGGGGCGGTCAGGGATTCGCGGTCGGATTGCGGGCGGCCGTGGAGTAGACGTGGGTGGCCATGACCCCGATGTTCTCTGCGTAGGTGGTGGTCGGTGAGCCGCCAACGCGCGACGCCAGCGCGGTGCCGAACCGTCTCCGCCGGGGTGGGGGCGTGCGGCCATCTCCGTAGGTCTTCCATCCGAAAGCCGACATGCTGTCTCCTCCCACCGGCGCGGGCCCGGGACACCGCCGCTAGGCGCGCCTCGAGCGACGGCTGCCACACGGTTCTCGCAGGTTGCCAGAAAACTAGGCCACTCGCAGGGAAAGAGCATGGTGGACAAATGACAACCATCCGCGCGACCCGTTGGCGTCATTCGCCGTACCCGCTCCGATGCACGGCAACATGCTAGAGGCCCCTTCCCATGTGGTGACGCTACGCCGGCCTATAGCGTCGGTGCCAACGTCTTCGGCCCCACTGCGGAGGTGATCGGTGGCCGTCGTGGCCTCGCCAGGATCCGCCCTCCGGACGCCCGGAAGGGTCACCGTGCCTGGTTGCGCCTGCACCGCCGCCGCTGCCCTGCTGGCCGGCCCGCCCCGATCGGGCCGGGTTGTCGCGTGCGGGCGCTACGCCGCCTACCTCTCGCTTTCGGGCCGGGCGGACGTGGCCCTGGCTGTCTGCACGTCGGACGCCGTCCGCGTGCCGTTCGGAATCCGCCTCGGCGCACCGGCGGCGAGTTCGCCACTGGCCGGGCTGCACGCGGGCGACCCGGTGACCGTTGGGGACGGGGCCGTCTCGGCCGGGACGCTGCGGGTCACCGTGGCCCGCTGGTGGGCCGCCCGGCCGGCTGGCGGCCGGGTCACGGACAGCGACCTGGCGTCCTGGGCGGCGGCCCTGCAATGGGCTCGCGAGGAGCACGGCCAGGCGCCGGGTCTCGGTGACCAGGACACAGAGGTCCTCCGGTTCGCCGGCGCGCTCGCCAGCCGCGACGCTCCGCAGGCGCTCGCCGCGACACGCCGCCTGATCGGGCGGGGACCGGGCAGCACCCCGAGCGGCGACGACCTCGTCGGATCGGCGCTGGCCGCCATGCACGTTCTCGCGCCGTCGCATCCGGCGGCGGCTGCCCTCTGGGCAGCCTGCGGGAAGCCGCTCGCGGCGGCGGTCACGGCGCGCCCCGAAACGAGTACCACAGCAGTGTCCGCGGCGCTGCTTCGTTACGCGGCGCGCGGCGAGCCGATCGGAGAGGTCGCCGACCTGCTGCGTTGCGCCGCCGGTGCGCACGGCGGCCAGGATGCGGCCCGTGCCGCCGCGCTGCGGTTGCTGGGGATCGGCCACAGTTCTGGCGCCGACTGCCTGCAGGGCCTCGCCGCGGTCGCCGCCGCACTGCGAGCCGCGGGCGGCAAGGTGCAGACGTCGAGCGGAGGGGCCTTGCGGTGAGTGAAGTCCGCAGCATAGAGGTAAGAGGCGGCGTCTACTACGACTCCGTGACGCTGATGCGGGCGAGCCGTGCGGTGACCGCCGCCGAGGGGGTGCTGTCGGCACTGGTCGCGATGGCGACCCCGCTCAATCTCGAACTCCTCGCGGGCATGGGTTTCGCGGTCCCGGAACTCGAGCCGAGCGACATGATGGTCGCCGTCCGCGCCCGTGATGAGGCCGCGGTGGCGGCCGCGCACCTGGCGCTGAATGCGAGCCTCGCGGAACTGTCCGGCCACCGCTCAGCCGACCTCACCGGGCAGGCTGGCCCGCGCACCGTCACCTCGGCAGCCCGCCTGACCCCCGAGGCCAATATCGCGCTCATCTCCGTACCGGGCCCGAACGCGTTCCCTGAGGCGATGGACGCGCTCGCCGCCGGACTGCACGTGATGGTCTTCAGCGACAACGTGACCCTGGCGGAAGAGGTTGTCCTGAAGGACGCCGCCGCGGAGCGTGGCCTGCTGGTGATGGGGCCTGACTGCGGCACGGCCTCGATCGCGGGCGTCGGCCTGGGGTTCGCCAACGCCGTGCGCCCGGGCCCCGTCGGCGTGGTTGCCGCGTCAGGAACCGGCTCCCAGCAGGTGATGTGCCTGCTCAACGCGGCCGGGGTTGGTGTCTCGCACGTGCTGGGCGTGGGCGGCCGCGACCTGTCCAGCGCGGTCGGGGGGCGCTCGGCCCTGCGCGCCATGCAGGCGATGGGGGAGGACCCGGCCACCGAGGTCGTGATGGTTGTGTCGAAGCCGCCCGCGCCCGAGGTGGCGGAGCGGGTCCGCGCGGCGGCCACGGGCCTGGGCAAGCCGGCCGTGCTGGCGCTCCTGGGCCCTGGCCACGATGATCTCACCTCGGCCACCGGCAAGGTCCTCGCCATGGCCGGAGCCGAAGCCCCGCAGTGGCCCGTCCTGGCCCCGCAGCACCAGCCACCAGCACGGCGCGGGGCGCTGCGCGGGCTGTTCTCGGGCGGCACGCTCTGCGACGAGGCCATGCTCATCACCGCCGGGCGGCTCGGCCCCGTCCAGTCGAACATCCCGCTTGAACCGGCCTGGGCGCTCCCGCATGACTTGCGGGGGACCGGCCACCTGATGATCGATTTCGGTGACGACGAGCTGACCGGGGGACGGCCACACCCGATGGTGGACTCCACCCTGCGCCTGGAGCGGTTCGCGGCCGAGGCGTCCGACCCGGGGGTCGCCGTGATCCTGCTCGACGTCGTGCTCGGGTATGGGTCTCATCGCGACCCGGCCCAGGAACTTTCCGCAGCGATCCGGCAGGGACTGCGCGACGATCTCGCAGTTGTCGTCTCGCTGAGCGGCACCGAGGCCGACCCGCAGGGCTGGCACAGGCAGGCGGAACGCTTGCAGGCCGCCGGAGCGTGGGTGCACCTGTCGAACGCCGGCGCGGCCCGCCATGCCGCGGCGCTGGCGGAAGGGAAGGCGTCGTGAGCAGCGACGGGCGGGTTCTCGGCGGCCTGCTTGGCCGCGAGCCGGTAGTAGTCAGTGCAGGAATCGGCCTGCTGGCCGACGCGCTCGGCGAACAGGCGGCGCGCGTCACGAAAGTGGACTGGCGGCCGCCCCCGGCGGGCCTGGTGCCGGCGCTGCGCCGCCTGGCGGCCGATCCGCGCCGCGAGGCGGCCAACGCCCGGGCGGTGTCCGCCCTGGCAGGCGCGAGCCCGCAGCTGGTGGACATCAAGCCAGCGTCCGAGGCGGTGCACCTCGCTCGCGGCGAGTTCCTGCACGCCGGCCCCCCGATCGACTGGGCGTCAGCATCCGGGCCGCTGCGCGGCGCCCTCATCGGCGCCATCCTTTTGGAACGTCTCGCCGACAGCCCTGAGGAAGCCGCGCTGCTCGCCGAGCGCGGCGGAATCTCCATCGAACCCTGCCATCAGCGCGGCGCGGTCGGGCCAATGGCCGGGGTGGTCAGCCCGTCGATGCCTATGTTCGTCCTGGCCGACGCCAGCCGCGGCGGGACCGCGTTTTGCACCCTCAACGAGGGCCTGGGGAAGGTCCTCCGCTATGGCGCGTACGGCCCGGAGGTGATCGGCCGGCTGCGCTGGATGCAGCAGGTACTTGCCCCAGCGCTGCGCGCCGCGGTTGCGGCGCACGGTCCCGTGGACATCCGGGCGCTGATCGCCCAGGCGCTGCAGATGGGCGACGAGGGGCACAACCGAAACCGCGCCGGCACCTCGCTGTTCCTGCGCGAACTGCTCCCAGACCTGCTGGACAGCGGCATCCCCGCCACCGATCTCGCGGCGGTCGCGCGTTTCATCGGCGGCAACGATCACTTCTTCCTGAACCTGGTCATGCCCGCGGGCAAGCTCGCCGCGGACGCCGCGCGCGATATCGCCGGGTCGACGATGGTCGTGGCGATGGCCCGCAACGGCACCGAGTTCGGGATCCAGACGGCCGGCACCGGGAACCGGTGGTTCACCGCCCCGGCCACCGTGCCTGATGGCTTGTACCTGGGCGCCTTCGGGCCCGGCGACGCGAACCCGGACATCGGCGACTCGACCATCACCGAGACGAGCGGAATCGGCGGGTTCGCCATGGCGTCCGCGCCGGCCATCGTTTCGTTCATCGGCGGCCAGGCGAAGGACGCTCTGGAGGCCACCCGTTCGATGTATGAGATAACCCTGGCCGAGCACCGGGCATACCAGATCCCTATCCTCGACTTCCGGGGCTCGCCGACCGGCATCGACGTCACCAGGGTGGTGCGGACCGGGCTGCTGCCGGTGGTGAACACGGGCATAGCCGGGCGGATCGCCGGCACCGGGCAAGTCGGCGCCGGGCTCGTGGAGCCCCCGTTCGAGGTATTCGCGGCAGCGACCCGTGCGCTGGCCGAAGCCGCCCCTGATCTCTAGGCGCGGCGTCGAGATTCCGGCGTCACTCACCCGTTCGTTACGATCACCGCGTGACTCATCCGCCAATGCCACCGTTTCCGGCTGGATTCCACTGGGGCGTCGCCACCTCGGCGTACCAGATCGAGGGCGCTGTCCGTGAGGGCGGTCGCGGCGTGTCGATCTGGGACACGTTCTGCCGGCAGCCCGGAGCGATCAGGGACGGCCACACCGGCGACGTGGCCACCGATTCCTACCACCGGTGGGAGCAGGACGTCGCGCTGCTAGCCGGCCTGGGCGTCACCGCGTACCGGTTCTCGATCGCCTGGCCACGGGTCCAGCCCGACGGCAAAGGGCCCGCCAACGGCCCAGGGCTTGACTACTACGAAAGGCTGACCGACGCGCTGCTGGCGGCGGGCATCACGCCGGTGCCGACCCTCTACCACTGGGACCTGCCGCAGCCCATCGAGGATGAGGGCGGCTGGCTGGAACGCCAGACCGCGCAGCGGTTCGCCGACTACGCCGCGCTGACCGCGGAAAGGCTCGCCGACCGGATAGAAATATGGATCACGCTCAACGAGCCGTTCGTGGTCACCGCCTTCGGCTACGCGCTCGGGATGCACGCACCGGGCAAGGCCCTGATGCTGGACGCACTGCCGACCGCCCATCACCAGTTGCTCGGGCACGGCCTCGCGGCTGCCGCGTTGCGGGCGGCCGGCGCGCGCCAGGTGATGATCACCAACAACTACTCCCCCGCCTGGCCCGCCAGCCAGAGCGAGGCCGACCGGGCCGCCACCCGCGCCTACGACATCCTGCACAACCGCATGTTCACCGACCCGGTCCTGCTCGGCCGCTACCCCGACCTGTCCGCGTTCGGCCTCGGCGGCGACGCGCCCGGCCGACCCAGCGGAGGCGGCGCGCCCCCCGGCGGCGGTGACCCAGCTAGCGGCCTGGCCTGCGTCCGGGACGGCGACCTGGCCGTGATCTCGGCCCCGCTCGACGGCCTGGGCGTCAACTACTACAGGCCGACCAGGCTGTCCGCGCTGCCCGGCTCGCCGCTGCCCTTCCAGCTGGAGCCGATCCCCGGCTACCCGGTCACCGCGTTCGGCTGGCCCGTCGTCCCCGCCGCCCTGACCGAACTGCTCACCCTCCTCGGCGAGCGCTACGGCAGCGCGCTCCCGCCCGTGCACATCACCGAAAACGGCTGCTCCCACGACGACACCCCCGCCGAAGACGGCACGGTCGACGACCAGTTCCGGATCGGCTATCTGGACGGCCACCTCCGCGCCCTGCACGCCGCGATCACCGCCGGCGCCGACGTGCGCGGCTACTTCCACTGGACGCTGGCCGACAACTTTGAGTGGACCGAGGGCTTCCACCAGCGGTTCGGCCTGGTCCACGTCGACCACGACACCCAGGCGCGCACGCCGAAGGCGTCCTACGCCTGGTACCGAGACCTCATCGCCGCGCAGCGCCCATGACCTCCCCCGTCCCGCCCCCGAGCCCCGCCCCCGAGCCCCGTCCTCAGCCCCACCGCCGAGCCAACCCAAAGGGTCGGGAAACGCTGGATCACGTTCATCGCGCTCGCCAACCTCGGGCTGTTTCCTCGGGTACTTCGGCCCGCTTGAGGTCCTCCTCCCCAACCAGGTCCAGGCCATCGCCGGGTCCGCCCACAAGGTCGCCGTCCTCGGCTGGGTCACCGGCATCGGCGCGGCCGTCGCGATGATCTCCAACCCGGTTGCCGGGGCACTCCCGGACCGCACCACCGGGCGTTCGGGCGGCGGCACCCGTGGACGGTGGGCGGCGCGCTGGCGGGTGCAGCCGCTGGTCCTGCTGGCAGGCCAGCACACGATCGCCGGCGTCATCACCGGCTGGTGCCTGGCGCAAGCCGGGCTCAACGCGATGCAGGCCAGCGTCACCGCCGGCGTCCCCGACCATGTCCCGGTGGCGCAGCGGGGTCTGGTGTCGGGCTGGCGTGCGCCCTGCCGTTCGCGCTCACCACGCCGGACGCGCGGCTCCCCCGCACCGGCCGGCCACCGTTCGCGGTGCGGGCCTTCACCAGGTCCTTCTGGCTGAGCCCACGGCGCTACCCCGACTTCGCCTGGGCCTGGTTGACCAGGTTCGCGGTCAACCTAGGCAACGCTATGGCCGTTTTGTATTTGCTGTATTTTCCTGCGGGACCGGGTTCATTGCGGGCGGCTGTTCCCCGGGCACAAGGCCGAAGACGGCCTGCTCATCCTCATCCTCATCTACACGGCCGCGGTCGTCGTCACCGCGGTGACCGGCGGCATGGTCTCCGACCGCAGCGGCCGCCGCAAGCTGCCGGTGACGGTATCCGGCCTGGTCATGGCGGTCCCGGCGGTCATGCTGGCATTCTGGCCGACGTGGCCGGTCGCGATCGCCTCGGCCGCGATCCTGGGCCTGGGCTTCGGCGTGTACCTGTCGGTCGACCAGGCGCTGGTCACCCAGGTGCTGCCGTCGGCGGCGGCGCGCGCGAAAGACCTCGGCATCATCAACATCGCCAACTCCGGCCCCCAGGTGCTGGCCCCCAGGTGCTGGCCCCCAGGTGCTGGCCCCCGCGCTCGCCGCGCTGCTGGTCAGCCAGCTCGGCGGGTACCCGACGCTTTACCTCTCCGTCGCCGCCATCACCGTGCTCGGCTCGGCGTTCGTATGGAAGATCCGTTCCGTCCCCTGACCCGCCGCGATAAAAACATGACGCCAAACGCCTGCCGCGGCGAACCCCCGCGGGCCCGGCTGAACGTCCTGCCCCTTGACCAGGAGCCAGCTTGCGCCCGGCGATCCGTAGTTCGCCCAGCTAGCGGCGGTACTCGGGACCTTTGGCTGACGACTGAGGCCAAACGTCTCGGGACCCCTCCGCCCAGCGACTTTACGGTCATCCCATCCCTATGGCGGATGACTTGGGGGGCTGCTGATGAAACGGCCGGTTCCTGCGCTGTTGGCGCGCATCGCCGCCCGTGGCCAGCGAACGGACCTGCTCTTCAGCTGGTTTGCCCTGCCGGGCGCCGCCGTCCTGGCGCTGCTCGTCGGCGCCGTCTTGATGCTGGCCTTCGGGGCCAACCCGGCGACCGGCTACCACGCACTCCTCACCGGCGCCCTGGGTGGCACCTATGCGCTGACCAGCACCGCGGTGAAAGCGGTTCCGCTGCTGCTGGTGGGCGCGGGGATCTGTATCGCGTTCCGCGCCAACATGCTCAACATCGGCGGCGAAGGCCAGATCGCGATGGGTGGCCTGGCCGCCACCGCCACGGCGCTCGCGGTACCGTCGCTGCCCGCCGTGGTGCTGGTGCCGCTGGTGCTGCTCGCTGGCGCCGCCGGCGGAGCGGTCTGGGGGGCGATCCCCGGCGCGTTCAAGGCGTACTTCAACGTCAACGAGATCCTCAGCACGATCATGCTCAATCTGGTCGCGGTGCAGCTCATGAACTACCTGCTGGCGGGGCCGCTGGTGGCGAAGTCGGGGTACGCGGTCGGCGGGCTTATCCCGCAGACCAGGCTGCTGTCGAAGAACTCCTGGCTGCCGACGCTCATCGCGGGCACCCAGCTTCACCTCGGGGTGCTGATCGCGGTCCTGCTCGCGGTGGCGGTCTACCTCCTCCTCTGGCGCACCGGCCTGGGCTTCCGGATCAGGGCGGTTGGGCTGTCCCGGGAGGCGTCGCGGTACGCGGGCATGTCCGTCAAGCGGACGATGACCCTGGCCATGACGCTGGCTGGGGCGCTGTCCGGCGTCGCCGGGGCGATGCTGGTCTTCGGCAGCATCTCGCACCGGATGGTCACCGATGGCACCCTGACCGGCTTCACCGGAAATGCGGGCTTCAACGGAATCGTCGTGGCACTGTTCGCGGGCCTGCACCCACTCTGGACGGTCGTCACCTCCTTCCTCTTCGCCGGCCTGCTGGTAGGCGGCACCTCGATGCAGGTCGTGACCGGCGTGCCGTCCGACCTCGTCACCGCGATCAACGGCGTGGTGGTCGTTCTCGTGGTGTCGGTTGCGTACCTGCGCCGCCGGGCCAGCGCGCGGGCACACACCAGCGAGCAAGCACGCACCGGCACGAGCCGCGAACCGCCTGGCAGCGACGTGGTCACGGAGGTACGGGCGTGAACCATTTCTTCACCGCCGCCATTCTTACCGCCACCGTGGCATCCGGCATCCAGCTGGCGGCCCCGTTCCTGCTCGCCGCCCTCGGCGAGACCATGGGCCAGCGCAGCGGGGTCGTCAATCTCGGCGTCGACGGCATCATGCTGCTCGGCGCGTTTGGCGCGTACTTCGTGGCGGTGAAGTCGCACAGCCTGGTGCTCGCGACACTGACCGGCATGGGAATCGGCCTGGTGATGGGGATCGTGACCGCGTTCGTGAGCGTCACCCTCAAGGCCGAGCAGGGCATCAGCGGGATCGGCGTCTTCCTGTTCGGTCTCGGGCTCACCAACGTGCTCCTGCTGAAGCTTTTCGCCTCCCCGGTCACGGTCAGCGCGCTGCCCGCGGTCCGGATTCCGCTGCTCGACCGCATCCCCGGGCTCGGCACCATGTTCTTCACCCAGAACTGGCTCGTCTACCTGGCATTCCTGCTGGTGCCGGTGCTCGCGTTCGTCCTCAACCGGACCACGTACGGGATGAACATCCGGGCGGTGGGCGAGAACCCGACGGCCGCTGACACCGTGGGCCTGAGCGTCACCCGCATCCGCTACTCCACCGTCCTCACCGGCTGCACCCTCGCCGGCCTCGCGGGTGCCACGCTGCTGCTGCAGGTCGGGATCTTCCAGGAGGACCTGACCAACAGCGAGGGCTTCATCGCCGTCGCGCTCGTCTACTTCGGTGCCTGGCGGCCACTCGGCGTCATGGCGGGTTCCCTGCTCTACGGCATCGTCGGCGCGATCGTCGTGGCGTGGAAGACCCTCGGCATCATCCCGACGTCCGCGTCGGACATCGCCGCGATGGCACCCGCCGTCCTTACGGTCCTCGCACTGCTCTCTGTCGCACGCCGGTTCCGGCAGCCTGCGGCGCTGGGCAGGCCCTACGAGAGGGGTGTGTAAGCCCGGCCCGCCGCGGGCTGGTGCGAAAGCGCGCCGCTCATCACCGTCATCAACATTGGAGACACCGTGAAGCATAAACTGCTCAGACGGTCGGCCGTCCTCGTGGTGAGCACGGCGACCGCCCTCCTCGCCGCGTGCGGCTCAAGCTCGTCGCCGTCGAACGCGCCCTCGGCCAGCTCGGTGAAGACCCTCAAGGTCGCGCTGATCACGCCGAGCCTCCGCAACGACATGGCGTTCAGCCAGTCCATGTACGCAGCGGTCCAGTCGCTGGCCGGGCCGATGCACCTGAAGTTCTCCGTTTCCGACAACCTGTTCAACGTCACCGACGCCGCCAACACCATGCGGCAGTACGCGTCCGAGGGCTACAACCTGGTCATCGCCCACGGCTCGCAGTACGGCGGCACCGTCCAGCAGCTGGCCCCGCAGTTCCCGAATACGTCGTTCGCGTGGGGCACCGCGGGCGTGACCTACGGCCTCAAGAACGTGTTCGCCTACCAGGCGAACTCGCAGGAGGGCGGCTACGTCAACGGCTACCTCGCGGCGAAGCTCAGCAAGAGCAAGACGCTCGGCGTCATCGGCCCAATCAACGTCGGCGACGCGCACCTGTACGTGGTCGGCTTCAAGGCCGGTGCGCTGGCCGCCGAGCCTGGGGCGACCATGCACGTCAGCTTCACCGGGTCGTTCAGCGATGACACGCTGATGGCGACCGCTGCCAAGTCCTACATCTCCGATCACGCCGACGTCCTCACCGGAAGCTCGCAGTCGGTCGTCGGGGCGATCGGCGTGGCCAAGAACGACAACGTCGCCTGGTTCGGCACCCAGTGGGACCAGGCATCGCTGGCGCCCAGCGAGGTCGTCGCGTCCCAGGTCTACGACTGGACCGGGGTCCTCAGGCAGATCATCACGGCGATCAGGGGCGGCGTGCTCGGCGGGGCGACCTACACGATCACGCTTGGCAACGGCGGTGAGAAGACCGTGTTCAACCCGTCGTACCCGCTGCCCGAGTCGATCAAGGCCGCGGCGAAGCAGGTGACATCCAAGATCATTAGTGGCGCCATCACACCCCCGGCGAACTGAGGCGGGAGCACACGATGACGGCGAGCACCCCGGGGAGCGCCACGGCAGGCCAGGCCGTGCTTGAGATGCGCGGCATCACCATGCGCTTTCCCGGGGTTCTCGCCAACGACCACGTGGACTTCGACGTGGCACCGGGCGAGATCCACGCCCTGTTCGGCGAGAACGGCGCCGGCAAGAGCACGCTCATGCGTGTCCTTTACGGCCTCTACCAGCCGGACGGGGGCGAGATCCGGCTGCGCGGCGAGCCGGCGACAATCACCTCTCCAGCCGCGGCGATCCAGCAGGGCCTGGGGATGATCCACCAGCACTTCATGCTGGTGCAGACGCTCACAGTGGCCGAGAACGTGGCGCTCGGCGTGAAGTCCGCCCGCGGGCCGCTGACCGACCTCGGCCGGGTGTCCTCCCGCATCAGGGAGCTGTCGCGGACCTACGGGCTCGAGGTCGACCCGGATGCCTACATCTGGCAGCTTTCTGTTGGGGAGCGCCAGCGCGTCGAGATCATCAAGGCCCTCTACCGTGAGGTGTCCCTGCTGGTGCTCGACGAGCCCACCGCAGTGCTGACGCCACAGGAGGTCCGTGACCTCTTCGGCGTGCTGAAACAGCTCGTCGCCAACGGCATGTCGCTGGTGTTCATCTCTCACAAGGTGAACGAGGTGCTCGAGCTTTCCGACCGCATCACGGTGCTGCGGGCCGGGCGCAAGATCGCGACCGTGGCGGGACGCGACGCGACCCGGGACCTGCTGACACAGATGATGGTCGGGCGGGAGATCGCCGCCGTCGAGGTGCGGCCCGATACCCACGCGGGCCAGGCGATGCTGGCCATCCGCGACCTGCGGGTGATCGGTGACCGTGGCGCCGAGGCGGTCCGCCGGCTGTCGCTGGAGGTCCGCTCCGGCGAGATCGTCGGCATCGCCGGGGTGTCCGGCAACGGGCAGCGGGAATTGGCCGAGGCGGTCGCGGGACTGCGCCAGGTCGCCGGCGGGCGGGTGGAGATCGCCGGGGCCGGCGTCACGGGCCTGCGCCCGAGTGGGATCCGCAAGGCCGGGCTGGCCTACGTTCCGGAAGAACGGATGCGCGACGCGCTCATCGGCGACTTCACCGTCGCCGAGAACCTGATCCTGGTCGGCAGCGCCGACCCGGCGTACTCGCACTGGGGGTTCCTGCGGGAACATCCAGAAGCTCATCATGGCCCGCGAACTGTCCGGCTCGCCGCGGGTGCTGCTGGTGGCCCAGCCCACCCGCGGCATCGACGTCGCGGCGTCGGTGCACATCCGCCAGCGCCTGGTCCGCCAGCGCGACAGCGGCACCGCGGTCCTCGTCATCTCCGAAGACCTCGATGAGGTGATGGCCATCTCCGACCGCATCGCGGTCATGTACGAGGGAATGGTCATCGGCGAAGCCAGCCCCCGGAGCACCACCAGGGAGGCCATCGGCCTGATGATGGCGGGTGTCCCGCCCGCCGAGGCCGAACGCGAAGCACCGGTCCACGGCTGACCGCCGCACCGTGGAGGTCGCATCGAGACTGCTCCATACCCTGCCGGAATTCGCGGTGCTTATGCGCCGCCGTCGCAGCTCGTGCCCGGCGGACGCTCATGAGAATGGGCGATCGCAGACACCGAACACCCCCTAGCGAGAGGGCGATCCAGCCTCAGCCGAGCTCAGGCCGGATCGAATCCGCCAGCTTTCACCTGGTCGGTGAACGCCCGCCACTCGTGAGGCGCGAAAGCCAGCTTGGGCCCGTCGGGGTCCTTCGAGTCCCGGACGGCAACGACAGCAGACGCGGTGGACGCGACCTCGACGCACCCGCCACCATTGCTGCCGCTGTAGCTGGCCTTGCGCCACGTCAGGTGGCTGATGTCCATGACTTCGCCGCCTCCTCCAAGAGAGCAAGGGAAGCCGCCCGCGGCAGGGCATCCCCCCTCAGCGTATCCCAGGTGAGATCGAGCGATCCCACGTCTTTGGGCTCCTCGACGGGCTGCCCGTGCAGCGCACCTTCCTGGTAGCCGACGCTCAGCGCGTTCTCGAAATCCGCGATGGCAAAGGCACCTGTCAGACCTTCGTGGGCGCCCACGCTCGCCGGGATGACCTCGATCACGATGTGCGGCTGCCTGGCCGCCTCAACCAGCCGGTTTACCTGCTCAAGCATCACAGGCCGGCCACCGACCGGGCGACGCAACACCCACTCGTCCACGATGACCCACAACGACGCGGGCTCCTCGCGGGTCAAGACTTCCTGCCGCTTCATGCGCGCCGCGACCCGCTCCTCGATCTCCTCGCTGTTGATCCGGAACCGGGTACGGAAGATCGCCCTGGCGTAGTCCTCGGTCTGCAGCAAACCCGGCACGACCAGCGGCTCGAA
>WNGG01004738.1_pt1 | contig 19541 bp, 16 predicted proteins | sample 5400661 | NCBI WGS metagenome assembly WNGG01 (sample SAMN13153372, study PRJNA577476) | soil metagenome | isolation source: 100 cm soil or saprolite under Garry oak tree replicate 1 | place: USA:California | collected 2016-06-15
CACCCGAGACCCGATCGGTCAGTACCTGCCCGTGGGAAGGCCGGGTCATCGTGCCCCGCATCTCTGGCTCGGACAGGGGCGCTCGACCCTGGACTTGTTCGGCAACGTCTTCGTGGCGCTCACTGACCCCCCAGGCAAACGAGCGCTCGATACCCCTGCCGGTATTGCGCGCGCCACGGGCATTCCTCTCGTCGTCCACGTCATCGAGGCCGCTGGTTGGCATGACCTCTACGGAGTCGAACGGGGCGGCGTCGTGCTTGTCCGCCCTGACGGATACGTCGCATGGCGCGGCACCGGGCCACGCGAGCTCGTGGCAGCGCTCCGAGTTGCCGCCGGCTACGGCTCTGACGACACCAACGTCGAACGGCATGACTGACCTCGCACCTCTCACCTTAGTTCGACGGCCACACCTACCAACTGGCAGCGGGCGTCTTGCGTGCGGCGCTCACCACCCGGCGCGGCCGTGGAACCGGCCAGACCCGAGTTACGTCGTAACGATAAAGCGGCACCGGGCCAGGTGCTTCTCCTCAGCGCGTAGCGGTGGTCGCCATGGCCGGAAACCAGGCACGTCGGATTGGTGGTCTGCTCCCTGCTATCGCCCTGGCTACTGCTGGGTGTGGCAGCGCAGCGAGCGGACCGGGTGCGGCCGCGATCATCAGCTCAACTGGGCCATCCTCCACCAGCTCGGCTGCGCCATCCGCTCCGCCTGCCATGTCACCCGCGCCAGGAGGTTCGCTGCCGCCCGGTGTCATGTCGGCGGCGCGGGCATGCAGGCAGGTCATAGACAGAGCACGCCGGGGATTCTTTACCCGCGTCGAGGGGGTGCACCTTGTTCTCACCACGTACGCGAAGGGTGAGCCGGCCGAGTCGCAGGGTGACATTAGTACCGGAATGCCGCCCCGGACGCTGGTCTGGGTCGTGGAGGTCCATGCCAAGGCGATCCACTGGGACCACAGCGTTCCGCCCGGCTACCAGCCGCCAGCGCGGCCTTATACCGACTACTCGGTCGTGATGAACGCCCGGACGGGCCTTGTAAATGACAGCGGCGAGTGCAGGTGCTGGCCGCTTCCGTTGTCGAAGGTAGGTACCGTTGTGAGCCTGCCGCCGGAATGCTAGCCAGCCGCCGGACAGCAATGGGGCATCGATGAAGCCCTCACGACCGTCCTGGGACTCCGCTAGGCGTCCGGTCAGGGGTGCGGGGCACCATGGATGATCTAGAGATCGTCACGACAGCTGACCGTCGTGATCTCGATGAACAGGCCCGGGATGCCTTCCGTGCTGTCTGGCCAGAGTTCATCTTCCACGACCCCATCAGCTCCGAGTACATCGGCCGCGTTGAGGCATACTTCCCGCAATACGACGTGCTGCTCCTCGATGACGGCCAGGTCGTTGCCGGGGGCTGGGGGGTCCCGATCCGCTGGGACGGAACAATCAGCGCTCTGCCTGTCGGCTACGACGGAGCATTGGTCAGCGCGGTAACCGGACAGGAGAACTCAGTCTCCGCCGACACGCTCTGCATCATGGCCGCCGCCGTCAAGGCCGACCGGCAAGGCAGCGGACTGGCAGGGAAGGCCCTCACTGCGCTCCGCGATCGAGCCGCTACCGCAGGGCTGGAGCGTGTCATCGCACCGGTCAGGCCAGCGCTAAAGAGCCAGTATCCGTTGACCCCCATGGAAAACTTCGCGCGCTGGACCCGAAGTGACGGCCTTCACATCGACCCGTGGATCCGCACGCACCAGCGGCTTGGAGCCAGCATCCTCGCGCCCGCCCCACGCTCCATGACCATCACTGGCACCGTGCCCGAATGGGAAGACTGGGCCACCATGTCATTCCCCGAAACAGGCCAATACGTCGTACCGGATGCGCTGGACCTGGTCGCCATCGACCGCGAGCGAGATCGCGGGACATACGTCGAAACGAACCTATGGATGCGCCACGTCTAGCATTGCCATGCCAGATGCATGCCAGAACGAACGGATGACCCGGGTCACCTCCGGTCAGTCACGGAGCATCGAATCGCGCCGTGAGCTGGGCAACAGCAAGTGAGCAGGCGATCCGCAACAGCAAGTGAGCAGGCGATCCGCAACAGCAAGTGAGCAGGCGATCCGAAACGATCTCCTACTCAGCGAGTCAGCCCTCCTGGGAGCGCGTCCATTTCGCGTGCCACACACGTACCGCACCGGCATCCGGTCCTGCGTCCTTCGGTGCGCGGCTCTGCCTCGCCGACTCTCGCGACCAGGAACACAAAGGCAGTCGTGCCAAGCACGATCCACCATGGGATTGCGATGGCTTGCAGCCAGCCCCGATACCCGCGTTGTGTCTGGATGAGCCAGAATAGGAGTGGCCAGCCCACTGCCACGGGGAGGCCGATCAGAAGGCCTAGATACACGCGCCAAGCGCGGCGCCGCACGTCAGCCATGAGCGTATTCGCGAAGAACGGCCAGATCTGCACGCCAACACGGATGAACCCGGCCAGCATCATCGCCCACGCCAGCCAGAACTCGAAGAACAAGAACCGCACCACAAGACGCATGGCTGCCTCTCCGGCGGGCCGACGGACCTTGTGGGGTGTGACCAGACAGGGCGTCGCCCCGTTGCCTCTATGGAACACCTCGCGTTGAGCTAACACAACGCCGACTTCCGAGCTGACAGGTCAAGATCGGATACAGACCTTTTCGGGATTTACGCCGGACGAGGCTCGCTCGACTGACTGGGCGGACCCCTGCCAGCGAGCAGCAATGCCACGGCAGAGCAGGTCCGTCAGGGTGCTCGTGCACTCTCCCCTTGACCCCGGACAAGCAGGCCACGGGTTGGCCCGTGCCACGGATGTGCCATAAGCCAAGAGTCGCCCGCTCCACTGCCCCAGCCCAGGTCAAAGGCATGATCATCAGATGCCGGCCGATCTTCAGGAGACCCGTTTCCGGCCGGGTGCCCGTTCCGTGCCGGTGAGCCTCACGCGGATGCTGGCTCGTGATCCAGCCGTACGAAGGTGCTCTCCACTAGGAGTACCGAGATCACGCGGCCATCGGCACGGCGGCGGAAGATCACGTTTTCTCCTGAGAAGCTGGATCCCTGCCCGGCGATGAAGACGCCAGGATTGCTGGTCGGCTCAAGCACAAGCCGCCAAGCGGGCATTTCCGGGCTGACAAAGGTCAGCTTCCCATCTCGCCACTCAAGGCGAAGCATCCAGCCGCCCAGGTCGGACCGGGTATAGATGCCGAGCAGGGGCCGGTACTTTCCGGGCGTCGGCACGGACGCCTCGATCGGTGGCGGCGCAGCCTGGGCCAGGCGGCGGGCGATCGACGCAAGATCGAAGGCAAGTTCTGCGGTACCGCTGGTTCCGTTCAGCATGGCGATGGCTCCGACCTGCGCACTGGGATCGAAGCACACCGTGGTGGTGAATCCCGGAAGTCCGCCGGAGTGCTGGATCCAGATGACGTCATCCCGGCGATTCCCGCACCATGAAATGCCCCAGGCCCTGGTCCAGTCGTCGTCGGCCAGGTACCGGGGCTTGTGCATCTCGCGCAGGGAGGCTGCTGCCAGGACCGGCGAGTCCGCAGGCGGCTCTCGGTGGGCCCGCAGCTGGAAGGAGATCCACCGGGCCAGATCCTCGACGCAGGACCACAGGCCGCCCTCGGCCCACACCGGCGGCATCGCTGGCGCCGGGTCCAGCTCATCAGAGAGGGCCCGCCAGCCGTAGCCAGTCGCACGACGGTCCAGCAGCGGCCCGACGAGCGGCTCAAAGCCAGTTGCTGACATGCCGAGCGGATCGAGGATCGACTCCCGCAAGTACTGTGGATAGGCGGTACCGCTCACCCGGGTCACGATCTCGCCGAGCAGCTGATACGCAAGGTCGGAGTACTTGTGCTGCATGTTCGGCGGAACCGTCAGGACGATGTCGCTGGCCTGCGCGAGGGTCAGCTCCGGTGCGCCCTGGTAGACCGGAACGGACCAATCCGTCCCTGGTGGCTCAGCGGCGAGCCCCGACTCGTGCGAGAGCATCCGGCGGATAGTCACGCCCTCAATCGCCGTGAACGGGCTGACGGCGCTGCGCAGCTCGGGAAGGTAGGCGACCGCAGGATCATCCAGGTCCAGCCGGCCCGCATCGCGGAGCTGCATGATGGCCGTTCCGGTGAACGTCTTCGTGATGGAGGCGATCCGGTACAGCGTCTCCAGCCGACTCGGCTGCTGCGCACCTGCATCAGCGAACCCGACGCCAGCCATCCAGGCAAGCTCGTCCCCGTGCACGACACCCGCAGCCGCGCCAGGCAACCGACTCGCACGCACGAACCCGTTCAGCCTCGCCCCCAGCTCAGAAGCGCCAGCCGCTACGAGTCCGGTCATGAATAACCCCCAGGTGAACCGTCCGTCATACTGGCAGAGTCCCAGCAAGGCTCGCCACGCAATTCGAGCGGCCGCCCGCGCTTGCAACTGCCGCCGTTCCGGCCCTGGCCGTGCCCGCGGAGCACGTCTCGACAAAGTTGGGACTCCGCTAGGCGCCCCCAGGCGCGGCGTGCCCGCTGACATACCTGCCCTGACCTGGACCGCAGCAGCTCATCGGACCGCTGCCCCGAGCCATCCAAGCTGGTCATGCGGGTTCGATTCCCTTCGCCCGCTCCACCGCTCACCCCGTCTTCCATGATTGCGGAGACTTTGCGGTGCCCAGCACCGGCGTGGCTACCGAAGAGACTGTAGGAAGCCGGCGCCATGCCGCTCATCGGTCAAATGCCCTATTTGCCAGGAACGGGCTGCCCGGCGGCCCCGGCGCGAACCGCGTGAATGGGAATCTGCTGTCGCTGTTACCGCAGCAAAGTCCCATCGACGCTGTTGCCTGCCGGGCGGCGGAGCCGTCAGGCCCCGAGAAGGGCGGGCCGTAGCAAGCCGCCGCCCGAGGAAGCTCAGCAGGTCGATGGTGGCCTCGTCGGCCCAGTGAACGTCTTCCATCACCGCCACGGTGAAAGCAGCGGGCGCGTCGATCTCGGCGAGGAAGGCAGCGAACAGCTGATCCCGCGGAGCCCCGCGGCGGCACAGGTCCGCGAACTCCCCGTCGAGCTGCGAGCCGATGTCGAACAGCGGGCCGAGCGGCCGCGGGGTCAGCAGGCCGTCGCAGGCCCCCCACAGCCAGCGGGCATCCTTGATGTGCTGCTGGAACGCCTCGACGAGCACGGTCTTCCCCATGCCGGACTCCCCGGACACCAGCACCAGGCGGCCATTGCCCTGCCTCGCCTCGGCGGCGTACTCAGCCAGCGTCTGCAGAAACGACTTGCGCTCCAGCAGCTCCATCGACCGAACCCCCAGGTCCCTCGCTGGGATTGTCACTCCTCCTCGCGGGGCGTCGCAGGCAGCCGGTACCCCGTGTATCCGCCAGCAGGCGCCGCACGGCACGATGCTAATAAATCCGGACAGATCCTGCTGAGGCCCAGGTCAGCGTCGTGAACCGCGGTCCGGGACGCCCCGGGCGGCCTGGCCGGGCCGGCCGCCCGGTGCGGCTCAGCCGGGCAGGCCGGCGATCAGCGAGCAAAGCAACTCCCAGCATTTCTCGTCGTCCGGGCTGCCCTCGTGCGGCGCCCGGAACCGGCTGACGTCCGCCGCGATGTCGGCGATGTCCCAGCGGATGCGGTAGAGCTCGAGCAGTTGCGGCAGCGGCGGCGTCCCGGTGGCCTCGGCGTAGGCAGCGGTGACCGACCCGTCGCCGGGATCCAGGCTCCACAGGTCGCGTTCCGGCGGGGCCAGCAGGGCGGTATCCCAGTCGATGAGCACCCAGCCCTGCGGGGTGAGCATCGTGTTGCCGGGATGCGGCTCGCCGTGGGTCAGCACCGTGCGGCCCGGCTGCCGCCCGGCGTCGTCGACCAGGCGGTCGTAATGGCCGAGCAGCCGCCGGATCTTCGCCGCGTTCTCGGCGAGCAGCGCCGCGGCCGGGGCCGCGTACGGCCCGCGCGCCCCGTCGGTGCCGCCGCGGGCGCAAGCCAATTCGAGTTCGTCCCGGTGCGGGACGGCGAAGTCGTCGGCCAGCGCGTGCCGCCGGGCCGCGGCCGGGGCCGCGTGCAGCGACAGGATGAGGTCGAGTACCGCGCGCCGGTGGGCCGGGGTGGAGAAATCACCCCAGCTGAAGCTCTGCCCGTCGACGTACGGGTACAGTGCAACGCCCATCCGCCCGCCGGCCAGCGCCAGCGGCTCGCCGGCGGCCGTTCGGACCGGCGCGACGACGAACCCGGCCCCGCAATCGCGCAGGGCAAGCGCGGTGGCCAGGGCGGCTCGCAGCCGGCCGAACGCCACGGCGTCCGGTTCCCCGCCGGACTGCCGCTTGACGTGAAGCTCGTCGGCGGTGACGAACCAGCGGACCTGGTCGGTGCCGACCGCCTGCCAGTGGTGGCTGCCGAACCCGACGGGCCGGTAGCCGATCGAGTCGATCGCCAGGCCCCATTGGTCGCTGAGCAGCTGCGCCACGTCGTCGTCGGTCAGGCCATCCGGCGGCGTCAGCACCCCCGAAGCCTAAGCCGGGCGCCGCCCGTTCAGCCTTTCATTTTCTGCCGCGACGGGCCTGACCGCGCGCCCGTGCCGCAGGCACGCCAGTGCGAGCACGTGATCCCGCACTCCGCTGATCATGTACTCCGCCTGCCGGGCATGCTGCGGCGGCGTGAACACCGCACCAAGCTACTGGCCATCGGTAATCTCGGCGACAGCGCGATGCGCCGGGCGCTGCCCCGGCAGGCACCCGGGCCCTGTCCCGGCAGGCACCCGGGCTCTGCCCCGGCAGGCACCGGGCTGTCAGTCGCCGCGGCCTGCGCCGGTCATCTCGGGTGACGCTGCGCGGATTCCGCGGCTGCCCGGCTCGCGCCGGGGCCTCCCGGCGTGATCCTCGCCGACTGGCCCCGGTCGGGCCCGTTAATCTTCCGGAATTTATAACGGATTGCGTGGGGCCGGCCAGGTACGGCCCGGCCGGGGTGTCACAGCGGGATGTGGTTTTTCGTCTGAGAGGGCACCACATCAACCAGTGATGCAAAGGAGTCGTCATGCGAGTGTTCGTCGCCGGCGCGACCGGCGTCATCGGACAGCGGCTGGTGCCGCGGCTGGTCGCGGCCGGCCATCAGGTCGTGGCCACCACCCGGAGCCCGGCCAAGACCGGCCGGCTGCGAGAGCTCGGCGCGGAGCCAGTGATCGTGGACGGGCTGGACGCGATGGCCGTCGGGCAGGCGGTCGCCCAGGCCGAGCCCGAGGTGGTGATCCACCAGATGACCCAGCTGGCCGGGATGTCGAACCTGCGCCGCTTCGACCGCGAGTTCGAGGTTACCAACCGGCTGCGCACGCAGGGCACGGATCACCTGCTGGCCGCCGCCATCGCGGCCGGCGCGCGGCGGTTCATCGCGCAGAGCTACACCGGCTGGAATAACAGCCTGGCAGCGGGCGGGCTGTCGACCGAGGCCGACCCGCTGAACCCCGATCCGCCGGCCGCGCAGCGTCAGACGGCCGCGGCGATCGTGCACCTGGAGAAGGTGGTGACCGAGGCGTCGCCGGTGGAGGGCGTCGTGCTGCGGTACGGCTCGTTCTACGGGCCTGGCGCGTCGGACGAGTTCTTCAGGCTGGTCCGCAAGCGCAAGCTGCCGGTGGCCGGCGACGGCGGCGGGGTCTGGTCGTTCATCCACATCGATGACGCCGCCGCCGCAACCGTCGCCGCACTCGATCACGGCAGCCGCGGCATCTACAACATCGTCGACGACGAGCCGGCCAAGGTCGCCGACTGGCTGCCGTACCTGGCTGACGTGCTCGGCGCCAAGCCGCCGATGCACGTGCCGGTGTGGCTGGCCAGGCTGGCGGCCGGCGAGGTCGGCGTGTCCGTGCTGACCAGGATCCGCGGTTCGTCCAACGCCAAGGCGAAGGCCGAACTGGGCTGGGCGCCGTCCTGGGCGAGCTGGCGGGACGGCTTCCGGCAGGCCGCGGCCGCGCTGGCGGAGCCCGATCGCGCCAGCGGCGAATCGGTACGCTCGGCCAGGTGAGCGTCACTGAGGCATTCGAGACCCTGCGCCCGCTGATGTTCTCGATTGCCTACCGGATGCTGGGCAGCGTCGCGGACGCGGAGGACATCGTCCAGGAGGCGTTCCTGCGCTACCACCGGGTGGTGGCCGACGGCGGCCAGATCGAGTCGCCGAAGGCGTTCCTTTCCTCGGTCACTACCCGGCTGAGCATCGACCAGCTGCGGTCGGCCCGCAGCCGCCGGGAGGCCTACGTCGGACCATGGCTGCCCGAGCCGATGCTGACGGACCCGGCGGCGCCCGCGCCGACGGCACCGGATCCGGCCGCGCATGCGGAGGACGCTGACTCGCTGTCGATGGCGTTCCTGCTGCTGCTCGAGCGGCTCAGCCCGACCGAGCGGGCCGTGTTCCTGCTGCGCGACGTGTTCGGCTACGACTACGCCGAGATCGCCGGCATCATCGGCAAGGGCGAGGACAACTGCCGTCAGCTCGCCCGCCGGGCCCGGCAGCACGTGGTGGAGCACAAGCCGCGGTTCGACGTGCCGCGCCGGGAGCGAGACGAACTCGCCGCGCGGTTCTTCGCCGCCATGGCGGACGGCGAGATGTCCGGCCTGGTCGACATGCTGGCCGCCGACGTCGTGGTCTACGGCGACAGCGGCGGGACTCGCCCCTCGTGGCCGCGCCCGATCGCCGGCCGCGAGAACGTCGGCCGGCTCATCGCCGGCCTCAGCGCGCAGATCCGCGAGCTCGGCATCACGCTGCGGCGAGCCGAGATCAACGGGCAGCCGGGCGCGATGTTCTACGACGCCAGCGGGCTGCTGGTCAGCGTCATCTGCCTGGACATCGCCGATGGCGTCGTGCAGGCCGTCCGCTCAGTTATCAATCCGGACAAACTGCACCACCTGGGCCCGCTGTCCGACTTCCGCAGCCACCTGCGCGGCGATGTCCGATGATCTTGGAGACTTTGGGGTGCTCCAGGCCCGCGAAGTCTCCATGATCCTTGGGCCGGATACCGGTGGCGGCCGCCGGGGGACCGCACGTACCATCGGCCCCATGGGATTCGCTTGACTGTGACCTGACCCGGCGGCACGTGGCCCGCCTTCCCTGTCTGACCTGGCCGGTGAGACATGGAAGGACAACACGTGACGCGCATGAAGTCAGTCTCCCGGGCCGCGCTGCCCGGGTTCTCGGTACTCGCCGCGGCGCTCGCCGTGGAGCTGGTCGATGAGCTCGTCGACAGCTCGGAGGGCGCCGCACTCCCGCTGATCCGGCACGACCTGGGGCTGAGCTACGCGCAGATCGGCCTGCTCGCCTCGGTGCCGCTGCTGCTCGGCGGCGTGCTTGAGCTCCCGCTCGGCGTGCTGGCCGGGCACGGCCGGCGGCAGCGAATAGCGGTGCTGGCCGGCGGAGTGGTGTTCATCGCCTCGCTGGTCGCCGCCGCCGCGGCGCACTCGTTCGCCGCGCTGCTGATCGCCTTCGTGGCCTTCTTCCCGGCTTCCGGCGCGTTCGTCAGCCTGACCCAGTCCGGCCTGATGGACGCCGATCCGGGCCGTCAGGAGCAGCACATGGCCCGGTGGAACCTGGCCGGCTCGGCAGGCGCGGTGGCCGGGCCCGTGCTGTTCATCGCCGTGCTGGCCGGCGGGGGAAGCTGGCGGACCATCTACCTTGTGCTGGCCGGCTGCGCCGTGCTCGCCTGGCTGGGGATTGCCCGCAACGGCCCGCGGCCGGCGGCAGCGCCCGCCGGGCTGGCCGGGTCGGCGGCGGCGGCCGACGGAAGCCGCGGGAGCGGTGACGGCGGGAGCGGTGACGGCGGAAGCGGGGACGGCCGGAGCGGTGACGGCCGGAGCGGTGACGGCCGGAGCGGTGACGGCCGGAGCGGTGACGGCGGCGGGCCGGGGCGGGCCGGGGCCATCGGGCGGGTACGCCGCGCGCTCGGGGTGGCCGGCGTGGTCCGGTGGCTTGTCCTGCTTCAGGTGGCCGACCTGCTGCTTGACGTGCTTACCGGGTTCCTGGCCATCTACCTGGTCGACGTCGTGCACGCCAGCCCAGCGGAGGCTGCGGCCGGGGTGGCCGTCCGGCTGGTCGCCGGCCTTGCCGGGGATGCCATGCTCGTCCGCGTGCTGGAGCGGATCGCCGGGCGGCGGGTGCTCACGGCCAGCGCCGCGGCGGCGGCAGCGGCGTACCCGGCTTTCCTGCTGGTGCCGGGATACTGGCCGAAGCTCGTCGTGCTTGCCGCGCTGAGCATGGCCACCGCGCCCTGGTACCCGCTGCTGCAAGCCAATCTCTATGGCAGCCTGCCCGGCCAGAGCGGCGTCGCGGTGACCCTCGCCACCGCGGCCGGCCTGGCCGGCGGTGTCGGGCCGCTGGCCGCCGGGTTCCTGGCCGGGCACGTCGGGCTTTCCTGGGCGCTGGCCGGGCTCGCGGTTGCCCCGGTGTGCGTGCTAGCCGGAGTGGGCGGGCAGCGAGGCGGGGTCCGTGACCGCGTCGGCGCGGCGGGCGCCGGCTCGCCGCGTAGCGGGGCTGGCTCAACCCGGCGCGGTGCTGAGCTGCCGTAGCGCAGGGCTGGCCCGCCGCGTGGCGGGGCCGGCTTCCGGCGTGGCGGGGCTGGGCTGCCGCGTTGCGGGGCTGACCTGCCGCGTTGCGGGCTGAGCCGCACCCGGGCGGGCAGCTGAAACGGCAGCGGCATCCTCGCCCAGGCGAGGATGCCGCTGCCGCTGAATCGCGGAGCGGTGGCCTCAGAAAGCGGGGCCGGGCTCCGTGGTGAACTGCTGGTTGTCCGACACGACGCCGCCGGAGAGGTTCTCGCGGTCAACGCGCAGGACGTTCTTCGGGTTCTTGCTGAAGGCGTTCACCCTCAGCGCCAGCGGGTGGGTCAGGAAGGTGTCGCTGGCAGCGACCCACGGGCAGTAGTTGCCGGGGAACCGGCAGTCGCCGCCGAGACCGTGTGCGCGGTCACCGACGAACAGGGTGCGCTCGGTGGCGCCGCACGGCTGCAGGCTGACCCGCTGGGCAACGCCCGCCTTGGCCAGCCCGACGCACAGGCCGGTCTCGTTGCTGTCCGGCGCGAAGTTCCCCTCGAACACGTCCCAGAAGAACGGGTAGTTCGTGCAGACGTACGAGTTCGCGCTCAGCCCGGTGCCGCCGTCGTTCGGACAGAAAGAACCGAGCAGGCCCACGAAGCCGGCCGCGAAGTCCTCGTTGACCTTGGCGTTGCCGTCGTTCCGCAGGTTGATGGACGTGCCGGTGGCGCCGCCCACCGCGTTCTGGATGTAGTGCGGGCCCAGCAGCGCGCTGGAGAGGTCGAAGCAGAGACCACCACAGACCGTCGTCGCGTTCTTCGTGACGTGCGGCTTCGATGACGCGCTCGCGGCGCCGGCCGCCGCGAGGCCGAGGGACGAGGCGATGGCAGCTGACGCCGCGACCACGCAGAGCCCCCTTGTGAAGCGATTGCGCATGGTGATTCCTTCCTTGTGGATGCTGGGCCGACCACCATCTCGGTGGCATGGGCGGTCAAGCTCGGGCCGGCCGCGGCTTACAACGATGATTGCTGTTACTTCTTGTGGTCCCGCCCTGTCAGCCAGTGCTGATCGTTACCTTACCATGAGTAGTTGCTTGATTACTGACTGCGAACTGACCGATGGCCTCGGGTTCTTTAGCGACTGGCGCGACATACATGAGATTGACGTGCCGCTGGTCAATGCGGTTGACGCGATTCAGCAAATTCGGCGAAGTATTTTCGGCGCCATCTGAAGGCGCCGGATAAATACCTAGATTTACCTTGCGATAATCGCTGCAATTCCCCGGACTCAGCTTCCGGACATTAATATGCTGGTTTCTCATGATGAATGCGAATAGCAGATAACGGAGCATCCGATTTATGGCCTAATCAGGCTGAGCTACCGTAAACTGCCGCCGCTGGCGAACGCGGGCCGAAGCAGGCTGCGGTGATTTGCAGGCGGGCCGGCCGGGGGCAGCGCTCCGCGAGACATCCAGGAACAACGCGGCGGGCGTCAGCTATGCCAAGCGGGCCGACACGCGTAGCGGCCGGCCGGGTGGCAAGAGATTCCGTGATGTCGTGGTGGAGGATCCGGCACGCTACCGCTGCCCGGATCTTCCACGATCTTCCACGATCTTCCGCGACAATCGCGGCAAAGGGCGGCGCTCAGGTTGCCTTCCGGCCGTCCTCCGCGGCCGGCGCGGCCGGCGCGGCCGGGCTGACGATCGCTGGCTCGGCCGGGCCTGCCAGGCTCTTCTTCACCGACTCCAGGATCGTCAATCCCTGGCCGACCAGCCCCGCGGCGATCTCGCTGAGGCCGTCGGCGCCGTTCAGCACGCTCACGTTCGCCCCGGCGAGACCGCTCGCCGCCTCCCTGACGATCTGCGGCAGCTGATCGATCAGCATCCGGTCGAGGGCGATCCGCTGATGCGAGGCCGCCGCCTCGGCCTGGAACTTGACCCGCTGGGCATCAGCCTGGGCGAGGATACGCACCTTCTCCGCCTCGGCCTCGGCCGGCCTGACCACCTCGGCGACAAGCTGGCGCTGCCGCAGCTCGGCCTGCCGGTGCGCCAGCTCGGTCTGCGCTGCCAGCACTCCCATCTGCGCCTGCGCCTGGGCCAGCGGCCCGGCCTGCGCCGCCTCGGCCTGCGCCTTGTCCACCTCGGCCTTGTACTGCGCCTGCACGACGGACGTCTGCCTGGCGTATTCCGCCTGCTTGCGCTGCGACTCCTGCTGCGCCTCGGCGGCGGCCTGGTTGGCCTGCGCCTGCGCGATCTGCGCCTGCCGCTGGATCGCGGCGTTATGCGGGGCCGCCATCGCGTCGATGTAGCCGGAGTCCATGTCGTCGATCGACTGGATCTGCAGCGAGTCAACCGACAGGCCTATCTTGACCATCTCCGCCTTGGAGCCGTCCAGCACCTCGCTGGCGAGCTTCTGCCGCTCGGTGACGATCTCCTCGACCGTCATCGACCCGATGATCGAGCGCAGGTGCCCGGCAAATATGCGCCCGGTCAGCGTGGACATCTGGTCCTGGTCGGAAAGGAACCGCTGCCCGGCGTTGACGATGCTCTCCTCATCGTTGCCGACCTTGAAGGCCATGACGGCGCGTACTTGAAGCGAAATGCCCTGCTTCGTGACGCACGTTTCGGCAACTTCGGACTGGCACATAGCCAGCGTCAGGAAGCGAGTCTTACGGACAAACGGGAAGATAAATGTGCCGTGCCCGATGACCACACGGAATGGGGCACCACTGCGGCCGTACCGGCCGCCGGAGACAAGCATGGCCTGATTAGGCTCGGGAACGCGGTAACCGAACATCTGTCATCTCCCATGGAGTTGCAAAGGGGGCCATGCCCCGGGACTCTTGCCGCTGGCCGGCCTCGGCAGATGCGCCAGAGGCCATGCCGCCGGCACGCTCTCACCTGCTGGTCTCGGCGCAGCCGCCGGGCCGTCCGGTAATGCTCCCCGCCCGCCGGAACCGCCGCGTGCGCGGCCGGCCTGCCTCGTCACGTCCACCGTCGGCTGGCGTCATCCGGGAGCGGCCCGACCGGGTCGGTCCACTCGCTGACTTCCACGGACCTGGCGCCGTGTGATTCGATCACCAGCACGGTCGCGCCCTTCGCTATCGGTTCCGGCGACCACGCGATATAGGTCTCCGACCCGCCGCGGATCTTGACGAGCACTTCGCCGGGGCCGCCGGAGCCGCGCGTGGCGACAGTGAGGACGCCGATGGAGCCGACGAGGGACTCTTCCCGAGGCACTGGCAGCCACTCCTCATACCACCCCAGACCTGGCAGCTCACACTATCGCCGCCAGAGTCATCGGCGCGTCGGCGGGCCGGGACGCCCGCGCTCGGAGATCGCGGAGAGTCGTGGGTGCCCCGACCCCGCCGGCCCTCCGTGATCACGGACGGGGCAGCGCGGCTGTGACATCGATCTCGACGAGCTGGCCGGTGAAGCCGAGCTGCGCGACGCCGAGCAGCGTGCTCGCCGACCGGAAGGCCTCGGCAATCGGCGAATCCAGCAGCACGCTCCACACCAGGGAGAGATCCGGCTGCTCCGCGGAGGCAACGTAGATGACCGTGCGGACCACGTCGGCCGGGGTTGCCTGCACGCTCGCCAGGGCGATCTCGATGTTGCTGATTACCCGGCCGACCTGTGCCTTCAGGTCGCCGGGCCCGGTCAGGTTGCCGCGGGCGTCGAGCGGGCACTGCCCGGCGAGAAACACAAGGCGCGCTGCGTCAACCGTGGTCACGTGATGGTATCCGGGCGTCTCGTGCAGGCCGGGGGGGTTCGATAGCTCGGGCATGCTGCTCATTGTGGCCGCTCGCCTGCCCGGCCTGAAACGCATTTACGGCTGGCGGTCGGCCGGGCTGACCCCCGGCGCGCCGGGAAGGTGCCGGGACCTGGCAGCGTTGGCATTAGCCGCGGGCCGCCGCCGCGCGGCCCGCCGACTCGGAAAGGGCTGACAATCCATGGCTGACGCCGTGCCGGACATATCCACCGTGACGCTGGATGATCCGTTCGCCGTGCTCGCCGGGCCGCTGGCGGGCACGACCAGGCTGGCGCTCGAGGTCATCGAAGTTGCCCAGCTCACCCCGCATATGCGCCGCCTGCGGCTGACCGCGCCGCAGCTGGCCGGGCTCGGCTATCTGGCCGGCCAGGACGTGATGCTGCTCGTCGACGTCGAGGGCAACCGGCCGGTCCGCCGCCGGTACACCATCCGCGCGCTCGACCAGGCCAGCCGGATCCTCACCATCGACGTGGTGCTGCACGGGGACGGCCCGGGCGAGCGCTGGGTGCGCGCGGCCCGGCCGGGGGACAGGATCGAGGGGATCGGCCCGCGGGGGAAGATCACCACCGCGGACAATGCGGACTGGCACCTTTTCGCCGGCGACGAGTCGGCGCTGCCCGCGATCTTCCGGATGGCCGAGGCCCTGCCGGGCGGCACCGCGGCGCGGATCCTGATCGAGATCCCCGGCCCCGAGGATGAGCAGGACCTGCGCGCGGCGGCCAGCACGCACGTCACCTGGCTGCACCGCCGGGGAGCCCCGGCAGGCCGGCCGACGGCGCTTGCCGCGGCCACGCAGCAGGTGCCGCTGCCGGGCGGCCGCGGCCACGCCTACCTGCTGGGCGAGGCCCGCGTGGTGGCCAGACTCCGCGAGGTGCTCGCCGCGCGCGGCCTCGAGCCCGGCCAGGTCTCGCCGAAGGCCTACTGGGGCCGCGGCCGGGCGAACGCCAGCCACGGCGAGCCGGCCAGGGACGACCGGTGCTAGCCGGCCGGAACGGGCCAGTCCACGCCGGTCGCCGCGCGGATCGCGGCCGGGCTGGGCAGCGCCGCCTGGGCACCTTGCCGGGTGGTCGCGGCGGCGCCGGCCGCGCACGCCGCCCGCAGCACGTCGGCCGGGGCGACCCCGGCCGCCAGCGTCACGGCCAGCGCGGCCACGAACGCGTCACCGGCCCCGACGCTGTCAACGCTGCGGACGCTGAACGCGGGCACCGACGCCGGGCCGGCCGCCCCGTCGAGCACGGCGCCGTGCGCGCCCGCCGTGACCACTGCATGCCTGGCGCCCAGGGCAGCGAGCCCGGCCGCCGCGGCGGCCGCTTCCCGCAGGCCGGCCACGGTCCGCCCGAGCAGCGCGGATGCTTCGGACTCATTGACCACCAGCCAGTCGACGCCGGCCGCGAGCAGCGCCGCGGCCTCGGCCGGGACCGGGGCGAGGTTGAGCAGGCAGGGCGGGCGCCGGCCGCCGGGAGCGGCGGGCGCCGGCCCCCGCAGGCTCGCGTTGGCCGAGGTCGGGGCGGGCTCGGCGGGCCCGCCGAGCACCGCGGCGAGCACGGCCGCCGGGATCTCCGCGGAGAGCACCAGCATGTCGGCGGGCCCGGCCAGCGCCGCGGCCGCCTCCTGCTCCCCGGCCCGGCTGTTTGCCCCTGGCGCGACCGTGATCATGTTCTCGCCGGCCGCGTCAACGGTGATCAGGGCGAGCCCGGTCGCGCAGCCGGGGACGGCGCGGACCGGCGCCAGGTCGATGCCCTCGGCACCGAGCGCCGCGAAGATCTGGGTGCCGAAGTCGTCTGCGCCGACGCACCCGACCATCCGCACCGCGCCGCCGAGCCGGGCCGCCGCGACCGCCTGGTTCGCGCCCTTGCCGCCCGGCGCGATGACGGCCCCGGCGCCCAGGATGGTCTCGCCCGGCTCCGGCAGCCGGGCGACCGAGACCGAGATGTCCATGTTCAGGCTGCCGAGGACGGTCAGCCGCGGGCGCCGGTGCATCCGTGTTCCTCCTGGCTAGCAAGGTCAGGCCGCGGACCGCCGGCCGGGCCGCGGACCGCCAGCCGGGCCGCGGACCGCCAGCCGGGCCGGCGCCGCCGATCTCGCGCCTGCCGGGCCGGCGCCGCCGATCTCGCGCCTGCCGGGCAGGCCGCCGGGCCTGGCCCGCCGGCCTGGTCAGCCGCGGCTGCACCAGGCGGCGACGGCGGCGCGCGCTCCGCGTGCCCGGGCGGCCTCGTCCCGCTCGTCGGAAGCCCAGGCCACGTAACCGTCCGGGCGCACCAGCATGGCCGGCGGCAGCCGCGTCCCGGCGCACTGCCGGTACCTGACCAGCCTGACATGGCCGGGCACGGCGTCGCCGGCGGGCCCGCCGGCCTCCCCCGCAACGGCTTCAAGCAGCGCGAACCTGCCATCGCGGAAAAGATCATAGAGCCGGACGCCGGTGCCGTCGGCGAGCGTCAGCCGGCCGCGCGGCAGCCGCGCTCCGGCAAGCGGATGCACGGCACCGCCAGTCATCCCCGGCGGCAGAGCGCTTTGGGAGATTAACGGAGCCATCGCGGCCGGCGGATACCGCGTCGCCACTCCGGAGTAGGTGCGGGCCAGCCAGGCCTGCGCCGGCGGCAGCGGCGCGATCATCCGGTGCGCGACCCAGCGCCTGGCCCGCTGCCATCTCGTCCGTGCCGTGTTCAGCCGGAACTGCCGCCCGGTCAGCGCCAGCACACTGGCGCCCACCGGGTGCCGCTCGGCGTGATAGGAGTCGAGCAGCCAGTCCGGCGCCCAGCCGGCCAGGACGGCGCCGAGCTTCCAGCCCAGGTTCGCCGCGTCCTGCAGCCCGGTGTTCATGCCCTGCGCGCCAGCCGGCGAGTGAGTGTGCGCGGCATCCCCGGCGAGCAGGATCCTGCCCTGGCGGTAGGCGGGTACCTGCCTGCTCTCACTCTGGTACCGGCCGGACCAGTCCATGTCCCGGGGGCCGAAGTCCCGCCCGGCGACGCGGGCCAGGCTGGTGCGCACCTCGTCCAGGGTCACCGGCTCGGTCACCGGCACGTCCGCGCGCGCGTAGTCGTAAAGGACCGCCCGGCACGACCCGTCCCGGAACGGGAAGACCAGCAGCATCCCGTTCTCGGTCAGGTCGCCGTAGGCGTCGGTCATCGGCAGCCCGTCCAGGTGCAAGTCGGCCAGGATCACCGAGCCGGGGTTGGGCGCGCCAGGGAACGGCATCCCGAGACTCTGCCGGACGAAGCTGCGGATGCCGTCACAGGCCACCACGTAAGCGGCCCGCTCGGTCTGCCCGCCGGCCAGCTCCAGCCTGACCTCGTCGTCGTCCTGCTCGATGCCCACCACCTCGGACGACCAGCGCAGCTCGGCGCCGAGCTCGGCGGCCCTGGCGGCGAGCAGCTTCTCGATCTGGCGCTGCGGCATGTCGAGGAGATACGGGAAATCCGAGTCGAGCCAGCCGAATCTGATCACCGCGCCTCTGGGGCCGAGCGGAAAGGACGGAACGGCGAGCCCGGCGTCGGCAAATACGCTGGCCTGGCCGCGCAGGTCGAGCATTTCCATGCTCCGGGCATGCAGGCAGATCGCCCGCGAATCCTCGCGGAGCCCATCCCGGCGCTCCAGCACCACGCAGTGCACGCCTGCCAGCGCAAGTTCCGCAGCCGCCGCGAGCCCAGTCGGGCCGGCCCCCACCACGATCACGCCGGCACGCGCGGCAGCCATTCCTCCTCCTCGCCTTTCCGCACCGGACCTGCCAAGATGTCCGGGCCGACCGCACCGATGGCAGCGCCTGCACGACTCGCTGCCGTGCAGGCTCAGCGCGCTGCGCCAGCCGACAGGCACGGGGGACCCGGGGAAACGCTAAGCCAACAGCCCGTTCTTTCTCAATATGAGCGGACCTGTTCCATAATTGGATGATCAGCCGATGACCGCAGCGGGAAGGGGGCGCTTGCCGTGGCGTCTGGTATTACCACGGAGATGTCAGCGCTCCTGTCGAACGCCTCGGCGCGGACGCTGATCCTCGGGATCGACAAGGCCGGGCGCGTCATCCAGCATGACCGCAATGCGGCGGATATCCTCGCATTCCCGCGCGACGCCCTGCTCGGCGCCGAGATCAGCAGCCTGCTCGCCGATCCCGCTGCGCATGCGGCCACGCTCGACAGCCTGCTCAGCGCGGCGCTGTCCGACCGCGAGAGCACCGCGGTGCTGACCCTGCTGACCGGCCCGGAGAGCACCTCGACTCGGTGGTCACGCTGCAGCCCATGCGGTCCCACGACCCCAATCTGGCCGCGCTGGCCGTGCTGCGCATCCCGCCGCCATCCGAGGGACGGTTCCTCGACCCAGCGGTGATGCGCCACGCGCTACTCGACGGCGCATTCAAGCGTATCGGCGGGGCACTCGACATCGACCAGATGGCCCGCGAGTTCGTCAACATCCTGGTGCCGCACTTCGCTAACGCGTGCGGGCTGCTGGTGCTGGAGAGCCTGGTCAGCGGGGAAGAGCTGCCGATGGAGGCGCCGGACGGCTCGCACCTGCTGCGGCGGCTGGCGGTGGCCTACGACGACGGCGATCCCGGCTGGGATGCGGCCTTCCCGACCGGCGAGATCCTCCGCTACCCGCCGGGCACGCCCTACACCCAATGCATGGATACCGGCCAGCCGGTCCGCGAGGCCAACCTCGGCGATGAACTCGCCACCAGGATCGCCACCTCCTGGCTGCGCCGACCGGTCGCCCGGCTGCTGTCCGGGGTGTCCATGCTGCTGCTGCCGCTGGTGGCCAGGGACGTCACGCTCGGCTTCTTCGTCTGCACCCGCAACCAGCGGTACCGGCGGTTCGACGCCTATGACACCGAGACCGGGATGGACTTCGCCGCCCGCGCGGCGATCTTCATCGACAACGCCCGCCGGTATAGCCGGGAGCGCGCCACCGCGCTCACCCTGCAGCGGAGCCTGCTGCCGACCGGGCTGTCCGCGCCGTCGTCGGTCGAGGTTCGGCACCGCTACTTGCCGGGCAGCAAGATGATCGAGGTCGGCGGGGACTGGTACGAGTCGATCGCGCTGCCCGGCGGCCGGGTCGCGCTCGTGGTCGGCGACGTGGCCGGGCACGGCGTGCTCGCCGCCGTCACCATGGGCAGGCTGCGCACGGCGATCCGCACCCTGGCCATGCTGGAGATGCCGCCGGCCCAGACGCTGCAGCAGCTCAACGAACTCATGCAGGAACTCGGCGCTCGCGAGCCGCACTTCGCCACCTGCGTCTACGGGATTTTCGACGCGGTGTCTGGGATGCTCGAGGTCGCGTCCGCCGGGCACCTG
>WNGG01006507.1_pt1 | contig 19540 bp, 20 predicted proteins | sample 5400661 | NCBI WGS metagenome assembly WNGG01 (sample SAMN13153372, study PRJNA577476) | soil metagenome | isolation source: 100 cm soil or saprolite under Garry oak tree replicate 1 | place: USA:California | collected 2016-06-15
CGCCGCCGCCGCTCCCGCCCCCGCCCCCCCCTCCCGGACCGGGACCAGTCGCGTGGAGCCCAACCGCAACGGTTGGACCCAGTCGCGCGAGTGGCGCGTTCCGGCCGGATGCGCTGCCGCCCGACGTCGAGGCACGCCGAGCCGTCTTAGCGTTGCAAGCCGCGTCGCGACCGGAAGATCAGCGCACGATTATCGAGAAACTGCGCAAGCTCACACCGGACGTGATCGCGTTGCGCGATATTGGCGCGGTGGCGGAGGTCGTTGCGGGGCTCGATCGCTCCCTCGGCAAGATTCAAGATCCCGAGATTCAGGAGGCGATCGGCGAGGTCGCGGGAGCGCTTGCGGACGACGCTATAGTGGAGCGTATGGTGGCGCGGCTCGGCGCGACTCGCGTACCGCCCGCCGAGCGCGCCCATCTGGTGAGCGCGGTCGGCGCGTTGGGGGCGGTCTCGGCGGGACACGTGGTGGACGCGTATCTCCACGCACTGCCGGAGCTGCGCGAAGCCTATCGCGCCGCGATGCGGGCAGCCGGTGAGCGAACCGTGGAGCTGCTGCTGAGTCGGATCGAGAGCAAGGTTCCCGAGGTCGTCGCGGCGGCGGCAGAGTTTCTGGGTTTGAGCGGCAGTCCGGAGGTTGCCCAGTCGTTGATCCGCCTCACGCATCACGCCGATGAGCGCGTGCGCGAAGCGGCGTTGCTCGGCCTCGCGGAGCTGGGCGGGCGGGAGATCGGGCGCCCCGCGATGCCCGCACTCAAGGACGAATCGGTGCTGGTGCGGACGGCGGCGGCCCGCGCGGTCGCCGCGGCGGGGGACGCGGGGGCGACGACCGTGCTGGTGCGGCGGCTGGAGCAGGAGAAAGACGAAGGGGTATTGGCTGCGTTGCTCAAAGCCATCGGCCAGCTCGGCGCCACAGAGGCGTTGGAGATACTGGCGAAGTTTGCGGAGCCGGGTGGCAAACCCCGGCGCACACCGTTCGTGCGCGCGGCGGCAATCGAGGGATTGGCGCGACTGGACCGAATGGAGGCGAAAGCGTTGCTCGAACTCTACGCACGAGACAAAGAGCCGACGGTGAAGCGCGCGGCGGAAGCGTCACTGCGATGACGACCCGGGCAGCCAAGACGAGCGACGCGGCGCTGGCGCAGAGCATTACCCGCGAGGTGGCGAAGCGCGTCGTCGGTCAGGAGGTCATGGTCGAGCGGCTGCTGATCGGCTTGCTCACCGGGGGTCACATCCTGCTCGAGGGCGTGCCGGGACTCGCCAAGACCCTCGCCGTTCGGACCGTCGCCGAGTGCCTGCGGATCAGCTTTTCGCGGATCCAGTTCACGCCTGACTTGCTGCCCGCCGACGTGATCGGGACGATGGTCTTCGACCAGCGTTCGCAGGAGTTCTATCCGAAGAAGGGGCCGCTGTTCGCGAACCTGGTCCTCGCCGACGAAATCAACCGCGCGCCCGCCAAGGTGCAGTCGGCGCTGCTCGAAGCGATGCAGGAGAAGCAGGTGACGATCGGCGGCGAGACCTTCTTTCTCGGCGAGCCGTTCCTCGTGCTCGCGACGCAAAACCCGATCGAGCACGAAGGCACCTATCCCCTCCCGGAGGCGCAGCTCGACCGCTTCATGCTGAAGGTGCGCGTCGGCTATCCGTCGCGCGACGCGGAGAAGGAGATCGTGGGACGGATGGCGTCGGGCCGGCCCATCGACGTGCAGCGGGTCGCCGAGGCCGATGACATCCTGGCCGCGCGCAGCGCGATTGCCGAGCTGTTCATGGATCAGAAGGTCGTCGACTACATCGTGGACGCGGTGCGCGCGACCCGCGAGCCGCAGGCGATCGGCTTGCCGGAGCTCAAGCCGCTGATCGCCTTCGGCGCCTCGCCGCGCGCCTCGATCTACCTCGCCCAGGCCGCGCGCGCGCACGCGTATCTCCGCGGCCGGGCGTTCGTGGTTCCGGAGGACGTGAAGGCGATGGCGTTCGACGTGCTCCGCCACCGCGTGCTGCTGACCTTCGAGGCCGAGGCCGAGGATATGACCGCCGATCAGGTGATCGCGCGCATCCTGGAGGCCGTGGGAGTGCCGTGACATTCGAAGGCAAGGATCGTCGGCGCGGCACGAGCTCCCCGGTCCGGGCGCGCCGGCGGGGCGTGACCGCGGAGGTGCTCCGGCACGTCAAGGGGATCGAGCTCCGCGCCCGCAGCCTGGTCAATACGCTGTTCACCGGCGAGTACCGGTCGGTTTTCCGCGGGCAGGGCATCGAGTTCGCCGAGGTCCGCGCCTATCAGCAGGGCGATGACTTCCGGGCCATCGACTGGAACGTCTCGGCGCGGATGGGCCATCCCTTCGTCAAGACGTTCATGGAAGAGCGTGAGCTCACACTGCTCCTCATCGTAGATCAATCCGGATCGCTGCATTTCGGTCGCCCCTATACCAAGGCCGGTCTGGCGGTGGAAGTCGCCGCCGTGTTGGCACTCGCCGCCGCGCGACACAACGACCGCGTCGGTGCGCTGCTCTTCGCCGACGCTCCGGAGTACGTGGTGCGACCCGCGAAGGGCCGCGCCCACGCGCTCCGCGTCATCCGCGACCTCGTGGCGTTCGCGCCCCGCGGCCGCGGCACCAACCTCGGCGGAGCGCTGACCTATGCCGCGAAGCTGTTGCGGCACCGCGCCATCGTCGTCGTCCTCTCGGATTTCCGGGCCGCAGATTGGGAGGACCCGCTCAACCAACTCGCCGCGCGCCACGAAGTCGTCGCGATCACGATCGACGATCCGCGGGAATACGATCTCCCGGATGCCGGGTGGGTCGAGCTCGAAGACGCGGAGACGGGGCAGCGTCTCCTCGTGGATACGAGCCACGCGCCCACGCGTACGCGCATCCGTGTCGCCGCCGAGCGGATGCAGCAGGAGCGCAGCCGCAAGCTCGTGCAGGCCGGCGTGGATCGCGTGGCGCTGCTCACGACGGTGCCGTACGGCGTGCCGCTGCGCCGCGCCTTCGCCGAGCGAGCCCGCCGGCTGAGTCGATGATCGCGCCGGCGCTGTTCGTGCTCGTCGTCCAGGCGAACGGTTGGATCGCCGCGCCGAGTCGGCCGACGGTCGGCGACACCATTCAACTCGAGCGCACCGTCACGGCGCCGCCCGGATGGCGCATCCGAGCCGGCCGGCTCGCGTCGGCGACGGTGGCCGAGCCCCTGGGCGACGCGGTCGTGGTGGCATCGTCCGGCAATTGGGTCGTGCGCTACGCGGTCGTCGCCTGGACGCCGGGCGAGATCACCCTGGACATGCCGCCGCTCTGGCGACTCGGTCCTGATGGCACGGCGGATTCCCTCGCGGGCGGCACGGCGACCTTCCACGTCGCGAGCGTCATCCCCGACAGCGTGCGGGCGCCCGCGCCACAGCCCTCCCTGGGGCCGCTGCGGCTCGATCGATCGAGTCCGATTCCGGTGATTGCTGCCCTGCTCCTGGCGGGTGGCACGCTGCTGCTCCTCATCGCGTGGCGGCGGCGGGGACCGCGCGTCGTGGCCGCCGGCGCCGGCCTGGCGGTGGACCCCGAGGTTGCGGACGCGCGCTGGCTCGCCGCCGGAGAGCCGAAAGCGGTCGCCGCGCGCGCGGCGCAGCGGCTGCGGCGCGCGGTCGCGCATGCCGTCCCCGATGCGCATGAGGCGCTGAGCACGGAGGAATGTCTGGCGGCGCTCGAGCGCGCCCGGCCGGACGCGCCGCTCCGCGACTTGCGTGAGCTTCTCGTGGCACTCGATCAGGTGGCGTTTGCGACGGCGCACGGCGTGGAAGTCGCGCCGCTCGCGGCGCGGGCGCGCGCCCTCGCGCGCGAGCTGCACGGCAACGGAGCGCGGCGATGAGCTTCGCGCGTCCCGTGCTGCTGGTGCTGCTGGTCGCGCTGCCCTTGTGGTGGTGGTGGCGGCGGCAGCGGCTGGCGCGTCTCGCCGGAGCGCCGATGAGCGACGTACGCCCCGCGATGGGACCGGCGGAGCGCCTCTGGATCGCGCGGCTCCCCGTCACGCTGCGCTCGGTCTGTCTCGCCGCCTGGATCATCGCCGCCGCGGGGCTGCGGCTGGGGTCGGCGCGCGCCGAGCTGCGCAGCGAGGGCATCTCGATCGTGCTGACGCTGGATATCTCGAGCAGCATGCTGGCGGAAGACTTCTCGCCCGCAAACCGGCTCGATGTGGCGCGCCGCACGGCCACGGAATTCGTCCGCGCGCGCTCTTCCGATCGCATCGGGCTCGTCGCGTTCGCGGGGCAAGCGCTGACCCAGGTGCCGATCACCACCGACTACGAGGTGCTCGAAGAGGCGATCCGGCAGGTGCGCGTAGGCATCCTGGAGGATGGCACGGCGATCGGCACCGCGATCGCCACCAGCGCCAACCGGCTGCGCCGCGCTCCCGGCAAGAGCAAGGTCGTGGTGCTGTTGACGGACGGCGTGAACAACAAGGGCATCGTGGATCCCCGCACCGCGGCGCAGGCCGCGGCCGCGTTCGGGATCAAGATCTACACGATCGGCGTCGGGAGTCAGGGTGAGGCGCCCGTGCCCACGGGGCGTGGACCGCTCGGCCTGCGGTACGAGACGATGCCGGTGCAGATCGACGAACAGCTGCTCAGCGAGGTCGCTCGCACGACGGGCGGGCGCTACTTCCGCGCGACGGACGCCACATCGTTGTCGAACATCTTCAGCGAGATCAACCGGCTCGAGAAGACGCCGGTGCAACATCTCGTCTATCATCGTTTCGAGGAGGCGTATCGCTGGCCGCTCGGGATCGGGCTGCTCGCGCTCGCGCTGGAACTGGTCCTCGCGGGGACGTTCGCGGTGCGCGTGCCGTGATCACCTTCGACGCGCCGATCGTCGTCCTGCTCGCGCCGATCGTGGGCGCGGCCGTCTGGGCGGCGGCGGCGTGGGCACGGCGCTCGCGGGTACGGCGGGCGGCCGCCTGGTCGGAGGCCACGGCCAACATTGCGCGCCGCGCTGGGAAGCTCGGCGCGCCCGCATTGGGTCTCGCCGCCGCGCTCGCGGCCGTGGCGCTGTCCGGGCCGCGGTGGGGTGAGGAGCGCATCGTCACCGAAACGCGCGGACTGAATCTGGTCCTCGCCATCGATATCTCGCGCTCGATGCTGGCGGAAGATGCCAAGCCCAGCCGGCTGGGGCGCGCGCTGCGCGAAGCCCGGCGCCTGGTACAGGATCTCGACGGGGACCGGCTGGGCCTCTCCGCCTTCGCCGGCACGAGCTACATCCTCTCGCCGCTGTCCGTGGATGGCTCGGCGCTGACGCTCTATCTCGACGCACTCGACCCCGACATCGCTTCCGAAGGCGGCACGTCGCTGGCGCCCGCGCTGGCCCAGGGGATCGACCTGCTGCACGCGAGTCCTGAGATTGCCGATCGCGTGCTCGTCGTGTTCACCGACGGCGAGGCCCACGATTCGCTGGAGCAGGCCGTGCAGGAGGCGCGGCGCCTGGCGGCGCTCGGGATTCACCTGATCCTCGTCGCCGAGGGTGGACGCCAGCCGACCAAGATTCCCGTACGGGACGACCGCGGCACCTTCGTGTCGTGGCAACAGGACGAATCGGGGAATCCCATCCTGACCAGCCGGCGTGAGGATGTGCTCGGCGCCGTCGCGGATGCCGCGCAGGGGACGATTGTCGCAGCCGAGTTGCCGGACCAGGCCGGCGCCGTCCGCGATCTCGTGGCGTCGTACAAGCGCGCGACCGCGACCGAGAGCCGCACGCAGCACGGCCGTCCCCGTGCGTGGATTCCGCTGCTGCTCGGTGCACTCGTCCTGGGAGCCCAGACGTTGACGAGGCGCACCGCTGCGCTGATCGGCGTGCTTCTGTTCCTCGCCCCGCCCCTCGCCGGCCAAGTGCAGCGGCCGCGCTCCAGCGCCGAGAAAGCCTGGGACCGGGGGGATGTGCGCGGCGCTGCGGCCGATTACCTCGCAGAGTTGAAAGCGCACGAGGATGATGACACCGCGTGGTACAACACGGGAACCGCGGCCATGGCCGCCGGTGACCCCGCACTCGCACGGTCGTCACTGGCGCGCGCGGCAGCCTCACTCGATCCCGACCTGCGGTTTCGCGCGCTCTACAACCTCGGCTTGCTGGCGTTGCTGCAGGCGAAGGCGGACAGCACCAATCGCGAGGCGCATCTCGCCGATGCGGCGCGCGCGTATCGAGAGGCGCTGCTGCTGCAGCCGCGTGACAAACCCGCGAAGTGGAATCTCGAGCTGGTGAACCGCATGCGTGGGGGCGGGGGCCAGGCGAACAAGCCGAATCCTCCGCCTCCGCCATCCCCTGGCGCCGGCGGGGGAGGGGGGGGCGGCGGACAGCAGCAGCAGCAACCGCAGGGGGGCGGCGGGATGAGTGAGTCGCAGGCGGATCAGGTCTTGAACTCCATCGGCCAGGAGGAGCTCCGCACGCGCCGCGATCGCACGGGACGCACGCGCCGCGCCGCACCGCCCGGGGTGAAGGACTGGTGACCGGCCTCCTCCCCGTTCTCACGGCATTGATGGTGATGCAAGGCGCCGAGGTGACAGCCGGCGTCGATCGCACGTCCTTGCGGGTCGGCGAAGAGCTGACGTTGACGATCCGGGCGCGCAGCCGCGCGGCCGATCCCGTCGAGATCATGCTGCCGTCATTGACCGGGTTCGCGATCGTAGGCTCCCGCGATATGACGGAGGTCGCCATCGGCGGCGCGTCCGGGTCGGTGCGCACGACCGTGCGCGAGCTGCAGCTGCGCGCGCAGCAGCCGGGCGCGCTGCTGATCGGTCCGGTGCGCGCGCGGCAGGGCGTGAGCGTCGTCGCGACCGAGCCGATTCTCGTCACCGTCGATAGCGCGGCTGACCGCACGACCACGACGCTGAGCCCGCTAGCCCGCTCGCTGCTCGAGAGCACGCCCCCGCCGGTGTCGCGGCGCTCCGACCGCGTCGCGCTCACCATGCTCGTGCCCAGCGACACGGTGTACACCGGCGAGCAGGTCGACCTCATCGCCGCCGCGTGGATCCCCCGCGAGCTCGGCGAGCGTATGCGACGGCCGCCGCTGTTGACGCTGGTGACGCCGGAAGGGGCGTGGGCCTATCCCGCTACCACGTCGTCCGGCGTAGCGCTCTCGCGGCAGGTCGGCGGCCGGTGGATGGATCTGTTCATCGCACACGAAGTCGTGTTTCCCCTGACGGCCGGCCGTCTCGTCATCCCGCCGGCATCCGTTGAGTACGCGCTGCCGGTCTCGTTCTCGTTCTTCAGTCGCGAGGAGCGCTACACCCTGCGCAGCGACTCGATCGCGATTACGGTATTGCCGCTGCCGCCACCGGCCAATGCCACGAATGTCGTCGGGGAGGGACTCCGTCTCGACCTGCAAATCGATCCGGCCACGTCGCGCGTGGGCGAGCCGGTCGAGGCGTCGGTCACGATCAGCGGCATCGGCAACGTGTCGTTATGGCCCGAGCCGGCCCTCAAGTGGCCCACGGGGTTTCGGGTCTATCCCGCGCAGACTGAAGTGCGTGTCGCGACGGACGCGGGGCGGATCGCCGGCAGCAAGACCTTCCATTACCTCGCGGTGCCCGATTCCTCCGGGAACTTCGTCCTGCCGGAGGTCCGCTACCCCTACTTCCATGCGACGGCCGGCCGCTATGAAACCGCCACCGCGCCGCCACGCGCGCTCGCCGTCGCGCCCGGCGCCGAGCCGCGGGCCGCGCGCATCCTCCCGCCGCTGCTGCCGGCGCGCGGCGAGCTGGCGGCCGACGGCCTGAGCCGCCGGCTGGGGTGGCAAGGGTGGCTCGCCCTGCTGCTGGTGCCGCCGTTGATTGCCTGGCTCGCGCGACATCGGTGGCGTCGCGCGCCCGCCACGGCCGCGGTCGCCGCCGACCCCCGGCTCACCCCGCTCGGTCGTCTGGAGCGAGAGTTCCTGGCGGTGCTCGCGAGCTATGTCTCGGATCCGTTCGCGCGTGATGGGGACGGGCTCGCCCAGGCGTTGCGCGCCGCCGGCGTGGACAGCGCCGTCGCCGACCACGTCAAGCGGTTGCGCGACCGGCTGCGCGCCACGCGCTACGGACCACGCGGACTGGGCGATGCGGCGGAGCTGGCCGAGGAGATCGAGCAAGTGCTGCGCGTGTTGGGGGCAGAGGGATCCATCGGGGCGCGACGCCCGCATGCGATCGTGACCGTGTTGCTGCTCTTGCTCGTGCCGTTGACCGCCGTCGCGCAGACGCCGAGTGCCGAAGCGTTGTTCGAGGCAGGGGCGCTGCGGGCGGCGGCCGATTCATTCGCCGCGCGTGCCGCCCGCGAGCCGCGCGACCCGGCCCATTGGTACAACCTCGGCGCGACGCTGTATCGCGCCGGCGCCGACGGCAAAGCGACGGCGGCGTGGATCCGCGCGGCCCGCCTGGCGCCGCGCGATCCGGCGATCCGGCGCGCCCTGCGGCTGTTGCCCGCGCCCGACCCGGTGACGGAGCAGCTGTTGCGTGTCGGCTGGGCCACACCGGCGGAATGGGGACTCGTCGCCGCTGGGGGTTGGCTCGTGGTGTGGCTCCTGGTGGCAGCCGGGAGTCGCCGCCGCGTCGGGATCGCCCTGTTCGGCGCTGTCGCCCTCGGGGCGTCCGTCGTGGGCGGGATCGAGTGGCGGCGCCGCGACCAGGCGATCGCGGTCGCGATCGCGGACGGAGTCCCGGTGCGCGCCGCGCCGTACGGCGGCGCGAGCGCGGCGGCCAGCGTGCCGGCAGGCGGGGCACTGCTCGTCGGCCGGCGCTATGGTCCGTGGGTCGAAGTGCATCGCGCCGATGGGATCCACGGCTGGGTGCTCGGCGAGGAGATCGCCGGATTGTGAGTGTGCTCGCGCGTCCGCGGGTCCAAGTCCTGGCCGCCAATGTCGCCGATCAGATCGCGGCCGGTGAGGTCGTCGAACGGCCGGCGTCGGTCGTCAAGGAGCTGGTCGAGAACGCCCTCGACGCCGGCGCCCGCGCGATCCGCGTCGAGCTGGAGGACGGCGGGAAGACGCTGATTCGCGTGAGCGACGATGGTTCGGGGATGGATCGCGACGACGCGCAGCTCGCGCTCCAGCGGCACGCGACGAGCAAGATTCGCACGGCGACCGACTTGATCGGTGTGGCGACCTTCGGGTTTCGCGGTGAAGCGCTGCCCGCCATCGCTTCGGTCTCGCGCTTCGAGCTGGAGACCTGCGGCGAAGGGGAAGACGGCACGCGGCTGCGGGTCACCGGCGGGAAGCTGGACGCGGTCGAGGACTCGGTGCGCCAGCGCGGGACCACCATCACGGTGCGCGGGTTGTTCTACAACACGCCGGCCCGCCGCAAATTCCTCCGCGCCACGGCGACCGAGACGCGTGCCGCCGTGGAGGCGATCACGGTGCTCGCGCTAACGCGTCCGGATGTCGTGTTTTCGTTGACGAGCGACAGTCGCGTGTTGCTCGATTGTCCGCCGGCGGCGCGACTCATCGACCGCGCGCACGCCCTGTGGGGCGGCGAGCTGGCCGACACGCTGCTCGCGGTGTCGCATCGCGCGGGCCCGTTGGAGGTGACCGGGCTTGTGCAGCGCCCGGCCCAAGCCCGTCCCGCCGGCCGCAAGGGGTATGTGTTCGTGCGCGGCAGACCGATTCGCGACCCGTTCATTCTCCGAGCTGCCGAGGCTGGCTATCGCTCGACGATCGCCCCCGGCGACCGGCCGTCGTTGCTCTTGTTCCTGGATCTGCCGGGGGACGCCGTGGACGTCAACGTGCACCCGGCGAAACTCGAAGCGCGGTTCCGGGACAAGTTTTTTGTCGAGAAGGTGGTTGAGGAGGCGGTTCGGGAAGCGTTGGCTCCGTTAGAGGCGGCGGCTCCGATGGGCGCCGTCAGCCATCAGCCGTCAGCCATCGGCAGTATCGCAATGCCACTGGAGCTGTTCGCCAGTGACGCGCAGACGGCTGATGGCCGACGGCAGACGGCTCCTGTCCTCCAGCTCTTCAACACCTATATCGCGTTTCAAACCGACCAAGCCGTCAGCATCGTGGATCAGCACTCCGCCCACGAGCGCGTGTTGTACGAGGACGTGATCCGCCAGCTCTCGGGCGATGGCGCGCCTGCGCAGCGGCTGTTGCTGCCGCTCACGCTCGACTTCGCACCGGCGGAGCTCGACGCGATCGAAGCGCATCGTGAGTTGCTCACCCGCATCGGCTACGAGATCGAGCCGTTCTCGGGCCGGAGCATTGTGGTGCACACGGCGCCGAACCCGCATCCGCGCTTCGAAGCCGCGCGCTGCCTCCAGGAGCTGGTCGCCGATCTCGCCGGGGGGCGCTTTGGGGGTTGGCAGAATCGCCTGGAACGGTTCGCCGCCACCTACGCCTGTCGCGCGGCCATCAAGGCGGGCCAGACGCTCGACGCGGGTGAGATGCGCGAGTTGATCGTGCGGCTGCTCACGGCGTCGCTGCCGGCGCACGACGTCCACGGCCGGCCGAGCATGGTGCAGCTGCCGAAAGAGGAATTAGAGCGCCGATTTGGAAGGTCCCCATCCTGAAGGATGGGCTCGGCACAGCAATGTCCTTAAGGACAATGTTTGCCGAGCACACGCTTTAGCGTGTGAAATGACCGAACGACCCCTTACTCCCGTCATCGTCGGCCCTACCGGCGTCGGCAAAACCGCCGTCGCCGTCGCGCTCGCCGCGCTCACACCCCTCACCGTCATCTCTGCCGATGCCCGGCAGGTCTATCGCAATCTGGATGTCGGCACGGCGAAGCCCGATCCCGAGACCCTCGCCCGAGTCCCACATCGGGGTCTGGATCTCGTCGATCCCGGGGAGCGTTACAGCGCAGGCCGCTTTGCGCGCGACGCCGCGGCGTGGATCGCGGAAGCGCGCGCCGCGCAGCGCCAGCCGATTGTGGTGGGGGGCACCGGCCTCTACATCCGCGTGTTAGCCGAGGGGTTGTTTCGAGAGCCGCCGTTCGATCCGGCGCGGCGCGAGCACCTGCGGCAGTGGTCGGAGTCGCTCGAGGGCGGCGAGCTCGCGCGCTGGGCGGGCCGGCTCGACCCGCAGTTCCTGGGCGGCGGCCGCCAGCGCGCGGCCCGGGCGGTCGAGGTCGCGTTGTTGACCGGACACGCGCTCTCGTGGTGGCAGCGCGAGGCGCGCGAGGGCGGAACGCTGCGCCCCTGGTACATTCAGCTGACCGTCCCGCGTGAGGTGCTGCATCGCCGCCTGGCGGCTCGCGTCGATCAAATGCTGGGGGGCGGACTCGTCGCCGAAGTACAGCGGCAGCTGGACGCAGGCGTCGCGCCGGACGCGCCTGGGCTCGATGGGATCGGGTATCGGGAGGTCGTGAGCATGCTGCAAGGCCATTTGCCGGACGCCGCACTGCGCGATGCGATTCTCGTGTCGACGCGACGCTACGCGAAGCGACAGGACACGTGGTTTCGAAACCAACTGCGCCGTCAGCCGTCTGCCGCCAGCCATCAGCTTGAGGTGTGGACCCTCGATGCCACTTCATCGCCATCGACATTGGCAGGCGAAATCATGAACCGGTGGAAACAGATGGCTGACGGCTGATGGCAGACGGCTAGGTTATGAGAATCGGCATCACCTGCTATCCAACCTACGGTGGCTCGGGCGCCGTCGCGACCGAGCTCGGTCTCGAGCTCGCGCGCCGCGGCCACGACATTCATTTCATCTCGTACGCCAGCCCGTTCCGCCTCCGCGGCTTTGCCGAGCGCGTGACGTTCCATGAGGTCACGCAGCTCGAGTATCCCCTGTTCGAGCAGTCTTCCCCGTACGCCCTCGCGCTCGCCGTCAAGCAGCACGAAGTCGCCAAACGCGAGCAGCTCGATCTCATGCACGCGCATTACGCGATTCCGCACGCGGCCACCGCATGGCTCGCGAAGCAAATGCTGAGGGACGAAGGGTTGGACCTGAAGATCGTCACGACGCTGCACGGCACCGACATCACGCTGGTCGGTCAGGATCCCTCCTACTATACGCTCACCAAGTTCTCCATCGAGCAGTCCGACGCGGTGACGGCCGTTTCCTCCTATCTGCGCGACGAGACGTATCGCGCCTTCGGGTGCGGGCAGTGCGATTTGCGCGTCATCCCGAACTTCATCTCGACGACCGACTATCACCCGCCCACGGACGACACGGACCGCAAGAAGCTCGCGCCGAAAGGCCATCGCGTGCTCGTGCACGTCTCCAACTTCCGGCCGGTGAAACGCGTCGGCGACGTCATCCAGGTCTTCGCGAGCGTGCGCAAGAAGATTCCGGCTACCCTCGTGCTCGTCGGGGACGGTCCGGATCGCGATGCCGCCGAGCAGCAGGTCGATGGCCTCGGGCTGCGCAAGGATGTCCGGTTTCTGGGCAAAGTCGAGAACGTGGGAGACGTGCTGCGTGGCGCCGATCTGTTTCTCCTGCCGTCGGCGACGGAGTCCTTCGGACTGGCCGCGCTCGAAGCAATGGCGTGCGCGGTGCCGGTCATCGCGAGCGCCGCGGGCGGCATTCCCGAAGTGGTCGAGGACGGCAAGACCGGCTTCCTCGCCCCCCCGGGCGATGTCGCGACGATGGCCGACCGCGCGCTGCGCGTGCTCGAGCACCCCGACGAGCACGCACGACTCCGGCAGCACGCCGCCCAGCGCGCCCTCGAGTTCTCCGCCGACAAGGTGGTGCCGCGCTACGAATCGCTGTATCAGGAGGTCCTCAGCTAGTGGCGGCCGTGCTGCGGCTGATTCGTGGACCGAATCTGCTGATCGCCGCCGCGGGCGTGCTGGCGGGCGGCTGGATCGCGCTGAGCCGGATCGCGTTTCCGAAGGAGCTCGTCTTCGCCGCGCTCTCGGGGCTCGCGCTCGGTGCCGTCGGCAACACGTGGAATGACATCCGCGACATCGTGGCGGATCGCATCAATCGCCCTGGAACGAGGCCCCTGGCGGCAGGGCAGGTCTCGCGCGGCGTCGCAGACCTCATCGTATTCGACGGTTCGTTGCTCGGACTGGCGCTGGCCGGTTTGGCGAGCGGGTGGCTATTCCTTGCCGCCCTTGCGCCGTTGGCCTGCCCGCGGCTGGCGTCGTCCCGTGGGTGCTGGCGGCGTGGCTGCATCTGGTCCGCGAAGTGGTGAAGGATGTCGAGGATGAGCCGGGCGACCGGGCCATCGGACGCCGCACCTTGCCGATCGCCGTCGGCCGGCGGCCCGCCCTGGTCGTGGCGGCGGGCGTCGGACTGCTGTTCGTCCCCGCCAGTCTCCTGTTGCCGCGGAACGCCGGGTACGGCGGCGCGTACTTTGTGGTTGCGTTGGCGGCACAAATGGCCGTGCTCCTCGCTGCCACGTGGCTGCTGCTGGGCAAGGTCGAGCGAGTGAGTGCGCTGCTCAAAGGCGCGATGGTAATCGGACTGGCCGCGCTGGTCGCGGGAAAGGTCGCATGACTCTCTGGCAAGGCATTTTGCTCGGATTGGTGCAGGGACTGACCGAGTTTCTTCCGGTCTCGAGCTCCGGACACCTTCGCGTGCTCGAGGTGGTGACCGGTGTGCGGACCCCCGGCGTCTTCGTCGAGGTCACACTTCACGTTGCAACCCTCGCCGCGGTACTGGTCGTGTACGGCCGCCGGCTCGTGGAGTTGCTGGGAGGTGCGATCCGCGGCCAGCCCGGCGAGCTGCGCATGGTCGGCCTGCTCGCGATCGCGACTGTGCCCGCCGGCGTCGTTGGCGGCCTGTTCCATCATAAGGTCGAGGAGGCAGCGACATCGCTCGTGTTCATCGGCGTTGCGTTCATCGTGACTGGTTTCTTGAACTGGTCCACGCGGGGCCGCGCGGGCACCAAGCGCGACCCTGGAGTGGCTGGAGCGGCTGGCATCGGTGCCGCGCAAGCGGTCGCGGCCGTCGTGCGCGGCATCTCCCGGTCGGGCTCGACGGTGTGCGTGGGATTGTGGACCGGACTCGATCCCGTGGCCGCGGCTGAGTTCAGCTTTCTCCTCGCGATTCCGGTGATCGGCGGGGCGGCGATCCTCGAAGGCAGGCACGCGGCTGTGAATATCGCCGCAGTCGGTGCCGTTCCCCTCGCGGTCAGTTTTGTGATCGCTTTCGCGGCCGGTTTGTGGAGCATCCGGTTCCTCGTCGCGCTACTCAAGCGCGGCCGCTTCTATGAATTTGCGACGTACAATTGGGCAATCGGCGTGCTCACCATCGCCTACGCGCTGTGGCACGGCTAGCGATCGACGACATTCCCGCGGCGGCGCTGGCCCGCCGCTGGGGCGTGCCGCAATGCGGCGTCTTCCGCACTCTCACCTCCAGCCTCGATGCCATTCACGACCTGGGCGCGCAGGGGGCGCCGTCCGGAACGGTGGTCCTCGCCGAGGAGCAAACGGCGGGGCGGGGGCGCGACGGCCGCACGTGGCGCTCGCCGCCGGGCGGCGTGTGGCTCGGCATGTTGCTGCGGCCCCCGCCGCCCCTTCCCGCGGCCGGCGTCTTGTCGCTCCGCGTCGGCTTGGTGCTCGCCGATGTCGTCGAGGCGACGCTCGGGGTGCGCCCCACGTCGCTGTCCGGACCGCGGGCCGGACTGAAATGGCCGAATGACGTGCTCGTGGACGATCGGAAAGTGGCGGGGATTCTGTGCGAGAGCCGGTGGCAGGGCGACACGCTGCAGTGGCTCGGCGTCGGGATCGGCGTCAACGTGGCGAACGACATCCCGGCCGAGCTGACGGAACACGCGGTGGCGCTGCGCGAGCTGCGGCCGGTGGTGCGCCGCATCGATGTGCTCGACCTGCTCGTGCCGGCACTGCTCCGCCTCGCCGCCCACGGCGGCCAGCTCACCGAGTTCGAGTGCGCCGCGTTCGCGCGACGCGACTGGCTGCGGGGCCGGCAGATCCGTGCGCCGCTCGCCGGACGCGCCGCGGGGATTCGTCCCGACGGCGCGCTGCTGGTCGATACCGGCGCGGGGACGACGATGGTGCAGGGCGGTCACGTCGAGCTATCTTAGCCGCCCCATGCTCCTCGCGTTCGACATCGGCAACACCGAGACGACGGTCGGGCTGTTCGCAGGTGACCGGCTCGAGGCGCACTGGCGCCTGCACTCGACGCCGCACCGCACGCCGGACGAGTGGGCCGCAGCGTTCACGGCGCACCTGACGCAGGCGGGGCATTCGACGCAAGAGATTCGCGCGGCGATCGTCGCATCCGTCGCCCCCCCCGTGACGGAGAGTCTGTGCGACGGGATCGAGGCCGCGACGACGCGCGAGCCGCTGCGCGTGGACGCGCGTTCCAAGCTCCCCATGGTGCTCGATGTCGACGAGCCGCTCACCGTCGGCGCCGATCGCATCGTCAACACCCTGGCAGCGGCGGCGCTGTTCAAGAAAGACACGATTGTCGTGGACTTCGGCACCGCGACGACATTCGACTGCATCAGCGTCGAAGGAAAAGACGGCCCGCATTTCATCGGCGGCGTGATCATGCCCGGCGTGCGCACCGCCTCGGACGAGCTGGTACGCAAGACGGCGAAGCTCCCGGCCACCGAGCTGCTCCCCCCGACGCACGCGATCGGCCGCCGCACCGAGGATTGCATTCGCGTCGGCGTGCTGTGGGGCACGGCCGACGCCGTGGACGGGTTGGTGCGTCGCATCATGGCGGAGTGGCCATCCCGCAATCGCCCGATGGTCGTGGCGACCGGCGGGCTCGCCGGCCTCGTCGCGCCGCTGTGTCAGGAGATCGAGTCGGTTCACCCCGACCTGACCCTCGTCGGTCTGCGGATCGCGGCGGCGGCACTCGGCCTCAAGTGGTAACCGACGCGCGCACGCTGAACGCGTGGCGACGCTGGGGGTATCGGCTCCTCCCCGGCGACCTCTACTCGTACATCCTCCACATGCGCCCCGCCGAGTGGCCGATCATGGCGGGCCACACGCTGCTCGGCTATGTGCTCGCGGTGGGACTGCGCGGCGCGGCGAGTGGCCAGCACCTGCGTGCGGCGCTGCTCGCGCTCGTGATCTGGGTCGTGTTCCTGAACGGCGGCACGCTCGCGATCAACAGCGTGTTCGATAAGGACGAAGGGGACATCGGGTACCTCAACGCCCCGCCCGCGCTGCCGCGCTATCTGCTCCATTTCAGTCTCGTACTGTTATTCGGCGGGCAGGCGCTGGCCTTCCTCCTCCCGTTCGGTTTTCGGATCGCCTACGTGATCTGTTTCGTGCTGTCGATCCTCTACTCGGTGCCGCCGTTTCGGTTCAAAGCGGTCGCCGGTGTGGATTGGGTCATCAACATGTGGGGGTTCGGCACGCTCACGCCGTACGCGGCATGGGCCGCTACCGGCCGCGCGCTCGACCTCGGTCACGGATTGGTGTTGCTCGCGTTCTGTCCCCTGTTCGCCGGGCTCTATCCACTCACCCAGCTGTATCAGTTCGATGAGGACCGGCGGCGTGGCGACCGTACGCTCGCGCTGATCTTGGGCATGCGGGTCAGTTTGGTGGTCGCAACGATATCCACGCTGGTCGCGTTCGGCATCTTCGCATGCGCCATCGGCACCCTGCACGTGACGGCGAAAAGCTGGGCGCTGCTGGTGCCCCTCGCGGCGTGGTTGGTGGTGTTGTTGCCCTGGCTGGCGCGTCACGCAGCGTGGAGTCCGCGGCAACACCAGCGCGGCATGTATCGCGCTCTTGCCGCGTGGGCGCTCACGGACCTTGGCGTCTTGTTCGTGTTTGCCTCGTAATGGGCGACGTTTAGATTAGCAGAAACGGCTCTGTCCACCCCTCGTAGAGGAGATACATGACTTCCGCGACAGTCGATCGCTCCGAATTCCGGCTTGTGCTCCTGAGTGGAACCATCGTCGGTGCTGCGACCGCGGTTGCCGTCATCCTCTTTCTGCTCGTCTCCCGTCTGTTGCCGGCAGGGCTCGGCACCTCGGTGCTGTTGATGATCATCGTGCTGGCCGGCGGGGTAGGGGCGGCATTCTTGCCGGGCTTCTTCGCGGCTTCCCGGACGACGCAAGGGGTGGCGAGCGCGGCGGCGATGGGTCTGTGGGGCACGATCGTCTTCATGGCGATCGACATCATCCTGCTCCGACCGTTGCGCGCATATCCCTGGACGTGGGATGCCGTCGGAGGCGGCAGCACCTGGTGGTACCTCCCCATCTGGTGGATGCTGGGGACACTCCTCGCCTGGATGGGTGCGATCGTGACCGCCGGCCGAGCCGCGCGGGGCGGCGACCCGTCGATCCGGGCCTTGGCCATTCCCGCGATCGGTGGCGGTCTCGGTGTGGGATTGGGCTTGGGACTCGGGGGCCTGCTGTTCATGCCGGTCGCCGCGGGCGCGGGGTTTGCAGTCACGCTGCTCATCTTCGCGTTGATTGTGCTCGCGCGCCGAGGGTAACGAACTGTGCCGAGATGGATGGCCCATTTGCTCGTGGTGGTGGGGTGGTTGCTGACCCCGGCCTGGGCGTGGGCGGCATCGCACGTCGGGTTGTGGCTGGGCGCGCTCGTCGCGCTGCGGTTCGAGGGTCCTATGGTCATGCTCGCGATCGCCGGAGCCGGCGCACTGGTGTGCGGTTTTGCGGTGCTCTGGACCTGGGTGCGTTTCATGCGCCATCTGCCGCATCTGCTGTCGCATCACATGGCACCCCGCGCCTCCGAGGAGCACGCCGCGATTGCGGCCGCGGATTGAGCTCTTCCTTCTAATCGCCGGAGTTTCCGCTCTTCCCGCGCAGGGGCGAGATGTCGATCTGCGCTACGGCCGCTGGTATCAGGGCAATCGCTCGAAGAGCTACGAGCTGCGGACCGACGCCCCGCTTGGGGACGGGATGTTCTCGCTCGGACTCGCCGCCCAACTGCTGATCCACGACAGCCTCGGCCGTCACCACGCGTTTTATGGAGCGGGGTGGCAGCTTCACGCGCTGCGCCACCGCTCTCCGCTGGGGCCGTACGGGATCGCCGGCGTCTCGTTGGGCATCTCCACCGATACGACGTCGCAGGAGCTCGCCGTGCTCTGGACCTTGGGTGTCGGAGCGGAATGGCGTCCCATCCCCTGGGCGGCGGTTGGCGTCGAAACGGTGTATCGGCTGCAAGACGTCGGCCCGCGCGGCTTCTGGCGGCCCGCTCCGAATTCCCGCGATGGGATCGCCGCGTCGATCGGTGTCTCGCTGACCGTCGGGACGGCGATGGACCGCCGTTGGGCGAGCCGGAGCGGGGCGCGAAACACTCCACCTCCGGAACCGCCGAGCGTGATCACCGGCAACGCCGCCGACATCGTGCGCACGGCGCTGGATGCGCTCGGCACGCCGTATTTGTGGGGCGGAACGGCTGCGAACGGGTTCGACTGCTCCGGCCTCGTGCAGTGGTCCTACAGCCAGCACGGGATCCGGCTGCCGCGGATGAGCCGCGATCAGGCGCGGTCTGGAAGCGAAGTCCCACCCGTCATAGAGGCGCTCCAGCCGGGTGACATTCTCCTGTTCTCCGCGCAACCGGCCGGTGGGGTGACGCACGTGGGGATGTACGTCGGCGAGCAGAAGTTTATCCACAGCTCGAATACCGGCGTCAAATTGTCGCGACTCGAGGTGCAGGATCCCGAGGGCTCCTGGTGGGTGGCGCGGTGGGTGGGGGCGCGTCGGGTGGTTCAATGACGCCATGGCGCTGCGGCGTCGTGACGTCCGTGCTGACGCTCGCCTGCGCGTCCTCTCAGATTCCCCAAGCCCTGCACGGCTACGCCGTCGTCGTCGAGGAAAAGGATCAACAAAGCGTCGAGCTTGCCCGCGCACTGCGGGAGCAAGGCATTAAGGTGCGACCGCAGGTGCGGGGTGGCAGCGGACCGACGGCGGCGCTCATCTACTTCACCTTTCGATATCCCTCGGCCGGGGAGGCAACCTGGTTCCACCTCCGCCTCGCGGACACGCGCACGGGAGTGATCGTTCGGGCCAGTACGATCCAGCTCGATTCGCTGACCGCGACGCCACGGGCTCGCGCCCGAGCGGCAGTACGCGCGTTAATGGCCGGAGACTCGGCGTTTTCCAGCCCTTGACACCCCCCTGAGGGGTGGTGAGATTCCCCGCGTCGTCCATTAGCACTCACCATCGACGAGTGCTAACAGCTAATCAATTCAAAGAGTTACGGAGGTTCAGAGAATCATGGCAACGGCGACCAAGGCGAAGTACAAGGTCTATCCGTTGGCGGATCGCGTTGCGATCCGTCCGATGGAGGAGACCGAGACGATGAAGGGTGGGCTGTACATCCCCGACACCGCGAAAGAGAAGCCGATCCAGGGCGAAGTCATCGCCGTGGGACCGGGGCGGCGGGAGAAGGGTGAGGCGGTCCCGATGGAGCTGAAGGTTGGGGATCGCGTGGTCTACGGGAAGTACAGCGGCACGCAGATCGAGTTGGACAACGAAGAGATCATCCTGATCAAGGAAGCCGACGTCATCGCGAAGCTCGCGTAAGCAGCCCCTACGGAGGAAGCACAGACATGGCAGCCAAGTTTCTGGAGTTCAGCACTGAGGCCCGGGCGCGTCTGAAGCGCGGCGTGGACCAGTTGGCCGATGCAGTGAAGGTGACGCTCGGCCCCAAGGGCCGGAATGTCGTCATCGACAAGAAGTTCGGCAGCCCGACCGTGACCAAGGACGGCGTGAC
>WNGG01002871.1_pt1 | contig 19532 bp, 18 predicted proteins | sample 5400661 | NCBI WGS metagenome assembly WNGG01 (sample SAMN13153372, study PRJNA577476) | soil metagenome | isolation source: 100 cm soil or saprolite under Garry oak tree replicate 1 | place: USA:California | collected 2016-06-15
GTGCCGCTGTACGCCACCGCGGCGGCGAACCCGGTCAGGGACAGCCAGCCCGCCGGCTCCCGGTCGCGGCGGGTGGCCCGGTACAGGAATGCGGCCAGGGCCAGGAACGCCAGCGCGTTGGTGAAGATCGAACCGATGTGCTTCTCCACCGCCCGCTCGGTCAGTACCAGCTCGGCGGCGATCGCCGCCATCGTCTTCGCCTGCGCGACCAGCGCCAGTACCTCCCGCTCCCGGGGGCTCAGCCGGTCCAGCGGCGACGCCGACCTGGGCCGGACCAGCACGTCGACCACCTTCGGATCCACCACGCTGCCGCCGGCCGCAACCTCGCGCAGCGCGTTGACCAGTACCGCGATGTCGCCGAGCCGCTCCTTGAGCAGGTACCCCCGCCCGGCGCTGCCCCCGGCGAACAACCGCACCGCGTACCCAGGGTCCAGGTGCTGGCTGAGCACCACGACGCCCAGGCCCGGGGCGGACTCGGCGAACCGGCCGGCGGCGCGGATGCCCTCGTCGCTGTACGTCGGCGGCATCCGGATGTCGGTCAGCACCACGTCGGGCCGCTCGGCATCGACGCCGCGAGCAACGTGTCCAGGTCGCTGTACACGCGGCGCTCAACGGCTGGTCAATGGCGGTGCGGATCGCTGCTGTGTACCGGCCCGTGCGCGTCGGAGCAGTGCGCCGGGTCGGTACCGGGTGGCCCGACCGTGAGGATCTGCTCGGCGGCGTGGTCGACCTGCAGGGTCGTGTGCGTGATCGCGTAGTCGTCGTGCAGGAGTTGTTCCAGGTCGCGGCGTACCGTGTGGCAGTCCCCACCCGGCTGTACCAGCACGTGCGCGGACAGCGCGGGCTGCCCGGACGTGATCGCCCAGACGTGCAGGTCGTGGACCTCGACGACGGCCTGCCGGGCGGCCAGCTGGTCGCCGATCGCGTCCGGATCGACCCCGACCGGCGCGGCTTCGAGGAAGATCCGGCCCGAGGCGCTCACCAGGCCGATCCCGGCGCGCAGCATCAGCGCCACGACGACGAGCGTCGCGATCGCGTCGGCCCGGGAGAACCCGGTGGCCAGGACCACCGCGCCGGCGACGGCGGTGGCGATGAACCCGAACAGGTCGGTCAGGATGTGCTGGAACGCGCCCGCCACGTTGAGGCTGGCGCGGTTGGCCCGGGACAGCAGCGCCGCCGCGACCAGGTTGATGGCGACACCCGCCAGGGCGGTGGCCAGCACCAGGCCGCCGGTCACCACCGGCGGGGCGATAAGACGGCGGATGGCCTCCCAGGTCAGCCAACCGGCCAGTACCAGCAGGGTGATGCCGTTCGCCTGCGCGGAGAGGATCTCGACCCGCTTCCACCCGAACGTGTACCTGCCGCGCGCGGGCCGCGCCGCCAACTGCATCGCGACCAGCGCCAGGACGATCGAGGCGGCGTCGGTGAGCAGGTGCGCCGCATCCGAGATCAACGCCAGCGAGTGGGCCACCACGCCGGCGACCACCTCGCCGGCCATGAGCCCGACGATCAGCACCAGCGCGGCGGACAGCCACCGACGGTCGGCGCCGGCCGCGACCGCGTGCCCGTGCCCGTCGTGGTTCCGAACGCTGCCCACCTGGAAAGTGAACCTCACCAGGACCTGGTGTTCCAAAGCCTGCACTGATCACGGTTACCAGGTTCAGTCAGGGGCGCCTACAGAAAGGTCGGGATGACCGAACAGTCCCGGCAACCCGCCGGTGTGCAGGAAGACGGTGCGGTGTTCGCGGCGGATGCGTCCGTCGGCGACGCACGCGGCCAGGCCGGCCGGTACCCAACGGGATGGGCGCCGGCGGCACCTCGCTCGACACGGCTGGAGATTGCCCGTGCCGGGCGCGGGCCGGCCGGCCGCGTCATAGGCTGGGTGGTATGGCGCGGCCGAACGAGGAGGTCGCGGCCCTGTTGCAGGAGTACGCGGACCTCATCGCCATCACCGGTGGCGAGCAGTTCAAGGCACGGGTGTACGAGAAGGCCGCGCGCTCGGTCGCCGGACACCCGCAGGACATCTCCGGCCTGGACGCGGGCGAACTGCGGCGTATCCCGAACGTGGGCACGTCGATCGCCGAGAAGATCGTCGAGTACCTCCGGAATGGTCGCATCGAGGTCGTCGAGGACCTGCGCGGCAGGATCCCGGCCGGGGTACGTCAGCTCATGCAGATCCCCACGTTGGGACCCAGGCGGGCGATGATCCTGTACGAGCAGCTGCATATCGCTTCGGTTCCGGAGCTGGCCGACGCCATCGCGGCCGGTAAGTTGCGCGAGCTCAAGGGGTTCGGTGCGAGGTCCGAGGACAACCTGCTGCACGGCATCGAGCTGATGCGCCACGCCGGGGACCGGCTGCTGGTCAACGCGGCGCTGGAGGTGGCCGAGGAGATCGTGGCCGCGCTGTCCGCGGTCACCGGGTGCACCCGCTGCACGTATGCCGGTTCGCTGCGGCGGATGCGCGAGACGATCGGGGACGTCGATGTCCTCGCCGCGGCGAAACGGCCCGGCCCGCTGATGGATGCGTTCGTGCACCTGCCTCAGGTCCACGAGGTGATCGCGCACGGCCAGGCGAAGACGTCCATCCGCACGACGAGCGGGCTGCAGGTCGACCTGCGGGTCGTACCGCCGGACGCGTGGGGCGCCGCGCTGCAGTACTTCACCGGGTCGAAGGCGCACAACATCCGTACCCGCGAGATCGCCGTGCACCGCAAGCTCAAGCTGTCCGAGTACGGGCTGTTCGACGCGGCCAGCGGCGAGCTGATCGTGTCCGCGACCGAGGAGGAGGTGTACGCCCGGCTCGGGCTGCCGTGGATCCCGCCGACCCTGCGGGAGGACCGCGGGGAGATCGAGGCCGGGCAGCGCGGCGAGCTACCCGAGCTGGTCCGCGCGGCAGATATCCGTGGCGACCTGCACACCCACACCGACCTGACCGACGGCGTCGGCACGCTGGAGGAGATGGTACAGGCGGCGGCGGAACGCGGGTACGCCTACTACGCGGTCACCGACCATGCCCCGAACCTGTTCATGCAGCGCATGTCCGACGACAAGATGCTCGCTCAGCGTGCCGAACTGGCCGCGCTGGCCGGCCGGTACCCGAAACTGCGGCTGCTGCACGGCACCGAGCTGAACATCGACCCCGACGGCGGGGTCGACTGGCCGGCGGAGTTCCTCGCCGGCTTCGACCTGTGCGTGGCCTCGGTGCACTCGCACTTCACCCAGTCCAAGCGGGACATGACCCGGCGGCTGGTACGGGCCTGCGAGAACCCGTACGTCAACGTCATCGGCCATCCCACCGGCCGGCTGATCGGCCGCCGCGCTCCGGTCGACGTCGACCTCGACGCCGTGTTCGAGGCCGCCGCCCGTACCGGCACCGCGATCGAGGTCAACGCCTCCCCCGACCGGCTCGACCTCGCCGACGAACACATCCTCCGGGCCCGCCGGTACGGCGTGAAGTTCGCCATCGACAGCGACGCCCACGCCACCACCCACCTGGGCTTCATGCGCTACGGCGTCGGCACCGCGCAGCGGGGCTGGCTCACCGCCGACGAAGTGATCAACACATGGCCGCTGCGGCGGCTACGCACCTTCCTGCGCAAAGGACGCTGACGCCATGGCCGACTCGACCGTCAGGACACTGCTGGACCGGTACGGGCACACCTATGCCGAAGACGCCGGTATCCGCCTCGCCGACCGCCCCGCCCCGCTGTACCAACTCCTGGTCCTCGCCACCCTCCTCAGCGCCCGGATCACCGCCAACGTCGCGGTCGCCGCGGCCCGGGAGCTGTTCCATGCCGGGTACCGCACCCCGGCCGCGATGCGCGAGGCGAGCTGGCAGGACCGGGTCGACGCGCTCGGACGCGGCCACTACCGCCGCTACGACGAACGCACCGCCACCATGCTCGGCGACGCCGCCGACCTGTGCCTGCGGCGGTGGCGCGGCGACCTGCGCCGCCTGCACGCCGAGGCCGGCGGCCAGATCACGAAGCTGCGCGGGCTGCTGACAGAGTTCCCGGGCATCGGGCCTACCGGCGCGGACATCTTCCTGCGCGAGGTCCAGGACGTCTGGACCGACATCCGACCGTACCTGGACCGCAAGGTCACCGCCGGCGCCCGCAAGCTCCATCTCCCCACCTCACCCGACTCCCTCGCCCGGCTCACCGGACCGGGCGACACAGCTCGGCTGGCGTCCGCGCTCGTGCGGGTCTCCCTCGACCGGCACGCCGCCGACGACCTGCGGTTATGAGCCCCGGTACCGAGGTCCGGCCGACGTGGTTGGACCCGCCGGTCCTGGGGAGGTGAGCGGCAGGGAGGTGATGTGCTCATGGCCGGCATCGAGCTGCGCAGTCCCGCGTTCAGCGACCACGATCTGATCCCAGGCCGACACGCCCACGACGGCGGAAACGTCTCACCGGCCCTGCAATGGTCGGGAGTACCCGACGGTACCGCCGAGCTGGTGCTGCTGTGCGAGGACCCCGACGCGCCCGGCGGCACGTTCCTGCACTGGCTGGTGACGGGCATCGATCCGGCCAGTACCGGAGTCCGTGAAGGGCAGACCCCGCCAGGTGGCCGCGAGTGGCCCAACGGCTTCGGCGAGAAGGGCTGGGGCGGGCCGCAGCCCCCGGTGGGCGACGACCCGCACCGGTACTTCTTCCGCCTCTATGCCCTGGCCGAGCCGATCCGGCTACCACCCGCACCGGACACCAGCGACGTGCACCGCGCGGTCGACCACGCCGCGTCGGCCAGCGGCACGACGGTCGGCCGGTACCAGCGCTGAACCGAGGCGTTGCTACAGGTCGTTGCCGGCGTAGGAGAGGTTGAAGCTCTTGTTGGCCAAGGGGAAGTCCGGGACGATGGTGCCGGCGAGGGCCACGGGTAGGGCGGGCCAGTTGAAGAACGACGGGTCGACGACTTTGGCCCGGGTCAGGCGCTGGCCGGGACCGATTTCGACGCGGTGCACGATGGTGCCGCGCCAGCCTTCGACGATGCCGACGCCGGACGCTACCGAATCCGTTGGCGGCGTGCGGTCGTCGGTGAGCCAGCCGTTGATGGTGCCCGGTGTGACGGTGCGAACCAGGGTGTCCAGTACGGCGAGGGAGGCGTCGATTTCGGCGGCGCGTTGCTGGAACCGGGCGAGGACGTCGCCGCCGGTGTGGGTAGGGACGGTCAGCAGGTCACCCAGGTGCAGACCCTCGTCGGTGAGGACGCCGGAGGGGTGGTCACGGCGGGCGTCGACGTCCAGGCCACTGGCCCGGGCGACGTAGCCGAGGGTACCGAGATCCCGGGCCTGCTCAGGCGTGAGGACAGCGGTGGCGGTGAACCGTTCGACGACCATGCCGTTGCCCAGGGCGAGGTCGACGACCTCACGGATGTCCGCACCGATGGCGGCCAGCTGGTCGGGGTCGGGCACCTGGTGCAGGGCGGCGCCGCCGGGCAGGATCCCGCCGCGGAGCAGCCGGTGTCCGGTGGTGTTCTTGTTCAGCCGCAGCAGGGTTTCCTTGATGCGCAGTGCGTGCGCGTTGACGACGGCGTGGCCGACGTCGTTGCACAGGGCGCCGATGTCGCTGATGTGGTTGTAGAGGCGTTCCAGTTCCAGCAGGATCGCGCGCATCCGGCGGGCTTCGACGGGTACCTGCAGGTGCAGGGCGTCCTCAACCGCGCAGGCGTAGGCCAGGGCGTGGCCGACGGCGGTGTCGCCGGAGATGCGTTCGGCCAGCGGCAGCCCAGCGTGGACGTCGCGGTCCTGGAAGAGTTTCTCGATGCCCTTATGGACGTACCAGAGGCGGGCTTTGAGTTTGAGGATGGTCTCGCCGACGACGGAGAACCGGAAGTGGCCGGGTTCGATCAGCCCGGCGTGTACGGGGCCGACGGGGATCTCGTACACGCCTGGACCTTGCACGGTGAGGAACGGGAACGGCTCGTCGGTGTCGCCGAACTCTGGTGGCGAGCCGGCGTCGTGGCGCATCGGGTACCAGCCCGACGGCCAGTGCTGGTGGCGGACCAGGCGTCGCGGCAGCGGGTGGTCGGCGGGTTGGATGCCGTACAGGTCGTGCATCTCGCGTTCGAAGCGGCCGGCGGGGAACGACAGCCCGGCCAGCGTCGGCACCGCCGGGTCGCTGCGGTCGATGGGCAGGTGCAGCTCCACCCGCCGGTCCGGCCGCGTGGCGGTGTAGAGGTACACCGCGCGCAATGTGTCGCGATCGTCGTGCGCGGCGACCAGTGCCAACCGGAAGCCGTACCGCTGCAGGGTACCGGCGTGCTCCGCCAGGGTGGCGGCGGTGGTGGCGATGGCAACGCGGCGGTACCCGGCGGGTTGCCCGCCGGGCAGCGGCGGGCTGGTGGTCACTGTGTCGTCGGTCATGGTGCAACCACGATGCTGGCCGCGGTGTGCAGGAGACCGGCGACAGGGCCCAGCGTGACGCCGAGGGCGGCCACTCCGAGCAGTCCGGCGATCAGCGGCAGAGCGGCGACGACGGTGAAGGCGGACGGCGGGTCACTCGCCCCCGCGGCGACCGTCGCCGTGACGGGTACGGGGCCCAGCAGCATGCGTCCAGTGTGGACGGTGATGGCGGCGAATGCGGCCACGGCGAGCGTGAACGCGGCGGCGGTTACCCAGCTGAGCCCGGCGGTGGCTCCGGCACGCACGATGCCCAGCTCGCTGGCGAAGAGCGCGGCGGGCGGGAAGCCGAGCAGGGCGAGCACGGCGAGCCCGAACAGCCCGGCCAGCAGCGGCATGCGCGTCGCCAGCCCGCGGATATCGGTGATCTGGCTGCTGTTGTGCCGGTGCAGGATGTGCCCGGAGGACAGGAACGCGACGGTTTTGGCCAGGCCGTGCCCGGCCATGTGCAGCAGCAGCGCGGCGATCGCGAGTTGGCTGCCGACGGCGGCGGCCAGGGCGATCAGGCCCATGTGTTCCATGGACGAGTAGGCCAGCATCCGCTTGTAGTCGCGCTGCCCGATCAGCAGCAGCGCGGCCAGCGCCAGGGTGGCCAGGGCGAGGATCAGCAGCAGGGTGCGCAGGTAGCCGGTACCCAGCGCGGGGTCGGCGATGGCCTTGACCCGCAGCACGGCGTAGAGGGCGACCGGCAGGAGTACCCCGGACATCAGTGCGGAGACCGGCGCGGGGGCTTGGGAGTGGGCGTCGGGCAACCAGGCGTGTAGCGGGATGAGGCCGGCCTTGGCACCGAACCCGACGACGGCCAGGCCGACGGCGATGCGGGTGACCGCCGGGTCCAGCTGGTGGGCGTGCCCGGCCAGGGTGGCCCAGTCCAATGCGTCTTCGCCGGACAGGCCGGCATGCTTGGCGGCGTAGTAGAGCAGGACCAGGCCGAGGAACGCGATGGCGATGGCGGCAGAGCAGATGACCACGTATTTCCAGGCGGCTTCCAGGGCGGGACGGTTGCGGTGGTGGCCGACCAGGAACGCGGTGACGATGGTGGTGGCCTCGATCGCGACCCACAGCACGCCGAGGTTGCCGGCCAGCACGCCGGTGGCCATTGCTGCGATGAACAGGTGCATCAGGACGCCGTACCAGCGGGACCTGCCGCGGCTTTCGTGCCCGGCGGCCAGGTAGGCCGGCGAGGCCCAGCAGGCCAGGAACGCCACCGCCGCGACCCCGAGCAGCATCCACGCGGACAGGGCATCCGCGCGGATCAGTCCGCCGGCGGTGCGGACCGGCCCGTGACTGGTGACGGTGCCGGCCAGGGCGACCGCATCGACTGCCAGCAGGGCCGTGGTCACGACGCCCGCCCAGGCGGTGGTGCGGGGACGCCAGCCCACGGCAGCGTAGAGCCCGGCGGCGGCGAGCGGCGCCAGGATCGGGGCGAGCAGGAGCAGGGTGGTCATCAGTCGTGCAACTCCCGCAGCTCGTCCAGGTCGCTGCTGCCGAATGCGGTACGCAGCCGGGTGGTCAGGACCTGCAATACGAGGACGACCAGCAGCAGGTCGAAGGAGACGCCGAGTTCGACGATCAGCGGAACACCGGCCGCGGCAAGGAACGCGGTGGCGGTGATCCCGTTGTCCAGCAACAGGAACCCGACCACCTGGGACAGGGCGCGGCGGCGGGTCACCAGCGTGAAGAACCCGATCAGCACCACGGCCACCGCGGCGGGCAGGATCGTGGTGGCCGGCGAGGGCGCCAGCGCGACGAGTGGTCGGGTGACGGCGTAGGCGAGGAGAGTCAGGGTGGCCGCCGCGAGTAGGGAGGCGGCGGTGTTGACCACGGGGCGGGTTTCGCGTGCCTCGGCGGGCGAGTTGCCCAGCGCCCGACGAGCCAGGTACGGCAGCACACCGCCCCGTAGCACGGCCAGCCCGGCGGCGACCACGATCAGCTCGATGCTGTGCTGATGGATGCCGAGGATCGCGACGATCGCGGCCAGCGCGGCGCCCTGCAGTCCGAACAGGCGGATCATCGGGGCGATCTGGTGGCGCCACAGCACGCCGATCGCGGGCAGCAGGAACAGGCCGGCGGCCAGGTCCAGGTACAGCGGGTAGTTGATGTCGGTCACGTCAGGCTTCTCATGGTTTCAGGCGAGGAAGAAGGAGGAGGCGACGGCGAGCAGGGCGAGGACGAAGGAGCCGGCAAGCAGTTCGGGTACCCGGAACAGGCGCAGCTTGGCGATGAACACCTCGGCCGCGCCCAGCCCCACGCCCAGCACCGTCACCTTGACCAGGACGGCCAGGAGGGCGAGGGGTAGCGCCGCGAGGCTCGCCCCGGCGATGCCCCACGGCACAAACAACGAGCCCAGCAGGCCGAGCAGGACCGTCAGACGGATCGAGGACGCCCACTCGACCAGCGCCAGGTCGGTACCGGCGTACTCCAGCACCATCGCCTCGTGGATCATCGTCAGTTCCAGGTGCGTGGCGGGATTGTCCACCGGCAGCCGCCCGGTCTCGGCGACCACCACGAGCGCGAGGGCCGCGGCGGCCAGCAGGCTGGCCGGGGAGACAACCCGCAGCGGGTCGTGCAGCGTGGCGGTGACGATCGCGGCCAGGTTGGTGGAGCCGACCCGGGCGGACAGCGCGAAGACCGCGACCAGGATGGTCGGCTCGACCAGCGCCAGGATGGTGATCTCCCGGCTGGCGCCCATCCCCCCGAACGCCGTACCGGTGTCCAAGGCGCCCAGGGCGAGGGTGACGGTGCCCAGGGCGAGCAGCCCGACGACGGCGAACAGATCAGCCGCCGGATCCAGGGGTGAGGCGGTGGTCAGCAGCGGTACCACCGTGGCCAGCACCAGCGAGGTGCCCGCCAGCAGCAGGGGGGCGAGCCGGAACGCCCAGCCGGTACCGGTCGGGGTGACCGGTTGGCGGCGCAGGAGCTTGCGCAGGTCGCGCCACGGCTGGATAACACCGGCGCCGGCACGTCCTTCCAGCCTCGCACGGACCTGGCGCATCACGCCGACCAGCAGTGGCCCACCGGCCGCCACGACGACGACCTGTACCGCGGTGGCGATCAGCGCGGAGCGGTTCATCGGGCGACCGCCAGTACCAGCAGCAGGCCGGTGACGCCGAAGAACCCGTACGCCAGGTAACGGTGCACGCTGCCGTTGGCCAGCACCGGCCCCAGCCGGCCCAGCCAGCGGGCCGCCGCGATGGCCGGAGCGTAGAGAGCATGTTCCACCCGGTCGGGCACCCGCTGCTGGTAGGCCACGCGGGCGACCAGGTACTGCGACTCGTCGTGCGGGGTGACGTAGACATCGGTTTCCGGTGCGAGGACATCGTCGAAGACCCGCTGCAAGGGCTCGGCGAACGAGGTGGCCGTGTACTGCATCCGTGCGGTGGGTGGGCCCGCGCCGCAGTCCCACAACGCCACCCCCCGGCGCCGGGTGACCCGCAACGTCACCAGCCGGACCAGGACGGCGGTACCGGCCACCGCGAACGCGACGGCCACCGCCATCAGCAGTGGAGACATGGTGCTGGCGATCCCCGCCAGGTGCAGGGTCACCCCACCACCCACCACGGTGGCGGGGGCATGGACGGCTGTGCCGGCCGCGCGGGAGAGCACCGGGCCCAATGCGGCCGGAGCCAGCGCCAACCCGGTACAGCCCACGGCGAGGACGCCCATCGCGGCGAGCATCACCGGCGGGGACTCCGTCGCCGATGCCGCGGCGTCGCTGCGCGGGCGGGCGAAGAACCCGACGCCCAGTGCCTTGACGAACGTGGCGACCGCCAACCCGGCGGTGAGCGCCACCACGGCCACGGCGAGCGGCATCGCGACCGCGGTTACCACGCCCCCGGCCGGGAGCGCGTGGACGAGGGACTGCAGCAGCAGCCACTCGGAGACGAACCCGTTGCCCGGCGGCAACGCCGCCGCACCCAGCGCCCCCACCGCGAACAGGGCTGTGGTGGCCGGCATCCGGGAGCGCAGCCCGCCCAGGGCGTCCAGGTCGCGGGTACCGGTGGCGCGCAGCACGGAACCGGCGGCGGTGAACAGCAGTGCCTTGAACCCGGCGTGGTTGAGCACATGCAGCAGCGCCGCCACCATGGCCAGCGCCGCAAGGGTGGGCGCACCCGCGGTGTGGAAGATGCCGGCGGCGCCCAGGCCGAGGAAGACCAGGCCCATGTTCTCCACCGTCGAGTACGCGAGAAGGCGTTTGAGGTCGACGGCGACGGTGGCCTGCAGGATGCCGTACAGCGCGGAGACCGCGCCCACCGCGAGGACGAGCAGCCACCACCACCGAGTGCCACCGCCCAGCAGGTCGAACCCGACCCGGATCACCCCGTACACGCCGAGATTGACCATCGCGGCGGACAGCATCGCCGAAACCGGTGACGGGGCCTCGGCGTGTGCCCGCGGCAGCCACACGTGCAGCGGTACCAGGCCCGCCTTCGACCCGAACCCCACGAACGCCAGCGCGAACACCACACCGCGCACACCCGGGGACAGCTCGGCGGCACGCAGGTCGGTGAACGAGTCGCCACCCGCTTGAGCGGCGTAGAGCACCAGGCCAAGCAGGATCGCCACGAACCCCAGATGGGTCAAGACCGCGTACCACCAGCCCGCCTCGGCCACCGCCGGACGCGCCCGATGCTCGGCCAGCACCAACACCAGCGACGTGACCGCCATCAGCTCCCACAACACCAGCAACGTCGACACACTCGCCGCGGCCGGCACCAGCAGCAGCACGGCGGCGAACACCGGCAACGCCGCCTGCACGCCCCGCCCGCTCGGGCCGTGGCCGTGCGCCCCGTGATCGTGGCCGGCGTAGCCGATGCCGTACAGCGCCGCCACGGAGAGCACCCCACCCGTCACGGCGACAAACCAACCACCCAACGGGTCGAGCGCCATCTGCGCGCCCGCGAGGGGTAGCAGGCTGGGCAGCCGGGCCTCAAACGACTGGCCGCGCAGCGCGGCCACGCCCGCGACCACACCGGCTACCCCGATCCCCGCCGTAGCGACGCCGACCAGCCCCGCGCGAGCCCGCCCCGGTGCGCAGATCGCGGCCACGACGCCAACCGCCGCTAGGACACACCCAGCCGCCAATGCCGAGCCGATCACGTTCACCGGCCGGTCAACCCCCGCAACGCGGCCACGATCGCCGCCGGCTCCGGCGGGCACCCCGGTACCGCCACGTCGACCGGCAGCACCTCGCCAACCGGGCCCTGCACACCGTACCCGCCGGCGAACTCACCAGCGTTGATCGCGCAGTCCCCCACCGCCACCACGATCCGCGGCTCGGACACCGCCTCGAACGTGCGCCGCAGTGGTACCGCCATGTTGCGGGTCACCGGACCGGTCACCAGCAGCGCATCGGCATGTCGCGGCGAGGCGACCAGCCGGGCACCGTGGCGCTCCGCGTCGTACACCGGCCCGAACACCGACCCGATCTCGATCTCGCAGCCGTTACACGAGCCGGCGTCCACGTGCCGTAGCTGCACCGACCCGCCCAGCGCGGCGGCCTTCGGGCAGGACAACCCGGCCGGGCGGGGTCCGGCGGGTTCGGCCACGCGCCCGATCTGGCGGATCTTGCGCCATATTTTCAACACGGCCATGGTCTTGCGTCACTCCGACGGTGGTGGGCGGTCATTGCAGGTCATCGAGGGAGGCAGGCTGTTCCGCTGTAGCGAGCGGCAAACGTGGGCGCTGGCCGCACGCACGGACGGGACGGGCTCTACGGCGGCGGCGAGGGCTGCGGCGTCGGGGACGCCGCTTGCAGGTCTGCGAGGAGTTCGACCTGACCGGCCAGTACCTCGGTGAGGATCCGCCGGGCCACGGCCAGAAGTTCGGCGACCTGGGGGCTGGTCAACGAGTAGTACACAGTCGAGCCTTCCTTGCGGAAGGTCACCAGCCCCGCGCGGCGCAGCACAGCCAGCTGCTGGGACAGGCTGGTTGCCTCCACACCCACCTCGGGCAGCATCTCTCCCACTGCCCGCTCGCGCTCCGAGAGCAGTTCGAGGACCCGGATCCGGGCCGGATGCCCCAGGGTCTTGAAGAACTCCGCCTTCGCCTGGTACAGCGGCCGACTCACCCGCTCACCCGCCCCGCCTAACCGCGCGCCATCCATCAGATGCACACTTTAGCAACTGATGAAGCGCTGCCATCAGCGGGCGTGTGAGTACGTTCCATGTCCCCACATGGGATGTCGGCTTGCCCCGGGTAAGACTGACCAGGAATACGCCCGGCCGGACCTCGCTTGCTCCTGACGGCACCCTACGTTCAGCTGGTGTCTGTTCATCCCGGAACCGGCGGGATGCCCCGCCCAGGTGGAAGGACTGTTGGATGCGAGCGCTGCGGTTCACCGCGTATGGGGGTCCGGAGGTCCTGGAGTGGGCAGAGGCTCCTGACGCGCACGCGGATCCGGGGAAGATCCGGATCGCGGTGCGTGCGGCCAGTGTGAACCCGATCGATTGGAAGACGTTCAGCGGGATGATGTCCGGCGCCGAGCCGTTGGCCGGCACGGGTTACCTCGGCTACGACGCTGCCGGGGTGGTGGACGAGGTCGGCGAGGGGGTCACCGGCGTGTCGGTGGGGGACGAGGTGTTCGGCAGCGGTCGTAACACCCAGGCGGAGTACGCCGTCCTGGACTCCTGGGCCGGCAAGCCGCCGGCCATCGACTGGGCGGTGGCGGCTGCGGCGGGCGTCGCCGGTGAGACCGCCGAACGCGGTCTTCGGCTGCTTGACGTCAAGGCCGGCGACACCCTGTTCGTCGACGGCGGCGCGGGCGGCGTGGGAGCGGCTGCGGTCCAGATGGCGGTTTCCCGAGGCGCGACGGTGATCGCCTCGGCGAGCCAGGCCAATCAGGACTATCTGCGGGAGATCGGGGCGACCCCCGTGCTCTACGGCCAGGGTGCGGTCGCCCGGGTTCGGGCGGCTGCCGGTAGGCCGGTCGACGCGGTGTTCGACGTTGTCGGCAAGACCTCGGCCGAGGATTTGATCGAGCTCGTGCCCGCGCCGTCCAAGGTCGTAACGATCGCCAACTTCGCCGCGGGGCAGGCCGGAGCGCGGGTGACCGGTGGCGGGGCGGACAGTCGCCCGATGCAGGCCCTGGCCCAAGTTGCCGAGCTACTGGCACAGCACAAGCTGGTGATCAACGTACAGACCTTCCCGTTCCACCGCGCCGCCGAGGCCTATCGCATCAGTCAGAACGGCCATGTCCGCGGGAAGCTCGTCTTGATCCCCTGACCTCAGCCTACGATCGCCCTCGCCGGGCACGGACCCTGCACCGTCGAGCGTCCGTACGGTACGGGGGCCCTTCCCCGGTGGGCGGCTGAGCCGGCGGGGACAGGTTACGGTGCGGGGATGCTGCCGTCTGCGGCACCGGTCGTCGGGGTCCTGACGGCGTTGGCGGGCTGGGCCCCGGCCGTCGCGCCCTCGTCTTCGGTCGACGTGGTACCTGTACTGACGTCGACGCCGTTCGCCGCCCCGCCCGGGCCTCCGGTCAGCCACATCCGCCCGCGCCGACCGGTCGCACCGATCGTCGGTACGCAGATCTGACCGGCGAAGGTACCACGGAAGAAGGGGCGTACGTCCCCGGCGTACACGTTGAACATGCCGTACCTGGCGTCCAGTTGGGGCAGCGCGGCCGCCTCAGCGGCATCGAGCCACCGGTCGGTGCTCCTCCCGGAGGGATCACTCGAGGTCGTCGGACGGTCGGCTACGTAGGCGTACGTGCTCACCGCCGGTACCCGCCACGAGGGGCGGACCGGGTCGACGCTGTCGAACCGTCCGGTCGCCGGGGCGTGGTCCCGGGCCGGGAAGGAGTACCCGTCGCCCAGAGTCGGGTCCTGGTAAGCCCCGGCGAACCGCAGGGGGTTGTCCGAGCCGGAGGCACTGCCGGCCGTACCGTTGGTGCGCGCCGCCCCGAACGGGTCGTAGTCGTACTCCGCCTGCGCGCCACCGTCCGGTGCGACGATCGCGGCCACTCCGCCCTGCGCGTCGGGCAGCAGCGAGTCGACGCCGCCCGCGAGCATCGCCAACGGCGTCCGCGGCTGGCTGGCCAGGAAGCCCCGGACGGCCGGCGGTGCGCCGCCGGTGGCCGTACTGTCCAGCGCGATCCGGGGCACGCTCGCGTTGACGTCCCAGCTGAAGTTGCGGACCGTGGTACCGGCGGTGGCGGAGATGCGGAGCCCCTCGGCGTCGTAGGCGTACCTGGTGGTGCGGCCGCCAACGTCGCCGACACCTTGGTGCGGTCGAGGTTGTAGCTGAACCAGTCCGCGCCGGACTCGATCAGGTTGCCCTGCGCGTCGTACGCTATGGTCTGCTGCCGGCCGTTGTTGCCCTTGCCGTCGAACGACAACCGGGTCAGCTCGTCGGCGGCGTCGTAGCTGTACCGGGTGGTGGAGTTGCCGGCGCTACCCGTCAGTGTCTGCGCGGTGCGGTTGCCGACCGGGTCGTAGGTGTACCCGATGGTGCCGGTGGGCTTGCCCGTACAGCTGGTCGCCCCGTAGCACACCGAGGTGAGCCGGTCCGCCTCGCCGTAGCGGTACCCGACCGGTTGGCTCTTCGCGCCGCGGGTGGTGGTGATCTGGGTCGGGTTGCCGACCGGGTCGTGGGCGATCTGGAAGTGCGCCACGTCGGTACCGCCGGCCCGGGTGGCCAGGTCGACGAGCAGGCCGACGTTGTCGTATGTCCGCTCGGTCAGCAGGCCGATCGAGGCCGGGGTTGCCCGCCTTGTCGTAGGCGTAGCTCGTACCCTTCCTGGCGGGCCCGGCGTCCGGCCCGACCACGCTGGTGAGTTCGTCGGCGTCGTCGTACCCGTACCAGGTGGTGTTTGTTGGCGTCAGTGGTCGCCACCAACCGCCCATTGGTGTCGTATTCGTAGCGGGTGACGCTACCGTTCGGGTCGGTCGCCGAGACCAGGTTGCCGGCCGCGTCGTACCGGTAATGCGTGATGAAGTTGGCGGCGTTCGCACCCGGTGCGTTGCCCCGCGCCTCGGTCGCCGAGTCCACGCGGCCGTTGTCGTCATAGGTCCAGGTGGTCACCGCTCCGTTCGGGCTCGTCGATTTGGTGATGTTGCCCGCGGCGTCGTACCCGGCGACGGAGCTGCCGCCGGCCGGTGCGGACGAGAAGCACGGGCGGATCAACGCAGCCGTCGATCACCTGCGCACGGCACTTGCCCTCTGGCGCGGGCCGGTGCTGTGCGGGATCTCCAGCCCGGCGCTACAACCGGAAATCACCTGCTGGGAGGAGCGACGGTTCAGCATCACCGAACAGTGCCTGGCGCTTGAGCTGCGACTGGGTCGTCACCAGGACCTGATCAGCGAGCTGTCCACATTCGTCGCCGACCACCCGTTGCGCGAACGGCCACGCGCCCTGCTCATGCTCGCGCTGTACCGGACCGGGCGGCAGGCCGAAGCGCTCGACCGCCAGGGTCACGGATGAACCGCCCAGCCCGCCGATGCGTGCCTCCGAGCAAGGCGACTGCATACCCTTCGGCGAGCCCGGGCTGTTCATCCGGCGTACACGAAGGTGGAGGGCCTGTGATGAGCACGGACGCGCACAACCAGAGCAACCGTTTGTCGCCGTGCTCGCCGCCGCGCTGCTGGTCAGCTGCACCGGAGGCGGGGCAGCCAGTCCGGCGCGGGTGGCGCAATCGGCTCCAACAGTGCCGCGTCGACGTCCACAGCCGGTACCACGGTGACGGCCACCGCGGCGGAGTATTCGATCACCTCGTCGACGACCACGTTCACCCCGGCACTACATCCTCACCATCCACAACCATGGGACGTTGCCGCACAACCTGAACATCAAGGGCCCCATACCCACCAGCAGAGGATCGATCATGAACCGTAGCGCAGTGGTTATCCTCGGCGGAAGGTTGGTCGGGGCGGCGCTGCTGGCCGGGATGGCCGGCATCCACCTGCACCTCTACACCGCCGGTTACCGCACCGTCCACACAATCGGCCCGCTGTTCGTGCTCAATGCAGCGCTTGGTGCGCTGGCGACGCTCGCGGTCCTCGCCACGCCCCGCCGCTGGCTCGGCTGGGCAAGCCTGGCCGGCGCGCTGCTTCAGGCTGGCACGCTCGGTGCGCTCCTGCTCAGCCTGACTGTGGGACTGCTGGGCTTCCACGAGTCGACGAAAGCGCCACTGATCCCCACCACCATCGTCGTCGAACTGGCCGGCGCGGTCGTACTGTTGGCCCTCGCGGTACGAGCTGCGGCCACAGTTGCAGACGCGGGCGGCACGCCGCCGTGCCCGCACAGGCCCGGGTACCTCCAAGGCCACCGGCACCGTCTAAAGCGCGCGGCTGGCGCAAGTTCGAGCCGGTCCCCCTCGGCACACCCGAACAACCACGACAACTGCTCACCTATATGGCCTCACACACCACGGCAGCGCCGGCCACGCCCAACTACCGATCCACATCATCGACTCCATCACAGCCGCGACCGCCGCCAGCTGACACAGACCCCGCACCAGCGCGCCTCCAAGCGTTGGCAACTCGGGCAGCCGCATGCTGGCGCCCCCGTGCACCGTGATCAGTACCGGCCCCGTCGGACCCCCACGCCGGGGCCGACGCACGCGACGATCGGTGCGCTCTGATGATTCGCCTGCGCTGTCCACGTGACCTCGCGCCGACTGGTGCGTCGATCGGTGGCCGGTGCGCCGTACCGTAGAGCGCGCGATACAAACACCGCGCGGCTTACTGCTGGTTTGGCTGCCTGGTACTGCTCGTCGGTGACGGGTTCGAGCCAGGTGGCGCCGTCGCCTCCGGGGACGCTTTCGAGCATGGCGAGGTGGCACATGAAGGTGCTGTCGGTGGCGCCGTGCCAGTGTTCTTCGCCGGGTGGGGTGTAGACGGTGTGGCCGGGACGCATGCGGATGATCTTGCCGCCCCGGGTGGCCACGAGTCCGATCCCGTCGGTGACGTGCAGGGTCTGGCCGACCGCGTGCCGGTGCCAGTTGGTGTGGGCTCCGGGGGTGAACCGGACCAGGCTGACGATCATCCGGGACGGTTCCTCACCCCGGTAGATGGGGGTGACGTACGCGTCGCCGGTGAAGGTCTCGGCAGGTCTTTGGCGGTGGGGCTGACCGGCTTGAGTTCCACCTTGGTGCTCCTCTGCTGTCGGATGCGTTCGTGAACGCAGGTTGTTCGATGTTGTCGGAAGAACCAGGACACGTACCCATCCCCCGTGACAGTTCGCCTGATATATCGCATCTGTTCCTTGAACGAGGCCGGCCGCCCTGGGGACCGGCGAGGTACGACGTATCCGTTGATCGGTATCGCCGGACCGAGACTGCGCGGCGGCACATGCCGGCGCCAGATCGGTCGCCGGCCAGCCCGGCCAGGGCGGGGTGCGGGGTCCTTACTGCGTGGCAGGTCGTCGTCTGCGCCGCGGCCGCGCAGCGGTGGCAGCCCCGTGCGCTACTCGGCCGCGTTTAGCGTCAGGATGGTGAACTGGGTACGGCCGCCGTTGAAGAGAGTTCCCAGGTCTGGGTCAAGGCGCTGACGGTGAGGCCGCGCTGCGGGTGAGCGAACCGCACGCTGCCGAACCCGCCGTCCCAGCCGCGCCGCCGGGGATGGCCGACACCTCGGGGCGGTGGCGCGGCGACCGCGATGCCGTACCGCAGCCCTCGGGTTCGGGCAGGATGCCCGCGCTCTGGATCTGCTGCGGGTCAGGTGGTTGGTGGTCGGCAGGGCCGTCGCTCGGCGGACACCAGCCGCGTGTCGCGGTGCGTGCCGTTCTTGCCCAGGACCGGCGATGAACGGCTGATCTCGTCCCTGGCCGGAACGGGAGCCGATCCGGGGCTGGCGCGCGATCGAGTACTAGTCAACTATTGAACAAGCAACGGTGTCGTTTCATGGACCGGAGACCGACATGAGCGTTCTTGTTCTGATCGGGCGAATCATCTTCGCCGCCCTGTTCCTCACTTCCTCGATCGGACACCTGACCAGAACCAAGATGATGGCCGGGTACGCCGCAAGCAAGGGCGTTCCCCTGCCCTGGCTGAGCACCTTCCTCAGCGGCATCCTGATCCTCCTCGGCGGCCTGTCCCTGCTGCTCGGGATCTGGGCCGACCTGGGCGCGCTGCTGGTCGCCCTGTTCCTCTTCCCGACCGCCATACTGATGCACGCGTTCTGGAAAGAGCCCGGCGACGCCCGGATGATGGAGCAGACCCAGTTCATGAAGGACTCGGCGCTCGGCGGTGCCGCGCTGATACTGCTGGGCCTGATCTCCTACGCCGGGCACGGACTCGGCCTGACCATCACCGGACCGCTGTTCCACCTGCACTGAGCCGAGGACTCGAGGCATGAAGCGGCCGGTGCCGACGTGGGGTTCCCGCTGGCCCCGGTGAGGCCGGCGGCGCCTGCATGCGGATGTCGGCCACCCGCCCGGTGTAGGTAGCGTCCTGCCCAGCGCGTGGCCTCGGTGACGTCGTGGCGTCCGGCCAGGCGTAGTGCCCCGATGGCGAGATTCAGTAGCGAAGCCGTGATTCGTGGCCCCGGAGCGGGTGCGAATCGTGGATGCGTCTTCGATGTACAGGGGTGTCGCGTGGCCAGTGAAGGACTTGATGGCCCCTGGCCTTGGAGGTAGCCGGCCAGGTCGGGCCGGGCTGGCATGCAGCGGTGGCAGGCTGGTGACCCGTCGGGCGGCGACGGCTGAGATCGGCTGGCCGGCCAGGCCGCAACGTAGCGTTCGATTAGAAGCACCTGGCAGGCGTGCGGGAACGGTAGATCAGGCGGGGCTGGTAGAACCTGGATGGCGCGCCTGGTGATGCGGCCGTGACCGACCTCGGTGCGGGTATGCGCGGTCGGGCGGTCCCACCAGAGCAACGCATTCACGTGTCGAACAGGATAACAGGACCTGTCGGTTCTCCTTGGCTGGTAACACGAAGTGGGCCACCGCGGGCGCGGATGTGCGCGGTGGTGGCCTTGGCCGTATGCGGAGCATCAGGGGTTACCACCGCCTCGGACAGGTCGACGATCTCGCGCAGCGCGGCCGGGGTTTCGGGTGCATACCCACGAATCTTCAGTTACGCAAGGTGATGAAGTTTCATCCGTTCGTCGGGTGTCGGCTGCGATCATACGGTGCTGTGATCATCCAGGGGGAAGGGTGTGATGCCGCTCGCGGGCAGGTCTTCCCCGGTGTGCT
>WNGG01010716.1_pt1 | contig 19519 bp, 16 predicted proteins | sample 5400661 | NCBI WGS metagenome assembly WNGG01 (sample SAMN13153372, study PRJNA577476) | soil metagenome | isolation source: 100 cm soil or saprolite under Garry oak tree replicate 1 | place: USA:California | collected 2016-06-15
TGCTCCTCGGCCCGCTGCAGGTCTTTCGGGGTGTTCACCGTGATCCACAAGCCCTCGTGCCTGAAGGCGAACAGCTTGCCTTCCTCCGCGAGCTCGGGAAAGGTCGACTGCTCGTGGTCGCCCCGCTCCGGCAGCCGCTCGAGCGCCTCGTCGTCGAGCACGTAGATGCCGGCGTTGACCCAATGAGGCAGCCGCGGCGCTTCACGGAAGCCGCTGACGCGAACGCCGTCAGCGAGCTCGACGACGCCGAACTGCGCCTTCAGCGGCGCGACGACGATCGTCGCGGCGCCGTCGTTTTCCTCGTGCGCCTCGAGGAACGCACGCAGGTCGACGTCGTGCAGCTCGTCTCCGTTGAATGCATAGAGCGGGCCGGACTCGTCCCGATGTTGCGCTGCGAAGCGCAGGCCTCCCCCCCGCCCGAGCGGCTCCGGCTCCGCGACGGCGACGATCTCGGCGCCCAGCCCCGCCAGCTTCGCCTCGAACAGCGCCGCCTGCCCAGCGCCGCAGCTGACGATCACGCGCTCGACGCCCGCGCGCACGAGCTGCGAGACCTGGTACTCGGCGAGCGGATGTCCTGCGATCGGGACGAGCGACTTCGGATGACCCCGCGCCGCGTCGCCGAGGCGCGTCGCCTGCCCGCCCGCGAGGATGATTGCTTCCACTAGCTCGAGACCCGCTGTTCGGGCTCGGCCGTCTCTGGCAACGCCTCGAACGCGGAGCTCTGACGCCCGACCCCCTCGTACGCGAACCCCGCCCGCCTGGTCTCCTCCGGATCGAGCAGGTTGCGACCGTCGATGATCAACGGGCGCGCCATCGCCTCGCGGACGTCCGCCGACGCGAGCCCCCGCAGCTCATCCCACTCCGTCACGATCACCGCTGCGTCGGCCTCGCTGATCGCCTCCTGCACGCTCTCGCACAGGACGGCGCCCTTCATCAGCTCGCCGGGCCGCGCGACGGGATCCCACGCGCGCACCTCTGCGCCCTCCGCCAGCAGCCGTGAGGCGAGCACGAGCGACGGCGCCTCCCGCATGTCGTCGGTGCCCGCCTTGAACGAGAGCCCGAGCAGCGCGACCTTCTTGCCGCGCAGCCGCCCGAGATGCTTCTGCAGCTTCTGGATCACGCGCCGCTTCTGCAGCTCGTTCACCTCGATCACCGCCGCGAGCAGCTGGAAGTGGTACCCGGAATTCGACGCGAGCTGCTTGAGCGCGAGCGAGTCCTTCGGAAAACAGGAACCACCGTAGCCGATGCCCGCGCGCAGGAAGTGCGGGCCCAGCCGGTGGTCGAGGCCGATGCCCTTCGCAACCTCGACGACGTCCGCGCCGACGGCCTCGCAGACGTTGGCGATCTCGTTGATGAAGGAGATCCGCGTCATCAGGAACGCGTTCGCCGCCAGCTTGATCATCTCCGCCGACGCGACGTCCGTCCGCACGACGGGCGCCTCGATGCCCCCGTAAAGCGCCTCCACCGCCGCCGCGTCCTCGTCGGCGAACGCGCCGATCACGATCCGGTCGGGCTCGAGGAAGTCGCGCACCGCGCGGCCTTCGGAGAGAAACTCGGGATTCGAGACGTAGCCGACATCGGTGAGGCCGCGGGCCTCGAGCGCCGCGCGCACCTTGTCCCCGGTCCCGACCGGCACGGTCGACTTCATCACCAGGATCTGCCGGCGCTCGCCGCGCGGCAGGTCGTCGAGCGCCGTCCACACGTACGAGAGATCCGCGTCCCCGGAGTACGTCGGCGGCGTCTGCACGCAAACGAAGAGGGCGTCTGCCTCCGCAAGCTCGTCCGCATCGAGCGTGTAGCGGATCCGGTCACGGTTGCGCGCCAGCACCTCGGGCAGGTCGGGCTCGTGGAACGGGAGCCGGCCCGCCTGCAGCGCCGCGATCCGGTCCGGAACGACGTCGCGCACGATCACCCTGTGCCCGAGCTCCGCAAAGCAGCCGCCGGTGACGAGCCCGACCCAGCCCGCTCCGAAGACGCCGATCGTCCGCGATTCCGCCATGCCGACCCGGAAGCCTACTTAGGCAGCGGCTGCAGCCCGCGCGCGATCGCGAGCATGGTCTCGTTCGAGAGCGAGTCGAGAATCGTGTTGACGACCCAGTACGTGGCGCCGTTCTCCCGCAGCACGACCATGTGGAGGTGCGGGCCGGCGTAATACAGCGAGAACTCGCGCCCGTGGATGCGGTGGATGAAGCTCGCGTCCGCCAACGCGGGCGCCTCGTCCCAGTTCGTCTCCTCGATCCCCCAGTACTCGTTCAGTCCGGTGCTGTACGCCAGCCGCACGGCGCGGTAGCCCTTCTTGATGTTGTACACCCGGATCGGCGCATCGAACTCGAGCCTCGAGTAGTTGGCGATGACGCGAGGGAGCTCGAGCCGGAACCGCACCCGCCTCCGCACGCCGAGCAGTGTCGAACGCGTCAGCGACGGGTTCAGCGTGACCGCGGGCGGCTGCTTCTTGGGCGTCTGATCGACGGGGGCCGGAGCCAGCGTGTCGTGGAAGTTCTGGCCGACGACGACCGTCGCCATCGCGCCGTTCGCCAGCGTCGTGAGCGTCGCGGGCAGCGGCTTTACGTCCGCGTCGCCGAACAGGTTCGCGATCTGCGTCGCGGCGGCCTTCGCGCGGGCCTGCGTCGCGTCGAAGTAGACGGCCGTACGGAAGTAGTTGAAGCTCGGAGCGTTCTGCGGTGTGCCCGTCGCCGGCAGCACGATCTTGTACCCACGCTGGCCGAGCTCGTACGCCGCGTTCGCAGCCGAGCCGGCGATGCCGTTGCCGTTCAGCACCGTGGTCGCGACGTTGGCCGGTTTCGGTGCGCGCGAACGGTGCTTGATCCCGAACGCGACGTCGCGTGCCTTCTCCGGGGACTTCACGTCTGGCTGCACGAACTCGCGCACGGCGGTGGCGACGGCATCCGGCGGCGCCGCCAGCTCCGAGTAGCCGGTCAGGCCCTGGATCCGCGACTGGAAGATGTGCCCCGCCGGGAGCCCGTGCGCGAAGTAGATGTAGTCCTTGAGCGTCTGCGGATCCAGCGCCTTACCGCCGCCGCGGCCGACGACGACGTTCTTCTCGACTGCGTCCACGATCGAGAAGAGCGTGTCCAGGCCGAGTTGGGACGAGATCTGCTGCTTGAGCGCCTTCAGGAAGAGCTGCTGCCGCGCGTTGCGGTAGATGTCGGAGTCGAAATGCCGGTAGCGAACGTACGCGAGCGCGTTCGTCGCGTTGAGCCGCTGGTACCCCGGCCACAGGTTGATCTTCGAGACGCCGGGGCAGTTCGACGGATCGCAGAGGAAGCGGTGGTCGACGTCGACCCAGACTCCACCGAGGTTGTTCACGAGCTGCATGAAGCCGCGGAAGTCGACGGTGACGAAGTAGTTGATCGGCAGTCCCGTCAGCGCCCGCACGGTCTCGACGCTGCCGAGCGAACCGCACTCGGAAAACGCCGCGTTGATGCGATCGCGGCTGTCCGGATGTCCCGGGCACTTCACCGTCACGATCAGGTCGCGCGGGAACGACAGCAGCGAGATCGACTTTGTCGCCGGGTCGGCCCGGACGAGAATCAGCGTGTCGGAGCGGCCGGTCTGCTCGGCCTGGAAGCCCTTCCGCCGGTCCGTGCCGATCACGAGCGCGATCGTCGGCTGACCGGGAATGGCCGCATCGAGCCGCTTCGCAGCGGCGCGGTCGACCTTCGTCTTCGGGCTGATCGCCTCGAGGAACTGGTGGGTCTTGAGGTAGGCCGCGCCCGCGGCTCCACCGGCGACGATCAGCGTCGCGAGCACGGTCCAGAGTAGGACGGCGCGGACGACGGCCCAGGCGCCGCGGCGCGGCGGGTCGGGCTGCCGATACCGAGCCATCGGTGTCGGCACTGCGGGTGGGTAGATCGGGCGTCCGTTGCCGTCCACGGAAGCGCCGCGCCCCATGCCTCTCTTGAGCGTGGTCTTCATCGGGTCCTGAAACAGCACGGCGCCCGTTTCGAGGGCGCCAGCCGACCCCGAGGATAGCCGACCTGTCGGCTACCCAGCGAGCTACCGGGGGAGGCTGAAGGCGACCAGCCGGCGCCACCGCCTCGGCGGCGGCAGCCTGGCCGTCGCCGGGCCCGCCTCGATCCAGACGTTCCGCCGCCCCGCCCGCCAGGTTGCGCGGATTCGGTTCAGATGCACCCGTACGCCCGCAACGACTCGGGTCGTCATTCCGGGCTCGGCATGAAGGCGCGAGCTCGTAAAAGCCCAGACGTAGATCAGCGCTGCCAAGGTCGATCGTGAACGCGCTGCCCGTACAGCCGTGAGTCTTGAAGCCGGCGCGGCGAAGCATCCGCACGACCCAGTCGGCGTCGCGCGTGTACGGCCATTCGCCTGGCACGGCGCAGGTCGCGGTGCGCGGCGCGATCGAGACGTCCGACGACATCTCGTCCTTCGCCATCCCCCGGCGAGCCGCGAGGCCGGCAAGAACCAGCGCGACCACAAGGAGTGAGGAAACCGTCGCACGCGTTGGGCAGCTCATCCGTCCCTGCGTTCAGGTACGACCGCAGCGAGCGAGAGGTCCGGGCTAAGAGCTGAGGACGGCCTCGGCCCGCGGCTCGTAGCCGAGATTCGGCCGGAGCCAGCGCTCCGCCTCCTCGAGGCTCAGCCCCTTGCGCGCGGCGTAGTCCTCCACCTGGTCACGGCCGAGCCGGCCGACCGAGAAGTACCGCGACAGCGGGTGCGCGAGGTAGATCCCGCTGACCGCCGCGGCGGGCGTCATCGCGTACGACTCGGTCAGCGAGATGCCCGCGGCCGCCTCCGCGCCGAGCCGGTCGAAGAGCTTGCTCTTCTCGCTGTGGTCGGGGCAGGCCGGATAGCCGAACGCTGGGCGAATGCCGCGGAACGTCTCCGCCACGAGCTCCTCGCTCGAGAGCCGCTCCTCCGGCTCGTACCACGCCCGCCGCACGACCTCGTGCAGGTACTCCGCAAACGCCTCGGCCAGGCGGTCGGCGAGCGCCTTGACCATGATCGCGCGGTAGTCGTCGTGCTCGGCCTCGGAGCGTGCGGCCAGCTCGTCGGCGCCGTGGACGGAGACCGCGAAAGCGCCGATGTGGTCGCCGTCGGGGCTGACGTAGTCGGCGAGACAGCGGTTGGGCCTGGAGTCGCCGTAGGCCGACTGCTGACGGAGGAAGCAGAAGCGCGTTCCCTCGTCGAGCACGACGTCGTCTCCGTCCGCGCGCGCCCGCCAGTAGCCGTAGACGCCGCGTGCCTGCAGCAGCTCGCCCGCGACGAGCTCTCCGAGCAGCGCGTGGGCGTCCTCGTACAGCTCCCGCGCGGCCGGTTGCTCGAGGATCGCCGGGAACTTGCCCTTCAGCTCCCACGCGTGGAAGAAGAACTGCCAGTCGATGTACGGCACGAGCGTCGTCAGCTGCGGCTCCGCCACTTTCGCGCCGAGCGACGGCGGCGCCGGCAGCCCGTCGAAGGGCACCCGCTCCTTGTTGGCGCGGGCGTCGGCGATCGGCAGCAGCGGCTTGCGCTCCTTCTCCGCGTGCTGTTCGCGCAGCCGCTCCTGCAGCTCGAGGTTCTCCGCTGCGAGCGTCGTTTTCCGCCCGGGATCGAGCAGGCTGGAGACGACGCGGACGACGCGCGACGCGTCCAGCACGTGCAGCGTCGGCTCGGAGTACTCAGGCGCGATCCGCACCGCCGTGTGCTGTTTGGAGGTCGTCGCGCCGCCGATCAGCAGCGGCAGGTCGAGCTCGCGGCGCTCCATCTCCTTGGCGACGTTGACCATCTCGTCGAGCGAAGGTGTGATCAGGCCTGACAGTCCCACCACGTCGCAGCCTTCGTCGCGCGCGGTGTCGAGGATGCGGTCGGCGGGCACCATCACGCCGAGGTCGATCACCTCGTAGTTGTTGCAGCCGAGCACGACGCCGACGATGTTCTTGCCGATGTCGTGCACGTCGCCTTTGACGGTGGCGAGCACGACCTTGCCCTGTGCGCGCCGGCCGCCGTCGCCGGCCGCCTTCTCCGCTTCCATGTACGGCTCGAGGTAGGCGACCGCGCGCTTCATCGCGCGCGCGCTCTTCACGACCTGGGGCAGGAACATCTTCCCCGAGCCGAACAGGTCGCCCACGATCGCCATCCCGTCCATCAGCGGGACCTCGATCACTTCCAGCGGCCGCGCGAACTTCTGCCGCGCCTCTTCGGTGTCGGCCTCGATGAAGTCGACGATCCCGTGCACCAACGCGCGAGGCGTACTCGACCAAGCGCTCGGTCGCATCGGGGTGGCGGTTGAAGATGACGTCCTCGACGCGTTCGAGCAGTTCCGGCTCGATGTCCTCGTACACGGCGAGCTGGCCCGCGTTGACGATGCCCATGTCGAGGCCGGCGCCGATCGCGTGGTAGAGGAACGCCGCGTGCATCGCCTCGCGCACGGCGTCGTTGCCGCGGAACGCGAAGCTGAGATTCGAGATGCCGCCGGAGATGCGCGCGCCCGGGCAGCGCGCCTTGATCAGGCGGGCCGCCTCGATGAACGCCTTCGCGAACTCTGCGTGCTCCTCGATGCCGGTGGCGACCGCGAGCACGTTCGGGTCGAAGATCACGTCCTCAGGGGGCCAGCCGTCCGCGGTCAGGAGCTTGTAGGCGCGTTCGCAGATGTCGACCTTGCGCTCGACCGTGTCGGCCTGGCCCTGCTCGTCGAACGCCATCACGACGACCGCCGCGCCGTAGCGCCTGACGCAGCGCGCCTGCTCGAGGAAGGCTTCCTCCCCCTCCTTGAGGCTGATGGAGTTCGCGACGCCCTTGCCCTGCAGGCACTTGAGCCCGGCCTCGACCACGGACCAGCGCGAGCTGTCGACCATGATCGGGATGCGTGCGACGTCCGGCTCCGTCGCGAGCAGGTTGAGGAACGCGGTCATCGCCTGCTCCGAATCGAGCAGGTCGGCGTCCATGTTGACGTCGAGGATGTTCGCGCCCCCGCGCACCTGCTCGAGCGCGACCTCCACCGCCTCCTGGAATTCGCCGGACTCGATCAGGCGCCGGAACCGTGCGGATCCGGTCACGTTCGTGCGCTCGCCGATCATCACGAAGGTGGAGTCCTCGAAGATCCGGAACGGCTCGAGCCCGCTCAGCCGCGTCACGGACTCGCTCTGCGGGACACGTCTTGGGGTCTGTCCCCTGGTCGCGTCCGTAATGGACCTGACGTGGTCGGGCGTGGTCCCGCAGCAGCCCCCGACGATGTTGACCAGGCCGTCCTGGGCGAACTCACGCAGGTAGCGGCTCGTGTCGCGTGGCTGTTCGTCGTGCGTGCCCATCTCGTTGGGTAGACCGGCGTTCGGGTGGCATGCGACCCACGTCGGCGCGACGCGCGAGAGGTCCTCGACGAACGGCCGCATCTCGCGTGCACCGAGCGAGCAGTTGACGCCGACGATGAACGGCTGCGCATGCTCGACCGAGAGCCAGAACGCGTCGACGGTCTGGCCGGAGAGGTTGCGCCCGCTGCGGTCGATCGCCGTGAAGGAGATCCAGAGCGGCAGCTCGGGCGTAGTGTCGATTGCCGCGGCGATCGCGGCCTTCGCGTTGAGGGTGTCGAAGATCGTCTCGATCAGGAGGAAGTCAACGCCTCCTTCCGCGAGCGCGAGGATCTGCTCGGCGTAGGCGTCGCGCACCTCGTCGAACGTGTGCGTGCGGAAGGCCGGATCGTCGACGCGCGGGGACAGCGAGAGCGTCACGTTCAGCGGCCCGACCGAGCCGGCGACGAAGCCGTCGACCTCGTCCGCCGCCTGCCGTGCGAGGCGCGCGCCCTGGACGTTCATCTCGCGGATGTGCTCCTCGAGCCCGTAGTCGGCCTGCCCGATCGACGTCGCCGTGAAGGTGTTCGTCGTCGCGATGTCGGCGCCGGCGGCGAAGTACTGGCGGTGGATGCCGAGCACGACCTCCGGCCGCGTCAGGTTGAGCAGATCGGGGTCGCCGGCGAGGTCGCGCGGGTGGTCCTTGAAGCGCTCGCCGCGGTAGGCCTCCTCGCCCTTGACCTGCCGCTGGATCAGCACGCCCCACGACCCGTCGAGCACGGCGATCCGCTCGCTGAGGATGGCTTCCAGTCGTGTGCGCGCGTCCTGCATTCCCGTCCCTTGATTCAGCCTAGAGAGAACCGCACCTGCGGGAGGTGCGCGGGCTCTTTAGGCGTTTGGTAACCCGGTCGCCAAGCTGCCTTTCAAAGCTCTCCGGTGCCTCGAGGCTACCAAACGGCTAGGCCGCGATCGTATGCGCGCAACCGTCGGTCCTTCGTCACGAGCGGTGCGCCGAGTGCCCGCGCGGTGGCATAGACGATCCGATCGACCGGATCCCCGGGAAGATCGGCGTTCAGCGACCCCGCCGCCGTGGCAATCTCGGGGTCGAGGGCGATGGGCTCGATCCGATCGTCGGCGAGCGCCAGACCGATCCAGCTACGCACCTCGCGATCGAGCTCGACCCGGCCTAGACGGACGAGCATCGCCAGCTCCCAGCAGCTGATCGAGCACACGCCGATCCGATCGGCTCGATCGACCTCGGCTCTCGCCCGCGAGGACAGCTCTGGGATCCCAGCTACCCACCAGAGCCAGACATGGGTGTCGAGCAGAATCAAGCGTCGCCGGCGTCCCAGTCGGCGACCGGGGCGAGCAACTCCTCTTCGGACACCAGGATCTTGACCGTTCCTGCGAGCGGCTTCGGCGGCTGATAGGGCACCACCTCCGCGACAGGACGCCCTCGCTTCGTGACAACGAGTGGCTGGCCGGTGGCCGCGACGTCGTCGAGCAGCGCAAGGCACTCCGCCTTGAAGCGACCAGCGGGGACATGTCTCTTCGTGACCATGGTCATGTGACCATGATAGCAGACTGAGGCTGTCGCGAGGGATCTAGTCGCGGCCAGACACAGACAGCTGATTCTCCGCATGCCTGATCCGCTGCTCGAGCTGCCAGCGGTCGGCGGTCGACTCGCCCCGCTCGACCAGCTCGAGCTCCTTCTGGGCCGTCTCGAGCTGCTCGCGCGCGCGGGCGTCGTCGATCTCGTTCGCGAGCACGGCGTCGTCGACCAGCGCGATCGCCCGGTCGAGCTGCACCTGGAAGAACCCCGGGCCGGTCGCGTACTCGCGCACATCCTGGGCGTCGTAGTTCAGATACACACGCGTCGAGCCGGCCTTCAGCGTCGCGATCAGCGGCGCGTGCCGCGCGAGCACGCCGATCTCGCCCGCGGCGCCGGGCACGATGATCAGCTCCGCCTCGCCTTCGAATGCCGGCCCCTCCGGCGTCACCAGCGAGACGTTGAACTTCTTGCGCTCCGCCACCGCTACGAGACGCCCGCGGGCTCGGGCTCGGCCTCCTGCTCCTGCTCGGCGACCGCCTCTGGCGTCTCGCCCTCTTCGGCCGGCTGCTCCTCTTCGCCGGAGGTTCGGCGTCCCTTCTCGACGGCGTTCTCGATCGTTCCGACCATGTAGAAAGCCTGCTCCGGCAGGTCGTCGTGCTTCCCGTCGATGATCTCCTGGAAGCCCTTGATCGTGTCCTCGATCTTGACGTACTCGCCCGGCGTCCCCGTGAACTGCTCGGCGACGAAGTTCGGCTGCGAGAGGAAGCGCTGGATCTTGCGCGCGCGCGAGACGACGAGCTTGTCCTCATCGGAGAGCTCGTCGATGCCGAGGATGGCGATGATGTCCTGCAGGTCCTTGTAGCGCTGCAAGATCTCCTGCACGCGCGTCGCCGTGGAGTAGTGCTCCTCCGAGATGATGCCGGGCTGCAACGCGCGCGAGAACGAGTCAAGCGGGTCGACGGCCGGATAGATCCCCTGCTCCACGAGCGTCCGCGTCAGCACGACGGACGAGTCGAGGTGCGCGAACGTGTTGGCCGGCGCCGGGTCGGTCAGGTCGTCGGCCGGAACGTAGATCGCCTGCACGGAGGTGATCGAGCCCGTCTGCGTCGACGTGATCCGCTCCTGCAGCTGGCCCATCTCCGTCGCCAGCGTCGGTTGGTAGCCGACGGCGCTCGGCATGCGGCCGAGCAGCGCCGACACCTCCGACCCCGCCTGCGTGAAGCGGAAGATGTTGTCGATGAAGAGCAGGACGTTCTGGCCCTCGTCGCGGAAGTACTCCGCCATCGTCAGGCCCGACAGCCCGACGCGCAGGCGCGCACCCGGCGGCTCGTTCATCTGGCCGTAGACGAGCGCGACCTTGTCGAGCACCTTCGACTCCTGCATCTCCAGCAGCAGGTCGTTGCCCTCGCGCGTCCGCTCGCCAACACCAGCGAACACCGAGACGCCGCCGTGCTCGCGCCCGACGTTGTGGATCAGCTCCTGGATCAGAATCGTCTTGCCGAGGCCGGCGCCGCCGAACAGCCCGACCTTGCCGCCGCGGATGAACGGCGCGAGCAGGTCGATCACCTTGATGCCGGTCTCGAACACCTCGATCTTCGGCGACAGGTCCGTGAACAGCGGCGGGTCGCGGTGGATCGACCAGCGCTCGGCGTCCTTCGGCGCCTCCTTCTCGTCGACCGGCTCGCCGATCACGTTCCAGATGCGGCCCAGCGTCACGTCGCCGACGGGGACGGAGATCGGCTGGCCGGTGTCGCGCACCTCCAGCCCGCGCGCGAGCCCGTCGGTCGAGTCCATCGCCACCGCGCGCACGCGATCGTTGCCGAGATGCTGCTGCACCTCCGCGATCAGCGAGCGCGCCTCCTGACCCTCACGCGCGGGAATGTCGATGCTCAGGGCGCTGTAGATCTCCGGTAGGCCCTCCGGGAAGACGACGTCGATGACGACGCCTTTGATCTCGATGATCCGGCCGGGCTTCTGGGCGCTCTGTTCGGGCATGGGTCTCCTGGCGACGCGTCGAGAGGACGAAAAAGCGAGAGCCGAACGGCTCCCAGCGCCGGAAGTCTATCGGGACTCGGCTGAAGCTAGGTCGCGATGCGCGAGTGGATCACGAGGTTCGAGCGTGCCTGGGATGCCTGGTGGAGCATCTTCAACTCCTGCTCGGGGAAGCGCAGCTTCGTGTTGTGCGCGGCCCTCACGGACGCGTGCCCGCGGGAGCCGGAGTTGAGCGTGCCGAGCGCCGCGCTGAGGCCGACGGTGACCGTCAGCGCCGCAGCAGCGGCGGCGACCTGCAGCTTCCGCGCCGCCGCGACCCGGCGGCGGCTCGGCAGCGCCACCGGGAACTGCAGCTCTTCCAGCGGCGTGCTCTGCAGCAGCTGGGACGCCGCGCCCGCTGCCGCGGCAAACGAGCGACAACTCGCGCAGCGGGCGAGATGCGCGTGGAGACGTGCGCTCTCGAGCTGCGACAGCTCACCGTCGAGTGAGGCAGACACCTGCTCGCGGAGGCGGTCGCAATCGTTGGAGGGAAGCTGCCCCATCGGCGTTCTCACGTCTAGTTCTGACGGTCTCCTACAGGAGAAGTTAGCCATTTCTTCGTCAGCTCTGCCAAAACGCTTTAACTGAACGTCACAAGTGCCTGATTCATGCGGTTTGCGCCGGCCACGCAGAGCCTCCCGTCTGCGCTCGCGAGCCAGCCGCAGCCGAGCCTGCCGAAGCGGCCGTTCGTGATCACGGCCAGCGCCGTCCCAAGCCACTCGTAGCAACGACTGCGTGCGCTCGCCGGCAGCCGGAGGCAGTCCTCGATCAGCTTCACGCGCCGAGGCCCAGACCCCGTCGCGAGGTTCTGGACGTTGAGCCCGTACACGCAGCCGGCGGCGTCGCCGCGCAACGCCGCGCAGACACGCATCTGAATGAAGGGATCAGGAGACGTGATCAGCGACGCTGCGCCGACGCACCCGACGCGCTGCAGGCCCGTGAGGTCGCGGCAGAGCCTGCGCACACCGGCGGCGTTGTCCGGCAGCCGCTTCGGCGGCAGCTCGACGAAGTAGCGGTACCAGCACGGCCGCACGAAGGCACGGATTGCGCGCGCGCACAGCACGCGTGCCGAGGTGACGGCGTGGCGTGTGCGGCCGGCGCTGTCCCGCCCGGCGATCCCGAGCCAGTAGTCGTGGTACGCGCCCTGCGCGCAATCGGGCGCCTGCGACGCCGGCAGCGCCTCGCACGCCTTGACCCCGTATGCGAGCTGCCCGTGATACAGCCGCATGTACGCGTGCCCAAGGGTGTGGATGCACGTGTAGGAGCGGAAACGCGTCGGCGCGCGCATGCAGAGCTTGATCGCTCCGTCGGGCCCGATCCGGCCGATCTGCCCGCCGAGCGTCATCACCATCCCCATCCCGAACCCGGCGGAGCAGCCCGGATCGTTCGAGCGCGGCAGGTAGTGCTGCAGGTTCGCGAGCGTGACGTGGTGGCGTCGCGCGTACATGCGCCCGACCACGTGCATCAGCATGTGGCAGTTGACCTCGAGGTAGCCGTGACCCGCATGAACCTTCCGGTCGATCCGAGGCAGTTCGTTTGCGGGATCGTCCGAGCGCTCGATGTCCGCGAGCAGGCGGGTGACGTAGCAGTTCCAGATCACCGCGTCGCCGTGCAGGAGGCTGCAGCGCGAGAGGTACGTCGTGGGACCGTAGAGGTCCATCGGGATCCCGCCCTGCGGCGGTCCGGCGTCCGCGGCCGCCGCCGCCCACAAGAGCGCGCTCGCGCACGCCGCGAGGAACGTGAGGCGGAAGAGGCCCACACTCATTAGACGCCTATTTCCGCTTCCGGTCGGGCGCGGCAGCGCCGCTCAGCTCGCGACGGGCTTCGGCTCGTCCACGATCTGGAGCGGCTTGACGATCTCGGCGAAGTGGCACGCGCTCGGATGGCCCTGGCCGCGGTCGATCAGCGCGGGCACCTCCTCGGCGCAGATCGGCTGCGCCTTCCAGCACCGCGTGCGGAAGCGGCAGCCGGACGGTGGGTTCGCCGGGTTCGGAACGTCTCCCTCGAGGACGATGCGTTTGCGCTTGCCGCGCTGCGTCGGCTCCTCGATCGGGATTGCGGACAGGAGCGCCTGCGTGTACGGATGCGACGGGCGCTCGTAGATGTCCTCCTTCGTACCGATCTCGGCGATCTTGCCGAGGTACATGACCGCGACGCGGTCGGAGATGTGCCGGACGAGCGACAGGTCGTGCGCGATGAAGAGGTAGGTGAGGCCGAAGTCGCGCTGCAGCGACTCGAGCAGGTTGACGACCTGCGCCCGGATCGACACGTCGAGTGCGGAGACGGGCTCGTCGAGGACGACCATCTGCGGGTTGAGCGCGAGCGCGCGCGCGAACCCGATCCGCTGGCGCTGGCCGCCCGAGAACTCGTGTGGGAAGCGGTTCGCGTGCTCCGGGCTCAGTCCGACGGTGCGCAGCAGTTCGTCGACACGGCCGCGTCCCTCGCGTCCCTTGTACAGGTTGTGCACGCGCAGCGGCTCCGCCACGATCTCGCGCACCGTCATGCGCGGGTTGAGCGACGCGTACGGATCCTGGAAGACGATCTGGAGCTCGCGCCGCACGTCGCGCATGCGGCGGCGGCTGAAGTTGGTGATGTCCTGGCCGTTGAAGGTAATCGTGCCGTCCGTCGGGGGCAGCAGCTTGATCACCGTGCGGCCCAGCGTGGTCTTGCCGCAGCCGGACTCCCCGACCAGGCCGAGCGTCTCGCCCGCGCGCAGCGAGAGGTCGACGCCGTCGACGGCGTGGACCTGGCCGACGCGGCGCTTGAAGATCCCGGCGGTGATCGGGAAGTGCTTGTACAGCCCGTCGATGCGGAGGATCTCGCGCCCTTCTTCGGCGCGTTCGTGGATCTGCTCCTCGACCGGCTCCTGGACCGCCTCGCTCATCTAGATCTACGCCTCCGCTCCGACGGGTTCGACGAGGTGGCCCGTACGGCCCTCGAGCTCCTCCGCGAAGTGACACGCGGACAGGTGCGCGGAGTCGCCGATCGGTCGCAAGGGCGGCTCCTCCTCGCGGCACCGAATCCGGCCCTGAGAGAGGAAGCAGCGCGGATGGAACGGACATCCCGGCGGCCGGCTGATCAGGCTCGGCGGCTGGCCGGGGATCGGTCGCAGCCAGTCCTCCTCGCCCGCGAGGCGCGGAAGGCTGTCCATCAGGCCGACCGTGTACGGATGGCGCGGCGTCGAGAAGATCGTGTGCACGTCCCCGAGCTCGACGACCTTGCCGGCGTACATGACGACGACCCGGTCGGCCAGCTCCGCGATCAGGCCGAGGTCGTGCGTGATCAGGATCGTCGCGGCATGCGTCTCGTCCTGCGCCTTCTTCAGCACTTCGAGGATCTGCGCCTGGATCGTCACGTCGAGCGCAGTCGTCGGCTCGTCGGCGATCAGCACGGACGGCTCGTTGGCGATCGCCATCGCGATCATCGCGCGCTGCCGCATGCCGCCGGAGAACTCGTGCGGATACTGGTCGACGCGGCGTTCGGGGTTTGGCACGCCCACGAGCGTCAGCAAGTCGAGCGCGCGGCGCCTGGCGGCCGCGTCCTTCTGGTCCGGGTTGTGGGTCTTGATCGCCTCGCCGATCTGGTAGCCGATCTTCAGCACCGGGTTCAGCGATGTCATCGGGTCCTGGAAGACCATCGCCATCTCGTTCCCGCGCACCCGGCGCAGCGCCTTCTTCGAGAGCTTCAGCAGGTCGGTGCCCTTGAAGAGCGCCTCACCGCGCACGATCCGGCCCGGCGGTTGCGGGATCAGGCCGAGGATCGACATCGTGCTGACGCTCTTGCCCGAGCCGGACTCGCCCACGATCCCGAGCGTCTCACCGGGAAAGAGGTCGTAGGAGACGCCGTCGACGGCCTGGACGATGCCGTCCTCGGTGTTGAACTCGACGACGAGATCTCTGATCGAGAGAAGAGGTTCAGGCACGGACGCGGCGCTGGGTGGGATCGAGGGCGTCGCGGAGGCCGTCACCGACGAAATTGATGCAGAGGACGATGACCACGATGATCACGCCCGGGAAGGTGACGAGCCACCACTTGTCGAGGCCTTGATCCTGCCCCTCGTTGAGGAGAGCGCCCAGGGCCGGCGTCGGCGGCTCGATCCCGAAACCCAGGAACGACAGCACGGCCTCGAGCAGGATCGCGGTGCCGATCGTGAGCGTCGCGGCGACGACGATCGGCCCGATCGTGTTCGGCAGCATGTGACGGAACATGATGCGCACGTCTCCCGCCCCCGCTGCGCGGGCGGCTTCGACGTATTCCTTCTCGCGCAGCGAGAGGAAGCTCCCGCGCACGATACGAGCGATGCTCGTCCAGATCAGGAAGGCAAGGAGTAACGCAAGCTTCAGCGGCGTGCTGTGACCGAGGTATTTCGCGGCCACCAGCAGCACGGCTAAGAGGGGTAACGTCAGGAAGAGGTCGGTCAGCCGCATCAGCAGGTTGTCGATCCAGCCGCCGTAGAAGCCGGCGAGCCCGCCCACGATCGTCCCGATGATCGTCGAGAGGACGCCGACGAGGACGCCGACGCGCGCGGAGGTCCGGATCCCGTACAGCACGCGGCTGAACGAGTCGCGGCCCGCGCTGTCGGTGCCGAAGATGTGCTTGGCCGAAGGCGCCTGGCTTAGCGCCTCAAGGTTGATCTGGCGGTACGTGTACGGCGCAATGAAGTTCGCGAACACGCCGCAACCGAAGATGCCGAGCAGCAGGATGAGGCTGCCAAGCGCGAGCCGGTGCCGCATGAAACGGCGGCGCGCGTACGCCCACTGGCTGCGCGCCTGGATCTCGAGCCCGTACTGGTACGTGAGCTCGCTTGGATCGGCCGGCAGCGACGGCTGCACGGAGACGTCCGACCCCGGTGGCGCCACCGCGAGCGTGGGATCGTGGACGCTGCGCTCAGTCATAACGGATCCGCGGATCGAAGACGCCGTACAGGATGTCCGCGATCAGGTTGAAGAGGATTACCATCGTGGCGACGACCATCAGCCACGCCATCACCGGATACGGATCGCTCGCTTCCAGCGCGTTGATGAAGTAGAAGCCCATCCCGTCGAGCGTGAAGATCGTCTCCGTGACGATCGCGCCGGCGAAGAGAGCGCCGAAGTCGAGCGCGACCACAGTGACCAGCGGGATCAGCGCGTTGCGGAACGCGTGCTTCATGATCACGCGGCGCTCCAGCAGGCCCTTGGCGCGGGCGGTGCGCACGTAGTCCGAGTTGAGCACCTCCAGATGAAGAAATGGAACCCGTGGCCGGCGTTCACCGGCGACGATAAGCCTGAGGTGTAGAAGATCCTGACGTGCCACTTGAGGAAGACCTGGACCATCAGGACCTGCATCATCAGCGCGAGCCAGAACACGGGCGTCGCAAAGCCGATGAAGCTCAAGGTCGTCGCTGTGTAGTCGAACAGGGAGTACTGGCGTAAGGCGGAGTACACCCCGATCGCGATCCCGAAGATGACGGAAATGATGATCGCGCTCAGGATGAACTGCACCGTGTGCCCCATCACACGCTTGAGGTCCGGCCAGATCTTCCGCTGGCCGAAGAGCGTCGTGCCAAACTTGTTCGTGACCGCATCGTGGATCCAGTAGCCGTACCGCACGACCACGGGGCGATCGAGCCGCTTCGAATGCTCGATCGCGTGGTACTGCTCCCTCGTGATGTTCGGATTCGCCCGGATCCGGCCCAGCGGATCGCCGGTGATCGAGACGAACGTGAAGATGAGAAAGCTCGTCGCGATCAGCACCGGAATGCTGTAGAGGATCCGCCGGAGGATGAAGGTCAGCATCGCGTCACCGCATTATGAACGAGTCCCGCCCCGGTTGGCCCGGGGCGGAACTCGTCATCGTTCCTTACGTCGTACTGCCCGTGCGTCGCCCTAGCCCTTCGACCAGGCTTCCGCGTTGAAGCTCGGGCCCTGCGAGCTGGCGTTGTCGACCAGCCCGTGGACGCTGGTCTTGTAGACCAGATACGTCGCGCGCTGGAACAGCGGGATCATCGGCACGTCGTTGGCCATGATCGTGTCCGCCTGATTCACCAGCACGGTGCGCTTCGCATCGTTCAGCTCGCGATCCGACTGCTGGAGCAGCTTCGTCACCTTTCGGTTGCAGTACTCCGTGTAGTTACCCGGAAGACCGCACGAGAAGATGCTCACGTTGTAGTGAGGATCGACTCCGACCACGTAGGTGAACATCGCGAGGTCGAAGTTGTGATCCGGCAGGTGGCTCCCGAAGAGCGTGCCGGCCGGAACGAACCCGTTCCTCAACTCGATGCCCGCCTTGGCGGCCTGATCCTGGAAGATCGTGAACGCCAGAGTGCGGAGTGCGTTGCCGGACGTCGACTCGAACAGGAACGACACCTTGGTGCCGCTGCAGCTGTAGATGCCGTCGCCGCCCTTGGTGCAGTTGTGCGCCTTCATGAGGTTCCCGACCTTCGTCGGGTTGTAGTCCCACTTCTTGAAGTGCGCCTTGTACCCAGGCTCGTTCGTCAGGCGAACGAGGCTGTTGAGGACCGAGATGTTCGGGTTCAGCGTCCCGTAGAGGGCCTTCGCTGCAGCCGCCCGGTTGAGCGACGTGATCAGCGCTTGCCGCAGCCAAACCTGCTTGGCGAGCGGATTGCCCTTGGCGCCTTCCTGGATCTCGATGTGCTCCCACTGCAGACCGAGGTGCGTAATGACCTTGAGGCCTGCCTGGTTCCGCAGGTCCGCGAGCGCGAGCTGCGGCTGCGGGTAGATCGCGTCGACCTCGCCGGAGCGGATCGCCTGGATCTCGGAGTTCGTGTTCGTGATGAAGCGGAACACGATCGAGTCGAGCTTCGCCTTCTTGCCGTACCAGCCGTGCGAGTTCCGCGTCAGCGTGACGCCGGAACCGCGGTCGAAGCGGGTGAGCAGGAACGGCCCGTCACCGATTGGGGCATTGCCCTTCTTCGGGTTGCAGAGGCAGTCGTTCCACACCGTCAGCATGTCCGTGCCCGTGAGGGCATGGACCGGGAGGACGTAACCGAACAGGCCCTTCCACGGTGCGTAGTTCCTCTTGAACACGACCTTGACGACCTTGCCGTTCCCCTTGACGCTCTTGATGTCTTCCCAGCCAGACGGGTCGATGTGCTCCTTGTACTTCGGATTCATCGCCGTCTTCCAGGTGAAGATGAAGTCCTTCCCCGTCACCTGGACGCCGTCGCTCCACTTCGCGTTCCCCCGGATGTAGTAAGTGACCCGCTGCGGCTTCGTCTGCAGCGTGTACTTACTGATCAGGTCCGGCTTGTACTTGAACGCCGGCGTGAACAGGAAGGCGCCTCGAATGACCGGCGTCTGGAACACGACGTTCCAGAACGCGTTGCAGTCAACGTCGAGGATCAGGTTCAGACACCAGTCCGGACCGCCGCCCTGCTCGGCTCCAAAGACCAGCGTGCCGGCCGATTTGGCCGAGGCACTGTCTGGCCCGCTAACCCTCGCCGAGCCGGTAGCCGCGAGCGCGAGCGCTGCGAGTACCACCCCGGCGAAGAGCCAGAGCTTCCGTCGATGCATCTACTCCCTCCGTTCGTTTATGGGACTGCTTCGCAGCCCCATACCCTTGGTCCACCCCTCCTCCGGGGCGGGCCGCATTCTGACAGACAATGCGACGCTTGCAGCGTCGCTTTGTTAGGGGTACGGCGCTTCGCGCTTAACGCCCATGGGCAAAGCCCATGGGCTCTTCTTTGGCTCCTGGTGGGCGATTGCCGGTGGTGTTCGCCTCCGGCTAAGCCGGCCTTCGGCCTGTCTTAGCCTCCGGCCTTTGGGTTGTGGTTGGTGTTGGTTTTACGTTGTTAGAGCATCGGCGCCGGCTACCACTTCCAGGATCTCCTGGGTGATTTCTGCTTGCCTTGCTCTGTTCATTGCGAGGGTCAGGCTGTCGATCAGCTCGCCTGCGTTCTTGCTGGCATTTCTCATTGCCGTCATCTGGGCGCCGTGCTTCGAGGCTGCTGACTCCAGCAGGGCGCGGTAGAGCTCCGTCTCCACATAGACCGGGAGGAGGCGTTCGAGGATTTCCTCCGGCTCCGGCTCGAAGATGAAGTCGCCTCTGAGGGCGTCTTCTCGGCGGTCTTCCTCCTCGGTTTCCAGGAGGGCTTCCGAGAGGGGCAGGAGCTCTTGCTCCGTCACCGTTTGGGTCAAGGCCGACTCGAAGCGGTTGTAGATCACGACGACTCGGTCGACCTCTTCATCGGTGTACAGCTCGATCACCCGGTGGGCGATCGCCTGGGCATCCGCGTAGCGCGGGTCGTCGGTGAAGCCGGTGAACTCGCCCGACAGGTCGAGCCGGCGGAAGCGCAGAGAACCGACGCCTCGGCGGCCGACGCCCACCCAGCGCACCTGCTTGCCCTCGGCCCGCAGCTGCCGGTTGACCGCAAGGGCTCGCCGGAGGACCTGAGAGTTGAACGGTCCCGAGAGGCCGCGGTCGCCCATCATCGTGACGACGGCGACCGTCTGGACCTCGCGTTGCTGCAGGAGCGGCAGGCCGCGCACCGACGTGCTCGCCCGCGCGGTGCCGGACATCAGCTCGAGCATCCGGTCGGCATACGGGCGCATGTCCTCGATGCGCGCCTGCGCACGCCGGAGCTTGGACGCCGCGACGAGCTCCAGCGCTCGCGTGATCTTGCGTGTGTTGCCGACGGAGCGGATCCGGTGCCGGATGTTCTGAAGGGACATTAGTGCCCCTTCCAGTAATGCCG
>WNGG01002874.1_pt1 | contig 19517 bp, 20 predicted proteins | sample 5400661 | NCBI WGS metagenome assembly WNGG01 (sample SAMN13153372, study PRJNA577476) | soil metagenome | isolation source: 100 cm soil or saprolite under Garry oak tree replicate 1 | place: USA:California | collected 2016-06-15
TCCCCACGCCCGCCGGAAGCCTTCGGCTAGAAAATCCATCCAATGCCGAGACTGATCCAGGGATGGAGCGTCCAGTCGTTGAGCGGTTGGGTCAGGGGAAGCACGCGCGACCCATCCGACGCCCGTTGTTCATGGAAGGAGAGGGGATACTTGAGACGCCAGAACTGAGCGCGCGCCTCGCCATTGATCATCACGCGTCGAGCGGGATACCAGCGGACGCCGGTCGCAAACGCGATCGTCAGCTTGGTGCCGAACTGGTAGCCGCTTCCCGTCGTGTCCCCCGGGGAATTCACATCGAACGTCAGCCCAAGCCCCGTTCCCACATACGGGGCAAGCCCGCGCCATGTCTTGTTGCCGCTGAGCCGCAGCTGCATTCCGACCTCCACCATGGCGAGATCGGACTTGAACGGACCGGTGCGGCGGGCGGGAGATGAGGAGTCGGCGCGTGGATCGAGGATGAATCGGTCGCCATGGAGGTAGGCGCCGGTGAACTGAAAGTGCAGCGCTCTGCCGGCCGGGATCTCGTAGCGCGCCCCGAACGTCAGGGCGTTGCTCGTGCCTGCGCCCGCGGTCCCGCGGTCCGCGCCCAGGTGGCCGACAAAGACGACCGGCCCCGAATGGAGCAGGATATCGCGGTAGGGTGGGTGCTCGGGGTCGTGGCCGACCTGGGCGGAAAGTTGCACAGTCGGAATGCTGGCAAGAAACATCCCTACGATCATCCACCTTCCAGTCATCAGTCAGTCTCCCTGAGGTCGCGTCCCGTCATCTCTTTCGCCGGCTCGATCCCGAGCAACTGCAAGATCGTTGGTCCGACGTCGCGAAGCGAGCCACCGGTACGCAAATGTCGCTTGGGGGCACCGTCGCCTACCATGACCAATGGGACGGGATTCGTGGTGTGCGCGGTGTGCGGGCCGCCCGTGGCGGGATCGATCATCAGCTCGCAGTTGCCGTGATCCGCGGTCACCAGAACGGTTGCGCCGGCCGTATCGGCCGTGGTGAGAACCCGCGCGAGACACTGGTCGACCGTCTCGACCGCCTTGACCGCCGCCGCCAGAACCCCGGAGTGCCCGACCATATCGCCATTGGCGTAGTTACACAGAATGAAATCGTGCTGTTTCCCCGCAATGGCATTGCACAGCACGTCGGTCACCCCCGGCGCGCTCATCTCGGGCATCAAGTCGTAAGTCGCGACTTTCTGCGACGGAACGAGCAAGCGCTCCTCTCCCTTGTAGGGTGGCTCGTAGCCGCCGTTGAAGAAATACGTGACGTGCGCGTACTTCTCCGTCTCGGCGGTGCGGAACATCGTCTTGCCGTGGTCCGAGAGCACCTCCGCGACGATGCGTGACAGCACGATCGGCTCGAATGCGGCGGGGAAGGGCAACCTCTCGTCGTAGCGCGTCATCGTCACGAGCCGCACCGCGGGCCGGCCGGTGACGTCGAACCCGTCGAAATCCGGACTGGCCAGCGCCCGCACGATCTGGCGCATGCGGTCGGCGCGGTAGTTGAAACAGAAGATTCCGTCGCCGTCGCGAATGAGCGGCGCACCGGTGACGACGCGGGGCTTGACGAACTCGTCGGTCTCGCCGACCGCGTACGCCTGTTGGATCGCACTGATGGGATCGGGGACCTGAATCCCGACGCCGTTCACCATCGCGTCGTACGCCAGCTTGGTGCGCTCCCACCGCTTGTCGCGGTCCATCGCGTAGTATCGGCCGATCACGGTGCTGACGGCCGGACGGCCTGACGGCCCGACGGCCTGTAACAATTCCTCCATGAATCCGAGCCCGGACTTCGGCGGCGTGTCCCGACCATCGAGCCATGCATGAATGGCGACAGGTACCCCGGCGTTCCGGCCGAGCTTTACCGCAGCGAGTAGATGCTTATCCAGGGCATGCACGCCGCCTGTGCCTATAAGACCCATCACGTGCAACGTGCCGTCGTGCCGACGTGTCTGCTCGCACAGCTCGAGCAGCGCCGGAATCTGGAAAAACTCGCCGGTCTCGATCGACTGGGATATCCGGACGAGGTCTTGAGGCACGACTCGGCCGGCGCCGAGATTCAGATGGCCGACTTCGCTGTTGCCGATCTGTCCCTCGGGAAGACCGACGGTGAGACCGGATGCCTCGAGCAGCGTGCGCGACGCGCGGTCCCACAGCTTGTGCCACACCGGCGTCTGACCGAGCTCGATGGCGTTGCCCTCGCGTCCCGGCCGGAAACCCCACCCGTCGAGCACGACGAGGACCACCGGAGGGGGGGCGCGCATGCTGCGGGTCGTTGTCATATTGAAGGGGATGCAAGTTAGCCAGATGACTCCCGTGCTACTAGCGCTTCTGGGGGTTGCGACGCCGCAGTTCGCGGCTTCCCAGGGCGGCAACCGGTATCGCGTCAACGTCGATAATGCGTGGTTTTATCAAGACGTTGCCGGCCGGCGCATCGCGCGGCTCGCGCGGGGCGCGGTATTGACCGGTGGCGCATCTCGCAACGACTGGATACAGGTCACGCTCGACGGCTGGATCTTCGCGACGTCGGTGGGACGGAGCGACCGGCCCGACTTCGATCTGCTCGTCACGCGCGCGCCGAACGAAAATCTGCGCGCCGCGCCCGCCGGCCCGTTGGTCGCCGAGCTCTCGCAGGGTTTCGGTCTCAAACACGCGCCACCGGACAGCAGCGGGCGCTGGGTGCACGTCGTGCGCGAGGGCTGGGTGCAGCGCAGCGCGCTCGCGCCCATGGCCGACGTGGTGGCCACGCGAACTGTGGACCCTGGCGACAGCGCCGCAGACACGAGCCAGGGTAGACTCACGCCGAGGCCACGCCCCGGCGCCGGTGACACCGTGCGTGTCGACAGCACCCGCGCGCAACCCGTGCGCATGACGACACTCTACCGCGCCCCGGACGGCCCGGAAGCCGGCACGTTGACGACCGACACGCCGCTCCGCGTCCTGAGCCGCAACGGCGAGTGGACCCGCGTGCAGTTCGAGGGCTGGGTCAAGGGCGGCGATCTGCAGGCAGCGCCTGCCGGCGTATTGGTGGGGGTCACGGCCGCCGAGCTGCGCGCAGAGCCGCAGCGCTACCTGGGGCAGGTGCTGCGCTGGAATCTCGAATTCATTGCCATCCAAAAAGCCGACGAATTGCGGCCCGACATCCCCAGCGGCTCTTCGTACGTACTCGCGCGCGGACCGCTGCCCGAACGAGGGTTCGTCTACGTCGTCGTTTCCGATACCAAACTGCCCGCATTCCGCGCGCTCACGCCGCTCGTCACGATGACGATCACGGCGCGGGTACGAAACGGCCGCAGCCGCTATCTCGGCAACCCGGTCGTGGACCTAATTTCGTTGGAGGGAGGCGTAACCCCGTGAACGACCTACTGAATGAGCGCATCCGGCGCAAGCTCGATGTGATGCCGGACGAGCAGGCCTACCAGGTGCTCGATTACATCGAATTCCTCGAATCGAAGTACTCGCAACGCGCGGCCGGCGCCCCCGCCTTCCAGAAGGTTGCCGAGACGCTGGAAGACACGATGCGCGCCGGACGCGTGCCGATCACGATCATTCGGGGAACGATGGATGCGGTCGGCAAGGCCGGCCGGTTCTTGGAGGGCCTGGCCGCGGCCGGGAAAGCCGCCGTTGAGGAGGCGAAGAAGAAGCAGGTTGAAAAACAGGTTGAGGAAACCAAGCCACCCCAGTAACTTCCGAGATGGGAACCTTCCGACCCGACGTCGCCCTCACCTTTGACGACGTCCTGCTCGTGCCCCGTCACTCGACGGTGCATCCCCGTGACGTCGCTGTCGCCAGCCGCTTGACTCGCGCCATTCCCCTGAACATCCCGATCGTTTCCGCGGCCATGGATACCGTGACCGAAGCGGAGATGGCGATGGCCATGGCGCGTCTGGGCGGGATCGGCGTCATCCATAAGAACATGCCGATCGACCGTCAGGCGGCCGAGGTCGACCGGGTGAAGCGCAGCGAATCGGGAATGATCATGAACCCGATCACGCTGGGACCCGACCGCCCGCTGCGTGAAGCGCAGCAGCTGATGGTGCGCTTCAAGATCTCGGGCGTGCCGATCGTCGACGGCGCGGGGAAACTGGTCGGCATCATCACGAATCGCGATTTGCAATTCGAGCGCGAGCTCGACCGGCCGATTCGCGACGTGATGACCAAGGACAGGCTCGTGACCGCGCCCATCGGCACGACCCTCGACGAGGCCGAGCGCATTCTCGCCAAACATCGCATCGAGAAACTGCCGGTCGTGGACAAGCAGGGCTTGCTGAAGGGTCTCATCACCATCAAGGACATCTTCAAGCGTCGCCAATACCCGGACGCCAATAAAGACCAGCACGGCCGGCTACGCGTCGCCGCCGCCGTCGGCGGCACGCCGGACGCGCGCGCGCGCGCCCAGGCGCTGGTCGACGCCGGGTGCGACGTGATCGTGGTGGATTCCGCACACGGCCACAGCCAGGGCGTGCTGGACACGGTCGCCTGTTTGCGCGAGGTCTTCCCCGACGCGCAGCTGGTCGCCGGCAACGTCGCGACCGAAGCCGGGGCCCGCGCTCTGGTCGAGCGCGGCGTCGATGCCGTCAAAGTCGGCGTGGGGCCGGGGTCGATCTGTACCACCCGTGTCGTGACCGGGATCGGCGTTCCGCAGATCACCGCCATCGTGGATGCCGTGCGGGGCGCGGGCGACATCCCCGTGATTGCGGACGGCGGCATCAAGTACTCCGGTGACGCGGTGAAAGCGCTCGCCGCGGGCGCTGAGAGCGTCATGATGGGGTCGATGCTGGCCGGGACCGAGGAGAGTCCGGGCGAGTCGTTCCTGCTCGAGGGGCGGCGATTCAAGGTGATCCGCGGGATGGGCAGCCTGTCGGCGATGGAGGAGGGGTCGGCGGACCGCTACTTCCAGGAAGGCGAGGTCTCGCTGCAGAAGCTCGTCCCGGAGGGGATCGAAGGGCGGGTCCCGTATCGGGGGCCGGTCGCCGACGTGGTGTACCAGATGGTCGGCGGGTTGCGGAGCGGAATGGGGTATTGCGGGGTATGCGATATCGCTGCGCTGCGGACGGAAACCGAGTTCATCCGCATCACCAGTGCCGGGTTGCGTGAATCGCATCCACACGATGTGGTGATCACGCGCGAGGCGCCGAACTACAGCTTGTAGTACTGCTCCGTTTCCGGCGGAGGTAGCATGAACGTCCTGGTTCTTGCCGTGTTCGCTCCCGCTCTTGCCTTTCAAACACCCGACACCACGCAGCCTCCTCCCAGTCCGGATCGCTACACCATCGACGTCGCCGCGCTCGTGCGCGATGGGACTGCGCGAACGCTGAGTGAAGTACTGATCGGTCAGGCGCCGGGCCTGCTCGTTGTGCCAGGCTCGGGTTTGAGCGGCGGTGGTGCACGCGTTCGCTTCGCTGGTGTTCGTTCTCTCCTCGCCGATCTTCCGCCGATCGTCATGCTCGACGGCATCCGCATCGATACGCGAGAGGACGATTCACGATTAGTCGGCGCCGGACCGGGCCCTTCACGCATCGACGATGTCCCCGTCGAAGATGTGCAGTCCCTTGACGTGCTACGCGGTCCCGCGACGACGGCTATCTACGGACCTGGAGCGGCGGGCGGAGTGATTCTGATCCACACCAAGCAAGGACGCACTGGCTCGGTTCGACTCGAGGGGTTTGCCCAGGGCACAGTCGAGGCCATGCCGACACGGTGGCCCGCGAATTACGGCGGCGTCGATCTGGATAATCCCAGCGTCCCCAATCAACACGGGGCTTGCAGCCTCGCCGTCCAGGCATCAGGGGCCTGCGTTCAGGATTACGTGCAATCGTTTAACCCGCTCGTCGAACGCAACCCATTTGCCACCGCGCCGCGGAGGCAACTGGGACTGAGTGCGACCGGTGGCCCGCAATGGGGATCATTCCGCGTTTCCGGAACCCTAGACGGTGATGCGGCGACCTATGCGGTGCCGGCCGTGACCTGGTCGGACGACTATCGCAATTGGAATCTCCGCGGGAGCGGAACGGTGCATCCGATGCGGAATCTGGATGTCGTCACCAGCGTGGCCCGGATGTCGAGTACGCTGCGCCTGCCGATGTACCAGCCGGTCCTCGACGCGCTGACGGGACCGAGCGACAGTACCGGGTTCTCGTGGACGCCATTCTTTCAGGATCCCGGTACCCAGCACGTCGACCGGACCCAGTCGGTGCTCGACGCTCACTTCAGTCCGTTCGCGTGGCTCGCACTGAGGGGCACGTATGGCCTTGATGATCTCGACGAGCACGAGGGTAGAGTTGTCCCGGGAACGCGCGGAATCGGGACGCGTTCCGCCGCCAATCGCACGGTTGGGGTCAGCGCAGCGGCGCCGAACATCGCGTGGCGAGGTCTGCGGCTGACGACGACAGTCGGTCTTGAGCGCTTGCGCGCGCACGAGACGGAGTATCTGGGGCGGTTCTTCCCGGAAACCTGCGGCCCCGGTTCGAGCGGCTGTTCGTATTCCATACAAACGAGCATGCGGCGCTTCAAGTCGACTGGAGTGTACGGCATTGCGCGGGTCGGTTTTCGACGTTTCTCCGTTACCGGTTCGCTACGGCACGATGGGTTCGATCACGATGCATTTTGGTCGAAGACGTATCACAGCATGGCCGTCGACTGGATCGCGCGGCCTGATCAGCCGGGACGGCTGGGTCGGGTAGCGCTGCACGCCGCGTACGGAGCCGCTGGTCAAGCGCCGCCGACCAATCTCGTGTTCGTCCTTATCAACCCCTTCCTGCCGCCCCCGCCTCCCCTCGAGCCCGAACGCACACGCGGGTTCGAGTTGAGCGGCGAGGTTACGGCGCTGACGGGGAAGGTGCATGCGCAGGCCACAGTTTACGATTCCCGATCGAGGATTCTGCAGTTCGCGTACGTCTCGAACAGCAGCGGCTATAGCGGCATGTATTTCTCGGGGACGGTGATCGGTAATCGCGGAGTGGCCGCAGCAATCTCGTCTCAGCTTATCGATCGCTCGTCCGTGGGATGGGATGTGCACCTTTCGCTGTGGGGTAACCGCAACCGGGTGCTCAAGCAGGCCTGGCCGGCTCCGACCTTCCACGGGGGACCGTACGGATACACGGGACAAGGTGTGGTACAGGGATATCCGGCCAACGGCTATTGGTCGCTGCCGGTGATCGGCTTCTCCGATGCCAATCGCGACGGCATCATCGCCCCGGGTGAAGTCGTGATGGCACCGTCATCCGTGTGGGCGGGCACGCCGTACCCGACACAGGGTGCAGCGCTCACCTCCTCGTGGCGTTTCATGCGCGGGCTGCGTCTCTCGGCAACACTCGAATATCGTGCCGGCCAGACCCTGTTCAATCAGATCGCAAACCTGCGCTGCCAGTTCGATCTCTGTCGAGAACGGGTCGTCTCCGGGACTCCGCTCGCCGACCAGGCTACGGCGATTGCCGCGAGCCGGCTCCCGTCGGGGTACTTCGAAGACGCGGACTACTTGAAGCTGCGCGAGCTCACAATCGCATTCGATCTCCCGCAGCGTGCCGCGGCGGCGTTGGGCGCCCGCGGCGCCACGATCATCGTGGGCGGCAGGAACCTGGTGACGTGGACCAAGTATTCGGGCGCGGACCCGGAGACGGGCAGCTACGGCGCGGCGATGAGCAGCACCCCGATGGCGATTGGCGACTTCGCAGCGGTACCACTTCCCCGTGCCTGGACGCTGCGCGTCAGAGTGACCTACTGATTATTCAGCGCTAACCTTCGTCTCTATTGACAGATCGCCGGCCCGGGCGAACCTTGGGTCGTCCCGTGCCGTCGATTCGTCACCTCCCTGAACGGAGTCCCGCATGAATTTGTGGGCTACCAAATCCATCGCGACCTTGCGCGCCGAAGCCAACGAGGGGGGCGAGCACCAGCTGAAACGGGCGCTCACCCCCCTCAACCTGGTCACGCTCGGCATCGGCGCCATCATCGGCGCGGGTATCTTCGTGCTGACCGGCCAGGCCGCGGCGCTCTACGCCGGGAACGGGGTGTGGATCTCGATGGCGATTGTCGGCGTCGCCTGCGCGTTCGCCGGCCTCTGCTACGCCGAAATGGCGTCGGCCGTCCCGGTCGCGGGCAGTGCCTACACCTACTCGTATGCCACGATGGGCGAGATCGTCGCCTGGATCATCGGCTGGGACCTGGTGCTCGAATATGCGGCCGGCGCCGCCACCGTCGGCGTCGGCTGGTCCGGCCATTTCGTGTCGCTGCTCAGCAACTTTGGCATCACGTTGCCCGCGCAGCTGTCCGGTTCACCCACACAATGGTGCACGCAGGCGAACGTCACCGCAGCCGTCGCGGGGTGCACGAAAGCGGGGCTCGTCTTCACCGGCGCGTGGATCAATCTGCCGGCAATGTTCATCGTCATCCTCATGTCGACGGTGCTCGTCATCGGCATCAAGGAATCGGCGACGGTCAACAACTTCATCGTCATCCTCAAAGTGACGATCATCCTCCTGGTCGTCGCCGTCGGACTCGGCCACATTACCCCCGCCAATTACCGTCCGCTCATCGCGCCGAACGCGGGTGAGTGGGGCACCTACGGCTGGTCGGGCGTACTGCGTGGCGCGGGCCTGGTGTTCTTCGCGTACATCGGATTCGACGCAGTCTCGACCGCGGCTCAGGAAGCCAAGAATCCGCAGAAGGACATGCCGATCGGCATTCTCGGCTCACTGTTCGTCTGCACGCTGCTCTACATCATCGTCTCCGCGATTCTCGTCGGCATGGTGCCGTTCAAGGAGCTCAACGTCGCAGCGCCGGTGGCCTACGCGATGCAGAAGGTCGGCGCACCGGAGTGGGTCCGGATCGCGATCGACATCGGTGCCGTGCTCGGTCTCGGCTCGGTCATCCTCGTGATGTTGCTCGGCCAGTCGCGCGTGTTCTACTCCATGTCGCGCGACGGCCTGCTGGGTAAATGGGCCAGCGCCGTCCATCCCAAATACCGGACGCCGTACCTCTCGACGATCTTCACCGGCGTGGCCGTGACGCTCGCGACCGGCCTCCTGCCGCTGCAGTTGCTCGGTCAGCTCGTCAACATCGGCACCCTGCTCGCGTTCGTGCTGGTCTGCGCCGGCGTGTGGATTCTTCGCAAAAAGCGTCCCGATCTCGATCGGCCGTTCCGGACACCGTGGGTGCCGTTCGTGCCGATCGCCGGCGTGGTCTGCTGCCTCGGGCTGATGGCGACGCTGCCGGCCGATACGTGGATCCGGCTGATCGTCTGGCTCCTGATCGGATTCACCATCTACTTTGGATACAGCCGCAAACACAGCCGCCTCCAGCGCGAGCTGGCGGGTGGTGCGGGCGGGCCCCCGCCGAGCATGGGTGGTGGTGGTGCGGGGGCGCCACGAGGCCAGCCGCCGCGCCGGTAACACGCGGAGCAACACCGGCGCCGGTCGAAAACACGTCCAAAGGAGCTAGATCGGCGCCGGGTACGAGGCGATTATCTTCCCCGAAATGACTTCGAACGGCCTTCCCGTTCCGCCCCACCGCGCTCAAGCGGCGCGCGATGTGGCGGCGGCGCTCGCGGGCGCCCGCCACGTCGTGTTGACGACGCATGTCAACGCCGACGGCGACGGCGTCGGCAGCGAGGTCGGGTTGTGGCACTTGCTGCGCGCCCGCGGCGTCTCGGTCACGATTGCGAATCCGACCGGCATTCCCGAGCGCTTCCATTTCATGATTCCCGATGGCGCCGACTCGAGCAAACACGCCGTGCGCGAGATCGAACGCGCCGACATCGTCGCCTCGCTCGACATCGGCGACATCACCCGTCTGGGGGCGCTCGCCGCCACTATTCGCAAGCGCGACCCGTCGTTCGTATGCATCGATCATCACGTCGGTCCCGTGAAGCTGCCCGAGGGTCCGTGTCTCATCGCCCCGGAGGCGACGGCAACGGCGGAGCTGGTGTTCGACCTCGCAAACGTGGCCGGCTGGCCACTCACGCCCCAGGTCGCGCAAGCGCTCTACGTCGGGCTGCTCACCGATACGGGAGGATTCCGCTTCTCCAACACGACGGCCCGCGCGCTGCGCGTCGCCGCGGCGCTGCTCGAGAAGGGCGTCGACCCCGAGTCGATCTATGCGTCGGTCTACGCCAGCGCTCCAGAAGGCCGCGTGCGGCTGCTCGCCGAGGTCCTGCAGACGCTGGTCGTGGAGCCTGACGTTGGGCTGGCGTGGGTCAGCGTACCGGCGGATGCCCTGCGCCGCCACGAAGTGACTGCGGACGACCTCGACGGCATCGTCGAGTTTCCGCGATCGATCGCCGGCGTGCGCATGGCGTTGCTGTTCCGCCACATTGGCAACGGACGCATCAAGGTCTCGTTCCGATCGATGGGCGAGGTAGACGTCGCGGCACTGGCCAATCAGTTCGGGGGCGGCGGTCATCATCGCGCCGCGGGCGCATCGCTGGAAGGCACGATGGCGGAAGTCGAAGAGGAAGTCCTCGGCGCCGCGCGAACGTTCCTTGGAAACGGCCGATCGACGTGAGCGAACCAGGAATCAAAGCGAGCGTCGAGCGGGCGTTGGGCGGCATCACGAACCCGCGCCTGGGCCGCGATATCGTGTCCGCCGGGATGGTGAAAGACATCGCCGTCGACGCGGCGGGCGGCGTCAGCTTCACGTTCGTACTGACCCGCGAGGATCCCGGCTCGCTCGCGCGCCAGGCGCGCAAAGCGGTCGAAGGCGTTGCCGGCGTAGCCGCCGTGAAGATGAGCGTGGTCGACTCGGCCGACAGTGGCGCGCAGTCGGCCGTCCGGCCGGCGGGCCGTCCGGCCGCCGCCCCGCCCCCGCCGCCCACACCGAATGAGATGCCGGGGCTCGGCAAGGTGCTGGCGATCTCGAGCGGCAAGGGCGGCGTCGGGAAGTCGACCGTGTCGGCGAACCTCGCCGCCGCGCTGGCCCGCGATGGGCACCGCGTCGGACTGATGGACGCGGACATCTATGGGCCCAACATCCCGCGCATGTTCGGCGTCACCGGGAAACCCGAAGTGCAGGGCGGCAAGATCCACCCGCTCGAGGCGCACGGCGTGAAGCTGATGTCGCTCGGGTTCATCGTGGAGCGCGATGCGCCAGCGATCTGGCGCGGTCCGATCATCATGAAAATCATCACTCAGTTCATGCACGACGTCGCGTGGGGCGAGCTGGATTATTTTCTCGTCGACCTGCCGCCGGGTACCGGCGACGCGCAGCTGTCCCTCACGCAGATCGTACGGCTCCACGGCGCGTTGATCGTGACGACGCCACAGGAGATGGCGGTCGGCGATTCGCTGCGCGGCGCCAAGATGTTCGAGCGCGTTGGCGTCGGCGTGGTCGGCATCGTCGAGAACATGAGCTATTTCGTCTGTCCCGACTGCCAGGCGCGCTCCAACATTTTCCTGGCGGGCGGCGGCACCCGCCTGGCCGCCGAGCTTGGTGTGCCGCTCCTGGGCCAGATCCCACTGCAGGCCGGGATGGCGGAGCTCGCCGATCGCGGCGAGCCGATTGTCGTGAGTCAGCCCGATTCGCCCGCGGGCATTGCATTGCGTGAGTTGGCCCGGACCGTCACGACTCGCACCGCGGGTTTGGCTCCCGCGCTTCCGATTACCGCCGCCCCCCGCTGACGTGCCCGTGCTTGCGGCGATCTGGCTCGCGCTGCAGAGCGCGCCGTCCCCGGGTCTTGGGTCCCCCGATGCGGTGCACGCCCTGCGAGCCGGTCTCGATACGTTGTATGGCGGCGATTTCGAACGCGCGGCAGCCCACTTCGCGACGCTGGCCGCGCGCGCGCCGGCCGATCCCGCGCCAGCCGTGTTCGAGGCGGGCGCGTACATCTGGTGGGCATCCGCTCTCGATTCTGCTGATTTCGCGCTGCAGCGCATCGACTCGCTGCTCGGTGTGGCGCTGGCCCGGGCGCGTGCCGCGCCCGGGACGCCGGGTGACTTCTGGCTGGCCACGGCACTCGGCTATCGGGCACGGCAACGCGAGGAGCACGGCCACGCCTACGGCGCGGCCAGAGACGCGAAGGCAATGCGCGACATCTACCGCCGCCTGCTCGCCGCCGACTCCTCCCGCGCTGACTGCTATCTCGGATTGGGCGTGTACGACTACGGCCTGGCGCGCGCCGGCGCGTTCGCCCGATTCTTCGCCCGCATCATCGGGTTGGGAAGCGGCAATGCGGAACGGGGCATCCGCTACATGCGTCGTGCGGCGCATGACGGAGACCTGGCGCGCGTCGAGAGCACGTGGGTGCTCGCGGCAGCCTTGATGCGCGAAGCGGCGCGGGATCCTGCGGGTCGCGCGGTGCTGGAACGCGAAGCGCGCGGCTACGTGGAGGGACTCGCCGCGCGCTATCCCGGCAATCCGGTATTTCAGCGGTTTTTGCGGGAGGTGTCTGCCCGAACACAGGGCGAATGATCCAGATCACACTCCCCCCGGGAGTCATGTTATTTCCCCGGGAACCCAGCGGCATGCACCTGGGGGATGAGGTGATTCATGGCGAATGGCTCTTTTAGCTTAGGCCAGATGACCCAGTCCATACGCCGCGTGGCGCTGCTATTCGGGCTCGCCGCGGTCTACTATGTCGGCGCGAAGGTCGGCCTCCGATTCGCATACATCAACAGTTCGGTCACCACGATCTGGCCACCCGCCGGGATCGCGCTCGCTGCGTTCGTACTCCTGGGCTACGGGGTGTGGCCCGCGATCCTCGCCGGTGCTTTCTTCGCGAATGTCACCACCACCGGTGCCGTTTTCCCGTCCATCGGCATCGCGGTGGGCAATACAATCGAAGGGTTGCTCGCCGTGTACCTGGTCAACCGGTTCGCGCGCGGAGGACGGGTGTTCGATCGCGTCCGCGACATCATCCGGTTCACGCTGCTCGCCGCGCTCGTCAGCACGACGGTAGCCGCGTCCATCGGTGTGACCTCGCTCGCGCTGGGCGGTCTCGTGTCGGCGGGGGACGCGCCTCACGTCTGGCTGACGTGGTGGCTCGGTGACGCGGTCGGCGACATCGTGGTCGCGCCGGCGCTGATTCTCTGGATCGGCGTCAAGCTCGGCCCGGCCTGGACGGTCCGGCAAATCTTCGAGGCGGTCGCGCTCACGCTCGTCGCGGCGCTGGTGACGCTGGCGCTCTTCGGCGGCGCGTTTCCGTCGCGGCACTATCCCCTCACCGTCCTGCTGTGGCCGGTGATGACCTGGGTGGCGTTCCGCTTCGGCCCGCGCGAGACCGCGACCACGATGCTCATCGTGTCCGCGATCGCGATCTGGCGCACGCTGTCCCACGCCGGTCCGTTTTCCGTCTACGACCCCAACGAATCGTTGGTGCTGCTGCAGGTGTGGACCGGCATCACCGCGGTCACGGGTCTCGTGCTCGCCGCCGCGGTCGCGGCGCAGCGCGATATCCAGGGTACGTGGCGCGAACTGGCCGTTACCGACGCACTGACGGGGCTCGCCAATCACCGCCAGATGATTCACTCGCTCGAGTCCGAGATCCGGCGCTCGCGCCGCACGGGACAGCCGCTGGCGGTGGTGTTGCTCGATCTTGATGGCCTGAAGCAGATCAACGACCGCCACGGGCACCTCGCCGGCAGCCTGGCGATCCGTCGCGTGGCGGAGGCGCTGCTCGGCTCCTGCCGAGCGACCGACACGGCGGCCCGTTTCGGGGGCGATGAGTTCGCGCTCGTGCTCCCCGAGACGGGGGAGGCGGCGGCGTGGCACGTGGCGCGCGGGGTAGCGGACCGGCTGGCCACGGACGCCGAGAAGCCGAACTTGTCGATCAGTGCTGGGGTAGCAGTGTACCCCGGCCACGGTGACACCGTGGAGGCACTGCTCAACGCAGCCGACGTCGCGCTCTACGAGACCAAGGAACGCCGCAAAAGCAGGGCAGCGGGGCTTGCTCCCTAAGTGACCACCACTAGGTTAGGAGCCATGGACACCAAGAAAAGCATGAGCGTCTCGACGCGTGCGTCCGACCCCGGGGCGCTGTCGGAATCGTCGGCCGGGTTGCTGCGCGAGCTGGTTGCGCACCTGCGACAGAACCGCACGCAGCTGCGCGAGGAATGGGCGCGGCGCATCACGCGCGCGGAGCTGCTCACGGCGATGACGGAAGAGGAGATCTTCGCCGAAGCGACCGCGGTCTACGACAACTACGTCGAGGCGCTCGAGACCGGCACCTTCGAAGCCCTGCAGGCGTACTCGCGGCGACTCTCGGAGCGCATCATTCCGCGCGGCGTCGAAACCGACGAAGTCGTCGGCATCGTGCTGTTACTCCGTGACGTACTCGCCCGCTCGCTGTTCACCAAGTACCAGGACAATGTCGAAAAACTGAACCGGATTCTCGACAGCTACGAGCCCGCGGCGAACCGCATCGCGAACACCGTGGCCGTCGGATTCGTCGAAGAGCGCGAGCGCATCATCCGCCAGCAACAGGAAGCGATCCGGGAGCTGTCGACGCCCGTGTTGCAGGTGCGCGAGCGGCTGCTGATTCTGCCGATCATCGGCGTCATCGATCCGCAGCGCGCCCGGCAGCTCACGGAGCAGCTCCTCCGGGCGATCCGCGCCAACCGCGCCAAGGTCGTCGTGATCGACGTGACCGGTGTGGCCGCCATGGACTCAGGGGTCGCGAACCACTTGGTGCAGACGGTCGAAGCGTCGCGTCTGCTGGGCGCCACCGTCATCGTGACCGGCCTGTCGCCCGAAATCGCACAGACCCTGGTGACGATCGGCGTCGACCTGAGTGAAATGGCCACCGTCGGTGACCTACAGGGAGGCATCGAAGAAGCAGAGCGCTTGCTCGCCGATCGCGCGCCGCCGACGACGCAGGTCCGCGAAATCGCCCCAGAATCTACGCGCTAGCCGGAGGACGCCGTGGAAGTACCGATTCTGCGGCAGGGGCAATATCTCATTGCCTCGATTCAGTCCGCCCTCACTGACGCCGACTTATCCCATCTCCGTGAAGCGCTGATCGCCCAGGTCGGGCGGTCGCGCTGCCGCGGCGTCATCGTGGACGTCACGGCGCTCGACGTCATGGACTCGTTCGCCGTGCGCACGTTGCGCGACATCGCGCACATGGCCCGCCTGCGCGGCGCCGAGACGGTCATCGTCGGGATTCAGCCCGACGTGGCGTTTGCCATGGTGCAGCTCGGCCTGACGCTGAAGGGCGTCGCGACCGTGCTGGACCTCGAAGAGGGCCTCGCCTTCCTCAATCGCCGCACCGAAGAACGCACATTCGACAACAAACCCAAGAAGCCGAGTGGCCGTGGGTGAAGAGCTGCGCCTGCCGATCGCCGCGGACGTTGATGTCGTTGAAGCGAGACAGCAAGGTCGCGCGTTAGCCGCCGTCGCCGGATTTTCCAGCGGCGAGCAGACGGTCATTGCCGCCGCCATTTCGGAAATTGCCCGCAACATTCTGATGTATGCCAAGAAGGGCGAGATCACGCTGAGTCTCGTCCAGAACGGCGACCGCCAGGGCGTCTCCATCATCGCGGTCGATCAGGGCCCGGGCATTCCCGATATCGAGCGCGCGATGCAGTACGGCTACTCCACCTCGCACGGCGTGGGCGCCGGGCTTCCGGGTGCCAAGCGGCTGATGGACGAGTTCGCGGTCGATTCGGTCGTGGGTCGTGGCACGACCATCACGATGAAAAAGTGGCGGCGTGCGATTTGAAAATCGAAGCGGCGTTCGCGACGCTGCCGTTGCCAGGGCAGTCCGAATCCGGCGACCTCTCGCTCATCAAACGTGTGGGTAAAGGGACGCTCATCGCCGTCGTGGACGGACTGGGCCACGGTGAGGACGCCGCGTCCGCCGCGCACGCGGCCGTGGGCGCGCTGGACCGCTACTCCCGCGAGCCGCTCATCGAGCTCGTGCGCCGCTGCCATGAAGCGCTGGTCGGACTGCGGGGGGTGGTGCTTGGCCTCGCCTATCTCGATCCGCAGGCCGCGACGATGGCGTGGCTCGGCGTCGGCAACGTCGGCGGCGTGCTGTTGCGCGCCGATCTCGGCAACCGCCCATCGCGCATCACGCTGGTGCCGAGCGCGGGCTTCATCGGCGCCGAGCAGGCGCGCCCCATGACGCGCTCGGTGCCGCTCGCCCTGGGCGATACGGTGATTCTGTTCTCTGACGGCATCAGGGACGGTTTCGCGGAGTCGCTCGTGCTCTCCAATACGCCGCAGGAGATCGCCGACTCCCTCATCACCCGGCAAGTGAAGGGCAACGATGACGCGCTCGTGCTGGTAGCACGCTACGCCCGCTAACCAGCCCGGGATCGCGTCGACGACGCCAGTCCCTGGTTCCCTGACGACCGGCCCCCTGCGGCCGGTCGTTTTGCGGCTCGCCGCTCCCGCCGTCGCGATGATGGCGTGTCATTTCTCCTTCAATCTGATCGACAGCATCTGGGTGGGCCGGCTCATCGGCCCGGCCGCGCTCGCCGCCGTGTCTACGGCCGGATTCTACGTCTGGGTCGCACTCAGTCTCGGCGAGATGGTGGAGATCGGATTGATCGCCGTCGCCGCGCGGCGTCATGGGGAGGGCAATCCGGAGCGGGCGGCGCGCGCGGCGGCGGCCGCGGTGGCGTATGCGGTGGTGGCCGGTCTGGTCGTGAGCGTCGTGGGCTGGGGAGTCATGGGGGCGATGTTTCGCGCCATGAAGGTGCCGGCCGAGGTGAGCACGCTCGGACATGCCTATCTGTCGACCTGGCTCCTGGGCGCGCCCCTCGTCTTCGGCTTCTTTGCCATGGAGGCCACGTTCCGCGCGGCCGGTGATACGCGAACGCCGTTTCTGATGCTCGCGGGCTCCGTGTGTGTTTCCATCTTGCTCGATCCATTGCTGATCATGGGGCTGGGCCCGTTCCCGCGGCTCGGCGTCGAGGGCGCGGCACTAGCCTCGGTGATGGTGCGCGGCGGCGGATTCCTCCTGGGTCTCGTCATCGCGTTGCGGCGGGGGCTGTTGCGGATCAGCGCTCCGGACTGGGGCGCCCTGCCGACGATCCTCCGCGTCGGGGCACCGTTGTCGCTCGCGGGCGTCCTGCTCTCGGTGATCTACATGTGGCTCACGCGATTCACCGCGCGGTTCGGTACTGCGGCGCTCGCCGCGCTGGGCGTGGGCCATAAGATGGAAGGGCTCGGCTTCATCGCGATCAGCGGCTTCGCGCTCGCTGCCAGCGCGCTCGTCGGCCAGAACCTCGGCGCGCGGCAGGAGGCGCGGGCGCGGGAAGCGGTGCGGCTGACCGTAGGGTATTGCCTCGTTGTCACCGTGACGACGGCGATCGCGTTTCTGGTGATTCCGGAGCGGCTGGTGGCGCTGTTCACGCGGGATTCGCAGGTGATCGCCGACGGCGTCTTGTACCTGCGCGTCATTGCCTTCGCGCAAATCGGTCAGAGCTTCGAGCTGATCCTCGAAGGGGCACTGGCAGGCGCGGGCTATACATTCTGGCCGCAGGTCGTGAGCACGACGCTGACCGGGTTGCGGATTCCCCTGGCGGCCTGGTGGTCGCGCGGGTTCGGGCTGCTCGGGATCTGGGTGGCATTGAGCGTCACCGCGATCGCACGCGGCATCGCCATGGTCCTCTTTTGGAAAGGCGGGCGCTGGCGTACCGTGAGGGTCTAAACTATGGCGATCGTCACGCTCCTGACGGACTTCGGCACCGCCGACAGCTACGTGGCGGAGATGAAAGGCGTGCTGCTGACCTGCGCGCCGAAATCGACGGTGGTCGATATCACCCACCAGGTGTCGCCCGGCGATGTAGCCGCCGCGCAGTATGTCCTCAGTCGAACCTGGATGTTCTTCCCCGAAGGCAGCGTTCACGTCGCGGTCGTCGATGCCGGTGTTGGAACGCGCCGACGCGTCCTCGGCGCGACGAGGTTCGGTCACTACTTCCTGGCGCCGGACAACGGGCTGCTCTCATTCCTGTCGTTGAACGCGACGTTCGTTTCCATCCCCGTGCTACCTGAGGCGGCACCGACGTTCCACGGCCGGGATGTGTTCGCGCCGGCCGCGGCCACTTTGACGACGGGAGCCGCTCTCGACTCACTCGGCTCGCCGATTACCGATCCGCACTATGCGCCGTTGCCGATCCCGAGGATCGAGGGAAACGCGCTGGTGGGTCAGGTGATCTATGTCGATCGCTTCGGGACGCTGGTCTCGAACATCTCACCGAGCGCCCTGAAGCCCGATGCGAACATTCGCGTGGGAGGCGTGGACGTGGGTCCCTTGCGCCGTACGTTCGCGGACGTCGCATCCGGAGCACTCGTGGCATTCACGGGCTCGGGCGGTACGGTCGAGATTGCGGTACGGGATGGAAGCGCGATGCGCTTGCTGGGACTCAGTGTGGGGGTGGAAGTGCGGGCTTAGGACGGTCGTTGCTCCCAGTCTCCAGAGGGAGTCGGGATCTTCACCTGCGTCATCACGCGATCGGCGAATCCAGCGCTCGGCGCAAACTGGGGAAGTTGGACCAGCTCGAGAATGACCTTTCGCTCACGTTCCGCTTCGACACGGCAGAGAGAGCAATCCGCGAGATGCATGGCTCGGGCGGCAGGCAGAAGACCCTGCGCCCAAAGCTCGATTTCATCGGTATTGAGATGCATGGAGATGTCAGTCATTTGGTTTCCTACGGCCCGATTTCGGCTCTGGTTTCAGTCCCGGCGATCATCGAGATAACCACGCAATTCATTACGGGCCCGATGGATATAGGTTTTGACCGTTCCCAGGGGCAGATCCAGGGTATCGGCGATTTCCTCGTAGGAATACCCCTCCACGTGCCGCAGCAGGATGCAGGACCGGTACTCCGGCCGTAGCCGGGCGATGGCCCGTTCGATCGCGGTCCCCAACTCCCGATTCTCCACCTCGTCCAGCGGACTCTCGGCGCGGTCGCCTAGCTGCAACGACGTCGCGCGCACCTGGTCGGGCGTCTCGGCGCTGGGCGCGCCATCGAGCGACAGCGTGTCGATGCTCTTGCGCCGCAGATGATCGATCGCCGCGTTGTTCGCGATTTTGAAAATCCACGATGAGAACTTGAATTCCGGCCGGTACGATTTGATTCCGTTCAGGACCTTGACGAACGTCTCCTGCGCCAGATCCTCGGCGAGCGCGCGATCGCGCACCATCCGATACAGCAGCGAAAACACCGGTCGCTCGTAGCGACGGACGAGCTCCCGGAATGCGGCGTCGTGACCCTGCTTTGCCCATGCGACGACCTGCTGATCGCTGGCGTCGCTCAGGTGGTCCGGCCTATCTTTCGCGCCTATGGGTCGTTCTCCAGCCTACGTCCGTGGCATGTTCACGGCGATCGCGCCGCGGTACGACTTTCTGAACCACCTGCTCAGCCTCAACGTGGACCGGTCCTGGCGACGGGCCGCGGTGGCGCGGCTCGGCTGGGAAGCGAAACCCGACGGCACCTACCTCGATCTCTGCGCCGGCACGCTCGACCTGGCCGCCGAGTTGGCACGGCGTGACGGCTTCCGCGGCCGTGTGATCGGCGCCGACTTCGTGGTCCCGATGCTGACCCTGGGCAAGGACAAATCGCCCCGCACCGCTCCGGT
>WNGG01002877.1_pt1 | contig 19514 bp, 17 predicted proteins | sample 5400661 | NCBI WGS metagenome assembly WNGG01 (sample SAMN13153372, study PRJNA577476) | soil metagenome | isolation source: 100 cm soil or saprolite under Garry oak tree replicate 1 | place: USA:California | collected 2016-06-15
TTGGAGGTTGGGCAAACTTCTAGATGGATTTGTTCTTTTCTTAAATGCTCAAGCAGTGCCGGGTCTTCAATACTGCGCACGCCATGACCGAGGCGCGAGGGGTGCAGATATTTCAGTGTGTCCCACACGCTCTCCGCTCCAAGCATCTCTCCGGCATGAACAGTGCGGGGTATACCGTGTTGGGCAGCATATTGAAAAGCAGGAATGTGAGCGAAAAGAGGATACGCTGCTTCGTAACCTCCCAGGTCAACACCCACTACGTGTGTTCCCTGAAAGTGCTCCACCAATTTCACCGTGGCTAAACTCTGCTGCGTGGAGTAGTGACGCAGCACACTGAGAATGATGCGTGCTTCAATGCCCATCTCCTCGCTGGCCTGGGTTACTGCCTTATCCACAATCTCTACAACCTTCTCCGCCGACAATCCTCTATTGGTGTGTAGATAAGGGAAAAGCAGTATCTCCGCATAGATCACATTGTCCCGCTGGAGTTGCTCAAAGACATCGAAGGTGGCAAGGCGTAACTGCTCTTCGGTTTGTATCAGGGCAGAACCCTTTGGTGCGCACGCAAAGAACTCTGCCATGTCTGGGCACTTGGGGGGAAGGATAAATTCACGCTGATAATCTGACAGCGTCACGGCTGGATCGAGGCGAGAAACAACTGCGAAGCTTAATGAGCTATCAAAGTGAAGATGGAGATCCACCTTCGGTAAGGTACTAAAATCCATAGAAACTACCTTTCAAAAAGCAAGTTTTGAGTAAAGTGAGGTGAGTAGTATGTTTAAGGGAAAGGAGAAGTACTCTTTGCACTCTCGATAGTAGAGATGAGGCGAACATACTCATTCTTTTCTCGACTATTGTAGCATATACATGGTAAATGATGCGTTCTTTCTCCAAAGTATCTATGGTCAACCCTTCTGCAACTTACGGCGCATTGAAAACCTGTCAACTGTATCACGCAAATGTGGTTGAAGAGGTGCTGCACAACGCGGTCACCGTGGGAATGTGAAAATGCCCTGCTTATTTGTTATATATTAAATAGATGGCTGTACCCGTGGTGATTATTGTGACAATTAATTACGTAGTATTTTATGTAGGGCTAGTACATGGACCGCTTATCATACAACCGTTTACTGTTCCCATCGGTATCAGCGGTTTCTTTGCAACTGGAGGCGATATCAAAGGTAGTTTTCTGCAGTTCTTTGCTCTCGCTATCTCCGCGCTTCTCTACTATCCATTTTGCAAAGCCTGGGAACACATTCTGATCGCACGAGAAGAGGAGGCTGGTCCACTTGAAGCTGTTCAAGTGCAAACGCCTGCACAGGTAGGATGAGATAAATCCTGCTGTATGATGTGTGATGAGCAAAGGAGGTGATGGCTCACATCGCAGTTATAGTGCTTTTTCATAAGAGTTGTCCAGCTAGTTACAAAGTTTTCAAGAAGCGTATGCTTCGGAGTTGTAATATACTTGCTCATAGATGAGCGAGGCGAAAGGAAAAATTCGTGGTGAAACTATTTGACCGAAAACGCAGGTCGCTTTCCATCATGATTGGCCTGGTTTTATTGACAATGCTGTTTGCGGCCTGTGGTAGTGCCAACACTGGCAGCAGTAGTAGTACTACTACCACTACTACTGGCGGCAAAGGATGTATGAAAATTGGTGTGCTCTTGCCGGAAACTGCTACCTCAGCCCGTTGGGATGGCCAAGACAGGCCACTACTGCAGAAGGATATACCTCAGGTGCTCTCTGGTGCAACTGTAGACTACACCAATGCCCAGGGTAGTGCTGATCTCCAGCAGACGCAAGCTCAGGCGGATCTCACGAAGGGCGATTGTATTCTGGTAGTTGCCCCTTCCGATAGTATAAAAGCTGCTGCGATCGTTTCAGCGGCTAAAGTGAAGGGCGTGCCTGTGATTTCCTATGACCGCCTGACTTACAGCAACGATCTCAACTACTATGTCTCCTTCGACAACACGAAGGTTGGGCAGCTACAGGGTCAGTATGTTGCCGATCACTATAAGAGCTTTGTCAGTAGTAATGGCACTAACAACACAGTGATGATCGACGGTTCCCAAACGGACAACAATGCCCTGCTGTTCGCTAAGGGGGCCCATAGTGCGCTTGATCAGTTGTTCAGTAGTGGGGCTCTCAAGAAAGTCTATGAGAAATACACACCCGACTGGAACAATGCGACTGCGCAGACCGAAATGCAAGCAGCATTGACGGCGAATCAGAATAAAGTCGCGGTTGCCTATGTCGCCAACGACGGTATGGCAAACAACGCGATCGCTGCACTCAAAGCAGTAAAACTCAATGGGAAAGTGCTTGTTACAGGCCAGGATGCGACGGTTGCCGGTATCCACAACATCCTTGCAGGTGATCAGTCCATGACTGTCTACAAGGCTATCGCTAAAGAAGCCATGGCCACTGCCCAACTTGTTGCTGCAATCAGCAATGGGACAGGTACCAGTTCGCTGGTCAATGGGCAAACAACTATCCCTCAAACTGGTGGCGCCAACATTCCTTCGGTTCTTGAGACGCCAGTTGCAGTAGACAAGACGAATATTAAATCGACGGTCGTTGCCGACGGTTTCGTGACAGTACAGGCTGTCTGTGCCGGTCTTCCTTCAGGCACTGATGGAGTTTGTCCATAAATTTGTCGTTTTGCGTACCTTGTAACCCACCATTCGCTTATTCAACATATGAATAGCCTTGAAAAGAGGGATGCCACAGCAGAGCTTTGGTTCAGCTCTTCAGTATAAACTGGCTCCTCACTTGGCTTCGCAATTACTACAGCGAAGATGGGTTGTAACTTGTAATATTACCTGGTACCTGCAAGATGCATTGAAGGATCCGTTCGTGATCGGAGAAAAATTGAGGCTCTCTTGCAGGTACCAGATCCCCTCCCAATTTGCCTGTTGGAGATGGTATACTATAATAGAATGTAAAGGCTATCTCTCATTGATGTACATTGACACCTTAGGCATGGTTCAAATCCACTTGACAGTTTCATAAAACTCAATTGCTATCTGAACATGATGGGAATTGTTTTTGGACTGTCCAGGCTGTCAGGTTTGATTGAACATAAATTGAACCTTGCCATAAACTTGATTGGAGGTCCAGATGGCCGAAAATGTCACTCCTGCGATCGGTGAAAGCTCATCTTCTTCTCCTCGTGGAGAACCCCGCCTGCGTATGCGCGGCATTGGCAAATCCTTTGGTGCAGTTCGCGCCCTTTCTGATGTAGATTTTGAAGTCTATGCTGGCGAAGTCATAGGCCTGGTAGGCGACAACGGTGCTGGTAAATCAACGCTGATTAAAGTCATTGCCGGTGTTGGGCCTTCCGACGAAGGTGAAATTTTTGTTAATGGTCAAAAGGTGACTATCAGCAGTCCACAGGCTGCAAGTCGCTTAGGAATCGAGACAGTCTACCAGGATCTTGCGCTCTGCGATAACCTGGATGTTGTCGCCAACTTATTTTTAGGTCGCGAAGAGCGCTCCTTCCTACGATCTTTGGACGAGATCAATATGGAGGCGCAAACGCTAAGTACACTAAAAACCCTTGATGTAAAACTCCCCTCAGCCCGTTCGCTTGTTTCTACACTCTCTGGTGGTCAGCGACAATCTATTGCTGTTGCCAAATCCATCTTACGCAAGGCCCAGGTGGTTCTGCTCGATGAGCCAACGGCTGCGTTGGGGGTAGCGCAGACACGGCAGGTGCTTAACTTGATACGTCGGCTCCGCGAGCAAGGATTGGGTGTGGTCGTTATTTCACATAACCTGGCCGATGTGTTTGAGGTCGTGGACCGGGTGGTCGTGATGCGTCTTGGTAGGAAGGCTGCCTCATTTGACATCACAGCAACCACACCTGAACAGGTTATAGCAGCGATCACTGGAGCAGAATTTGGTAAATTGATGGAGACAAATGGCGCGACCCAGAATAATCAATCATAAGGAGGAAGATGACCAATGGGCGACATTATTGAGAAAAATGATTCTCCTGAGCCAAAGGAAGCTTCCCAGATGGCGGCGCTTGGTGGGCAAGCAGCTGGAGCTGCCTCAGTAGAGGTGCCATCTTATATGCCACGCCGCACAGTCGGACAGTTGCTACGCAGCGATCTTGGCTTTATTCCTGTACTGTTGACGCTGATCATCGTTGTAATCTACTTTACAGTTGTTAGTAATGGAATTTTTCTGAAGCCGGAGAATCTCTCAAACTTGGTGGGACAGATTGCCACCATTGGCGTACTCGGACTCGGTAGCATTATGGTGCTGCTACTCGGTGAGATTGATCTCTCTGTAGCTTCAGTCAGTGTGCTTTGTTCCGTGATCATGGCGGTATTTTCAGAGCGTCTGGGAGTCCCTGGTGGGATAGCTATACTAGTTGCTCTACTGGTCGGTGCCATAATCGGCTTGATTAACGGCTTGTTGGTTGCTGTGCTACGTGTTCCCGCATTTATTGTGACACTAGCTGGCTCTATTGGCTATGCAGGACTCCTACTCAATTTGCTGGCTGGAAATAGCACGCTGACCATCAGTAACGGCCTTATCCTTGCTATCGCGGGTACTCCTCGCAGTTTCCTGCCTGACTATCTTGGTGTCGGCCTGCCGATTCTCGCTATCCTACTTTATGCCGTCGGCCTCATTTTTAACTATACGAGACGCAAGAGCTCTGGCCTCAGGAGCGTATCGTTGTCGCGGATTGTTCTTCAGATTGTAATAGTTGCTGTACTCGTTTTGGGAGCCGTGGTCGTTTTCGAAAGCTATCAGGGAGTACCTTATTCGACCGCAATCCTCTTTGGCTTGATCACACTATTCTGGCTGATCTTGACGAAAACGGCATTTGGTCGTCATGTCTATGCGGTCGGTGGTAACAGCGAGGCCGCTCGCCGTGCAGGTATTAATGTCGTTGGTATACGCATTGCGGCTTTTACGTTGTGCTCGACGCTTGCTGCCGTAGGTGGTGTTATAGCGGCTTCACATGGTACTGCTGTGGCGAGCCAGATCGATCCAACACTGCTGCTCAATGCAATCGCAGCTGCTGTAATTGGTGGTGTCAGCCTCTTTGGTGGTCGTGGCTCGGTCTGGGCTATTGTACTCGGAGTGCTTATCATCGGTAGCCTGGTAAACGGCCTTGCTCTACTAAGCCAGGGGACAGACGTGTCAGAAATGGTTGAAGGTGCCGTCCTGGTGATTGCTGTGACCGTTGACGCTCTTGTGCGCCGTGCGCAGGCACGCACTGGCCGCTAAATCCTTAGCTGTAATTCCTTGGAGCCGCATACAGGGAAAGACGAAGAGGGCCTTTAGCTGAGCTAAAGGCCCTCTTCGTCTTTCCCTGTATGCGGCTGTTGTCTCTATAGGCCGAAAAGTCTTGCATAGCATAATTTACTTGACATGTTTATGCTACATCTCTACAATCATGGGGACAAGTGGCAAGTATGAGTAAAAGCGAAAGGACATGTTCGCGATGAAACTATATGACCGAAAGCGTAGGTCATTTTCTTTATTGATTAGTCTGACCTTACTTATTGTGCTGTTTACAGCCTGTAGTGCTGACGGCAGTGGAGGTGGGGGTAGTCCTACTGGTGGCAATGATGGGAGAGGGTGCACAAAAGTTGGTGTTCTTTTACCTGTAGGTGCCCCTTCTGAACGCTGGGAAAAGACAGACAGACCTTCACTCACACAGGATATTGAGGGTGCGCTCAGCCCCAACGGTCAGGTAGATTATGATAACGCGCAGGGGAACTCCGCTACCCAATTGGCTCAGGCCGAGGCAGATTTGGCAAGGGGTGACTGTATTCTTGTGGTTGGTGCTTATGATAGTACTCAGGCTGCTTCAATTGTGGCAAAGGCCCATGCTCGACACGTATCAGTTATTGCCTACGACCGTATCATCCTTTCTAAAGACCTGGACTACTACGTCTCGTTTGACAACGTGCGAGCCGGTCAGCTACAGGGCGAGTATATTGTCGCTCACCACAAAAAAGGTGATAATGTAGTGATGATCAATGGCTCACGTACCGACCACAATGCCATGCTCTTCTATCAAGGGGTCTTAAATGTCTTGCAGCCATTGTATAATAGTGGTGAATTGAAGAAGGTATATGAGGCATTCGTACCCAACGAGAGTAGCAGCACGGCCCAAATAGAGATGGATACAGCACTGAAGGCCAACCATAACAACATTCAGATTGTCTCTGCGGCTAGTGATACTATGGCAAACTCAGTAATTGCCTCTCTCAAAGTACAAAAGCTGAGTGGCAAAGTGCTTGTCACAGGCAGGAATGCAACCTATACGGGTATTCACAATATCCTTACCGGTGACCAATCAATGACGGTGTATGCAGCAATTACCAGAGAAGCCCAGGTGACTGCTGATCTGGTGAGAGTCATAAGCGCAGGGAACGGTCTTTCATCGGTAGTTAATGGTCGCATTACGACTGCTGATGGTATAAATATTCCTTCGGTGCTTGCAGCATCTGTGGCCGTTGATAACACGAATATTGCCTCAACTGTTATTGCTGACGGTTACGTGTCCAAGTCTGATGTGTGCCAGGGTGTTCCAGTGGGTACAGATGGTGTCTGCTAGAAGAACGGCGGGAAAGCTTGTGCTAATAAACTTCTTGTATCGGACGTTAAAGAAGCTGGTAGCAGTTTTTTTTAACATCCTCAATCTGCTGCTGGCTGGCAATCTACCACCACTTGGAGGTGTCTGTGTGATCGTTGAGGATCAAAAGAAGTATCTACTACTTGAACGACCTGAAGGCGGTTACGTTTTCCCTGGTGGATTTATGCGCTGGCAGGAGCATCCCACACAAACAGCTTTGCGTGAATGCCTGGAAGAGACTGGCTTACGTTTGAAAATACATATGCTGATTGGTTGTAGCTCCAATAGAAGCGATCATATCACACGTATGAGTACGCTGACGGTGATCTATCTGGCAGAGGCTGTCGACGGCAAACTCAAAAACAGTATCGAGGGACAGGCGTGTTGGGTACCGGAAGCAGATGTACTGAAGGTTCTGCAACCACAACAAAAAGGTATCTTTGAGCATTTTACGCGCTGTCGTGAGCAGCTTGAGCAAGTACCACGCTTTCAAGCGTAGCAGCTTTCACCTAAAAGCTGCTACGTCGAGTATTGGTTAAAGAAATTCCAGATGACCTCATTGGCATTAATGACATGGGTATTGTACCCTAAGAAAGAGATAGTGCCGCCACCGGGCCAGGTATGTCCACCGTCGCTGATACGGTAGTGAGTGACAACTGTACCATCAGCGCAATGTTTCCATGTTATACCAGTAACGTCGCCTTTTTGGAAAATGGTTTGTGGGTCACCAGTGCATTGATCGTGGGTGAGCCAGACGTTCAGATACACCTGTACTGCCGCCATCCCCTGATATGAATTGCCATCATAGGGAGCGTAGCCATCTGCCTGCCCATGAATCTCTAGAATCGGCAGTGGACGCGAAGGTTGGCAACCGCCGGGAGCATGGTAGAAGGCTCCCGCTACCGTCGCCAGGGCCGCAATTTGATTTGTCAAAGTGCAGGCCACACGATAGGCCATACCTCCACCGATCGAGTAGCCTGTAACATAGATATGATGGGTGTTAATACAGTAGTTTTTTGTGAGAAACTTCAACATATCGCGTGTAAACTGTACATCATCGGCTGATCCTGTCTGTACACCTTGACCGTTGATACCTGCGTTCCATGATGAGGGAGCATCGATTCCTTGGGGGAATACCAGCACAAAGCCTGCTGTGTCTGATTCTGCTGGCATTTGCGAATAAGCTGCCATATTCTGTGCAGACGAACTGTAGCCATGATAGTTGATGACCAGGGCCTGCGGCTGTATACCGTATGAGGGAGGCAGGTGAATGAGCATGGTACGTTGCAAGCCGCCAGAAGTGATAGAGACGGTGCTATTGCCTGGATTGTGGTGCGGTGTTGTACAGGTGCTAGCTGGTGCTGCTGTACCTACGATTGAGTGAAGAACCGTGCTAAGTTTGGAGAAAGCATTCGAGCTTGTGTGGTTCGCATAGACCGCATAAAGAGTGACACTAAGGATGAGGCCTAATGCGAAGAGTATGCCTGCTAAAGCGAGAGGGCGGCGTTTCTTTGTTGAACGAAGCATGCGCGTGGAACGCTGAGAGATGTCAGGATCAGGCTGTTGCATATATGTTACTCTTCTCTGTATACTATGTTCGTTTTCTTTTTAGGCACATAGTACCAGAATTAGTCGCTGGCTGCAACACGAATAGCATTATGGGGTACGGTTCATATTCTTGTGAAGCATGATGACCGCAAGCCGCATGATGACCGCAAGGGTCATCACTACTATACTCCGGCTTCGCAGGCCGATGTATACGTGTATAGTAGTGATGACCCTTGCGGTCATCATGGGGTGGGGCGCATCATGCGGCTTGCGGTCATCATAGGGGAGGACAACATTGTTATGCAACAGAGTACTCATACTGAAGTTATTGAAATTGATCCACTTACTCCTGAAGCAGCAAAAATTGAGCATGCGGCGGCATTGATACGTGCCGGTGAGGTAGTAATATTTCCAACTGAGACAGTCTATGGATTGGGGGCAAACGCCCTACAGCCACAGGCTGTGGAGCGTATCTTCGTGGCGAAAGGACGGCCATTGAGCGATCCGTTGATTGTGCATATTGCTGACGAAAGCGACTTGCCTATCCTGACAACCAATATTTCTGCTACAGTTCAGCGTTTGATCGCAGCTTTCTGGCCAGGACCGCTCACTCTCATAGTGCCGCGTGGCTCTAAGGTACCAGGGATCGTATCGGCAGGTCTGGCAACGGTAGCGGTACGTATGCCGCGTCACCCGGTTGCACTGGCCTTGATACGTGCTGCCGGTACACCTATTGCAGCCCCCAGCGCCAATCGTTTTATGCATGTCAGTCCGACAACGGCACAGCATGCATTGGCCGATCTGCATGGACGAGTACCACTGATTCTGGATAGCGGCCCTTGTGCAGTAGGCGTGGAATCAACAGTGCTTGATGTATGTGCCGAGGTACCGACGATTCTGCGCCCCGGCGGCGTGAGCCTGGAGACTCTCCAGACAATCTTACCCCAAGTTCGCCTAAAGACTGCGCAAAAAGAAAAGGGTGAAGAGCCGTTAGTCTATACATCGCCTGGACAAATGCTAACCCATTATGCACCCACGATACCGCTCTTGCTTTTCGATGGTGTGCCAGAGGAAATGCGTACAGCGATGTTGACGGAGGTACAACGACGACGGCAAGCTGGTGAACACGTAGGAGTATTGGTTGCCGATGAGGATGTTAGAGCGTTTGAGCAGAGTGGAGCAGTGGTGCAGTCGCTGGGGAGTGCAACTGCACCTAAACAGGTGGCTGCGGCCTTATTTGCCGGTTTGCGTGCATTGGAAGATGCGCATGTAAGTGTTATTCTCTGCCGAAATTTTGATGAAAAAGGATTGGGGTTGGCTATTCGCGATCGGTTGTTGCGAGCGGCCAGTGGAAAGATATTTAAACAACAAGTGCCTCAAGATCAGCTTCATCAGAAACTAGAGCGATAGCTGTAATTGTTCGCCCACTCCCTGCTTTTGGGCCAGCTTCCAGACATGGGCCGCGACAGCGATGTCTTCAAGTGCAATGCCAAGCCCTTTGTAGAGTGTAATGTTCTCCCTGGACTCTCTTTGTGGCCCCTGTCTGCCTACTACTTCGGACAATTCGTAGACCCTATTCCAGTCAAATAGCCCTGTCTCAGCGGGAATGATGAAGTCACCAGCTTCGGCACGAGCCTGATCTCGCGAATCGGTTACGATCAAGAAGCTGCGTTGTAGCGTTGAAAGATCGATTTCACGTTTGGTGGGCCAGTTGGAGCCGATGGCGTTGATATGACATCCCGCATTGAGCCATTCTCCATGCAACACCGGTTCAGATGAGGTAGTAGCAGTAATCAGAATATCTGTATTTTCTACTGCTTGCCGCGGGTGTGGAACCGGTCGTGCATCGATATTCAGCAGCCTTGTAACTTCATCACAGAAGATTTTACCCTTTTGAGGGGTACGGTTATAGACGTATACTTGCGTTACCTTACGGACGGCACTTATACCCATCAACTGGGTAATAGCCTGATTACCTGTACCGATCAACCCAACTGTCGTCGCATGGGGAAGGGCCAGATATTTTGTGGCCAGCCCGCTTGTTCCACCGGTACGCATCCGTCCCAGCCAATCTGACTCAATAATAGCCAACAACTGCCCATCTTGTGCGCTAAAGAGCATCACGACATAGCGCACACCTTCGCGAAAGGCAGTATATGTTTTATAGCCCAGCACACCGAGCGTCGGAGCTGCCGCTGCCAGTATATTCAACACACCATTTGCTAACACAAGCCGACTACGTGGATGATTTACCACACACCCATCAGCCAACGCGCCAAAAGCCCGCTCCAGAACTGCCACAGTATCGGGCATGGTTAAAAGGCGGCGCACATCTCCCTCACGTAACACAAGTACCATCGACGTTTTCTCTATTCGCTACTAATCCTTGCGCCGAATGACACGTTGTATATACACAATCGTCTCTTCTATCTCATAATTCTTGGGTAGTTTGTACTGCTTCTCATTTTGTGGAAACAGCACATCTTTGAGTCTGTGCAGTGTTGGCAATGTGTTACTCACGGTTCGCGATGGCTTGGTCGTGCGTGCTAGCAAGCCACGGCGTAATAGCTCGATGCCGACGCCCATGGCTACTGCTCCCACACCAGCTGCGACCCGTGGAAATTGTGGATTGTGTAATACAGCAGGCAAGCGATATTGGGAAGTGATAAGGCTCTTTGAAGAGGCTACTAAATCCGTACCACACTGGCGGCAATACGGATCATCTTCCAGGTTCTCTGCATGACAATTGGGACAGTGCATAAATTCTCCTCCATGAATGAAAAAAGCAGTTTGTTGTCCTACTTTCTCTTCTCTAGTATCTCCGCAATCGTATCAATGACAATAGCATTTTCCTCAATGGTGTTGTAGAAGTACGGTGAGATGCGTAACAAGCCTGGACGGGAGTCGGTAATGATGTTACGTTCCACTAGGGACTTGACCATCTCTTCAGACCGTCCCACTTCCAGTGCTACAATAGATGAACGCCGTTCTGGCTCCTGAGGCGAACGTACTTTCCAGCCATGTTCACGCGCTCGCGCAATCAGATCATTCGTCAGGTAGCGGGTGCGTTCGCAAATGCGCTCCACACTGATCTCTAGCACGATATCTAAACCCCCGTTCGCCGTATAGATGGTGGGAACTGCCGGAGTACCCATCTCAACACGCGTGGCTTCCTGCCGAAATTCAAACTCGCGTGTCTTAAATTGAAATTGCTCACGGTGTCCAAACCAACCAGCAATAGTTGGCTCTAACTGGGATAACAGGCCCTCACGAATGTAGACGAGCGCAAGCCCTGGTCCGCCCATCAACCATTTCAATGTCCCTGTAACTAGAAAATCAATATCCTGAGCGACGACATTAATGGGTATCTGACCAGTTCCCTGATAGTCATCGATCAAGATATAAGCACCATGTTTGTGTGCCATATCCGCTACAGCTCGCACATCCTGAATATAACCACTAGTATAGAACACACGTGATGTTGCTACCATAGCCGTCTGAGCATCTACCTTTTGCTCAAATAACTCTGGCGGTGTATAAATGTGATCAGGGCTTTCAACAAAGCGACACTCGACGCCCAGGCGCTTTTTTACCAACCATTGATAAGCCAGCGTCGGAAAATCCATATCGGCCAGTACCACATTGTTGCGTTTGCTGTAATCTAATGCCGTCGCAATCGAACTGAGTGCTACCGACGCATTTGGAGCAATGGCTACCTCATGCAACTGCGCTCCAATCAGGGTGGCAAACTTCTGGCGAACCTTGGCAATCTCACCCAGCCAGATTTCATACCATGCATGGGCGCCCCACTCATTCCACATCTCCATGAACTGCGCCAATCCCTCCATTGAGCGTGTAGAGAGTGCGCCTAAAGAGCAACTGTTCAGATAGGTTTTGCGTTGTAGAATGGGAAACTCTGACCGGTAGGAGACCAGCTCAGGATGTTCGATAGCGGCTGGAGCAGGATATTGCATCCGCGACTCACTCATGGCCATGCTACGTGTGCTCCTTCAAACTCTTTTAGCTGCCTGACTGTGATGAACTAGACTTTTGCCTCTATGTTAATTGTCGCTAGCCTACTGTCTATTGTACTCTTTCTCGCGTTGAGATGCTATAGTCTGTGTCAGCAATCCTGCTGTTTGCCTGATTTCGTCTTCTGTAGACCATCGTCCAAGTGTTAAACGTAATGCACTCAGTGCGCGTGCGCGACTCAATCCCATGGCCATCAATACCGCCGATGGTTCTGTACTTCCCTCGTGACAGGCTGAGCCAGTCGAACTGGCAATCTGCGGTGTCGCAGCCAGAACCTCTTCTCCTATAATACGATCTACACTGACATTTAGTGTATTAGGCAACCGCTCTGTCCTATGCCCATTCAGGTGAAGAGTCTCTGGCAACAACTCCGCCAGCCGTTGCTCTAGCAAGTCTCGTAGGTATTGTACCCTCTGTACAGAGCCGTCAGCGAGATTTTCTTGTGCCACTGCGCATGCCGTTCCCAATCCCACGATATACGTAATGTTCTCAGTTCCTGCTCTCCGTCCAGACTCCTGACCACCCCCATAAATCAGTGGTTCAAGCTGGATGCCCTGACGCACATACAACGCTCCGATCCCTTTCGGCGCGTAGAGCTTATGTCCGGCAAGTGTGAGCAGATCAACTCCTAAATCCTTCACGTGCGTGGCTATTTTGCCCACTGACTGCGCTGCATCAGTGTGTACCAGCACTCCATGCCGGTGTGCAATTTCCGCTACTTCGGCAATTGGCTGCAACGTTCCTGTTTCATTGTTGGCATGCATGAGCGTAATCAAAACCGTTTCTCGCTCAATCGCTGCCTCTACATCTTTTGGATGGACGCGCCCATAGCCATCCACAGATAGATACGTCACACGAAAGCCATGCCAGCGCTCAAGCGCACGACAGGTATTCAATACTGCCGGGTGTTCCGTCACGTGTGTAATAATATGTTTACCCTCAGCCTGTCGGGCCAAAGCCACGCCACGAATGGCGAGATTATCGCTCTCCGACCCTCCACCCGTAAAAATAAGCTCGCCAGGGGTACATCTCAGCAGCCCTGCCACCTGCTGGCGAGCTTTGTCTACGGCCTCATGAGCTACGTGTCCATAGTGATGTGTACTTGAAGGATTACCAAAGTGGCTTTCAAGATAAGGCAACATAGCGTCGGCCACTTTAGGATCAACCGGTGTCGTTGCGTTGTAATCAAGGTAGATGGGGCCGTTTTGTAAACCTGGATGCGTTCCCATTAATCACCCCCATCGTTCCCGGAGTCTTGGCAGGATTTGCTGAGCGTATAACTGGAGGAACCGCGACTGGTCATCACCTGGTGCGTGGAAGATCAGGTGTGTGAAGCCCAGTTCGATGTAGTGTCCAATCTGCTCTACATGCTCCTCCGGATCGCTGGATACCAGCCAGCGGCGATGTGCCTGGTCTGCGACTTCCTCTGCCTTTTTCTCCATCTCGCGAGGATCGTGAATATTCACCTTTTCCTCGGCTGGCAGGGCCAGTGCCGCCCAAATGCGTGTATCCGCCAGTGCTCGTACTTTATCCGTGTCGAACGAGACTTTCACCTCGATGGTGCGCTCAATTGTGGAGGGGTCACGGCCTGCCGCCTTCGCGCCCTCTTCCATGGCTGGGAGCAGTTGATCGCGGTACAACTCATCGCCCTTGCCGGAGGTACAGATGAAACCATCACCGGCACGGCCTACGAATTTTGCGGCGACAGGGCCACCTGCACTAATATAGATAGGTACGGGCTGATCGGGCTTATCATAAACCGTGGCTTTGAGCGTGTGATAGTACTGGCCATCAAACGTCACCAACTCCTCCGACCAGAGGCGACGGATCAGATCGATGGCCTCGCGCAACCGTGCCAGTCGCTCTTTCGCCGCAGGCCACTCCGAGGCGGTTACCGCAACCTCGTTGAGCGACTCGCCTGACCCAACGCCCAGGATCATGCGGCCTGGATATAACGCTCCCAGCGTCCCAAATGCTTGTGCGATCACAGCTGGCTGGTAGCGAAATGTAGGAGTCAACACGCTCGTTCCCAGTATTACACGCTTGGTACGTTCGCCTGCTGACCCCAACCACGAGAGCGCAAAAGGCGCGTGCCCGTTGGTATGACGCCACGGCTGAAAATGGTCACTGATCCAGACGCTATCGAACCCACACGCCTCGGCCTCCGTTGTAAAATCCAGCAACTGCCGGGGACCGAATTGTTCTGCTGACGCCTTATAGCCAAGTTTCAGTGGATGTGTTGCCATCTTTTTTCTTGCTCCTCTAGAAAATCTATAGTATCTACTTCAAGTATTGTACCGCAAAGATGCCCGACGCGGTCCCGTTGTGCGGAAAGGAAAAGAGAAGGCAAAACTTGACAAAATTATTCATACTGCGTCATAATACTCTCAAGAACAAAATCCTTTCACTCTCGGTATATCAGACAAATATTGGCTTGCAGTTATACATGAGGAGGCCTATGGCGAAGAAGCAACAACAAATACCTCCTCGAACATCCCTCACCAGTGCCGATGTTGCCCGTAGAGCAGGTGTATCGCGTACCTCGGTTTCCTATGTGCTGAATGAAAATGGGAGACGAAACGCACATGTGAGCGAGGAAACCCGTACGAAAGTGCTGCAGGCGGCGCAGGAACTCGGCTATAGTATACACAGCTCAGCCAGGGCCCTGCGCAAAGGGCAGAGTGAGGAGATGTGCATCATCGTTGACCTTCCCTTCTCTGTCCACCGTACCGAGTTATTCGTCTCTTTGCAGCAGCATGCCTTTCTCCATGGATATTTTCCTGTAATGTACTTTAGCCACGGTTTCTCCTCAGAGCAAGTGCAAGAACTTTTGCTGAAGATCTTTGCACGTCGCCCAATGGGTATTTTTGCCACTACACGCAGTATGACTGCCGAAAATATCGCTCTGGCAAAGCACAGAGGCGTCAGTAATATCGTTCTGTACTCTGTCAAACCAATAGCGTATGCTCACACCATCGTTTTGCCAACCATGTCTGCGGGATATCTAGCCGCTCAGCATCTGTTGGAACGTGGCCACCGTCGCCTGGGACTGGTGCATCCTGCTGATCCTCTTCACGAATATGGGTTCCTGCAACGACGTGAAGGCATGTACTCTGCCCTTGCCCAAGTACCGGGAGCGACACTCGACATCCTTCCGCTCCAGTTCTCGTTATCTGACGCCCATGTGATGGTTGATACCTATCTTAGCGGAGCGCAACGTCCTACAGGCATCTATGCCTACAACGATGAGTATGCCCTGCTCTTGTTGGGGGCACTGACTGATCGGGGAATACAGGTTCCAAGGGATGTTGCTCTTATAGGCACAGATGATATCTCTTTCAGCGAACTCATACGACCAACCCTCACAACTATTCGCTTTGACACATTCTCTATAGGCCGCCGTGCCGTCGAGATGCTCGTCGCTTCGCACAACGAGCAACCGCTTTCAGAAGAAATCTCCCAGCCGCTCATACCACAACTGATTCCACGGGCATCGACCTAACGCCTTTTTTTGCAACATAAGCATTGCACCTTCTCACGAGGGAAGGCGCTCCACCCCGTTGTTCCTCCCAGGTCGACTACTCGTTCAGTCGCAAGCGCCAGAGCTTGCCGCTCCGCACCTCAGCAATGACACCTCGCTCGGCATGCATCTCGAAATGGCCGAAGTCGAGGACCCAGAGTGCCTCTCCAGCTGGATCGAAGCGAACATCGATCGGTCGAGAGAGTGGACCTGCAATGACGGGGCGCAGGCTCCAGTCACCTGGGTCGATGCGTGCTACCGCACGTCCCACCCGTGGACCAGAAGGGGCAGTCATTGGAGCCTCATCGCCAAAGAGGGCGATAAACAACTGTCCAGCCAATCCTGCTAGAGTGGGTGGGGCTACATCGAACTTGACTGCGGAGACATGTGCTGGAAAGCGCAGGTATGCGCGTTCGGGTTGAGGGAGTTCCTCGTGATTGGCCAGCACAAACCTCGGTGCCGGTCCCCGCTCTGGTGTATACTGCGCATCGGTGATTGGATCACCGCCGATGTAGTCAGGCCACCCGTACCATGCCCCCTGGTGTACCTCAAAAAGCAGGTCTGGTACGTTTCCCACGGGACGACTTCCCCGGTCATCTGCTCCCTGGTCAATGGCAATCAATCTGCCATCTGGCAAGAAGCCCAGACCGTAGGCGTTGCGCAGCCCCCATGCAACCAACTCCAGGTCGCTCCCGTCGGGATTGCAGCGCATCACCGCCGCTGTACACGGCAATTGTGCCGCAATGTGTTGCCCCGCTTCCGTGACTTTACCAAAAGGAACAAAGGCCCCAGTTTTAGTTCGCGTGTCCGCTTGCTTATTAAGGGGATTTGCTGTCTCAATATTAATGCCCGCAAGAGTAATATCGTAACCAGGGAGATCATGTGCATGAGGTAAGCGCCGTAACCACCCCAATTCATAGGCATCCAGTCCAATAATGCCGGTGTTGCTCATTGCTCCCTGGCTGAAATACAACTTGTCATCTGGTCCGAAAGCCACCATATTCGTGTGATAGTTTCCTGGACCCGGCAGGTTGTCCAGGATGACGGTTTGCTGTCCATTAAGCTCGAGACGGCTAATACGGCCCGGATGGCCTCCTTCGGAAACGTAAAGGCTATCTTTGTAAAAGGTAAGACCATTGACAGGCTCTCGCAGTCCCTCGGCCAGAAGCGAACGATTGCCATCGCGTGCAATACGCCAGATACGGCCACCCCGTGGCGCACCTCCGAAGGGCAGACCCGACTCGGCAATATAGATTGTACCTGTCTCATCAAAGGTCAGACTGGTTGGGAACGAGAACCCATCCGCTACTAATTCTAGTGCATTACTCTTATCATCAGAAATCATAAAGTCTCCTTATAGGGGTGAAATATAAAGTCGATAAACGTTCCAAACATGTGTTTAGTACCATGCTACTTCACCTCGACCCTTGCCATCTCCGTGAGATGCCGAAGGATCAACTCATACACATGGGTCGCTTCGATGCTTGTGGCGTCGAGGAGCTCCCGTTCCTGCGTCAGGAACAAAGGGCTGTCTTCTGGTGAGACATCTACACGACCATGAGAGCCGCGCACAAGCGAGGCATCTAGTGGAATGACGTCCATCAGGTAGCGAAAGCCCAGGCGTGCCTTCAGTAGCGTCCATCCCACCTTGACTTTTGGGGCCTTGAGTTGTGGGTCGAGAAAGAGTTCGACGGGATCGTACCCCGGCTTGCGGTGGATATCTACTGTTCTGGCATAGTCTGGTGCTACTGCGTCGTCAAGCCAGTAGTAGTAGGTAAACCAGGCGTCCGGCTCTGCAATTGCAACCAGTTCTCCGGACCGTGGATGATCAAGATGGGCTTCTCGCTTACCCTCGTCGTCCAGCACCTGTGCAACGCCGGGGATCGCTTGGAGCAGCGTACGTACCTCGCTGACACGCGCTGGGTCATTAACGTAGATGTGAGCCACCTGGTGGTCGGCGACGGCAAAAGCCATACTCGCCCCAGCATCGAGCAGTTCCTTGCCGAGTTCCTGCCGCACAGCAAGCATACCTCGCTTCCGCAGTTCCCGATTGAGGTGAACTGGCCGCGAGACTGGAGTGATACCATACTCAGACACAAAAATGATGCTTGCATCACGCTGCTTATAGAAGTCGATGAGGTCTCCACAAAGCGTATCGACTTCTCTGAGGTCCTGGACTACTGCTTCCTGGGTGGAACCGAAGCGTTGGAGACAGTAGTCCAGGTGCGGCAGGTAGATCAAGGTCAGGGTTGGGTCATAGCGTTGCTCCACCCTCTTGGCAGCCTCAGCGATCCACTGGCTGGCCTTAATCGATGTGTTGGGTCCCCAGAAGCTAAAGAGCGGGAATTGACCGAGCTCTGCCTGTAACGCGAAGCGTAAATCGCCTGGTTGAGTGTAGATATCGGGAATTTTCCGACCGTCCGCAGGATACATAGGCCGCGGTGTAACCGCGTAATCCACCGACGAGTACATGTTGAACCACCAGAACAGGTTGGCACAAGTGAATGCCGCGTCGAGCGAACGGGCAGTCTCCCAAATCTTCGGGCACTGCATCAGCGCATTGGCTTGTCGCCAGAACTTGATCTCGCACTCGTCCCGAAAATACCACCCATTGCCGACGATGCCGTGCTCATTGGGGTAGCGACCGGTGAGGAATGTGGCTTGGGCGGAACACGTCACAGCCGGGAGTACGGGCTCGATTGTGGCCAGCTTGCCTTGCTCGGCAAAGGTGCGAAGGCGCGGAGTCGCTTGGCCGAGCAAGCTGGCTGTCAAACCAACCACGTTTATCACGACGGTTTTACGCATGTTCATGTCCCCCTCACGTAGCGTTGCAAGAAAAGGGTCAGGCCAAAAGCAAGTAGGGCAAGTGCCACGCCCAGGGAACTGCCTGTCGCTTGAAGCACCAGACCATCCAATAAGGCTATTCCCGCGATCAGTTGCCCCACAGTGCGTCCAATCTGGCGTTTCGGCGAACGAAAAGCGAAGGAGACACTGTACGCGACCCATATCGTAAAGAACAGGATGAGAGGCAGAGTCGACCACTCCAACTGTCGCCCTGCCCAATACACCGTTGGTAAGAAGAGCGTCGCTACTATGCCAATGCTCGTCATGCGTGGCTTGTTTTCGGTCTTAGCAATGTATGTGAGACCAATCACATAGAGTACCAATAGGCTACCTGGAAGCAGTAAAGTAGATAACGATTGGACTGAGTAGGCCAGAAAGGCCGTGATATAGACCATCAGACGACAAAGGGCCATGAGTAGAGGACTAAGCGGGTTGCTTTTATGCCACCTATCATAGCAGATGATCAGGGCAATCAGCGCCAGTCCACTCATGAATGGAAGCAGGCCAACGAACCATAGCAGTATGCTGCCAATTGCGAAGAGAGCAATTACTACTATTGTCGCTACTGGCCTGGATACGCTACCGTTCGGCAATGGGCGTTCAGGTCTCTCGCGGCAATCAATGGCATAATCCAGGAGATCGTTCAGATACATGCCAGCGGTGTAGAACAACACCATAGCAATGGCAATGAAACCCATCTTGCCATCAGGCCGGAGAACACCAGCAAGAGCCGCTCCGGCGAGTGTGTTACTGATAACCGTGGGGCTATTAGAGATGCGGGCTAGAGCAAGATAGCCATAGAAAGATTGTTGCCATGTATAGGCTGTTGAAATTTTCTTCATGATAAACGATGGAACACCCATTCGTATTCACGGCTGATCGAGTCGAGCAGGTCTTTTTTCAAGTCTGTTGGCAACACGCTCCAGGTGTATGTCTCAATCTCAAGGTGACGACAGAATCGCTTC
>WNGG01007317.1_pt1 | contig 19508 bp, 25 predicted proteins | sample 5400661 | NCBI WGS metagenome assembly WNGG01 (sample SAMN13153372, study PRJNA577476) | soil metagenome | isolation source: 100 cm soil or saprolite under Garry oak tree replicate 1 | place: USA:California | collected 2016-06-15
CATGTGGCGACTGACCGATCAGGAGCAACTCGTAGAGTATGCCTGCCATGAAGGCAACGTCGGTCTGGAGTTCACCTTGTCCGCGGCGCGGGCTAAAGAGAAAGAGCAAGAGAACGAGAGTGGTGATCACCGGTGAGGTTGATGTCAAAAAACCCGATGGAACAGTTGAGAATTGGGCGGTGGAAGCAGGACCTCCGGGTACACCGCGCTCTGGGCGGAACGGAGTCCGAGGCCAAGGAGTTGGAACTCGCCGCTTGCCCCTGCTCCCGGGCAGACACGCGGGAGAAACTCTTGACAACACTGGGTGTACCATAATAGTAAGCAAGATAGAATCATCCATCGCAAAGAGGGACAGCAATCGGAGTCAGAGGAAGGACCTACGATGCGTCAGAAAAAGTTCTCATTCGTGGTCGCATCGGTAGCTCTCGCCAGCCTGTTGGGACTCATTTCCGTTAAGGCTCATGCGCAGACGTCTCCCGCCACCCCGACTGCGCCCCAAGCTTCAGAGAAGCCCTACGACTGGAAGGCTAGCTTCGCGAAAGTCCCAACAGGGAAAGTGCCACGGACACGTGATGGCAAGCCAGACCTGCAGGGTATATGGAGCCGCAGCATCCTCACGCCGTTGCAGCGGCTGGCCGCCCAACACAAGACGGAAATTAGTGAAGCAGAAGCGAGGGAAGCCGAAGATATTGCGCAGCGAATATCGATCGATCTTCGCGTGGAGCCCACTGCTACTCCCCCGGGCGAAAAAACAACGGACGCTTACAACTCGTTCTGGAGAGATGGTTATTGGTACAAAGTGCCGATGACAAGTCTGCACACGTCGCAGGTAGTGGATCCACCAGACGGGCGAGTGCCTCCGCTAACTCCTGCTGCCAGGGAACGAGGGCAGGAAGCCTACGAGAGGCTCAATCGCCCGGCTACGGGTCCGGAAGACCGGCCTCTTTCGAGCCGGTGCGTGCGGCCCATAGGGGTCGGTCCGCCGTTTACTGGTTCAGGTCCCGGAGGTCAAGCCAGCACCTTCCAGATTGTGCAGAGCCGTGAGGTGGTGGTCGTTCGTCCGGAAGCCCATGAATCGCAGATGATTTACCTAGACGGACGTGCGCGTCCTCCTGAGAGCGTTCGTTTGTACAAGGGCGCAGCGCGCGGGCACTGGGAGGGCGATACGCTTGTGGTTGATTACACGAATTTCAAGGATTGGGGAATGGAAGCTTTCGCCGCCTATGGCACCACCCAGAAGGTGCATCTAACCGAACGCTGGAAGCGCCTCGATGAAAACCACCTTCTTTACGGGTTCACCATGGAGGACCCGGGTACTTGGACGAAACCGTGGAGCATAGAATTCGTCATGTGGCGACTGACCGATCAGGAGCAACTCGTAGAGTATGCCTGCCATGAAGGCAACGTCGGTCTGGAGTTCACCTTGTCCGCGGCGCGGGCTAAAGAGAAAGAGCAAGAGAACGAGAGTGGGTTGAGTCCCATGGGAACTCGAACTTTTTTTATGTTCATGCTTGTCGTAGCGGCGACTTTACCCCTGGCTACGCCGTCGGCCGCGCATCACTCGTTTGCCGCCGAATACGATGCCGATAGGCCGGTGACTTTAACAGGAAGCGTTACCAAGATGGCTTGGATCAATCCTCATTCGTGGATCTACATTGATGTCAAAAAACCCGATGGAGCCGTTGAGAACTGGGCGGTGGAGGCAGGACCTCCGGGTACGCTGATCAGAGCTGGGTTCACGAGGGATTCTTTGGCGGCCGGTACCGTCATCAAAGTGAACGGCTACCGTGCCAAAGACGGGGCTTTGCGAGCTAACGGACGCGATATTACATTGCCGGATGGACGATTGCTCTTCGTAGGGGGATCAGGCCCGGGTTCATCGGGCCCGGGTGCGCCGCCCAAAGATCCTCCTGGCGAGAAGAAGAAATAACAAGGCTCGGGTGGGAAATCCTCAAAGAGGAAAAGCATGGTTGATCGCAATCACGCTCAGAACTGGATGAGTGCATTGGCACTGGGCTTTGCGATTGGAGCGTGGGGCCTGGCGGTATCTGCTTCACCACCTCAGTCCGCACAAGATGCTTCCACTGTCGCCTACAGCACGAATGAGCTCGGCATGGAATTCGTTATGGTTCCTCCTGGAGAGTTTCAAATGGGGTGCTCCGAGGGTGCGAAACCGAACGAATGCAGTAAGGATGAAAAGCCACGACATCGGGTACAAATCACGAAAGCTTTCGAAATTGGAAAGACGGAAGTGACAGAAAAGCAATGGCAAGCCGTAATGGCCTCAAATCCCAGCACCTTCAAGGGCGAAGACCTTCCGGTGGAGCAAGTCACCTTCCAGCAGGTGCATGAATTCCTGAACAAACTGAACGCGCGTAACGACGGATTCCTTTACCGGCTGCCAACAGAAGCCGAATGGGAATACGCGGCGCGCGCCGGCACAACAGACCAATATGCGGGGTCACTACACGACATGGCTTGGTATAACGACGGCCAAGCGGCCGCCAGGGGAAGCGGCGCCTTCCAAAACGAAAACTCCCCCGTTGGCCTTTTGGTGCCCGAGACTCATCCTGTAGCGACCAAAATGCCAAACGCGTGGGGCATCTACGACATGCGTGGAAACGTAGCGGAATGGGTAGAGGATTTTTACGACGGTAACTATTACTCGAATAGTCCCGCAGCCGATCCCAAGGGGCCTGCTACTGGCGATGGGCATGTCGTGCGCGGTGGGTCCTTTCATGTCTACCCCTGGCTGACGCGGGTTTCACTTCGTACCATGTTTCCGGAGGGTTACGAATTTGACGACTTGGGCTTCCGGGTGGTGCGTGAGAAACGTTAACGGCCATTTTTGAGGAAGTCGTGATGAAAAAGACCTTCTCCTTAGTCAGCTCGTTGGCAGCGATTGTTTGTTCGGCTGCCGCGGCGCTAGGGCAGGCCGGCGCTCCCACGCAAAGAGTGCATATCCCTGGAATTCCAAACGGGACTTCGCTCCACCCTACCTCGACGAACCGGGGAAGCAACTTCCTCTCCATCGGTTGCGTTAGGAAGTCCGGCGACGGTGAATTCCGCATCACGGACTGGAGAGGTGCCGAACAAGCTTCTGTAGCTAACGCACCGCCGATTGCCGCGACGCCGCCCCTGGTGCTACGGCTTCAAGGCGATCAGGACATGTTGAATTTCCATGTTGGCCATGAAGTGGAGATCACCGGACCGATCATAGAAGCAGCGACCGCGTCGCTCCCGGCGAAAATTAAGGTGGAATCGATTTTGTATCTTTCGAGGGTTTGCTGGAGCAGAGGGACTACAACCGCAGAATCTGCAGCCCCTAAGCCATGAACGGCTGTGTGGAAGCGGAGCTTGAGAAGTGCAACAGCCTGTGGGCAGAGGAACCGCTCGCCTGTTCTTGCGCGCCTCACAGGTGCAGTAGTAACCATTCACGAATCGTATGGGGGTTTTGGTGCGAGAGTCAGGGAGAGGCGTCGTCATAGCAAGTTGGATACTCGTGGCCGCATCCGCTCTGTGGTTCAGCGCAGCGTCATGGGGGCAGACGACGCATGCATACAGGGCGCCACGAACAGCGGATGGAAAGCCGGATTTGAACGGGATCTGGCAAGCGATAGGCACTGCGTATTGGGATATCGAAGCCCATGATGCGAAGCCAGGCCCGATCGTTGCAATGGGCGCGCTGGGTGGAATTCCGGGTGGCCTTGGTATCGTTGAAGGCGGACCGCTTCCGTATCGACCAGAGGCGCTGGCGAAGAAAAAAGAGAACGCCGAAAATTGGCTCGCTCGCGATCCGGTTGTCAAATGTTACCTGCCAGGGATACCGCGCGCGACCTATATGCCCTTTCCGTTTCAAATCGTGCAATCTCCCGAGTACGTGTCCTTCAGCTATGAATTTGCTTTTGCTTCGCGCGTTGTAAATATTGGAATGAAGAGTGAGGCCCCGGTCGATTCGTGGATGGGTTGGTCGCGGGGCTCGTGGGAGGGGGATACACTGGTTGTCGACGTGAGTGGGATGGTCGAGGATACATGGTTTGACAGCGCGGGAAATTTTCATAGCGACGCGCTGCATCTGGTCGAACGTTACACTCCTACGAGTCCTGATTCGCTTCTCTATGAAGTTACTGTCGAAGATCCAAAGGTTTTTACTCGTCCATGGAAGATGATTATGCCGCTTTACCGGCGGTTGGATAAGAACGTGCAGCTACTGGAGTACAACTGTATACCATTTGTAGAAGAGCTGATGTACGGGCACCTTCGCAAGATTGAGCCCACTGCGGCTTCCCCTGGGCGAAAAAACGAGTGAGCGAGAGCCTGCCTTGGGCGAATGACTCTGCCCTGGAATTTGGTTCCGCGTAATTCTGCGAACTCGTCACTGACCACCGCTCTGGGAGATTTTGTGAGTGTGAAAAATCGTAGAATTTTGCCGCCGGGCCTGAAAAGGAGAATTGAAAGTGCGATGGTTAGAAATGAAGCGGAGATTCAGCTATTCCGTTGGGAGTGCTGAAGGCGTTCTGGCCGGTGCTGCAGTTGCGCTTCTGGCATTTTCGGCCGCACTACTTGCGCAACAGAGTGGCGGCGCTCCCAGTCCCGCACCCGCAGTAAAACAGGCGGCAAAGTTTGATCCTCATGATCTGAATGGATCTTGGATTGGCACGCAGAAGTTTTTTGGTGACGACAATCCCGTCCCCGAGCCGCCCTTAACATCGTGGGCGAGGGAGCATTTACTCATGAAAAGCATTTCCCATACTGGATTGAATCTCACCTCGAAGGGCGAGTCGTCGACCAGTTCAAACAGGACAGGAATTACAGACGCCAATGGAGTGCCGGCGAACATTCCGGACGGACATTACCCTGGGGAGCACTGCGAGCCACTGGGTGTACCGGTGCAGTTTAATGGCACTCACTATTATCCATTTCAATTTATTATCCTGCCGGATCGGATTTATCAGATGTTTGAGAAACAGCTCGAACGGCGAACGATCTGGCTCAAACGGGACCATCCCAAGGACCTCTTCCCCGCCTATTTTGGGGATTCTGTTGGGAAGTGGGAGGGAAACACGCTGGTGGTCGACACGATCGGTTTCAACGGCCGGTTATGGATCAGCGAAAACGTCGGGCACTACATGAGTGACGCATTCCACTTGGTTGAGCGGTACCATTTAACGGACGCCACGCACCTGAACCTGGAAATGACGTATTACGATCCGAAGGCGTGGGGCGGTAAGCCCTGGACGGGCTGGAAGAAGGAATTCAAGCTGGCTTCGAAAGGAGACTCTCTTGAGGAAAACATATGCGATCCAGCACAAAGGCAGGAATATGATTCTGTAATCTTAAATCCAATTACGAGGACGAAATAATATCGTTATCAAGCCGCACTTGGTGATCATAGCTGGAGCTGCGGGCTCGTTCACGAAATCACGCGGAAAAGGGAACCTCTTAAGGGCGCGGAGTACCGAAATGAAAAATCGGACGATAGCGTGGGTTTTAGTTGCGCTTCTGGCATTATCGCCGGCAGTGTTTGCGCAGCGGGGTAGCGGTGCGACCAGTGCTGAGCCCACAGTAAAAGAGGATACCAATTTTGATCCCCATGACCTGAACGGATCTTGGGTTGGCACCGGGCGGATTTACGGCGATAACAACTCTGTCCCTGAGCCGCCTCTAACACCCTGGGCTAAGGAGCACTTACTCCTGAAAAGCATTTCGCATGCCGGGTTGAACGCAACCGCGAAAGGCGCCTCGTCCGCTGGATCACTTGCAAGAGGCAGTGAAGCTGCAGATGAAAATGGGGTTCCAACGAACGTGCCCGGTGGTCATTACCCTGGTGAGCACTGCGAACCACAGGGTACGCCGGTAGCATTTAATTATATAAACGAGTACCCGATACTATTTATCGCGCTTCCGGACCGGATTTATCAAATGTTTGAGTACCATCGCGAATGGCGAACGATCTGGCTCAATCGGGACCATCCCAAGGGCGTGTTCCCGAGCTATTTTGGAGATTCCGTTGGGAAGTGGGATGGAAATACGCTGCTGGTTGATACGATCGGCTACAACGGAGAAAAGGGCCATCGCTGGATCAGCGAGAACGTCGGGCACTACATGAGTGACGCATTTCGCTTGGTCGAGCGGTATCATCTCAGCGACGCTACGCACCTGACCCTCGAAATGACGTACTACGACCCGAAGGCCTGGGGGGATAAACTCTGGACCGGGTGGAAGAAAGAGTTCAGGCTCGATGCCAAAACCGACTCTCTTCAGGAAAATGTGTGCGATACGGCACGAACTTATGATGACGTGATCGAGAATCCAGCCAAACCCAAGGAGTGAGATCCCTTAAAGGCACTTAACGTCGCGTTCCGTTATAGCCCGTACAACCAACCCAGTGCTCGGGTCGGAAGGCCCGTGTCACGTCCGGTTTGGCTTGAAGTTGACCTTTTGGCCTCAGCAGAAGGGATCTACCGCCAAGGGCGCCTGGTGATCGTTCGGTCCCCTTTTTGCTTCGAGGAAAGCTTCTCGCGGGAACGGTGGCCGGATCTAGCAAATAGCTTAGCCCCGAGGCCCCGAGGCTAGCTAAGGAAGGAACCCATTTTGCCAACCGTCAGGATGTGAGGGGCCTCTTACTGGTTGGGCGTCGATTTCACAGACAGCGGTCGTCCATCCGCGTACGTAATCTTGCCGACAAGAACGCCTACGTGAGCTCCATTCTTCGCGGGGTGGAGAGAAATCGTAACTCCATCGCCGGGCTTGAGGGTATCCCTTGTCCATCCCTCGCTAAGCAAGCCTCTCAGGGTGCCGAACTCGATCGCCCAATGGTCGAGATTACCTTTCTCGTCCTTCACGTCAAAAGTGAGTGAGGAGTGGGGATTGGCCATCGTCATTTCCACAACAGTTCCAGTCACGGTTACCGTTTTTGTCATATCGTAAGCCGCGTAGCCGTGGTGCGCGTACGCCAAAGGTACAAAACTGAATCCGAGCAACACCAATCGACAAAAAATAGGTCTCATTTTTTCCATAAGATATCCCTTTGGACGAAAAGCGCTACCTGCCCGAACCTGCCAGCTGTATTCCTTTTCCTGATTTCGCGAGCATACTGAAAGGAGTTTATTAATGTCAAGCTGGCCACGAAAAGGCGCCTTCGCTCAAACTGGACATTCTCATTTGTTCCACGAAAGCGCGCGATCGGGGGTCAAACGACCGATACTCTGGACAATGCAAAGCGGGCTGACCGAGATGGTTTGGATTTGTATCCTCTTCCGAGGCTCGTCAGGACAGAGCCTCGAATATTCCCCGACAGGACTTCTGATTCTCAGGCAGACTCGCACTCGCACCCTTTGTCTTTTTGTAATGCGTCTTGATCGTGGAGTCACATAGCCCTGTGATATGATCGCCGTGTCGCTGAAATTGGCTCACAAGAGCGTACCGCTATCTCCGTGTGGAAGATTTGGTATTCCCTGTGCAATATTCTTGTAGCGGCATTCATTATCGCTGCTCCACGCGCAACATCCGCCGCCAGAGAAAGTGAGTTTGATCGTCACGACCTATCGGGTGTGTGGTGGGTCGACGATCCAGGGCCCGATAAGTTATTCGACCGGGCGAAAAACGGCGATGCGGGAAAGTGTGAAACGTGCCATATCTTAGAACACACTGTACCCCAGCCTCCCCTAACGGCATGGGCACGTCAGCACTTGATGATTCAGCCTAAAATGCAAGGTGGCGCGGCGTCTCTGAGCAACGAATGTAGTCCGATCGGGGTCCCGGCGCAATTCTGGTACACGCAACTCTACCCCTTCGAATTTGTCGTAACCTCAGACCGAATCTTCCAGTTCTTCGAGAAGCAGAACGAATGGCGGGTTATCTGGCTAAAGCGGAGCCATCCTAAGGATCCGTTCCCAACACATATGGGAGATTCAGTGGGAAAGTGGGAGGGGAACGTCTTGGTCGTCGACACGCTCGGGTTTAACGGCCAGAATCTGATCGAACCAGTTGGCGTAGACCATCGAATGAGTCCCGCCTTCCACCTAATCGAGCGATGGGAACGCCTCAGCGCCAAGGAATTAGAACTGGATGTCACCTATTACGATGAAATGGCATGGGGAAGTGAACCGTGGGGTGGTTTGAAAAAGAAATTCATATTGCAATCAAGTCTGGAGCTTCATCAGACACCCTGTTCGCCCGAGGAGAACCGGAAGTTTGATGATCGGTTCGTGAATCCTGGTGTTCCTCGGCTCTAGAATTTTCTTGCCCGGTGCGTGGCGGCACCCCTGTGAACTCCGGCTCGCGAACGGAATTACTTCACTTGAAGGCAACGGACTCAGGCCCATACCGGACGCCATCGTGGCTATCCAGGATCGCGAGCGTATCCGGCAAATCTTCCACTTGGATTACGGTCGCGGCAACTCGATTCTGTCCCACACCACGTGACCGCCGTCGCCAGCGGAATTGAAAGTCGTCCAGACCAGCGTCTTCCCATCCGGAGATACCCGATAGAGGACCCGCTCATCGATCACCCCTTTGGTCGCGCGTTCGCGAAAAATCGTATTGCGATCGATGAGCCACATGCCGACGGTCTGACCCAAACCGTTCGGTCCTTGCGGATTCTCGTAGATGTTTTTTCCGTCGAGCTTGAACCAATATTCGCGCCCGTCGTCGGTAAAGACCGTCTTGTAGCTGTCGTCCTTCGGCGGATAGAACAGAAACACTTCGTTCTTAATGCCACCGTTAACAGCCGTGTAGATAGTCGTCCCCGTTTCCTTGAAGCGGCCTTGCGCTTTCATGGCCGGATCCGATTTATCAAAATTGATCCGCCAGGCGCCGATGATCGGAAGCCTCGCCGGATCCATTTTGTCGGCGGCCACTCGGTAGCTGCCGAAAAACCCAATCGGAGGCGCTTCGGGCAATTTCGTCCGGGCTTCTCCACCTTGGCCCCCCCGACTGCCACGGCCGCCCTCGCTGCCTTGGCCGAGCATGCTTGCGGTAGAAGCGAGCATCAACGCCACGCCAATCGAGACGAACGCAAGATAACGTGCTGTTCTGTTCATACGCTCTCACTTGCCCTTCGGCTTTGCTTGCTGCTCGGTGATTTTCTTGTATTCCTCCGGCTCCTGGTTCAGCGTACAGAAAACCTCTCCCCACTCGTCGTTGGGATTCTGCGCCAGCGACCAGCGACGCGGCGCCGATTTCCAAGGCTTCGCCAGCACTACGGGGTCGTCAATGGTGACCTGGTACATGAGGTAGTTCTTCGAGGGACGGCTGAAGCGCTCGACCACATGCCCCTGATCACTAGGAAACCATCCACTGCCGTCGGCGCCAGTGATAACCCTCAGCCGCTCATCGATAGCGATGACGTCAACGACCAGCGTATCTGCTTCCCAATGAGCAGCCGAGTCGCCATTGAACGTGGGATCCGGATCTTTCGGATGCGCACGCCCATTGGTGTATATCATACGAACGTCCAGGGGGTATTCATCCAGCATTACCAACCTTCCCGCCGTTTGAATCAACTCCATGGGGGCGTGCTGGCTGATTTGCTCTAATGTTGTGCTCGGAGTGCCGGCCTGATCACAGATTCCATAAGGGTTCGGCCTCGTGTATTTCGCGGGCAGACCAGGCTTGAAGGAAGGCTGTTCCTCCGGCGTCGCCTTGGCGTCGAATTGCCGGAATACAGCTGGGTCGACCGGGTAAGCAACCTGCAGCATTCTTCCAGCGCCGTTTGGATACCAGCGTCCAGACAGATCCGGATGCCCATCCGCCGTACGGGGCGCCGGCCCGCCTGGCGGCAATTCATGCACCTGGTCGAAGCCCCCCGCCACTGGCCCGGGAACTTTTCCTCCTGTTCGAGGCAAGTTCTGCGCAAAAGCGGGCGTGAAGACGATACACGCAGCCGCCAGTATGACTCCAGCACTCCCAACGCAATGGCGGAACTGTCGCTTCGTTCCTCTCATTTCCAATTTCTCCCTTTTTTCAGGTTCGCCGGCGAACGCACGCACCATGCTTCGCAGGGCGCGCGTCGTTGCAGTTCCTCAAAATCAGAAGTGAAGCTGCTCGGGCGCCAAACGTTCCACATTCTGCCCAACGATACGCAATAGACCATCCGACATCTTGAGGAATTCCGCTGCGCCTCTGTACTCCGTGCCACCGGTCTTCCCCGGACAGGCCCTTACCTCGATGGGCTTACCCATATTCGTAAGGAAATCCTGCCTGGTGGTGCCATTCCTTTTCATAGCGTTGGGGGTGATCGTTTCCAGGCTCCACGACATCGTCTTGCCGTTGGCATCCTTCACGTCCATGTGAATATAGGCGTGCGGATTCTCCCAATCGATGCCCGTGAGCGTACCCTTCAGATCCATGCACTTACTTGCGTCGAACTCCACACCGAATGCGTGGTGCGCAAGCGCGGGAACCGCCGCGCCGAGCAGAGCAAAAAGTGCCATCAAAACGCCGGGAAGCTTAACTCGCATGGAGATGTCTCCTCGGATAACGGATTCGGAAACGGATTTAGACTCGACCCGGTTTAATCATATGGCTGTTCGCGTAAACATCCACTCTTGGAGCTAATACGCCCGCCGCACTCTCTATGTCAAGCTCCCTTGGTGCCGGTCCCACCCGGCCAGAAAGTGCTGCGGACGGAAAGGCCTCGTCCGTTCCAGCCACTCAGGCTCTTTGGTTCAGCCCTTCATATCGTCGACAAACTGCTGCACGAAGAATATAGGACGGCCCGGCGCCATAGTTGTACTGAGTTCCATATACTTGATGGCGGGCTCCGATCGGCCTACATAAATCTGTGCTGTTTGCCGAGGCGAGCGAGCGTGTGCAGGATGTCTGAGGGTCAGACTTCCGCCGCAGTCACGATGCCAATGCCTATCGAGGCGCGGCTACTATATTCTGAGATTTTCCCAGGGCCAATGCACACGAAGGATAGAACCCCAATCTACGGGCTGTCATTCCATCGCGGCTCGAGGCGAAAGAAATACAATTTTGGACGCCGAGATTCCGGCAACTCTTGCTGCTTTCTGACGTCGGCATACTTGCTCAAGAACGCTTGGCGAGCCACCGCCATTTCGCTCGGGTCGGTCAGCGGATATGCGCGCATCTGGAACAATCGATTCCCGATCTTCAAACGGATCCGAGCGTCCCTAACCACCATGCGGTTCCAGAACCTGGCCTCCGGAAAACGGTCTCGAAGGTCCGGCTGCCCTGGCTCTGGCGCGAAATACTCGGAGAACAAATACAGCTGTGCGCCATTCCGAGCAATGTATGTGCGCACAGAGTGGGGGATGAGATACCACGTCCGAGTCTCAATCTGAACCGTTGGAACCGCATCCGTAAACGACCAGTCGCTGACGGGTGTGGTAACAGCGTCCCCGGTCAGCCGAAAGCCGAGCTCGCCGCGGTACAGGCGCACGAAAGTATTAAGAAGGCTATTGTAGTTAGCCGGAACCGAGGGCGACGAACGCTCGATGGCGAAGTTCAGAGCAAGTAAGAGAACCGCCACCGTCAAAATTCCCAGGCCAATGATTCTTGATCTCTTCGTAAGGTTTGCCATCACCGTCCGGGACCGCGCCCGCCGGGTGCAAACGGAGGATAAGTCCGCGGATTCAGAATATTTCGATCAAGAAAGAAGTCGATCAGAGGTGCGCACGCTTCGGCAAATTCGGGATGTGAATCAAACTCGTGCGGAACACCCGCAAACGTGTGCAACTCTGAGGGGACTCCGGCTCGGCGAAGCTCCTGCAGTAGATGTTCGCTGCTCTCCGGGGGAACGGTCACATCCGCTAATCCATGAAAAATGATGGTCGGCGGAAAACCGGTTTTGATATAGGTCAGTGGGCTGGCCGCGCGTACGGCGGCGTCATCACTTCCGGGCGGCAGCAGCGTGAGCACGTCTTCTTTACGAAGCTCGACGAGCGGGTAGAATGCGACACACGCGGCGAGCTGGGTGTCGGGTGCACCGGCTGCCGACAGCGCAAGATGTCCGCCGGCTGAATAACCCACGGCCACGATCCGTTTGGCGTCAATGCCGAGCGAACCGGCATTCGCGCGCACCCACCGAATGGCGGTCTTCACGTCATCAAGCTGCGCCGGCCACTTCGCCACGCCGCTCAAGCGGTATTCGGCGGCTACCGATAGGTAGCCACGAGCCGTGATTGGCGCCAGCTTGGAGGAGAGAGTGTCCTTGCTCCCGCGAGAAAATCCTCCCCCGTGCAAATGCAGGAGCGCCATGTGCTTCTCGCTTCCTGCAGGCGGCCGATAAACATCGCAATGAAGCTCGGTGTCGCCGCCTCGACCGACCACGACATCTTTTTCCACTTTGACAGGCACAGTAGTGGAGACCTGCAGGGGGTCAGCGAATGCGCGGAGCGGGGTTCCCATGGCGGCAGCGGCTCCCATCCCCAGAAGAGCCCGCCGTGTTATATGCGCATTGTTTGACATGTATGGGTTATAAAAATGCTGTTCCGCAGGCGGCAAATAAGCTAGCGCTGGTCGTGATGGTCATTGTTCAGAAGCCGTTTGCCATCATCCTCGACGCACTTGGGTGATTCCTCCAAAGGCTCGTTGGATGGTTGCACCACGCGAGGGGTCATGGTCCAAGACGTGGTGAGCACTTTGGGATCATCCACGGTCGCCTGCCAGACAAGGTTTTCGCCATCGCGCCACAACCGTTCGGTCACGTGCAGTGCATCCGTGTGGAAATAGCCCTGCTCACCAAACCAGCCATCCTCCACGAAATTGGTGACGTCGATTACCAACGTGTCTCCCTCCCAATGGCCCACTGAATCTCCGTAGTAGGACGGGTTCGCATCCACACGGTGTGCACGGCCATCGGTGGGGATGATGCGATAGGCGTCCCCCGACATGTCCTCGTAAAAGAACACTATTTCACCCGCTAATTGAATGATCTTGCGCGGAGAACCGATGCGCGGAACGCCCGGCTTCCCGCAATAGAATACCTGGTCCAGCGTACTTTCATGGTCGGACAGGTTCTTCACTTTTTCCTGGAATGCGGGTTTGTATGAAGGAGCGGGAGTCGACGGCAGAGCACCCCGTATCGGCGCCTTGGCGCCCATCCTGGCACTCTGGTCGAGCACCTTGACCGAAACAGACCCGTTCACTTCTTTCTTCAGATTTACGGGAGGCAGCCCGATAGCATAATTCCAAGTGCCGCTCAGGTCAGGATGCCCGTCCGCGGTGCGGCGCACTTCGTTGCTTGCCGCGCTGGCGTTCTTGTCAGCAGTCGCAACCACTATGAGCATTAGGGCTGCGCTGATCACGCAAATAAATCGGTGTGTCATGGTCCTGCTCCTTGTCAGCGAGGCTGCGATTGATCCACCAACTCCAGAGAGTTCCCCTCCGAGAACGTGATCTTCTGAAGATAGCCATAAAGCGATCCGTCCCGTGAGCGCACCCCCTCCACTGTGATGGCTTTCCCGATCGCTTTCGCAAAATCGTTCCTAGTGACGCCGAGCCGTCTGAACCATGCGGGCGGGTTGCTCTCTAACTTCCAAAGCTCGGTGCTGCCGTCGCTTTTCTTCGCTTCCACTACTTCGCTTCCACTAAGACGACGATATGGGGATTCTGCCACTGCACCTCCGTAAGAGTCCCAGTCAGCGTTAACTTCTTGGACGTATCGAAAATGGCGGAAAAGGAGTGGTGCGCCCGCAAAGATCCCGCGGCTAAAAGTGTGGCGAACAGGATCAAAGTGGCAGAAATCTTATATCTCAAGGAGGTCCTCCCCATCCGAGTGCGTAAGCAAAAGCGCAAACACCAGGCACGCCACAGCCATTCAGTGAGAACGACCGCTTTCCTGAAGACTTCAGACGGGCTTCCAATAACTCTGTACTCATGCGAGCAATTCTGTCACCAAATTCATCCATTGCAAGAACTAACTTTTTCAAACTGATGTCAAGCTGTGCATCGAATCCTGCTCGTTTACCAACACGAGGTAGGTTCCTCCTCGGGACTACTTCGCGAGCGGGTCTGGCCGCAGCTGGAAGTGCGCCGCGAGCGGCCTGGACCCTTTGCCGCCCTCGATGAGCCAAGGCGCGCGGTCACCGTTAGCGGCCCACAATCCGCGCCCCTTCCAGCCGGCATTCGGATCGTCGATGCGGCCGTCGAATCCTTTGGCGTAGAAGCCCATCGGATAGGGCACGCGCAACACCACCATGCGGCCATTCGCATAGGCGATCAGGCCGTCGTTGAGGTTGCCGGTGGACATCGGCACATCCTCGCCCAAGCCGAAGATGTTGTGCTGGTCCACCCATGTGTAGTAGCTCGATTCCGCGCTGTTATCTCCTATGCCTTCGAAGCCGGGACCCGGGTATTTGTAGAACGACCAGCCTTCGGGACAATGATCGCCGGTCGCCTTGGGTCCGTTGAGCGGACCTTTGCATTTGCCACGATCAAAACTGCCGAGGTGGCCGCTGGCAAGCGACACCCACACGACGCCTTTCTTGTCGATATCACCGCCGCGCACGCCGAAGCCGGGCGGCGGCACGTTGTAAATCTCGGCCAGCGTGGTTTCCGGAGGGTGTGGGCCCGGCACAACCCTCACCACCGCCCCAGGGTTTCCGCGGACGGCTCCCCAGACGGAACCGTCCGTCGGGCTCGGCATCACCGCGTAGAAGCCGGCCACGATGCGCTTGTCCTTAGTGGGATCGACCGGCTGGTTGGGCTCGACATAGTCGTCTCGCTTGCCGTTCCCGTTGGTGTCCAGGATCAGCGCCGTCCAGCCCTGCGATTTCGCCGCGTCGTGCGTGGCGTCCCACATCTTCGTGTTCAGCCATCCCACCACAGGACCACCGCCGCTGGTCCACAGCGTGTCGTTGGCGTCAAAGCCGAACTGCAGGTGGTGCGTGCCAAAGCAGGTATCAATGAACTGATAGTCCTTGGTCTTCGGGTTAAACACCGCAATTTCTCGGAGATTCCGCTCCAGCGGGAACAGCTTGGCCGACGGAAGATCCGAGCCCGCTTTGCAGAAATCGGGATTGCTCGGCCCGCGCACCGCAGCCGCGAGCCACAGCCGGCCGTCCCTGCCGATCATTGAATTGTGGTTGTTGATTCTCTGGTTCCAAATGGCCTCGTCGCCCCAGTAGGGCGACGGCATCAGCGGCTTCAGAGCCGCCACGTGACCGGGTCCCAGGCTGAGCGGCATATCCGGATCGCGAACCGGCGCACGGAACGTGGTGGCTGTATTTTTGACCGGGTCCAGGATGGGGATGGAGTCAGAACTGTACTCTGGCGACCCGAAGAGCGGACCATAAGCGTTGACCGTGGGATAGCGCTTGTCGCTGGCAATCAGGTCATGCAGGTAGTGCTTCTCGTCCATCCAGTCCCGCAGCGTCACCACGATATTGCGCTCCACGCCTTGCGGCCGCTGCGGCTTGGCGTGCGGCAATTCGCCTTTGGCGATACGGTCGGTCCAATCCGCCAAGTTCTTGATGGAAAGCGAACCCATGCCAGACAACTGGCCGACCATGAATTCGGCGGCTTGGCCCGATTGCACGCGGCGCATCCAAACTTGTTCGGACGAGGCAAACTGCCCCAGACTCGGCTCAATCGTTCGCGTCGAGAGCTGGCCTAGCTGGTGGCAGCCTATGCAGCCGTTGTTTTTCATGTCGTTGAGCCACTCAGTTTGCGTCATCTTAGGGGCGATACCGGCCTCCTTGCCCCCGAATTGATCCGCGGATGGAATTTTCAGCATGGAGTACCAGTAGATCGCCGGATAGTAGCGCGCTGCCGCGGCTTCGTTGGGAGCCAGCGTTGCGGTGAGGTTCAATTGCCGGCCTGGCTCGGCCATCACTTTCGGACTATCCACGAGGCCGTAGCCGCGCACCCACACGTTGTACGTCGCCTTTGGCAGATCGGGAACGAGGTAGCGGCCCCGGTCGTCGGTGACGACGATCTTGGTGTATCTCACCGGCAGATCCCGCGTCTCGGCGATCACCCAGACGCCCGCCTCGGGTCCATTGGAGCTCGTTACCACGCCACCGATGTCATCGCTGTCTGTGGCTACGGCGGCGGCCCCTGCGACAGCCCCGGCGACCGCCCCGGCGACAGGTTGATCCGCTCGTTGGGCGTGTGCAATCGCCAGGATCAAACACAGGAATAGGGCTATCCCGATTCCTCGCATGACAAAACTATCAAGTCGGCTCCGCTGCGCCATATGTACCTCCGCTGCGTTCAATGGAATGTGTAAGCCGGGATTTCCGTTTTGGGCGCACGCATCGGCACCCTAATCTGGGATTTCCAACTGGTTTCCGGGCCGACCCGCAACATACAACTGACCGCCTCAGAATGCAACGCTCGGGCCAGTTTTCAGTGCATCGTTCTCCCAGAGCATAGCAGTGGCCATCTCTGCCTCCACGCAAAATCCCAAACGCCGAAACTCCCGCTTTTGCAACCGATGCCTGAGCCCAAGAATGCCACGGTAAGATTTTCTCTCCGCGGAGGCCGATGCGGCTCTAAGGGATAATAGAATGCGTATGAACGCCGCGCGTCGCTATAGATCGATTAACAGAAATAAGGAGCCGTAAATATGAGGCCCTCTCCTGGCCCGACACTTTGTTTTATGATCCTTCTTCGGAGGATTTCGATGAGCTGGTTCCACCTGCTTTCTTGACGAGGTCGCTATGCTCGATGATTCCTTCCTGAAGTCACCGCGTTCCCGGTTCCGCGCCGCCATGGTGTTGGCCATAGCGGCTGACGCTGTGCAGATTCTCATTTTCCCCTTATTTGCAGAGGGCGCGATATCGCCACTGGATGACATCCTGGATTTAACCGTGATGGTAGCGCTAATTCGGCTGATTGGCTGGCACTGGGAGTTCCTGCCGTCGTTCATCGCCGAACTAGTGCCTGGCCTCGATCTGGTTCCCTTCTGGACGCTTGCGGTTGTCAACGTATATCGGAAATGGAAGCGAATTGAGGACGCAGTGCGCGTGATTGATGTCGAGCCGCTGGAACGGAAACTCCCGAACCGCTGACGTTGAAATACGTGTTGACGCGCCAGATTCACTATCATTAGTCTTGCCAAGACCGGAAAAGGGCAGGCCGAACCCCTGCACGATAATGCCTACGGGCTTGAGGAGGTTGATGTGAAGAAAATTCTTATCATCTCAGGGATAGTCACAGGACTATTGGTGTCGGTGCCCCTGCCGTCGCACGCTCAGCAGCAGACGCGCTCGGTGCCAGCGAGGCAAGCGACCAGCGACCTCAAGGCGACCAGGGATATCAAAGTCATATCCAGTGCCGGCGCGCGTGCCTTGGCGGACGCCTGTACCGCTTGGGCCGAGCAGAACAAGCAAATCGTGGCCATGGCGATTCTGGATTGGGGCGGTAATCTCATCGAGTCCCACGCCATGGAAGGCGCGCCGATGAATGCGATCGACACCGCGCTGTTGAAGGCAAAGTCGGCCTTGCGCTGGCGGCGCCCCACCTCGGAGACCAACAAGATGGTCCGGAGCGGCGAGAATTTGGCGCCGACCTTCATGCGCGACTTCCCACAACCGGGCGCGCTTCCCATCATGGTCAATGGCCAAGTCATCGGCGCGATGGGCGTGTCCGGTGCCGATGGTGAGAAATGCGCCCAGGCGGCGATCGACGGGGTGTTCAACGGACAAGCGACCTCTTCGGTACGGTAAAGCCGCGATTGTCCGGGACGGAAATTCCGTCGCGCCTCATAAAGCTTCCCAGAGTCGGACTTCGGACCCGGGGCGGAAGGTGCAGCGGCCATCATTTCTTGGCACGGCGTCGCTCGAGGAGCTCGGGACGGAACGGATGAATAAAGCGCGCCAACTCGGGCGATTGGGAGTATGCTCGCTGGCCGGGATGCAAAACGGGAAACCTGGATAACTAGAGGGGAAAGATGCGCAAACGAGATCTCATCCGACTGGTTACGTTTGCCGCGCTGGCTGCCGTTCCCATGATGATTCCGGCGATTGCAGCCGGGCAAGCGCCAGCTCCTCCTGCCGCCGCACCCGCGCCGCCTCCGCCTCAGATGCCGCCTTCCCTCGTACCTGCGCACGTGGTCGATCTGATGACAGTAGAAGGATCAGCGGTGTTCGGCGCGCAATGGAAGACTATGGAGGCGAAGATCGTCGAAGGACCGGCGATCGCCAATGCCATGCCCGGGTATAAGACCTCGTACGATATCCAGCCCCACGCCGGCGAGCCCGGCTACGATGATTCGTCGTGGCCGATCATCGGTGCCAAAGGGCTGGCCGACCGGCGTGGCGGCGGCAAAGTGTCCTTCCTCTGGTACCGTGCGAACCTGACTATACCGGCAAAAATCGGGGACTTCGAGACGTCAGGTGCCACGGCGGTGTTGACGGCGTACGTCGATGATTACGCGGAAGTCTGGGTCAATGGGCAGATGCCGCGCCGCGCCGGCTACCCCAGCCCGGCCACGATCCAAGGCTTCAACATGCCCAATCGCGTGGTGCTCGCCGATGCCGTCAAGCCGGGCGACAGGTTCCAGATCGCCATCTTCGGCGTCAACGGACCGATTTCCGTCGCACCGATGAATTTCGTCTGGTTCCGCGAGGCCAAGATCGAATTTTTTCGCTAAAACCGGCGCTGGCGCGAAAAATTCGTTCCAGGTCAACGCACGGAAGCGTCGCGGTTAATGCATGACGTAGTGCCCCTTCAGGTCCGATTTTTGGACTCCGGTGGAGTGCCGCGGTTTCTTCCGGCATTCCGGGAATGCGGAATCCACCGGACTCCTGAAACCGGAGGCGGCATCCGCATCTTCCAGGGATGTAGTTGAGGAGGAAAACAATGTCTCAAAATCGCGTTCTGCTGTGGGCTCTCAGCTGTGCTCTCGTGTTTGCAGCCGGATTTCCATTTGCCGCGCACGCCAGTCGCGCCCTGGCCGCAATCCCGCCTGGGGATGCCAAAGCCGGCGCCGATCAAGAAGTGCTGAAAATGAATGCGGAATGCAATGATGCCGAATTACGGGGTGATGTGGCCGCCATGGATAATTGCGAAACCGCCGATTTTACGCACACCCACGCCAACGGTATGGTGGAACATAAGGCCGAATACCTGAAGGGTGTCGGCAGCGGCGCGCACAAGTTTTTGGCGCTCGATCTTTCCGGCGTTCAGGTCCGTTCCTACGGCGACACCGCGATTGTCGAGGAGCATATGCACCTTCGGGCGGATAACAGCGGCAGGATCGCCGACGTCAACAATCTGGTCATGACGGTGTGGACGAAGCTACAGGGCAAATGGCGCGAAGCCGCATGGATCGCCGTCGGCCTCCCTGGCAGCCGCCCTGCCGCCTCCGAACCCAAGTAACGCTCAAAACTGGTTTGAAACAAAGTCGGCGGCCCCGGCGCTTTTTGTAGCGCCGCCTTCCAGGCGGCCCACGGGTGCCCCACCCTTCGCTTTTAAGGGTGGGTCCGATCTTGTAGCCCAGGCGCGCCGATCTTGCGGCGAAACGTCTGCCTCCTCGCCGCGAACGTCTACCTACAGGATGAGCTTCGCGGCGTCAACAAAGTCGAGCTTTCGCC
>WNGG01002880.1_pt1 | contig 19507 bp, 15 predicted proteins | sample 5400661 | NCBI WGS metagenome assembly WNGG01 (sample SAMN13153372, study PRJNA577476) | soil metagenome | isolation source: 100 cm soil or saprolite under Garry oak tree replicate 1 | place: USA:California | collected 2016-06-15
GCGGATGATGCAGGAACCCAGCCCGGGAACCCTGCGGGTTATCTTCCTGCGGGCCCATCGCGCACCGAACGTTCCGTGCAGCCCGGGATTTCCAGGGTCTTCCCGGGGCGGGCCGCACCGCGGGGCGCTCGCGCATCACGGCACGCACCGGCATCACGCGGTCAGCTGCCACCGCACCGCCCGCCCCCGCACCCGGACCCGCGGCGCCCGCGCCGGCCACGCCCGCCCGCCACGGCCGCAACGACATGGCCGCATTGCCGCGGCCCGGCGTCCCGCCCGGCCACCAAAAACGCCCAGCAGCCGCATGACCCCCCCAAGCACCGACCTAACAACGTACTACTAGGGCCGTTGTCCCATGTCATCTCAAATACGCCGGGGTGGGCCGCCGCCCCTTTGACCCGCAGGCCCGGCCGGAACGGCCGGGCGGCATGGTTCAATGGGGCGGGTGAGTGCGAGCGAGGCGCTGCTCTCTGAACCCGAGGATGACGGGGCGCCAGGCCCGGCAGGACACGCAGGGCTTCGTGCGCTGAAACTGCACCCGCTGGCGGTAACGGCAGTGTGGGTGCTCGGCGTGATCGCCGCTTTCGCGTGCTACCTGCGGCTGTCGCGGACGCGGGCCGTCAACTCCGATGGCGCGAGCCAGGCCCTGCAGGCCTGGGACATGCTGCACGGCAACCTGCTGCTGCGTGGCTGGTCGCTCGGGGACGTCTCGTTCTACACCACCGAAGTGCCGCAGTACATGCTGGTGGAGCTGTTGCGCGGGCTGAGCCAGGACGTCGTGCACGTGGCCGCGGCCATGACCTACACGCTCGCGGTGCTGCTGGCTGCGTTGCTGGCCAAGGGCACTTCCACGGGGCGTCAGGCCGTAGTGCGGGTGCTCATCGCGGCCGGCATCATGCTCGCGCCGCAACTGGCGTCCGGGGTGAACATCCTGCTGTCTTCACCGGACCACATCGGCACCTCAGTGCCGGTGATGGTGGTCTGGCTGATCCTGGACCGCGCCCGCCCCCGCTGGTACGTCCCGGTCATCGCGGGGGCATTCCTCGGCTGGGCAGTGGTGGCGGACACGCTGGTGATTCTCATCGGGGTGCTGCCGCTCGCAGGAGTATCCGCGATCCGGGTCTTCCGGGCCGCGGCCACCGAGCGGAAGCCACTGGCGGCGCAGTGGCATGACATGGCCCTGGGCGCCGCCGCCCTGCTGGGAGCGGCGGCGGCCGTGCTGGCGCTGCACGTCATCCACGCCTCTGGCGGGTTTTACATGCCTGTCCCCACCACGCATCTCGCTCACGGCAAGATCCTGGTCCACAACCTGGGCATCGCCGCGCAGGGCCTGCTGCTGCTGGGCGGCGCCGACTTCCTCGGGCTCCGCCTGACGGCCAGCACCGTCTTCACGATGCTGCACGTGGCCGGCGTGGTCCTCGCGGCATGGGGCACGTGCCTGGCGGTGTGGCGCTTCCTGCGTGATGGCGACCGGGTCGCGCAGCTGCTCGTCGCGGGCGTGGCCATCAACCTGGCCGCCTATGTGCTCAGCACCAGGGCAGGCGTGGTCACCCAGACCCGCGAGATCGCACCCGTCCTGCCCTTCAGCGCTGCCCTGGCCGGGCGCCTGCTGGGCGGACAGGCGCTGGCCGGGCGGCTCAAGCCGGCCCTGCTCGTGCCGCTCCTGCTCGTTGTCATGCCCGGTTACCTGCTCGGCCTGGCGGGCGAGATCAGCCAGCCGCCGGCCGCGGCGCAGAACCAGCAGCTCACCTCCTGGCTGGCGGCCCGGCACCTGCATACCGGCCTGTCCGGCTACTGGGAGTCGAATGTAGTCACGCTGACCAGCGGCGACCGGGTCCAGATCCGGCTGGTGAACGGGTCCCGCAGAGGGCTCGCCCCCAGCTCCTTTGAGGGGAAGGCGGAATGGTACGACCCGCACCGTAATACGGCGAACTTCGTCGTGCTCTTCCCGGGGGTGGCAGAGTATCGCGGCTTTACCGAGGAGCAGGCCGTGCTGGCGAGGTTCGGTAAGCCCGCGCGAACCTATCACGTCGGTGCCTACACCGTCCTGGTCTGGGATAAGAATCTGCTGCGCGAACTCAGCCGGGCCCGGTGACGTCAAGAAAGCGAAGCCTGCGCTCGGCGACCATCATCAAGGCGACCGTGATCCTAACCCTGCGCAGGCCGCTGAACCGGGCGAACACTGTTACCTGACCTATCTGGCAGGGACGCGCTGAGTGAGTTGCCGTCACGCCTGCGAGGAACGACTCCGCCGCGTCGTCGGCCGGGCGAACGTAGCTTGATGCGGCACCAGGTATCCCGGGCACGAGCGGCCGGGCGGGTGGCCATAACCACCCGCCCGGCCATCATGAGGCCTTCGCCCAGCCCAGCCCAGCGCCGCCGTCAGCCGGCCGGCGCCGCCATCGGGTCCACGCCGGCTAGGTCCTTGCGCGTGACCCGGATCGCGACCAGCGTGATGACCAGTGCCAGCACCGCGATCCCCGCCGAGACCAGGAATCCCTTCGAGAAACCCGTCGCGAGGGCGTGGTCGGTCACCGCCTTCTGCAGCGCGGCCGCCTTGGCGCCGGACACCTGGTGCCCGGCCTTCGCGGCCGCCGCTGCCTGGGACCGCAGGCTGCTCGCCACCGCGCTCCACGCGACGGTGCCGAGGACCGCGAGCCCGATCGAGCCGCCGACCTGCTGGCCGACGTTGAGCATGCTGGACGCGACCCCGGCGTCGGCGTTGCCCACCTTGGTCAGCGAGACCAGGGACAGCGGCACGAACACCAGGCCCAGCCCGAGCGCGGTGAGCATCATCGGCCCGAGCAGGCCGCCGGCGTAGCTGCTGTGCTCGGTGATCCGGGACAGCCAGACCATCCCGCCGGCCATGATCGTGGCGCCGGTGATCATCAGCGGCCGGGCGCCGATGCGGGCCACCAGCTGCGACGCGACCCCGGAGGCCGCCATGATCATGCCGACCATCGGCAGGAAGGCGATGCCCGCCCGCAGCGGGCTGTATCCCCACACGTTCTGCACGAAGAGCGTGAGGAAGAAGAACATGCCGAACAGCGCGGTGCCGACGCACAGGCTGATCAGGTAGGCGCCGGACCGGTCCCGGCTGCGCAGCACCCGCATCGGGAGCAGCGCGTGCTTGCTGCGCACCTCGATGAACCCGAAGGCCGCCAGCAGCACCACGGCGGCCGCCAGCGAGACGATCACCTTGGTGTCACCCCAGTGCGACACGCCGCTCGCGCTGGTCGCGGCGTTGGAAAGCCCGTAGACCAGGGAGGTGATGCCGAGCGTCCCGGTGATCGCGCCGGGCAGGTCGAAGCGCCCGGCACGCCGCTGCGACTCCGGCAGCACCCGCGTGGCCAGAGCCGCGACGACGAGCCCGATCGGCACGTTGACGAACATGATCCAGCGCCAGCTGAGGTAGTTGACGAGCAGCCCGCCGGCGATCAGCCCGACCGCGGCGCCGGCCACGCTCATCGCCGCGTACACGCCCAGCGCCCGGTTGCGCGGGGGCCCCTCGGGGAAGGTGACCGCGATCAGCGACAGCGCGGTGGGCGCGGCCATCGCGCCGCCGACGCCCTGGATCACGCGCGCGGCGAGCAGCCAGGCCTGGTCGGTGGCGAACCCGCCGGCCAGCGAGGCCAGGGCGAAGACCAGGATGCCGGCGATGAAGATCCGGCGGCGCCCCAGCAGGTCGCCGGACCGGCCGCCGAGCAGCAGCAGCCCGCCGAACGCGAGCGTGTACGCGTTCACGACCCATTCCAGGTTCGAGTCGGAGAAGCCGAGCGCGCCCTGGATGTGCGGCAGCGCTACGTTCACGATGGTCGAGTCGAGCACGACCATGAGCTGGGCCGTCGCGATGACGGCCAGGGCCAGGCCGAGCCGCCTGCGCGGCTGCGCGGTGGCGGCGGCCCCGGCCGCCACAGCGGTACCGGGTATGGTCCCGGTATCTGGTGATATCGCAGACAAGATAATCCCCTTTACCCGAATTTCGGGCGTAGTCATCCAGCGCCGTGACCACAGTGGCCCGGTGAGCTAATTTAAAAAGAAACCCTTGATGCCGAACGAACGCTGGCTACCCGCTCCAGCCGCGTTTTGTCACCTGCCGCGAGCCGTCAGGGCAGTGACGGCCCGGCCGCCACGCCTCATCGATCAAGACGTGGCCGCTGCGGCGGTTGTGACCGGCTCACCCCCATCCGCGTGCTCCATCCCCGCGGCCAGCATCTTCTGGATGAGCGCGAGGAGGATGTGGCGCTCCGTCTCGTCGAGGGCGTAACACCAGGGCATCCGCAGGGCCAGTTCCTGCATCATCCGCTCCTTGGCGGCGATACCCTCCGGGGTCAGCACCAGGTTCTTCACCCGGCGGTCCCGGAGGCTGGGCTCGCGGCGGGCCAGCCCGCGCCGTTCGAGCGTGTCGGCGATGGTCGTGACGAAGGAGGCGTCGCAGGCCATGTGCTGCGCCAGTTCCTTCATCGTCATGACCTCATCGAGCTTGAACAGCGCCAGCAGGTCGCTGGGGGCGATGTCGAACATGGCGGCGATCGACTGGCTGATCGCGCCGGCCCGCTTCACCAGATCCGTCAACCCGTTCACAATGTCCCGGTTCACGCCGTTGCTGCCCGGGGCTTCGCTGGCCCTGGCCGCCTCGGCTGCCTGATCCACGCTGATCACCTCCCGTCCTCGCATCTCTTGACCTGCTCAACAGTTGAGCTACTCAAGTTATTTCCGGCCTGGACCGAGGTGGCGGTGGCGGAACTGATTGTTCGGCCAGATGCCCTGAACCGGCCCTGCAGCGCCTGCGTCCTGAGTCGGTACGGGCGAGCAGGCCGAGGACGGCAGGCGGGCGTAAGCTGAGTTGCGTGACCGCACAGCCGACGGAAGACCCCGCCGACCCGCTGGTGATCTTGAGAGACCTCCCCGAACCAGAACGTGAGGAATTCCTCCGCCAGTACCACCAAGCGGTGGATGCCGCGCACGACCCCGCCGGTTACCAGTGGTTGCGACGACTTCTCCACGTGTGGAGCCTGACCGCGATCGCCGCAGGCCAGCCGGGCTACTACGAGGAACTCGCGGCCGCACGCGCCGGAACGGCTGCGACAGTGCCGGTCACCGATGCGATCCCGGACTGGACCGAACGGGTCGCCGCGGCCAGGGGTCGGCGGTGACCTACCGGGCTGAACTGAGCGGCCGGGCGCTGAAGCAGATGCACGGGCTTCCGAGCCCAGCATTCGACAGCCTCATCGAGGCCATGGCGGACGTCATCGACTATCCCGACGACCCGCTCCGGACCTTCCCGACCAGCGACCCCTACGTAAGGCGTGTAGAGTTCGGCGACGCGGGCCTGATCACTTACTTAATAAATGACGGCGCCAGCCTAGTCATTATCCTCGACATCACCTGGGCTGGTTAACAGCCGCCGCAGGCCCTGGCTATCCGCCTCCGGGTACGTAAGGCAACTGTCCAATGAAGCCATTAAGCCCGGGTGCCTTGCCTGCCTCGGATCCAGGACACGTCGCCAGGATGGAAGGGGCTGAACTCACAGTGGTCAGGCCAACCGACGAAGCCGACAGTCCGGTGACGGCGGCATCTAGCCGACCTGGGCGCGCGGGTGATCGTGGCCGGGCGTTCCGCCGAGAAGACAGCAGCGGTCGCGAACAGCATCGGGGCGACCGCGCTGACTGGAGACTTCGCCCGGCTCGAGGACGTCCGGCGCGTCGCCGACCAGATCCTGACGCTGTGCCCGCGGATCGATGTGCTGGCGAACAACGCGGGTGCAATGTTCCCGACCCGCATGGTGATCACCGACGCCATCCAGGACGCCATCGCCAAGGTTCCGGCGGGGCCTGGAGCCTGCCTATCAGCCCCGCCAGCGGCACGCAGTCGTCATCCGAGCCGAGCCGCACATGGTGGTGGCTGTCGATGAAACTCCTTGGGAGTGATCTCCCCTGCCTCCCACCGCTTGTACTGCCGCACGAGGCTCGACGTGCCGGGTAGCTCCTTTGGGGAATGTGCCCGCATGGCCCTGATCCGCTACTGGTTCTCGGGTGTGATCAGGCCGGACTCGTAGGCCAGGACGACGGCTTGCACGCGGTCGCGGAGGTTGAGCTTGGCGAGGATATGCCCGACGTGGATTTTGATGGTGCTTTCTGACAGGAATAGCGCCGAGGCGATCTCGCGATTGGACTTGCCGCGCGCGAGTAGCAGGAACACCTCGCGCTCCCGGTCGGTGAGGGTCCCGAGCAGGCTGTCACGCCGGGTGGCGCGTTCCGGGTCGGGGAGCAGCGGGACGAACCGGTCGATGAGCCGCCGGGTCGTGCTGGGCGCCAGGACGGCCGCGCCGTCGGCGACGGTGCGGATGGCGGCGAGCAGATCGGCGGGCGGCGCGTCTTTCAGCAGGAATCCGCTGGCGCCGGCGCGCAGGCCGGCGTAGACGTATCGGTCCAGATCGTAGGTGGTGAGGATCAGCACCCTGGCCGGGCCTCCGGCGGCGGTGATGGCCGCAGTGGCATCGATGCCGTCTACGCCGGGCATGCGGACGTCCATGAGCACGACATCGGGCCGGAGCGCCGCGGTCATGCTGACGGCGGCGGCGCCGTCACCGGCCTCTCCGACGACCTCGATGTCGGTTTCGGCCTCGAGGATCATCCGGAAGCCCATCCGGACCAGCGACTGGTCATCCACGAGCAGGACCCGGATCACGTCGGCAGCTCCTGATCCAGCAGCAGATGCGCGGACACCCGCCAGCCGGCCGGAGGCCGGGGGCCGGCCTGCACCTCGCCGCCGAAGGTCTGCACCCGCTGCCGCATTCCGGCCAGGCCGCGCCCGGCGGTTTCCGGCCGGGGGGCGCTGGCGCCGGCCCCGTCGTCCTCGATGTCCAGGCGCAGTTCGCCGGGCAGGTACAGCACGCGCACGACCGCGCTGGCGCCTGTCCCGCCGTGCTTGAGGGTGTTGGTGAGCGCTTCCTGGACCAGCCGGTAGACGGTCAGCTGGACTCCGGCGGACAGCGGTGCGGGTGTGCCCCGTAGCTCGTAGCTGACCGGCAGGCCGGCCGCGCGTACGCTCGCGACCAGGTCGTCAAGTCCGCTGAGATCCGGCAGGGGGTGCCGCTCGTCGCCCGGTCCGGCGTCGGCCGCCGGTCCGCTGAGCAGCCGGCGGGTGTCGGTCAGGGCCTGGCGTCCGGTGGCCGAGACGGTCCGCATGGCCTTCGCCGCTTGCGGGGACGAACTGGCCGCGGTGGCCGCGGCGCCGTCACTGAGCGCGACCATGACCGCGAGGTGATGGGCGAGGATGTCGTGCATCTCACGGGTGATGCGGGCGCGTTCGGCGGCCGCGGTCAGTTCCTGCTGCTGATCGCGCTCGCGTTCAAGCCGTTCGGCCCGGTCGTGCAGTTCTTGCAGGTACGCGCGGCGGGTGGCGGTGTAAAGGCCCAGGCCGAGGGCGGCCGCGACCATGCCCGAGCCGAGGATCGCGCCGTGCCACCAGTTGCTGCCCGCCAGGCTTATCACGGCGGCGATGACGCCGCCCTCCAGCAGGCCGGCCGCGGCCAGGGCGCGGCGCCGGGACTCCTGCGCCGCGACCGTGTACAGCGCGACCACCAAGGCGAAGCTGACGATGCGGCGGGCATCCCACAGTCCCGCCACGGCCGAGACGCCGAAAAGCCAGCCGAAGACCGCGCTCGGCCAGATCCGGCGGACGACCAGCGGCAGGGTAAGCGCCGCCTGCACGAGGATCGTCAGCGGCGACGGCCCGACGTGCTCCTGGGCGTGGTAAGGCAGCGAGAGCAGCGCGACGAACAGGGTTGCCAGCCAGTCGAACATCCACCAGCGCACTGAGCGCGCTGGTGGATGCCCGAAGAGCGGAAACGTGTTCACTCCACCGATTGTCCCCCCGGATCAGGCGTCGGCGCGCCGCAGCCGCCAGGCGGCGAAGCCGATCATCACGACCGCGTAGGCGCACAGGAGGCCGAAGCCGGTCCACGGCGCCAGCGGATGAGCCAGACCCCGCGCTCCCCCGAACAGCACTTCGCCGGCGTTGGAGGGAAGGTACTGCACGAAGTGCGAGGACCACGAGGACGGCAGCAGATCGGTCAGCGGCGGGATCACGAAGAACACGGCGGCGAACGTGGCGATCCCGGCGGCGGTGTTGCGCAGCAGGCCGCCCAGCGCCATCCCGATCATGCCCGCGACCGTGGCGTACAGGGCCGTGCCGATGACCGAGCGCAGGGCACCCGGAGCGGAGATCGCGACGTTCAGGTGCTGGCTGCTCAGCAAGGCCTGCCCGAGGAAGAACGACACGAAGCTGGTGACCAGCGTGACCGAGAACACCACCCCGGCGAAGACCCCCAGCTTCGCCCACAGCACCGGCAGCCGCCTGGGCACCGCGGTGAGCGAGGAGCGGATCATCCCCGTGCTGTACTCGCCGCTGATCAGCAGCACCCCCAGCACGCCGATGGCCAGCTGGGCGAACAACATGCCGTTCAGGCTGGTGGAGACCGGGTCGAAACTCACCTTGTCGGCGGGACTGAAGGTGTGGTACTGGCTGGCGGACACCGCCGAGAACAGCGCGCCGATACCGATGGACAGCACCACCGCGGCCAGCAGCGTGTAGACCGTCGAGCGCAGCGACCGGAACTTGGTCCACTCCGACAGCAGGACCCGCCGCTGAGTGACCCGCAGCGGCGGCTGGCCGGCCACCGGGGCGGTCATGGGTGCATGGGTCATGGTGGTCATGCCGCCACCTCCGTCGCGACGCTTGCGCCGGCGGAGCGGTACTCCACCGAATCCTGGGTGAGCTCCATGAACGCCTGCTCCAGGGAAGCCTGCTGCAGGGCCAGTTCGAAAACAGGCAGCCGTGCCCGCCAGGCCACGGTGCCGATCTGCTCCGCGTCCAGGCCCTGAACGTGCAGGACGTCGGCCCGGTCGCTGGTGATGGTGACGTCCGGCCCCAGCAGCAGGTCCCGCAGCCGGCTGGCCTCGGGCGTGCGGACGGTGACCGAACTGCCTGAGGCCCGGGCTACGAACTCCTCGACCGTGGTGTCGGCGATGAGCCGGCCCCGCCCCACGACGATCAGCCGGGTCGCGGTCTGGGCCATCTCGCTCATCAGATGCGAGGACACGAACACCGTGCGCCCGTCCGCGGCCAGCGCCTTGAGCAGGTTGCGGATCCACCGCACGCCCTCGGGGTCCAGGCCGTTGACCGGCTCGTCCAGCACCACCGCCTTCGGGTCGCCCAGCAACGCGGAGGCGACCCCGAGGCGCTGGCCCATCCCCAGGGAGAACCCGCCGACCCGCTTCCCGGCCACCTCGCGCAGCCCGACCATGTCGATGACCTCATCCACGCGTCGCCGGCTGATGCCATTGGTCTGCGCCATCGCAAGCAGGTGGTTACGCGCCGAGCGGCCGGTGTGCACGGCCCTGGCCTCCAGCAGCAATCCCAGCTCCACCATCGGCGCGACCGCCGACCGGTAGTCCTTCCCGTTGACCCGCACGCTGCCTGCGCTCGGCTCATCCAGGCCGGCGATCAGCCGCATCGTGGTGGACTTGCCCGCCCCGTTCGGCCCGAGGAAACCGGTGACCACCCCCGGCTGCACCACGAAGTCCAGGCCGTCAACCGCGAGCTTGTCCCCGTACCGCTTGCTGAGGTTTCTCACCTCGATCATCTGCGCTCCTTCATCGACACTGTGCCCCTGTTACCAGCGGATCTGACCCTGCCCACGCTAGGGCGGCCGCCGCGGCCACCGCGTCGGCCGATCGGTCACACATTGATCCCCCGCCTAGTACCACGGGCCTAGGCCGGCCGATGCCTCGTCAGCCGGGGGGCGTACGCGGCGGAGACCGCCGACCGGCCAATGCGGGTGCGCGGGCCCAGGGCGTGATGCCCGCCCGTTCGGAAACTTGGTTAGCGTAGCAAAAGAAAAACTCGTTACCCTAACTAATGATTTCTCGCTAGCTTCGCCAGAGGGAAATCCCGTTAGCCTGCTCAGGGTCTCGACTTGAGCGGAGCAGACGAGCAAGGACCGCAAGATGCTGTGATCATGGCAGTCGACTGCACCAAGAGCTTGTGGTTACTCCGGTTATATGGAGACCCAAGGCCTACCAATGGACATGTCAGCATCCGGGACTCAGCGTAATGCTCCAGTCGGCCCCGCCTCGAGGGCTCAACCTGCCGATATCGATACGCAGGACCCATCAGACGGTAGCGGCGACCGGGCCACTGCTACAAGCTTGCGGACCCCTGGAAAGCCGCCAGCGGACCAGGGCAGCCAGCTCCACGGACGGCTCAACTCCGAGCTCACTTCGCACCAGGTTCCTGTAGGCGAGGAAATTACGCCGGGCCTCGCTGAGATTGGACTCGGCCATGTGAGCTTCGAGCAGCGCACGTTGCGCGCTTTCGCGCAGAGGCTCGACGCTGATCGCTGTCATGGCCGCGTCGACCGCTTCGCCGTAACGGCCCATCGTTGTCATCGCGCGGCTGAGCGCCTCCAGCGCATGCAGCATCCGCTGACGCATGCGCTCCCGCTCGATGATCGCCCAGTCGTCGTAGCAGCCCGGCAGCAGGTCCAGGGCGTCGGCGAACGGCCGGCTCAGCGACAGGTCCTCTGGCAGAGGGCGCTGGGCAATCAGCCGGGCTGCCCATTCGGCTACCTCGAGAACGTCCACAACCACTCCGTGGCGAAGGCCGACCGACCGCTTATCCGCCTCCAGCACATCGATCTCCGCGCAACGCAGACGCCAGAGCACAGACCGGAGATTACCTGCGGCCCGGCGGTCATCGACCGAGGACCAGAGCGTCCCGGCAGCATGGCAGCGCTCGACTCGGCCTCGCCGCAGGGCGAGGAAGGCGAGAAGCCTCTTGCAGCCTTCCGGAACTTCGATGCGGCAGCCACTCTGCGTCACGTAGAGGCCGCCGAGCAGGTGCACCACGCAGTTTCTCGTCGGGGCACCGCGGGAATTCTCGTCTTTGTGATCTGGTAGGCCCATATCCCCTCCTGCTCCCACCAAGGCGTGAGCTGACGCTAACTCCCGATCGTCACCACTACGTTATCGTCACTCCGCTGCTACTGGTACAGACCGAAATGGACGGCCCGTGATACGGATCATGCCCCAATAGGTTGAACAAAAGAACGAAGGAACTCGGCGACGGCCTGAAGCGCATCGCCGGGATCGGTAAAGTGCCGTTCGCCGCCGAATCCAGTTGTATACAGACTACGAGCCAGGTCGCGATTGGTCGTAACAGTGATGAGCAAATGCTCCGTCTGCACCTCTACTCGCACGATGCAAACACCAGACTCAGTTTTACGCGCCGACATAACCCGATTCTCCAACCATCGCTGTCACCTGGGCGTCATCGCATCAAGGACTCACTATCATCTGAAGCCGTGTCCTCTGCGCGACGCTGATGATGGTCGTATCCGCCACCGCCGCGCGCAACCCCTGGCGCGCGGCGGTATCACTGAGCCGGTACAGATGCTCGAATGCATCGATGTCCGCGTCGGAGATCCAGCCCTCCAGCAGGCGCTTTCCCAGCCTCACCTGCACCGGTGACGGGATCGCGATCAGCACCTCTTCGCGCTGGGTGGCCAGGAAAGACCGGATCTCGCTGTCGCCGGTGAGGCCGGCGGCACCGCTATCGAAGGCCGGCCCGCTGATGGTGGCCTTGGTCGGATCGTCGTCATCTAGTTCGAAGGGGAATGACCGGTCCGTTCCGGCCAGCTCGGAGACGGGCGGGATCAGGGCAAGCGCGGTGCGGTTCTGGTTCACCGGCTCGCCCGTCGAGCCCAGAGCGGCGTAGAAGTTCACCAGTGAGGCCTGTGACGCCGGGCTCAGCGTGTCGAAGGTCACCGGCGCGCAGCGCTCGAGCGTCTCACGCACGCGAGCGATAAGATCGTCGCGCTGGGGGAACACCGCCAGCCGGGTCGCGGTCCAGGCGCCGAGGGCGTTCGAGGTAAGGTCCTCCGGCCCGAATTTGGACGCCGCGTCGGAGGTGAGCTCGTGCTCGATGCCCCGCCGGGTCGCGCCGCGGGCAGCCATCTGGGCGCTTCCGGTATCCATGAACCACGAGATGTACATGAGCTGGAAGAAGTGCCTCATGTCGACGAGCCCGCAGCGGCTGGTGAACAGGTACCTCAGGGTGAGCATGTAAGGTCCGCGAGGGCCGCTGGAGCGAAGCGGCCCCGGCAGCGCCGCGCCAGCGGGCCGGCTTCCTGCCAGGGTTACCAGCTTGTCCATAATCACATCGCCGGCCGGGCCGGTGCTCGCGGTGACGAGGGCCTGCACCACCGCCATCATCGCCGCGAGATCCCGGGCGATCAGCGGGCGCTCGGCGGTGGTGAACCGCTGCACCCGCTCGCCGCCGCGGCGTTGCTGCACGACATGGGTGAGCTCGTGCGCCAGCATCCGCCGTCCCGCGTCGCTGGCCGGATCGGGTCCGCTCGGTGAGAGGAATACGTTCCTGCCCACGGTCACGGCGGGCGCGCCGAGCGCCTCGGTCAGCTGGGCGGCGCGCTCGTCGCGGTGCAGCCGCACGTCATCGACGTCCTGAGCCCCGGGCGTGCCGGCGCGCGGCAGCATGCCCGGGTCGGCTGCCTGTTCGGAGACGCGCTGCGCCTGCTGCTCCTCAGCATCCGGCGAGCGTGGCCGCATCCGGCGGAAACGGGTCATCCTGGCGTCTGTTCGGCATTGCCCACGACGATCACGATCGCCTCCGGGCTCAGCCCATCCCGGTAGGCGACGCGGATATCGTCAACGCGGAACGTGCCGCTGGCGTTGGCGTCCAGGTCAAGGAGGGCGGTCCGCACCACCGCGAGCGGCTGGCGGTCCGCGGCGGACGCGAGCCCGATGTAGATGAGCTGGCGGCCTGCGGCCCTCTGGTGCACGGTGCCGTAGATATCGTTCGGCGCGGGCACCGCGTAGGTATCGGCAGGATAGGTCAGCCACCCGACGAGATCAGCCTTCGGTGGAGGCCTCACTTCCCTGACCGTATCGACGACAACCGTCTCGGCTTCTTTGCCCGCATCGGCGAGATAGACCGCTACCTTGTCAACCGGCCGGTCGGACGGGCAGGTCCGGTCGGACCGGCGGACGAAGGCCAGCCACGGATAGGACTCCGAGTACAAGGGGACCAGGTCGGCGAGCTCGGCCGGGATGAGCACGTCAACGGACGGCATGCCCTTCTGGCCGCGCTGGTCCAGCGGGATCCTGTCCAGATGCTGGGCTTGCTCGACCGCGCGTACGGCATGATCGGCACGGCAGCGGCAGACCCGCACCTCCACGTACGGCCCGAACAGCTGCTTCGCGTACGCTTCTGCGTCATAGTCCGCAGGCGGGGACGGCAGGTAGCCGGCCGGCGGCAGCTCACCGAAACCAAGCTCGCTCAGCCCGTACTTCGCCGGGTCCTTCGCCTGACTGGCTGCCTTGTCAAGCTGCGGGAGCGCCTTCTCGAGCTCGGTGATGCTCTCGCTCAGCCAGTGGGGTTTCACCCTCATCTTCGCGAACTGGTCCCGGATGGAGTCGATGGCGCGCGCGAGCTCCTCGGCGGCCACCGACTTGGCCGGGCCCGCCTGGCTGGCCAGGTACAGGTCGGTGAGCTGCGCCTGGAACTGCAGCACCTGGGCGATGAAGACGTCCCACGGACGCATCGCCAGCTTGGACTGCCAGGCCCGGCGGGGAGCGGGATCACCCAGATCGCGGCGGGCGATCCACAGGTCGACCAGCCAGCTGCCGCCCGAGCTGAGCAGCACGGCGATCGGCACGGCGTTCCCCTCGGGGGCCTCGGTGGCGGTGGAGAAGTCGAGGGTGGCGATGCCGGCGATCTTCGACCCCGCCGTGCCCGGCACGAGCCATGGTCGCCCTCGTTCGCGCTCGCGCTCGTAGTAGCGGCTGGCCAGCCAGTTCCGCTGCTGGTAGTCACCCTGGGATTTCAGCCCCGGCATGGAGTCGGCGCGCAGGTTGATCGCGATGCCCTCGGCCTGGTAGGGGTGAATGGCCGCGCTGCTGGAGCAGGGGTCATCGCATAGGTTGCCGTACACGTTCTCCTGGCCGTAATCCCAGCTCGCCGGGCTCACCTCGACGACGAAGAACCCGTCGGCCTCGACGGTGAGGTCCGAGAGGTCGACCGTGGCCTCCTGCGTGGACCGCAGTGGCCGCCCGTCCGGTCCGATGGCGAGGCCCGGATCAACTTTGAGCATGGTGCCGTCGAGCCAGGCCCGGTAGCCGTATACCACGCCGGTCCCAGCGGCCAGCGCGGCCGACTGGGCCAGCGCCAGCGCATAGTCCTCCATGACGGTGAGGTGCTGTGCGCGCAGGAACAGCCCGTCACTTGGGTTGAGGCGGGTGATGCCGCCGCCCACGGTGGCCGGTGTTCCGCCGGAGTCCGCTGACAATGGCGAGCTGGTCGTCGTGGCCATCACTCCGTCCTCTCCGTGCGGCGGTTCCGGAGGGTCAGCACCGCATCGTGACCGTCGTTGGCGTCGCCCGGCGGGCCACCAGCCAGGCCGGCCAGCGGCGCCGCCGGATCCAGGCCGAACACTGGCGCGCCGCCGGTGCCGCGCACGATGAGCCGGACCAGCTCGTTCCCCGGGGGGGCGTTCAGGGTCACGGTTACCCTCTGCTCGGCATCGTCGTATCGCACCGAGTCGATGTCCTCCTCGACCCAGCCGCGCTCAGCCAGCGATGTCAGCTGCACGGCCCGTCGTGACACCGAAGCCGGCATCAGCGGCGCGGTCACCGCGAACCAGAGCGCGGTGGCGTCCTCGTTCCAGTAGACCTTCGGGATGACCCGCGGGCCATCGGCGTGCGTGCCGTCTGAAGCCGGAAGGGCCGCCGCGACGGCGCAGGTCAGTTCCTGGATGACGGAGGTCGGCAGCAGCGGGGAGCGCTCCCCGGAGTCGGTGCGCACGCGGATGATCTCGGTGCAGCCGTCCCGATCGCGCACGTCGATCTCCACGCAGGCCAGGACCACCTCCGAGCCTGACTCCAGCACCGGGAACAGGGTCGGCCAGCTCTCCCCCGGCTCGATGGCGGGCATCAGGTCCGCCGCGTCCGCGCTGGCCATCCTGCGGAATTCGCGCAGCATCGCCTGTGGCCGCTCGGCCGGGGGCTTGCTGAGAACATCGCGCCGCGCCGCGGCCGCCTTCTCGCCGGGCCGGTCGTCCTTCCCGACCTCATCGAGACCGAGCAGCACGCGGACCCGGTGGTAGGCCCGGGACCGGTCCGGGCAACGGCCGAGCCGCAGTTCCAGCCGGACTCCCTCGGCGACGCGCGAGTAGTCGTCGTGCTTGCGGGTGATATCACACGGATCGGCCAAGGTGGGCACCGACGTGGTGGGGCTGCAGTCGTGCCGGGCAACGAGGCAGCCGTAAAGTGTCTGGGTCTTGCAGCTCTCGTCGATCGCGTCTGGATGCTTGGCCAGCCACTGGCGCATGTCCAGGCACCAGCTCGTCTCGGCGAGCAGTTCCCGGCCCAGCCCGTCTACCGCCAGGCCCGGCGACACCTTGAGTTTCAGCGTCTGCTCGCTATCGACGCTCACGCGGTAACCCCAGACCACACCGCAGCCGTGCAGCCACGCGGCGTGCAGCATGTGCTTGCCGCGCGGGTTGCCCATCAGCGTCCGGAAGTCGTCCTCGCCTAGCAGCATGCCGTAGGCAACCCGCAGGGCCAGGAACGGGTTCACCGGCAGGTCCGTGGCGCTGCACGACTCGCAGGCGCACGGTTCGGAAGGAGCATCCGTCTGGCTTGTCATGGTGATCTCCTTATGGGCTCGCCGGGGAAAGGCAACGCGGATTTCGAGTACTCACGGCGGATGGCCGTAACCAGGTGCCGCTGCCCGATCCGGCTGTGCGCCCCGGCGGCGAGGAAGGCCGCGGCGACCGCTGCGTTGCGGATCCAGCCACCCGGAATGGCGTAGAGCCGGGCCAGCGTGTCGATGTCAACGTCGTCGGTGATCACGTCGGGCGGCAGGTGCAGCGCCCACAGGTCCTGCCGGTCCCGGACGTCGGGTAGCGGGAACTCGATGACGAAGTCCATCCGCCGGGCGAAAGCCGGATCGACGTTATGGCTCAGGTTAGTGGCGAGGACCGTCAGCCCGTCGAAGTGATCCAGTCGCTGGAGCAGGTAGGCGGTCTCCATGTTGGCGTACCGGTCATGAGCGTCGGTGATCTCGGTCCTGGAGCCGAACAGCGCGTCGGCCTCGTCCAGGAAGAGCACCGCCTGTGTGCGTTCGGCTGCGTCAAACGCCGCGGCCAGGTTCTTCTCGGTCTCGCCGATCCACTTCGACACCAGTCTCGACAAGTCGACGGTCAGCAGGTCCGTGGCCGCCGCGGTGGCCACCACCTCCGCCGCCAGCGACTTGCCGGTGCCCGGTGGCCCGCTGAACATCAGCCGTGCTCCCCGGGACGCCCGGGCCCGTTCCCGCATGCCCCAGTCGTCGAGCACCTGCGACTGATGCTCCAGGCGCGCCACCGCATCGCGGAGCTGGAAGCCCGCCTCCGGCGGGAGAACCAGCCGGTCCCAGATCACGTTCGGCGTCATCAGCGCAATGCCGGCGGGCAGGTCGAGGGCGGCCCGGGCCCGGATCAGGCCGGAGACTTCCGGCAGGCCGACCGCGCCGGGAGCGCAGCCGGGCAGCGCCCGGGCGTCGACGGCGATGGCCGCCGTGTGCGCCGGATCCAAGGGGTGCCGGGCGGCCAGGGCGGCCGCATGCTCAGCCAGATGCGGCAGTGCCCGTCGCCAGGCCGTCCGGTGGCCGGAGGTACCGACCGGTCCGGCGGGGACGCTCAGCAGCGGCCGGTCGGAGCCGGTACGCAGCGGCCCGGAAGCGGTCACGAAAGCCGGGCCGGGCACGTCGCGGAGCGCGAGCACCTGCGCCACCGTCGCCTCCCGGTCCGGGGGCCCGTCGATGACGAGCACCGGGATGGCATCCCGGGCGGAGGCGTGCGCGGCGAGCAGGGCAATGCCGGGACGGTCGGCGGCTGCGACGTGGCCCGCCACGAGCGGGACGCCGACGGCCCGCGCGAGCGCCGCACACCGGGCCAGCCTGGCATCCTCGTCCGGGCCGTTGACCAGGATCGTGCTCGGGAGGGCCGCGCGCAGCACGGCGAGCGCGTTCCGCACCGGCACCAGATCCAGCCAGTCCTCCAGTCCCGGCGGCGCCTCGCCGACATGGGCCCGCTCGATCCCGGCCGGCCATGCGTCGTGGCCGTGCAGGGCATCCCATAGCTGGTCGGCGCAGGCCAGTGAGCGCTCGAACAGGGAACCGGGCCCGGTCAGCCGGATCAGCCCTACCCGGACCGCGATCCCCTCGCTGATCAGCCGCCGGATGTGCGACCGGTCGCTGGTTACCGCCCCGAGCAGCAGCGCGGCCAGGCCCGCGGTCACCCGCGCTTCGCCGTGGGGGTGCAGGGTACGCAGCGTGCTGGCCAGCCCCTCGTGCTCATCGGCCAGGCCTGCCAGCACGATCAGGTCCTCTTCGTCCTGGGTGAGCTGGTACCTGGCGGCGAGCCGGGCCAGCGGATCGGTGACCGGCGCAGCCGGCGCCTTCAGGTCGCCTGCCCACGTCCGCAGGAAGGTGGCGGCCTCATCGGCCCTGGTCTCGGCGGCGAACTGCCCGGCTAGCAGGTCAGCGATGCGCAGCGCCCAGTCCCCCGCCCGGGCCGTCAGGACCCGGCTGGCTCGCTCGTCCGGCGGCGGGCCCGGCACGGGACCTGGCGACCCGGCCCTGGGCGGCACGCGGGTTTCAGACATAGCAGAACCTCACCACCGAGCCCAGCCAGCCGAGCCAGCCCGGATCGATGTCCAGGCCAGCGCGCCGGATGTCGATGTCCACGGTGTTCAGCGGCATCTGGACATCGACCCAGCCTCGTTCGGCGAAGATGATCCCGGACCTGTGCAGCAGCCGTTCGGTCGTCTGCGCGGTGGCGTCGCCGTCACCTAGCAGGCGGAGCCCGGTCACGGTCAGCCAGCGGCGCGCATGCCTGGCGATGCTGTCCAGTTCGGCCGGGCCGGCCGGACGCCAGGCCAGCGACGGCGGCTCGGCGGCGGGCAGCAGCCCCGCGAATGCGAGCAGCGCCGGATCGTCGGGCGCGGCCGGCACGAGCGAGCCCGCGATGGAATGCAGCACCCAGGCCAGCGGGCGGGCCGACAGCGCATCATCGGCGAGTACGGCCGCGGGAACGTCGGCCTCAGCCGCGGTCTGGTACAGGTGCAGCAGGCCGGCCCACTCACTCGGCCTGCCTGCCCGGGGCTCATCGGACGGACCTGGCATACCGAACGGACCTGGCGTATCGGACTGGCCTGGCGTACCGAACGGTCCTGGGCGCGCGTCACCGGTCCGTGCATCGGACCCGGCGGGCCTCGCGGGGCGATCCGGAGCAACGGTTTCGCCCGTCGGCATGGCGTCTGGCGCGAGAGACGGCGCGGCCAGGAGTGGCCGACCGGAATCGGTGCCCATCATGTCACGGCTCGGCCTGGTCATTGCGTTACGGGCGACGGCGGCGCCGCCGGCCGCCCAGTGCGGCGGGCCGCCACCTGGCAACAGGGCTGCCGCTAGCTGCCGCGCCACCGACTCCGCGACGGGCAGCAGGAGCAGCACCGGTTCCGTTTCCGCGACGGCCAGCACGGCCCAGGCGAGCGTGACGCCGGGGGCCGGACGAAGGCGGGCCCGCCGGAAACCGCGGGCGAGCTCGCCGTCCGCGACGCGGGCGATGCGGCCGGCAATCTCAGATGCTTCTACCTCAGATGCTCTTCGGCCGGGCGAGATCAGGCTGCCGGACGGGGCCAGGCCGTCGGATGGAACCAGGCCGCCGGGCGGAACCAGCTCGGGCCGGGAATCGGTCGTCACGCCGCCTGCCGTGCCGGGACCCGCGGCCTCGCCGGTCGCCGCGGCCAGCCAGGCGGGCGCCGGGCGGCCGGTATGTACCTGGTACACCAGCCTGGCCAGTTCCAGCCAGCCTGGTGAGTCGAGCATCCGGTGGACGGCGCCGGTCCCGGCCCGCCGGATCGCCGTGATCGTCGCGGGCAGGGCGAGTTCCGGGCACCGACCGCAGGCGGCTAGCACCGCGCGGGCGGCCGGCCCGGAAACCGGCCCATCGACCAGCCCGAGTTCCCGCCATGCCCACTCATTGTCCCAGCGGCCGACCGCAGCGGAAGCGACCAGGTCCGCCAGTGCGTCGCACTCCGAGCTGTAATGAAGTGCCTGGCCGGACAGCATCGCCTCATGCAAGGCGAGGGCGACCGCGTCCGCCCACTGCTGCTCCGTGCCGGGACCGGCGCGGCGGAGATCGAGAGCCAGGCGCAGGTCCAGCCGCCGCAGGAACCAATGGCCGGCAGGCAGCGGCCGGGCATCCAGCGCCCGGTCGAGTGGCCGTCCGGTCGCGCCGGCCAGCATGCCCTCCACCTGCCGCTCGAGGTCAGGCTCGCCGGGCAGGCGGGGAACCGTCGCAGTCAGCCGGCCGATCGACAGCGTCGTCATCCGACCCGCACCTCCCCGACGACGGCGGTGCCGTCCAGCCGACCGCCGGCCA